>Ga0209540_10003406_pt1 | contig 10847 bp, 8 predicted proteins | sample BarGraIncu01121A_FD_184501 | JGI IMG/M metagenome (GOLD analysis project Ga0209540, IMG submission 184501) | Arctic peat soil microbial communities from Barrow, Alaska - Barrow Graham LP Incubations 011-21A (SPAdes) (version 2) | ecosystem: Environmental > Terrestrial > Soil > Wetlands > Peat... | reverse complement strand
AAGAAGCTGGTTCAAAACCGCTAAGAAGCGGGAAGGACGAAATTACAAAACTCACGGCCAAGAAGAGCAAAACAAAAACCTTAATGGACCTCAGCCTATTCAATCTAAACTTGAACTTAATATTCGATAACAAAACGGAAAGCCTAACAGATTTCAACTTTTCCAGTTTTAGCTTCAAACTAATATTTGAAAATAAAACAAAGATTTTAGTAGATTTCAGCCTGTTTGATCTAATGTTTAACTTAATATTCATTGACTTAATATTCAATATGCTCTCTGCTAAATAACCGATAAGTAAAGCCAAAAAAGGAATAATCAATAAAGTAAACTTGGAAGCAGGCTCTCTGAACATATTCATAAGAGGAATGTACTGATAAAGCAGTGAATTCAGTGGAATAGGAGAATATTGACCGAGTGGTTCATGAACACCTTTTGCTAAAAACAAGAAGAAAAGAATGCAAACCATTATGTAGGCATTAAAACGCGACCTATTGCTCTTAAAAAATAGAGCCGCTCCAGCCGCGAGAAAGGGAACAAACGTTACTACCGCAACGATGGGGTTTAAGTAGTAATTAAAAATGACTGGAACGTACTCAGGCAACCAACCCCAAGTACCATTAAACCAGAACAAATTCAAAAATGACGCTCGAGCATGCGTCCAACTCCAAGAAGCAACATTAACTTGAGAATTGAGACCTGCAGGCGAAAAAATGAAAGTATTAAGCATGGGAAACATCCACCATATGTTTATGGGGATTGTAACTGCAGTAATTTCACCAAAGACAAAAAGGAAAGGCAACACATTTTTTCTATGCTTAATCAGAAAATAAACGGCGAAAACCGACAAAGCAAATAGAAACAATACAATATTTGCTGGGTTAACACTAGCCACAGATAATGCTACAACCGAAACTAAAGCAAAGCAAATTACGCCTATGTTTGCCGATTTCTTATCTTGCCTATATGTCGCATTTACAATTCTGACAAACAAGGCTAAGAGAAGCGGCAAAAAAGTGTAGAGCCATGCAAAGCCGAGATTGAACCTGCTATTTAAGACAAAGAAATTGAACATGTAAAAGAAGGCTGCAAAAAATGGGGCGATTTTATGGTCGGGGTATATTGTTTTTGAGAACAGGTACATTGAAAACCCAGCGCCCATGAAAAGAAGAATTTGGATTATTATCTGAACTGAATCTACACTGACTCTCAGAATCCCTAGAAAAGCAGCGAAATAGGTATCCAGCATGTAAGCAGGATTGGGACTGGCATATCCAAGGTAATCAGGCGACCACATGTTTGCTGAAGAACTGAAAGTTTTAGCTGCGTTCAGCGAGGGAGGAATGTTGTCTCCATTGCTGATAATGAATCCTGGGTGTAACCATAAAAGCGGAATTAAGCCTACGACAAAAAGTACGATTATTCCTATAGCAGTAAGCTTCCTCATGATCTAGAACCTATTCGGAGTACACCGTAACCAGTTTTATGCCTATAATGTATATAAGAACATCGGGATTTTGCATCCCAGCAAAGCATCTGTTAGAAAAAGCAGCAGATTACTTCTGAGAATCTACTAAGCTGGGAACGCCGATGCTTTGAAAGATACTGAGCTTGCAGTAGCCCGGCAACATTATTGCGGCAATTTCTTTATCACTAATTTTCCTCAGGCTTTGAACAAGAACTCGTTGTTGAAGGGTATCTGGGAGATACTTGATGTTCCACCAAATCGCTTTCAAGAGGTTTTTTGTAATATTTGGTTTAAGAAGGCACGACCAAAAGATTGCTTCGAACAAGAGTAAAGCCATGTAAAAAGGAATAACTTTGATAATGCTTGAAGTTTCATAATTTTTAATTAATGTTCTTATTGTGTTTTTTTCTCGTAAAAATATCCGCTTAACGTTAGTTTTGTAAATTGACCCCTTAAGGACACCGCCCGAAATGCTACCGCCGCTTGCATGATAAATTTTTGCAGCTTCAACAACGATTATTTTGTACCCTGAAAGCCTTCCGCGCCAACATAAATCTAAGTCTTCTGCAAACATAAAATATTTTTCGTCAAATAACCCGATTTTGCGCAATAGCTCAGATTTAATCAGCATCGCGCATCCTGAAACAAAAAAGACGCATGTATTTTTTTCAGACAAGGTTTTAATGGCTAAGGGATATCCAAACCTGTCCACAGCCATGCCCATTTCTTGGACAACGCCTTTGTTTTTTAAGTCATATACCGCTGGTCCCACGATACCAATCGAGTCTTCGCTTTCAGCCGCGCTAACCAGCTTTTCAAGTAAATCTGGTTCCAACTCAGTGTCGTTGTTGACCAAAAAAACGTAATCAGCCTTCTGATCCAACGCGAACTTTATGGCTAAGTTGTTTCCTTTTGCGAAACCATAATTTTCTTTCGCTTGAATGATGGATATTTTGGGGAAATTTTTTGTGGTGAATTCTACGGAGTTGTCGGTTGAAGCATTATCGAGCATAATTATTCTGTAATTTCGGTATGTTTGTTGTTCAAGTGATGAGAGGCAGGTCTTTAGGTATTTTACGCCATTGTAATTTACAACAATAACAAAAACCAGAGGAGCCCTATTCATTAATTATCCGCTTCATGAATTCGTCAGCCGTCTTCGCCCAACTAAACTGTTTAGAGTAAACTAAGGCTTCTACACTAAGCTTTTCCCTTAACGAGTTATCAGTCAGAATACGGATGGTTTTTTCTGCAAGATCTTTGATGTTGCCGTTTTCCGCTAGCAACCCTGTTTCCTGGTTCCTTACGCTGTCGCGCAACCCAGGCGCATCATAGGCAACGGCAGGTACACCTAAAGCATTAGCTTCAATTATGTTTAATCCCCATCCCTCACGTAGCCCTGGAACAATTAAAACCCAACTCTTGCCCAGCAGATCTCTTCGCTCAACATTATTTAAATTTCCAAAAAATTTTACCCCTGACCCAGCGATGCATTCAAGCGTTTGTCTAAATGGTCCATCACCAAAAACCCATAATTGAGCATTCGGAATCTTATCTTTCACAATAGCAAACGCCTTAATCGCATGGTCAGGCCGCTTAGCACGTTTCAAACGACCCGAGAAAACCACAATTGGCTTAGAATCTTTCTCTACCAAAGCTTTCAATGGCTCAAAATTCAAACCCTCAGGCACAACAGAAACCTGCTTAAAGCCTAAAGCTACCAAATCCTTACGCGTACTTTCAGAAACTGTTACAGTCGGCACATCAACGTACTGTTTTAGCCATCGGTTCTCCAGAAAATGATAACCCACGTAACTAACTGGAAATGGAGTTTCATAAAACCAGAATTCCCGTGCTAACTGGTGAATTAAAGCGACAACTTTCTCACCCTTTTTGGCAAACTTTTGCGCAAAAAAAGGCTGAGTATTAATTTCGTCAATGATAACATCGAAACCTTCATGTCTAAAACGTTTTGAATAAAATTTTTTCGCTTGTCCATAAACTGTAAACCGTCCACCCGCTCTAACGATTTTTATTCCATCAACGATTTCCTCGTTGCTGCAACCAGGAAATTTGGAAGTAAATAAAGTAATCTCATGCCCAAAAGCAGCCCATCTTTTAGCTACTTCATATGTGAAAACTTCTGCCCCGCCCATAGCTGGGTTAACCCAGCAACGCCAATTTAGCCAAAGTATTTTCATAGAGTTCACATGAAGAAAACTATTTGCCTAAATTGTTTTTGGAGTAAAGTTTGCGTTGGTACCAACGAATTATTCTAAGCCTGTAAGCGATTCCTAGCAAATCGACAAACATGCGCCAGGCGTCTTTAGCCTTAAATGGAGACTCTAACGTAAGTTTTACTGGCATTTCTACAATTTTTAAATTATATAGATGGGCTAATGCTAGCAATTCAACGTCGAATGCGTAGCGTTTCACGGCCAATCTTGGAAAAATTTTATCGACGGCGCTTCTTTTCATCACTTTTAGTCCCACTTGTGTATCTTTCAGATTGAAACCGACGAGAATTCTTACTAATACATTGAAAGTTCGGCTAAGCATCCTGCGACTAAGCGGCATGGATACTATTGAATCAGGATGCCATTTTGTGGCAATAACTATATCGGCAGTCTCTAAAGCTTTAACATAGCTTGAAATGGTGTTTAGATCTATTTCCATGTCACCATCAATAAAAATAACCACATCTCCAGTCGATTCCATTACTCCAGTTTTAATGGCGAAGCCCTTTCCTGTGTTTCTAGCATAACGAATTACTTTTACGTGACTGTTTCTTTTTGAGTACTCTACAGCTTTCAGGAATGTATTGTCTTTGCTTCCATCATCAACAACCACGATTTCATATTGGAACATTTTTTCTTTGATAGCTAAGTCTAATGTGCCAAGTGTATCCTCAATGAAAACTTCTTCGTTGTAAGCAGGGATTACAAAGGATAATTCAACCTGACCCATGAAACACAGCTTCCTTTTTCAGTCTATTCTTTACCAAATGAACGAGCTGCAACGCAACTTTGTTTTTCTTAATTGGCGCTATGACTTTGCGAGCGTTCTGGGAGTTTACATTGCCAAGCTGAAACAAAACACCGATAACCAAAGCAAAATATGCGAAAGTTGCTATTAATTCCGCGGACCCCGCGGAGATTATTGTTGATGCAACCGTCGAAGCAAAATATGTAGAGATTGCCAAAAAAACAGCTGCAGTAAACAAGAGCATTAAAAATGCTGCAATGAATGGAAAACCCCAATTTGAACTAGCATATCGCTTGGTTTTCCCTCGAATTTGTTTGATGCGCTCCCGTATTTTTGTTACAATAATTTTCAGGCTTCTTATTTTAGTTTTATAACATGATTGAATTTAACACTTGCTCATAATTACTCAAATGTGCCAATTTTTTCTTTAGAGCACTATTCATTTTTAGTGCTCAAACAAGTTGTTTGTGATATTTAGTGGGTTATTATGTATTGGTATATACCCATATTTCCGCTGTGATAAAGTTCCTTGAATGGTGTGGGCACTGATGGTTGGCCATACCAGCCACTGCCGTTAACCCACCAGATTAAGTACAATGGGGTCGTGAAATTGTTCTCCTCCAATGTATTCGTAACAGCGGTCAAATTTCCGAAGAAATAAGGAATCAATCGGCTGTTATCAAAACTTAACGCAGCCCACCCGTAAAACGCTTCATGAACAAGCAGGTATCCATTGCCGGGTATATTGTCCTGCGCCCACAATAACGCGTTAGCTGTGTCTTTGCAGTCGCTTAACTGCAGAGTATTCTGCAACATTGATTTTGGGACATAAGTTGGGTAACTACCAAAGTAGTCGAGCGCGCCGCTATTCGGTAAAACTAGAAAACTAACACTCAACAAAGCTATAATGAAGCCTACAGCTAATTTGTAAACGATTTTGTACCAGTTCCATTTGATTGAGAAAAGCCCTTCCACAGCAAAGAAAGACAAGGGATAAGTTAGCAGAAGAATCCAGCGGTATGGGAGAATCCCGCCTATGAAAAAGGAATTGGGACTAACAAGCACTATTATTAACGGAATGAAAAGCCAAATTATCCAAGCGTTAAGTTGAATGTTATTCTTCAATTTTTTAAAGCCAAAGATAAGCAAAGGTACAAGCGGCAAGTAACAGAAGGCAAGAAAACCCAATGTATCGAGAATTAGGTTTATGTGAGTAATGGTCGCAAGTCCCTCGAACCCTCCTGAATAGTTAACCGAATAACCCATTATTGGCGAGGAAAAAACGAAATAGTTGATGTAAATTATTAAGAGAAGCAAGAAGACAGCTGGAACCGAGCAAATAATAATTCTTCGCAATTCGGTTTTTTTCTTTTTGATGAAGAAACTTACGATCGTAGCTATTATTATCGCAAACATGATAATGGCGATAAGCTGGTGAGATAAAACGACTAAAGCCATCGCTATCGAAAGTAAAAGTCCATTTCTAAGGGTGTGCCCATTTTTTTGGAGCAAAATCAGGGTTATAAACAAAAATATTAGTGCAAGTTCGCTTCGAAACATATCCCAAGATATTCTTAATGCTACAAAATACAGTGTGGAAAGGATTGCTACAAGTAGGCTCTTTTTGGATGACCAGGAGAGGGCTTTATTGGCGTAGTGAAAGGTGACAAATCCCAGAAGGCCAAGAAGTAAGGGCCCTAAAATTTTAAGTACAATAACGATTGGGGCTCCAAGCGAAGTAATTCCCATTAAGATTATGTAGATTAGGGGAGCTGATGACATTAAAGCCCAGAAACTAACTCCGGTTCTTAACCAGTCAAGAGAATTAGGAACATAATAACCAAGGGTGTCAAATCCAACTAAGTACTGCCCCATCAGAATTTCAGGTATAGCTCGCACGATTAACGGTATGGCAAACGCCAACAATGGAAATAAGAGATGCCTATTTTGGCGTAACCAATTCTTGACCTGATTGCGAGCTTGAGCCACTTTTTAATCTCCAAAGGATCCGCGGAAATTTGTTTATAAACTGTTGAGTGCCAGCCTAAATGCCTTGCGCTAGTAAAAACATATTGCCTTTATGGTTGCATTGAGAAATACAAAAAATCATGGTCACTTATTCAGCTTTCAAAAAACGCTTAGGCATAATTAGGGAAATAAAACGCTTTTTGTGACTTCGTCGGGAGATATGGAACCATTTTTAATTGTTTTTGTCCAAACTCGTTTTCTTCTAAATATCAGTTTTAGGAGTGCCCAGCCTGCAATAAACATCTGAATCATCCAGTAAACGTAAATCGTGGGTATCCAGACAATGTTGCGCAGCTTAATTGGCTTCTCAGATGCAGTTAAGGCGATGCCGACAGAAACTAGTGAAACAGCTGTTAAGGCTATTACTAGTCCGGTGAAGTTTATGACGGGGTTGCTTTGAGAGAGGAATAGAGCGGCAAAGAACCAGTTTATGTAACTTAACAGAGAAACAACCATCATAAATGGTCCAGCCATGGAAATTTCTGCATCAATTGTTCTTTTATTTAGTGTGTCGAGAAGGCGCCCATATTTTATGGCTGTTTCCATGTATCCTCTGTACCAACGAACCCTTTGCCTAACTAGGGGACCTAGGCTGCTTGGGGTTTCCTGTCCTGAGCAAACATCAGGAGCATATTTGATGAGATAGTTCTTTTCAACGAGCCGTAATGCTAATTCGACGTCTTCTGTTAGGGAGTTTTCATCCCAGCCGCCTAATTCTTCTAGTACGTTGCGTCTGACGAACTGGCAGCTTCCTGTCAAAGGAACGAATAACTGCATTTTTTCTCGTCCACTCATCAACGCTTGGAACCAAGCTTTTTCTTCCATTGCGATTACTCGGGTAAGAGCATTACTTTTTTCGTTCAGTGAGGTTGTTCTGCCTTGAAGAGCTATCACTTTTTTATCGTTAAAGTAGGAGGCAACCTTAGATAGTACTTCTTTTTCTGGGAAACTATCCGCATCAAAAACGCCAACTATTTCGCCATCAATATAGGGTAGGGCAAGGTTGAGAGCTGCGGGTTTGCCTTTAGCTGTTTTCTCAGAAATAATTTTGATGTTTTCAGGGTATTTCTCTGAAAATTCTGAGCATATTTTATATGTATTGTCATCGGATTTTCCGTCTACCACTATTATTTGCATTTTATCTTTTGGGTAATCTATGTTTAGGATACCGTCCAGGCAGCGTCGGATAACGGTTTCCTCATTTTTCGTTGGGACAATAATTGAAAATTTGGGGAACTCAGCAAGTCTAGTATCGGGACCCATTGACATTTGTTTGCGTTTGTTTCTTATACCAACGTATATTATTGAGCCGTTGTAAACTGTCCAAAAAAGCAGAACCGCAAGCAGGGTTATGGAAATGATGTCAGTTACTATCAAAAGTACCCGCCCTGATTCAATCTTTTACTGGATAAAACGGTGACAAGCAAGCATTTTCTAGGATTTACCTCTGACCCCGCTTTGATGGTTACACCAAAATTGGCAGCCTTAAACCTTTTCAATTGTCCTTTGCTAGGAGAGATAAATCTTTTTTTCATTACAGTCTCACATATACGTTTATTAAACCTTTTAAGTTTTGTTTTTCTTTCCAGTAGAGAGTATAAGCTTTTAAACCACTGTTTAGAACAAGTGTAATAAAAAAGTATCTGAATAAACGCGATTTTTTAGTTCTAAAAATGAAAGCTAAAAAAAGTTTTTGTTATAGTTTATTTTTTGTTATAGTTTATTGACGATATCAGCGGGTTTGTCTTGTCTAAGTTTTCTCTTTTGTATGTCTTATGTTGATGCTTGTAAGAAAACTTAAAGGGAGCAAATACCTTTTTTATTGTAGGAAGCGACATGCGTAGATTTTTGTTGTTTTTATTGATTTCAAGTTTGGTTTTGGCGGCTTGTTTTGTTAGCAACAGCGGAGTTCAGGGCCAAATTTCCGATAAGTATTCCTTGAAGCTTCAAGGGTTTGTTTGGAATCATTCAACAATAAATGCCCTTGTTGTAACTCCATATAGTGAGTCATGGTGGAACCCTTCTTATCTTAATATTGCACTCCGTGCCATCGGACAATGGAATGATGCTATAGCAGCTTTTGCGTCAAACTACTCCGACTTTTCATATTTATCAAGCCTAAGAATCCAACCCACAGTTTCAAACATATCACAGCCAGGTTTTGATATTTATGTTAATTGGGCTGAGTTTCCATTAAACAATTCAACTGACGAGGTGGGCTTATCACAAATTTTCCCCAACTATGAAAGCGCCATAGTAAATTGCACGACTATACTTGCAACTCACACTCAGCATGGGAACTCACTAAACGAAGGAGACATGCAGAATGTTGCTCTTCATGAGTTAGGGCACAGTTTAGGATTGGGACATAGCAATTACACGGGTGATTTGATGTATGCATTCTACACTATGGGGAGCCCCGCTGAAGATGTTTCAACGCTGGATGTTTATGGAGTAGCTACTCTTTTTGGTTGGGAGATATCTGCATTTAACTTTTATCCCACTAACAATTGGTTAAATGTAAACTCGGTTATTTTGCCCGCTGACATTGCGTACAAAGGTTTGCCCGTTTCGGCACAGTACGCTTCCCCCCAAACGCTTGCCAATAATCCGATAGTTCAAACTTTGATTTTTATGTTTGAGGTTCTAATTCACCCCGAATTTTTCGCCTTAGCCGTAGTGTTTATCGCTGTTTTAGTTGTGATTGCTTTAATTCCTAAAAAAAGAAAACATATTAAGGCTGGCTCATGAACTCGACGAAATCTGTGAGGCTTCTGGGCTGCAGCGTGTAGTTTGACCTTCTTTCCTCGCCAATGGTTGAAGAAGGCTTAAGGCCATAGTCATGTCCAGGGTAAACTTCCACGTTATCATTTAGTTTTAGGAGCTTGTTGAATAGGCTCTCGTACATGCTTTTTGAGTTGCCACCGGGAAAATCTGTTCGTCCACATTCGCCCACAAACAATGTGTCGCCCGTCAACAGTTTCTCGTTGTCTACTAGAAGGCAGATGCTGTCGGTGGTGTGTCCGGGCGTGTAAATGATTTTTATGTTGATTTTGCCAACCCTTAGCAGTTCCCCTTCAGCTACAGGGAGGTCGTAGTGTGTTTTTGATTGTTCATGCGCAACCAGTTTCGCTCCAAAGATAGATTGCAGTTCTGTGTTGCCGGCGGTGTGGTCTGAGTGCCCATGTGTGTTAATGATGTATTTTAGCTGAAATTTTTTGTTTTTTATGATTTTTATTATTTCGTCGGCATTATAACTTGGATCAGCTACTGCAGCTTCTTGGGTAGCTTCATCGGCTATTATATATGAGAAGTTGTCCCCGTGCTGTTGGATTTGCTTAAAAAACATGTTTTCAACCACCTTATCGAGCCGTTTTTTGTTCTTTTCTTCTTTGCGCCAGAGATTTTTCCGCTAATTCTTTTCCCTGCTTAGAATAAATGAGATTGATAATTTTGCCCCAGTCAAAGCCCTCCAGGGAATTATAATATGTATACTCTTGGGGAGAAAACATCACCAGTTTATCAGAATCATACAGTGCCTTGAAGGGTTCAGAAGGATTGTCGGGGTGTTCATGGTGGGTGCTGATTAAATCGCAAACTTTCCTAATGAATGAGTTAGGGCAACAAAGTTTTTCCAGGATACTGGTTGCTATTTGCGGGCCTTTTTCGTATTGTTCTTTTATGGTGCTCCCGCCGATGTCATGAAAAATTATGGCAGTAAAAGTTAGCTCTTGTAGTTCTGGTTTGATTGGAAAGTTTTGTTTTGCTATGTCGAAGACTCGTTTGGTATGAGCGACTCCGAAATCATTTTTCTCCAAGTATGGCGTTGCCAGCTCAAACAGTTTGTTGGTGTCTATTTTGCCTCACCTTGTTGTTTATACATATTTTTGTGAGATATTTTAGCTGTTCGTTCTCTCTTTTTAGTCATTTTTTCCCTCGGTTATTTCAAAAATTAGATTCGTCTTTTTTCGAAGCAATTATGAACGCGAATTTCAAGAAAGAACTCGTGAGAGCTGAACGTTACTTAAGTGAGTTTTGAATGTGGACAACGTCTGAGGGCGGATAACCTGAGTAGTATTTGCCGAAGTAACCAAAAACCATTATCTGCTTATCCATGAAAGTCTTGATTTTTTCTGCCACCAACGTTAGGTCCCCTGTTCTATCGACCTCTATTGTTCCCAAGGTGCCTTTGACTTTTTTTCGGTCGCCTTCCCACCTAATGTATAAGAAATCTGCTGTTAATTCATTGATTTCTGTCATAAGTGGACTGTCGGCCCATGCTAAAGCAACATTGCTATCTTTTAAAATTGAATAAAACTCTTGGTTTAGCCAGCTTCTGTTTCTGACTTCAACCGCGTAACGGTGAAGC
>Ga0209540_10003405_pt1 | contig 10849 bp, 6 predicted proteins | sample BarGraIncu01121A_FD_184501 | JGI IMG/M metagenome (GOLD analysis project Ga0209540, IMG submission 184501) | Arctic peat soil microbial communities from Barrow, Alaska - Barrow Graham LP Incubations 011-21A (SPAdes) (version 2) | ecosystem: Environmental > Terrestrial > Soil > Wetlands > Peat... | reverse complement strand
GGTGGCCAGGTCGTGGGAAACATAAATGATGGTTTTGCCGTGGCGGCGGAATTCGTTGATCTTGTCCAGGCACTTGGGAACGAAGGAAGCGTCGCCCACGGCCAGCACCTCGTCCACCAGCAGGATGTCGGGGTTGACATTGATGGCGATAGAAAAACCGAGGCGCATGAACATGCCCGATGAATAGCTCTTGACCGGGTTGTCGATGAACTCCTCCAGCTCAGCGAAGCGGACGATCTCGTCGTATTTTTCCTGGATCTGCTTGCGCGTCAGCCCCAGGATGACGCCGTTGATAAAGATGTTCTCGCGGCCCGAGATCTCGGGGTGAAAGCCGGCGCCCAGTTCGATCAGGGCCGAAATGCGGCCCTGGGTGACCACCTCGCCGGCGGTGGGCTTGCTGATGCCGGCCAGGATCTTCAGCAGGGTGCTCTTGCCCGAGCCGTTCTCGCCGATGATGCCCAGCGTCTGCCCCGACTGCACTTCGAAGGAAACGCCGCGCAGGGCTTCGAAGCGCTCGCTGACTTCCAGCTCGCCGAACAGCGTCTTGTTGACCAGGGCGCTCTTGATGGTCAGGAATTTGTGGCGGTCGGCGTATTTCTTGTAGAACTTGTAGACGTCGCGAACTAGCACGGCTTCCATGTCAGACCTCTTCCACGTAGGTGTCACGCAGTTTGTCGAAGAGCAGGTAGCCCATGTAAAAGAACAGCAGTCCGACCAGGATGGTGACCGAGAAGCGCTTCCAATGCGGCAGGGAGCCGAAGTAAAAGGCGTAGTGGTACGATTCCACGATGTGGGTCATGGGGTTCAGGTTGAGGACGAACTGCAGGGCCTTGGGCACCGACTGGTAGGTGTAGATGATGGGCGTAGCGAAGAACCACAGGGTCAGCAGGTTGGCCAGGATGTCCTTGATGTCGCGGAAGTGGACGGTCAGCGCCGAGATCAGGAAGCACAGCCCCATGGTGAAGATGTATTGCGACAGCAGGCTCACCGGCAGGAACAAGACCCACCAGGTCAAACCCTTGCCGAAGATGATGAAAAACGCCACCAGAACAGGGAGGCCGAGCAGGAAATGGACCATGTTGGTGGTCACCACCATGATCGGCAGCACTTCGATAGGAAACTTGATCTTCTTGATCAGCGCCCCCTGCACCATGAGCACGTTGGACGACTCGAGCAGCGAGGAGGAGAACCAGGTCCAGGGCAGGATGCCGTTGAAAAGGAACAGGGCGTAGAGCTTGGTGCTGGGAAACCCCGACACCCGGCCGCCGCCGACGATGAAGCCGAACACGACCGTATAGACCAGCATCAGCAGCAGCGGGTTGAACAGGCTCCAGAAGAAGCCGAGCACGGTGCCGCGGTAGCGCGCCTTCAGTTCCCGCGAGACCAGGATCAGGATCAACTGCCGGTGCCGGATAATCTCTTTTAATTTTTCTATCATGATGGTTTCCGAGTGACTATTATACCGCAAAAACGGCCGCCCCAGAAGCGTTTTTTCCATAATTTTTATATCCGGCGACTTCTTGACAAAAATTACGAAAAACATTGCAAATCAATAAAATAATCGTTAAAATCAGTGGCAAATGCCGGAAAGAGGGTTGGAAAAATCGGGCCAAAACGGCGAAGTCCAAAAACTGCGGGATGAAACCCTGCGCCTCGGCCGGGAAAACCTGCGCCTGCAGCGGGCGGTCGAGGAGCTGGGCATCCTCAACGAGATTGCCATGGCCATCAATTCCACGCTGGCGCTGGAAAAGATACTCGACCTAGTCACCCAGCGCTGCGTGCATCATCTGGGGGCCGAGCAGGGAGCGGTATTGCTGCTGGAGGAGCAGAAAACAGCCCGCCCGTTCCAGACCATTTGTCGTGTCGGCGACACCAGCCACCAGCGGCTTCCCTTCCGCCTGGACGACCAGCTGACCGGCTGGATGCTGAAATACCGCTCCCCGCTGCTGATCAATGACATGCGCGCCGACCGCCGCTTCGCGACCGGCGAAGGCGATCTTTTTGCGGTGCACTCGCTGCTGTGCGTGCCCATGGTCAACAAGGGAAAAATGATCGGCCTGCTCGTGGTCTTCAACAAAAAAACTGCGGGGGGATTCAGCGTCGACGACCAGCGGCTGCTGGCCATCATCGCCAGTGAATCGGCCCAGGTCATCGAGAACGCCCGGCTGGCTGAAAAAGAGAAGGCGCTGCTGTACATGCAGGAAGAGCTGCGCCTGGCCTACGAGATCCAGAACAACCTCCTTCCCAAGGAACCGCCGCGCCTGACCGGCTACGACATCGCCGGCAAGAGCATCCCGGCCAAGGAGGTAGGCGGCGATTATTTCGACTTCCTGGCTTTTGAAGAACACAGGCTGGCGTTCTGCCTGGGCGACGTCTCGGGCAAGGGGCTGCCCGCGGCCCTGCTCATGGCCAACCTGCAGGCGGCCGTTCGCAGCCAGACCATGTCAGGAACTTCCCTGACCTCCTGCCTGGAGCGCGCCAACTCCCTGCTTTTCCGCAACACCAGCCCTGAAAAATTCGCCACCCTGTTCTTCGGCTGCCTGGACTCCTCCGGCCATGTTCTGCACTACAGCAATGCCGGCCACAACCATCCGTTCCTAATCGGAAACGAAATGGAACCACAGCGCCTGAGCGCGGGCGGCTTGGCCCTGGGCTGCTTCGAATCGTTCCCTTTCGAAGAAAGCCAGGTGCAGATGAATCCCGACGACCTGCTGGTGGTATTCTCCGACGGCATCAGCGAAGCGGTTAACAACGCCGGCGAGGAATTCGGCGAAGCCCGCATCAGCGAACTGGCCATGGCCAACCGCAACGCCTCGGCGGCGGAACTGATCGAAAAGATCCTGCAAAACGTGGGCGCCCATGCCGGCGACCGGCCCCAGCAGGACGATATGACTCTGGTGGTGGTCAAGAGGGAAAAATGATCGGCCAGACCGTCTCCCATTACAGGATACTGCAGAAGATCGGGGCAGGAGGAATGGGCGAAATCTACCTCGCCGAGGATACGAAGCTCAAGCGCCAGGTAGCGTTGAAATTCCTGCCGCGACATCTGACCACTGACCCAGATGCGAAGGAAAGGTTCGAACGTGAAGCCCAAGCCGCTGCCGCCTTGAATCACCCCAACATCGTGACCGTTTACGAGATCGGCGAGCACGAGGGCCAGGTCTTCATCGCCATGGAGTACGTTGAGGGCCGGACGTTGAAGGAATTGATTTCCGATGCAGGGGCAGACCCCCGTGTCTGCCCTGATGCAAATGGCAACCAGAAAAAGGGTGAACACAGGGGTTCGCTCCTACAAATGGACACGGTCATCGACATCGCCTCCCAGATCGCTTCCGGCCTTGCCGCCGCCCACGCCAAGGGCATCGTCCACCGCGACATCAAGCCGCAGAACATATTGGTCGATAAGGAAGGACGGGTGAAAATATTGGATTTTGGACTCGCAAAATTGAAAGGGATCTCTTCTTTGACCAAGGAATCCTCCACCCTGGGCACCGTGCACTACATGTCCCCCGAGCAGACCATGGGCAAGAATGTCGATCACAGGACCGACATTTGGTCGCTGGGAGTCTTGCTCTACGAAATGCTCACCGGAAAATTGCCGTTCAAGGGCGACTACGAGCAGGCGGTGATCTATTCGATCCTCAACGAGGAGCCCAAAAAAGCAACCGAGATCCTGAAAGATATCCCCCCTGAATTCGACCGCATCCTGGAAAAAGCCCTGGCCAAGGAGCCGGAGGATCGCTACCAGCACGTCGATGACCTAATGGTCGATTTGAAACATCTCAAGAGAGATTCGCGGACCGATCGCAAGCCTACCCCCGCGGCTTCACGGCGGAAACCCCGGCACTGGCTCGGATGGGGAATCCCGGCAGCTGCCATCCTGCTGGCAGCGGTCGCGGCAATCCTGTTTTTCATTCCGAAAGGAAAGCCCGGCCCGGCCGCGAAGCCTGCCGCGACCGGGGCCAGGCAGGGCGAATGGACCAATTCCATCGCCGTGCTGCCGTTCCGCGACTTCAGCTCCAAGAAGGACCAGGAATACTTCTGCAACGGCATGACCGACGCCATCATCGGCCGCCTGGCCAAGATCCCTGAATTGAAGGTCATCGCCACCACCTCGGTCATGCGCTACAAGGAAACGGACAAGGACATCAAGGAGATCGGCCGCGAGCTCCAGGTCGAGAACATCCTGGAGGGAACGCTGCAGAAGGAGGGGGACCAGATCCGCCTCAGCGCCCAGCTGATCAGCGCCGGGGACGGCTTCCACCTCTGGGCCGACACGTTTGACCGCAAGCTGGACAAGGTCTTCGCCATCCAGGACGAGATCTCGCAGGCCATCGCCGCGGCGCTGCAGATCACGCTGAGCGAGGCGACCCGCAGCGCCATGACGGTCGACCCGACCCGCAACCTGCAGGCCTACGAGCACTTCATGCGTGGCCAGAACCAGGTGACCTCCTACCTCCTCTCCCGCCGCGAGGCCGACTTCACCACCGCTGTGGAGAGTTTCCATCGGGCCATCGACGTTGATGCCAGCTTTGCCCAGGCCTATTCCGGACTGGCCTGGGCCTACAATAACCACCGCGAAGTCACCGGCAATGATGCCGAGCGGCCCCTGGTGCTGAAATACTTGGAGGCCGGCTATCGGCTCGACCCGAGCCTATGCGAGACCAACGCCGGCATGGGCTGGGTGCGCTTCGAGGCCGGGGACATCGACGGCGCCTATCGCTATTTCCGCAAAGCCATGGCCATCAATCCCAACAGCATGCCGGTCAACCACGTCGTCGGGCTCTTCTTATCGTATCTCGGGCTGGCCGAACCGTCCATGCGCTTCATCGAGCGGTCCATGCAGCTCGACCCGGCCTATTTCTTTTCGCAATTTGTCAAAGCCCGCATCCTGCAATTAACCGGCGATTTCGCCGGCGCCGAGGAGCTGCTGCGCAGGATCATACGCCTGGTCCCGGACGATTACCAGGCACTGGCCCTATATGTCCACTTGCTGATCAAGACCGGCCGGGCGCAGGAGGCCTATCCGCTGCTGGAGCGAGTGGAGAAGGCTACCACTTTTACACAATCGCTCGTTCAAGACCTGCGCGCCCTCTACTGGGCCGCGCGCGGCGACCGCAAGCAGGCCCTGCAAGGCATGCCCACGCCCAAGGCCACCGTCTATGCCATGCTGGGCATGAAGAAGGGAGCGCTGGACCTGATGGAGAAGGAGATCGCCGCCGGGAAGCCCTACCTCTACCTCGATCTGCTGCACAACCCCTTCTACGATAAGCTGCGTACCGAGCCGCGCTTCCAGGCCATCCTGCGGCGGCAGCAGCTGATCTACGAGGAGCGGATGCGCAAGTACGGGAGCTGGTGAAAAACGGGGAACGGCCTATGATCGGCCAGATCATTTCTCACTACAAGATCATGGAAAATATCAGTCGTGGAGGCTTGCCCTCATGGCTTAGAGTTGAAACATGATCGGCAAGCAAGTATCCCACTATATGATAACTGATAAAATCGGCCATGGGGGCATGGGCGAGATCTATCTGGCCGAGGATACCAAGCTCGAACGCAACGTGGCACTCAAGTTCCTGCCACTGCATTTGACGGCTGACGCCGAGGCGCGCGAACGCTTCAAGCGCGAGGCCCAGTCCGCGGCCGCCTTGAATCACCCCAACATCGTCACCATTTACGAGATCGGCGAGCACAAGGGCCAGGTCTTCATCGCCATGGAGTATGTCGAGGGCCGGACATTGAAGGAGATGATTTCCGATGTAGTGACGCGTTGCGATGCGCCCTCTTCCGGCACCGTGTCCCTACCCATCATCCCTTGCCCCTTGCCCCTCGCCCAGGTTCTTGATATCGCCACCCAGATCGCCTCCGGCCTCGCCGCCGCCCACGCCAAGGGCATCATCCACCGTGACATCAAGCCGCAGAATATTTTGGTTGATAAAGACGGCAAGGTGAAAATATTGGACTTCGGCCTGGCCAAGCTCCAGGGAGCCAGCCGCTTGACCAAGGAAGCATTCGCCATGGGCACGGTGAACTACATGTCGCCCGAGCAGGGCCAGGGCAAAGACGTGGATCAGCGCACAGATATCTGGTCTTTCGGGGTGGTGCTCTACGAGATGATCAGTGGCGAACTCCCCTTCCGCGGCGAATACGACCAGGCGGTAATTTACTCCATATTGAATGAAGAAATGCCCCCCCTGGCGGTCGGCAAAACTCCTGCCTCGGCCGCAATGGGAAGCGTAATCCGCCGCTGCCTGGCCAAGAAGCGTCAGGAAAGGTACCCTTCGGCCGAAGCCCTGGCCACAGCCCTGCGGGACCTGGACGGCGCCAAAGAAGATACTCATCCGAAAAAAGGGAGGGGGCGCCGATTTTCCCGGCGCTCCTTTGTAACCGGTTTTGCATTGCTGCTGCTCTCCGGCATCCTGGGATTCTTCGCCCTGAGCCCGCGGGCAAATACCAGGCTGCGGCAGGTGCTGGGACTTGCCATCATTCCCCATGTCAAACATTTGGCCGTCCTGCCGTTGCTGGTAATCGGCGGCGACAGTTCCAGCCGGGCTCTCAGCGACGGTTTTGTGGAGACCTTGACCAGCAAACTGACACAGATCGAGCAAACAGAGCGCTCGATGTGGATCGTTCCCGCCAGTGAATTGCGTTCAAGCGGCATCGACTCTCCCAGCCGGGCACGCAAAGCCCTGGGGGTCAATTTGGTCATAACCGGCAGCCTGCAGCAGAGTCGCAACGCCGTGCGCCTGATCCTGAATCTGATCGACGCCAATGCCATGCGTCAACTTCGCTCCGCCGTCATCACCGAAACGAATTACGTCAGCGCCGATTTTCAGGACCGGGCCGCGGAAGAGGTGGCCCGCATGCTCGATCTGGAATTAAAGCCGGCAACCCTTTCCCGTTTGGCCGCGGGCGGCACTTCGCGTCCGGAAGCCAATGAATTTTACCTTCAGGGCCGCGGCTATCTACAGCGCTACGAGCAGCAGGATAACCTGGATACGGCCATCGGCTTTTTTAAAAAAGCGATACAGGAAGACGCGGATTTCGCCATGGCTTATGCCGGCCTGGGCGAGGCTTATTGGCGCAAATTTGAACTGACCAAGAGCCCGGATCTGGTCGAAGAAGCCCAAGCCAACTGCCAACAAGCCCTGAAGCTTAACGGCGATCTGGTACCGGTGCAGATTACGCTGGGCATCATCGAGCGCGGCAAGGGAAACTATGCGGAGGCAATAGGCAGCTTCCAAAAAGCCTTGGCGCTCGATCCGGTCAATTCCGCAGCCTTGCTGGAATTAGCCATCGCTTATGAGAAGTCTGGCCAAACAGCTGAAGCGGAAGCCACCTATCGCCACGCGATCGAACTCAAACCGAACTACTGGGCTGCCGTCAACAGCCTGGGCAGTTTTTATTATTTCAACGGCCGGCTGCCCGAAGCCGAAGCCATGTTCCGCAAAGTGACCGAACTCACTCCCGATAACATCCGCGGCTATAACAACCTGGGCAGCGTATACTTTTTTCAGGGCAAAAATGCACTGGCACAGCAGGCGTTTGAGAAATCCCTGGCAATCAAGGCCAATGCCGATGCCTATTCCAATCTGGGTACATTGTTTTTTTTCGCCGGCCGCTACCGCCAGGCGGCTTCCATGTACGAGAAGGGCATCCGCCTTGGCCTTCATGATCACGTGATCTGGGGCAACCTGGGCGACGCCTACAGCTGCCTGCCGGATCAGAAAGCCAAGGCTCACGAAGCCTACCAGACGGCGATCAAGCTGGCCAATGAGCAGTTGCGCATCAACCCCCGCAACGCCGGCATGCACTCCAGTCTGTCCCTTTTTTATGCCAAGACCGACCAAATGATCCTTGCCCGGGATGAAGCGGCCCAGGCCGTGAAAATCGCCGAAAACAACATCAGTGTGCTTTTCAACACGGCCCTGGTATATGAACTCGCCAAGATGCGCCAACAGGCGCTGGCCACCCTGAAAAAATATTTTGCCCTGTCGGGTCCAAAGCAGGCAGTTGACCAGGAACCGCTGCTGTCAAGCCTGCGGCGCGACCCCCGCTATACATTATTGCTGAACGATGTTAAAAATTCCCAAAAACGAAGAAAATAAGGAGGAAGCATGAGAAAAACAAAGGTTGTGGCAAAAAAAGCGGTACCGGTCAAGATCAGTTTGAAAAACGGGCTGGTCCAATGTGAGCCTTTCTGTCCCCACGTGCATAGGGGACAGGCCATCGAGTGGACTTATTTTAAAAAATTTCCTTTCGCCATTCATCTGGGGTATGATTCACCTTTTGAAATCGTGCACTATCAGATGTCCGGGCAGAACCACATCCGCCTCGTCATAGCAAAAGACATTCCCCTCGGCTGGTATAAATACTCGATCGCTCTCTTTGATGGCAGAAAAGTCTGGATCGAAGATCCCGAATTCATCGTGCGCCCTTCAAAATAAAATTCAGCTTGGATATATTCGACCCGGTCATCCGCGTCATTCACGCGGTTGACCGGCCGGCAAAATAAATCGATCCCCGCTTTCACTGCCCTGAATTCCCCAATCAGGCAAGCCTGACCCGCTCACTCTCCCGCCAGTGTTTTTTCCATTTCCGGGGTGTAGACGCCCTTGCTCTTGAAAATGACCAGCGGTTCATGGTGCCGGTAGGATTTCCTGGTTTTGCCCAGCAGCACCAAAAAGCGGTCGGGCGCTGAATCGGCAAAAGGCTGGACCGGGCGGGTTTCAGCCGGGAAAAGGCCGCTGGCGGCCGCCGCAGCCAGCAGCTCGCTTTGGCGCGCAAAAGGAAAGATCAGGCAAAGTCGTCCCCGCGGCGCCAAAATGGCGGCGCAGCCGTTCAACAGCTCCGGGAGCTTCAGGGCGATTTCGAAGCGGGCCAGGCGGATGGTCGGGTCGGGGCTGACCCGGCCCTGGCCGGACTTGAAAAAGGGCGGGTTGCAAAAAACGGTCTGCACGTTGGCGATACCGGCATGGATCCTGTTGAAATCCCCGTGGATGACCTGGAAACGCCCGCCCAGGCCGTTGGCCGCGGCATTGTCCACGGCCAGGCGGTACAGCGGCTCCTGAATCTCGATGCCGGTGATCCTGGGGAATTTTTTTTGCTGCAGCGCCAGCAGGGAGATGACGCCGGCGCCGCAGCCTATTTCCAGGGCCGGTCGGGAGGAGCGGGGCAGAAAATCGGCCAGGATGGGCGAATCCACGGCAAAGCGGTAGCCCTTTTTCAGCTGCTTTATGATCACTTTCCCATGGTAGAAAGTGTCGGTGGTGGTCGGGAGTCCGCTCATGGGTCAATGCCGGGGTGGAAATGAAATCGGTGTACGGTTTACGGTGGACGGCGTACGGAAGGAAATAAAAATTCCAAATTCCAAGCACCAAATAACAAAAAAGCACCAAGTTCCAATGACCAAATGACCCAAACAAAGAAGAGATACTTTTGAAGCGCCTTTGTTTAGGACATTGGAATTTGGAACTTGGAATTTATTTGAAATTTGGGATTTGTGATTTGGAATTTTCTCCATTATTGTTTTATTCTTTTATCCTACCGTCCACCGTCTACCGTACACCTTCAACCGAGTTTGATTTTAGATACGCTCTCACCATATTCAGCGCGCAATAAATGCTGCGCGTCTTGATGATCTCGCGGCTGCCGGAAAAGATCTGGCGGACACCCTTTTCGGAATTTTCGGCACTGAGGTGCATATAGACCAGCCCCACGGGCTTGCCCTGCGTTCCGCCGCCCGGGCCGGCGATGCCGGTGATGGACAAACCGATATCGGCCTGGCATAGCCTCCTTACTCCCGCGGCCATCTCTGCCGCCGCGGCCGCGGACACGGCTCCTTGTTTTTTCAGCGTCGCTTCCCCCACGCCCAGGATGCCACTTTTCATGCTGTTGGCATAGGCGATCACTCCGCCCAGGAAAACAGCGGAGCTGCCGGCCACGTTGGTGATCTGGTTTCCCAGACCGCCGCCGCTGCAGCTTTCGGCCACGGCCAGGGTGAGCCCGCGCTTTTGCAGTTCTTCGACGATGACCTCGGGCAAAGACACGTCCTTTTCGGCAAAGATGTAGTCTTGCAGCCGTTCCCTGACTTTTTCGGCCAGCTCGTCGGTCAGCCGCCGGGCCTCTTCGTCGGAATTCTTGGAACGGCCCAGGAAATGGAGCTCGATCATGCCGGGCGAGGCCAGGATGGTGGTCACCGGGTTGCGATACTTGCGGTAAATGTCGGAGCAGCGGGCGTCGGTTTCCGACTCGCTGATGCCGGTCAGCCGGAAAGTGCGGGAATAGATATGGTAATTGCTGGCGGCAGCCAGATATTTTTCGTAAACAGCTTCAAAGATCGGGATCAGTTCGTTGGGCGGCCCGGGCAGCAGCAGCACCTTGCAGTCGCCTTCGTCCAGGTAGAGGCCGGGAGCGGTGCCGGCCGGGTTGGCCATGACCTCGGCGCCCTCGATGACGAATGCCTGGCGGGCGTTGATCTCGGGCATGGTCATGCCGCGGCGTTTGAATATGTTCACCAGATCGGCCACGATCTCCTCCCGGAAAAGCAGTTTCTTTTTCAGGGCCGCGGCCACAGCTTCGCGGGTGATGTCGTCCTCGGTCGGGCCCAGCCCGCCGCTGAGGATGACCAGCTGGGCACGCTGGCAGGCCTTCTTGACGATCCAGGCCAGGTTGTCCATGTGGTCGCCCACCACCACTTTCATGTCCATCAGGATCCCCTTTTCGCGCAGGCGCCGGGCCACATACAGGGAATTGGTGTCGGCGCGGTCCAGGTCGAGCAGTTCACTGCCGACGGCGATGAATATGGCTCTCATTGTTTCCACCTTCACGCCCTTATATCCGAAAAGCT
>Ga0209540_10003401_pt1 | contig 10852 bp, 6 predicted proteins | sample BarGraIncu01121A_FD_184501 | JGI IMG/M metagenome (GOLD analysis project Ga0209540, IMG submission 184501) | Arctic peat soil microbial communities from Barrow, Alaska - Barrow Graham LP Incubations 011-21A (SPAdes) (version 2) | ecosystem: Environmental > Terrestrial > Soil > Wetlands > Peat... | reverse complement strand
TATTTGAACCTTTTGCCTAATTACAGTTTAATTTTACACTTTTTTTAAGAAAAAGAAAATGCACAAGCAGCCTAAAGCGGACTTTTCTTGTGCATTATCCTCTACTTATTGTTGACGGAATTTACTTTTTCAATCAACGTTTTGATTTTTTCATTATGATCGGTATTTGATAATGTCCTAGTATACCACAAATGATTATGTCCCAATCCTCCACCTACCGGTTATAATAAGTTCAAGATTATTATGCTGGGGTGATTCTTATCAGAAAGGTAGATTTAAGAATGGAAGAACAAAAAAAGTACGAGGTTAATAAGAAGCTTGTCGAATCGAACGGAAATAAGACTAGAGCTGCTGTAGAGATTGGATGTAGCAGACGCCATATCAACAGGATGATCAAAGGTTATCGAGAACATGGGAAAGCATTCTTTCTTCATGGCAATCGAGGCAGAAAGCCAGCGCATACGCTCCCGTCTTAAACCAAGCAGACTGTCGTCAATTTCTACAGGACAAAGTATTTCGACACTAACTTTACACACTTCTCCGAATTACTGGCGGAGCACGAAGGTGTAGTTGCGTCTCCAAGCACAATTCGCAACATCCTAACGGAAGAAAACCTTCTTTCGCCGAAGGCTAGGAGGGCTACAAAACGTGAAGCGTTACGCAAAATCGAAGAGCAAAAGAAAGCGGCCACTTCCAAGAAGGAAATAGCCGAATTAATTGAGGCGGAGCGCCTTATTGAGGATCCGCACCCCAGAAGACCTCGCTGTCCGTATTTCGGCGAGATGCTCCAGATGGATGCTTCTCTACATAACTGGTTCGGTGACAAGAAGTCCACCTTGCATGTGGCGGTTGATGATGCAACAAGGACGATTGTAGGCGGTTATTTTGACCACCAGGAGACACTTAAGGGATATTACAATGTTTTTAATCAGATTCTGAGGACGCATGGAATTCCATATATGTTCTACACAGACCGACGTACCGTGTTCGAATACAAACAAAAAAATCCCCTTCCATCGAAGAGGATACTTTCACTCAGTTCAGTTATGCCTGCAAACAGCTTGGTGTCGAGATCAAGACCACCAGCATCCCTCAGGCCAAAGGCCGTGTAGAGCGACTGTTCCAGACGTTGCAATCGCGCCTGCCAATCGAGCTTAGACTAGCAGGCACAACAACAATCGAGCAAGCAAACGAATTTTTAAACTCCTACATAAAAAAATTCAATGCCCAATTCTCCATACCCTTTGATAGTACCAAATCTGTCTTCGAAATACAACCTGATCAAGAAAAAATAAACCTTACCCTTGCAGTTCTGGCTAAGCGCAAGATAGACAATGGGCACAGCATCAAGTTTGAAAAAAATTACTATAAGACGGTAGATTCAAACGGCTATCCGGCATACTATCACAAAGGCACATCAGCGCTGGTGATAAAAGCCTTTGACGGCAGTCTGTTCACTAGCATTGGAGAGAAAATTTACTCTCTGGAGCTGATCCCAGACCACGAAGTGACATCAAGGAACTTTGCATCTCCGAAGCAAACCGAAAGCGTACACGAGCGGTACGTGCCAAAGATGAGTCACCCTTGGAGGCAATCTGCATTTTCAAAATTCGCAAAAAAACAAAAGCATCAATTTGAACAACCATTTGAGATGAAAATAAATTCCCAGGCCTTACTCAATACTGTAGGGTCCTAGTTTAGTGCGCAAAAAATATCTTAGCACCAACAAAAATGTTGGTGCTAAGGTTAAAGATTTTTTAGGACATTTTCAAAAATGCTTGACAGCCATATTCAAATTTTCGCTAAAAAAAACTGCACGCACAATTATATCGTGCCTGCAGCCTGGCTTTTTGTTTCTTTTAATCCAGATGCGATATGTCGCCCTCCAATATGGTCTCCATCTTCCCGTCCTCCACCCTCAGCAAAGTAAGGCTTGTGGATTTTAACACGATGGCTTTCCAGAACTCGTCGACGGGATAGTCGTGGACTATGGAGAGTATGGCCTTGATAACCAGAGGATGGGTGACAACTATTATCCTTTCCCCCTGGGCTTTATCAATAAGATCATAAAGGCCTTTCTTTACCCTGTCACTGAACTCCCCGAAGCTTTCTCCGCCCTGGGGCTTAAAAAGGTGAGGCCTGTTCCAAAAATTGAAGTGTTCCTCAGGGTACTGGTTCTTGATATCCCTGTCCAGCATACCTTCCCATTCCCCTAAGTTCATCTCCTTGAAGGAATCAAGCGGTATTATCTCCTCTACCCTGCCAATCTTGATGTATCTGGCTGTCTCCATGGCACGCTCCAGAGGGCTGCTGTATATCTGTGAAAATTCAGTACGGCTAAGTTCCTTTGCCAGGTACTTCGAATCTTCCCTGCCTATTGCGGTCAGCTCTGAATCCTTCTGTCCCTGCATCCTGCGCTCTTCATCCCACTCTGTCTGTCCGTGTCTTACAAAATATATATCCATGAAGCATACCCCCTCAACCGAAGTTATGATTTAAGATATTATAACATTTTTATCCAACGTTTACAAAGAATCAATTTGAAAATATAATAATTATTCTACAAAAATAATCCAAGCCATGGGCGTATGCCCATGGCTTGACCTATTAGTTTGTGTTCGTATTATTGGTTGTGCTCGTTGACGGAGTTGTCGTTGTGTTTTTGCTGGTCGAATTGCTTGAGGATGTTCCGCTTGTGCCTGAGGTTGAGCTCTTCCCAGTGCTGCTACTGCTCTTGCTTGTAGTCGATGTTTTGGTCGAAGCCTTAGTTGCTGCTGCAGCTTCTTCAGCTGCCGCTTCCTCTGCCGCCGCAGCTTCCGCCGCTGCCTTTTCAGCTTGTGTCTTAAGATCTGTCTCGTAAGCTGCCTTTAACACTTTGTTGTTTTCCACTGTTCTGCTATCCTTAGTCTGCCCAATTCCCACGGTTGCCAATATGCCTATAAATAGAACGAATATCAAAATATTAGAAATTATTCCTTTAGAATCTCTTGTGTTCAAAATATATCCCCCTAACCATTTCTCATTTGTTTCATTATAACAAACTAAGTGTTTTTATGCAATTCTACTGACTGCAATCTGGTCAGATTTTTTCTATTGAGGCCTGCGCAGCAAATTGAGGTATATTTATTTCAGCAAAATTTCCGACTTCATCTTGTCCAGCTTCTTCATCGCTTCCTCCCTGGTCTTCCTGTTCTCCTCCTCGATCTTCTCTGTCTCCTCTATGCCTGACCTTATGGTCTTCCAGGCAGCCTCAAGGGTCTCAATCTTCACTGCTTCCCCCCCGGTTATCTTTGCGATGTCAATGCTTGAATTCTTGAGGTTTTCCGCATTCTTGAGGATGAGCTCGTTTGTGGCCTTGTCGAGGGCATCCATGGACTCTGCTATGAGCCGCTGCCTCTTGGTGGTGACAGCCTGTATCAGTCCGTTCTTGAATATCGGGATCGTGATGATGAAAGCCGACTGTATCTTCGCCATCAGCTTGTAGTTGCCCTTCTGGATCATGCGTATCTGGGGCGCTGTCTGCAGGGCCACCACTTTAGCAAGTTCAAGGTCATAGAGCCTGTGCCTCAGCATCTCCAGGGAGTATCTGACCTCCTGGAGCTTTATGTTGTCGTCCCCGTAGCCGCTCTTTGCCTTCTCTTCCCAGTAGGGAAGGTCCCCGCCCTCCACCTGGTCTATTAGGAGGCTGCAGGCAGCGGAGTACTTATCAAGCGCCTTGAAGTATTCGAAATTCTTGTCGAACAGCCCCTCCAGCTCCTTGTTGTTCTTGATGATCTCCTTGTTGTATACCGCTATCCTCTCGTATATCCTGTCTATCTCCCCTCCCAGGGACTGGTACTTGCTGAGGATGTGGGTTATGGTGTTCTTCCCGCCCGAGAACATCCGGTTAAAGAAGCCCTGGGGCTTCTCCTCCAGCTCCTGCTTGTCGAAACGGCTCATTATCTTTGTGAGCTCCTTAAGCATAGCCCCTGAGCTCTCAACGTCGTATATCTTGATGTTGTGCAGTATCTTGTCCGCAAACCTGGACACTTCCTCTGAGGGCTCGTGCCCAAGCTTCATGATGTCATCCACATCGGAGATATCCACGCCTTTGGCTATGGTTAAGACTTCAGGCGACTGCTTCAGCTCTTCCCTGATTATTTCAAGCTTCTGCTCTATCTCCTCTTGGGTTTCATCAACTTTTGCCTCTTCATCAAATTTCATTAAGACCACCTCCTCGAATCAAAATACACCTTTAAAGAAACTGCTTTTCCTGTAAGGAACCCTGCTGCCTGTTTTGTCCAGTACGTGCGAATCGAAGAATCCCGCCTTCACGAAATTCTCGATGTCGCTAGTCCCTTCCGGATTGAATATGACCACGTCAACCCCCATGGAGTTCATGAACATCAGGATCACGGCGTCTGAGAACGTAAAGTCCCCATCGTTACCATTATTATATATTATGATTTTTGGAATTGCCATCGGAAAATCGAAGTTCTGAAGCAGACTGCTGAACTTCTCATCCAGTGTCATCAGCACCTGGAAGGTTGACATTTTCATGTAGTAGAGGTCTTTTGCGCTGTAGTTGTTCATGTAGAGCAGGTAGTCCCTCAGTTTGTCAACCAGACCCAGGTGAAGCCTCGTCCTGAAGTTCCTGTGCTTCCAGAAATCCGGGATATTGCACATGGCTATTATCCTGCCAGCTATGGCTTCCTGGGTTGCCAGCTTCAGCCCCCTGTAGGGCCATTGCTCTGAGCTCAGAAGCCTCTCCCTGTCTATGTTGCCTTTATTGTCCAGGACAGATCTGTATATCCTTCCGATGTTCTTCACCCTGCCCTGCCTTGACAAGGGCAGCTTTTTGAAGAACAGGGTGTTTTTGGACTGTACCAGGGCGTTGACCTTGTCCATGAAGTCCTCCCTGTCGTTTGGCACGCCGTTCACCTTTGAGAACAGGTTTGGGACGTGCACTACGCCTTCCTCAATCTTGAAGCCCGGCCTAAGCATAGCCTCGTGCTGGCCCCATATGGATATCTCATCGTAGGTAGTCTTCAGAGTGTCCGCGCAGATCTCCGAATCCTGGAACTGCCAGGGCTTGTAGGCGAAGGAATCCTTGTCGTGCAGAACGACCACAAACTCCTCCTTGGCTGCATAGGCATCCGTAGGGATCCTGCGTCTCACATAGGTCTTGTCTTCTCTTTTATCTTCAGGCATGTGAATACCACCTTTCTATACAAATATCTTTGCTTGAACATCCACTGTATAACCGCTTTGATTTATATATGCTAGATTTAGAACATATCCATCATTGTTGCTATAAAGCTCGTTCTGAGACACCCCCGGGGGCTCGTTCGACCCCCGGGGGGTATACAGAGTCGTTGTGAAAAGAAGCTTCGGTCCTGATCTATACATTGAATTGAGCACTGCTGCCTTCCTTGCCGGGCGTTATCTCCAGGCGTGCGTCTATCCTCTCCTTGAGTTCGGGCACGTGGGATATTATGCCTACAAGCCTTCCCGTGTCCTGCAGCTCCACCAGGGACTGTATCGCCGCATCCAGGGATTCCGGGTCAAGCGTTCCGAACCCTTCGTCAACGAACATGGTGTCGAGGCTTATGCCACCGGCGTAGGACTGGACCACATCCGCCAGTCCGAGCGCCAGCGAGAGGGATGCCTTGAAGCTCTCTCCTCCGGACAGGGTCTTTATGTGCCTGGTGCGACCCGTGTAGTTGTCCAGCACCTCTATCTCCAGGCCGCTCTGTGCGTTGCCCTTTGACCTGTCTGTCTTCCTGCACATCTCGTACCTGCTGCCCGTCATCCTGGTGAGCCTCATGTTGGCTGCATTGATAATGTCGTCGAAGAATGCCGCAAGCACGTACCTCTCGAAGGTTATCTTCTCGTTGTTGTCGCCGCGTGCTATCTTCGCGAGCTTCCCAGTCACCTGGTACTCCTCTTCAACAGCCTCCAGCTCCTTCATCGAGTTCGCTATTCTTGACAGCTGTATCCTGTTGAGGACTATGCGTGCATGGAGCATTTCCTTCTCGCTGGCCAGGCTCTGCTTTGACTCGTCCACTGCCTTGAGTTTCTCCTTCAATTCCTCGATGTCAGCCATGGACCGTCCCTCGACCTCCTGCTCAGCCTTGATCAGGATCTCCGCGGAAGACTGAAGGCTGACCCTGTACTCCTTGATGTCGGCTTCAAGCTCCGCCATCTGCTGCCTGGACAGCTTGCTCTCCCTGTATTCGGCAGCGCATCCGAAGCCTGCTGCCTTGAGCTCCTGTGCAAACCTTTCCTCTGACTTCCTAAGCTCCGCCTCTGCCGCTGACAGGTTATCAGCGGCTCCTTTTAACGCAGTCAGTGCCTTGCCCTGCTCTATGTGTGCTTCCTTTGATTTCTTCTCTGCTTCCTCTAGCGCCTTCCTGATCGCCTCGGCTTCTTCCTGGTCAGCCTTTATGAGCTTTTCCAGGCTTATCAGGGAATCTGCCCCGGAAGGAAGTTCAGCCTTTATTGAATCCTGCAGCGACCTGAGCGATGCAAGCTTTGACTTGACGTCCCCAAGTACAGCTGACTTTTCCTCGGCTTCCTTCTGGGCACTCTCTATCTCAGCGTTTTTTGTCTCCAGGTCAGCCGCGAGACAGCTTTCTCTTTCCTTCAGCTTTTCCGACTTGCCAAGCTCAATGCGAAGTATCTCTGTCTCTTTCCGAAGCCTGTCAATATGTGCCTGCGCATAACGGTTCAGCTCCTCTTTCTCCAGCAGCTCTGCTTCTCCCCTGTAATTATCCACAAGCCCTTCCTTAAGCTTATCCACAATCTCCTTCTGGGCTTTGCCTTCTCCCAGCGAATTGCTGTATTTCTGGTTCTTGCTGTTGTAGTCCTCCTGTGCCTTTATGATCCTGTCGCTGGCGGCATCCAGGCTCTCCTTGTCCGGTAACTCCGAACTCTTCACGGCGGGAGCCGGATGGTTTCTTGAGCCGCATACCGGGCAGGGCTCGTTGTCCTGCAGCGTTCCTGCCAGAAAGCCGGCCTGACCCCTGAGGAAAATGTCCTGCAGCCTGGCCGCCTCTGACATTGTTTGCTCTAAGAGTTGTTTTGCCCGGATGACCTCATCCTTCTCGCTTATGAACCTTGTCCTTATGGCAGTCAGCTTCCCATTTGCGTCGAAGACCGCCTGGAGGCCCTTTGCAGCCTTGTCCAGCTTCTCAAGCTTCGCGGCGGTCTCGAAATGCCTGTCCTTGGCTTCCCTTGACAGCCTCAGCTCGGCCGTGTGCTTCCCAACCTCTTCCTTGCTGCCTTGGATTGAGTCCTTAAGGCTTTTAACCTTTCCCCCAAGACCCTTCTCCTCTTCTTCCAGCGCCTTTATGCTCCTGTTCCTCTCATCGAGAGCAGACACCTTAACACGCAGGCTCTCAAGCCTACCTATGTTTTGCTGTAGGGCTGTCCGTCCCGGCTCCCTGAGCTTCTGCTTTACCTGCTCGGCTTCGCTCAGCTTGGCGGCAATTTCCGCGGCCTGCAGGGCCAGGCCTGCAGCCTCAGCCTCAGCCTTCCTTGCCTTCAGGGCCGCTTCCTTTGCATCCCTGTTCTCCTCGATGGCTGCGAGAGGCAGTGTCTTCCTGGCATTTTCAAGGTTCCTGCCCTTCAATTCATACTCTTCCTGTCTTGCCGCAAGCTCTGCCCTCCGTTTTGCTGCGGCGTCCCTGTTCTGGAACTTCCTGTTGTTTTCCTCTGCCATGGCTATCTCGTTGTTCTTTTTCACCAGCTCGTTCTGTATCTTCTCTATGCTTGACGCCAGCTCGTTTTCCCGGAGGGTGTCCTCCTCTATGGACTGCGTTATGCCCTTCTGTATGGCGTCCTTGCTTCCGTTATCCAGCAGCAGCCTCAGTTCCTCGTTTTCTCCGGGATCCACTCCCCTGATATTCTCGCCCATCCTCTCTTCAAGGGAGGTTGATTTCTGCCTAAGGGCCCTCTCAAGGTCCCAAAGCTTGTCCTGCACCTTCTTGAAGCCCTCGGTCCCGAATATCCTCTGTAGTATCTTCTCCCTCTCCGTGCTGTCCTCAGTGATGAGCTTCCTGAACTCCCCCTGTGGTATCATCATTATCTGCCTGAACTGGTCGTAGTTTATCCCCAGTATCTCACCTATCTTCTCGTTGACTCTGGAGATGCCGGATACTACTTCATATTCCTCAGGCCTGTCCTGGCTGTATATCATAAGCTCTGCATCCGCCTTCTGCTCGGTGAAGCCGCCGCCCCTGGCTTTCTTCTTGTTCTGCTTCGGTATCCTCCTGATGCAGTACCTCCTGCCTCTGAGCTCGAACTCCAGCTCCACACTGGTCAGCTGGTCATCCTTTGCGAAATGGCTCCTTAGGTTTTCACCGTCGCGGTCGCTGCTGCTGGCGTTCCCGAAGACAGCGTAACTTATCCCGTCAAAGACCGTGGTCTTTCCGGCGCCCGTGGGTCCCGTTATGAGGAATATGTTCCTGTGACCCAGCCTTGTGAAGTCTATTACCTCCTCGCCTGCGTAGGGCCCGAAGGCTGTCATTGTAAGTTTTAAAGGCCTCATATTAACCCCTCTCTTCCTTGTCTACCTGGCCGATGACCGGTCGCATGACTTCTTCCTTGTCCTGGGTCAGCTCCTCGCCGGTGATGTTCTCGTAGAAGCTCCTGAAAAGCTCCATCTTGGTCTTGTGCTTGTAGCCTTCCCCCGCGGAGGTGCGTGAATCCCCTGCGGTCCTGTCCCTGCCTTCCCTGACAAGCTCCAGCACGTTCGGGTAGACAGTCCTCAGTTTGTTCATGGGGTCTATGAGTTCCCCCTGGTCAGTCAGAACTGCCCTTATATAGTCCTGGGATTTCTCCTCTTCGCCCGCTTTTAAGAGCTCGGAGAGCCTTCCCTTTATTATCCTCATTTCCCTTACAGGCTTAAGGGGCTTAAGCTCAATCTCCGCCGCTTCTCCCTTTTCCTGAAGCGTTACCAGGGCTGCGCTCTTATGATGCTTCACCTCCGAGAAGGAGTACTTGAGCAGAGAGCCTGCATACCTTATGCCAGCCTCAGTCACCTTCTGTGCGCTGTGCAGGTGTCCCAGAGCCGTGTACTCGAAGCCCTGGAAAAGCTCGGCATCCACATATTCGGTGCCTCCTATGGAGAGCGGCCTCTCCGAATCGCTCTGCTCCAGCGCAGCTGCTCCGGTGATGAAGCCGTGGCCTACGACCACGTTCCTCTCCTTAAGGTCCATCGTCTTCCTTATCCTCTTCAGCACAGCCTTGAAGGCGTCTTCGTGGCTGCGGATCTCCTCATCCTTTAGGACAGCCCTTGCCTCGGACGGGTCCGCATAGGGTATGAGGTAGAAGTTCACCGGACCGAAGCTGTCCATAAGTGTCACTTTCCTTATTGCCTCCTTGAGGCCTCCCTCTATAAAGAGGCCGCAGCCCTCCATGATTCCGCTGCAGAAGCCCAGCCTTTCGGGGCTGTCGTGGTTACCGGCTATTGCTATAATAGGTATCCTGATCTCCCTTAGGATCCTGTTGAACGTCCTGTCAAGAAGCTCGACGGCTTCCACAGGAGGAACCGCCCTGTCGTATATGTCGCCGGCTATGACCAGCACGTCCGGCTCTTCTTCCTCTATTATCCTGATGAGCTCATCAAGGATAAACTCCTGGTCCTCTGTCATATACACCTGGTTAACTATCTTACCCAGATGCCAGTCGCCTGTATGCAGAATTTTCAAAACGATCCCTCCAATGCTTCTATGCTGATTCTATCTTCCTTGTTATTGCGAAATTGAGCAGGGCTATCAATGCGCCTGCAATGAAAACGTACTGGTACCCGAAGGCGTTCCACACAAGGCTTCCTGCGAAAGGTATGAACATGGAGACTACGTGGTCCAGGCTCAGCCCCATGGACAGTGTCGGCGACACGTCGTCCTGGTGCACAGCAATCTTGCTAACGTAGGTCGCCCTGGCCATGCCTGCGGCGTTCAGGAGCTGGTCTGCAACATAGCAGGCTATGATTAGCCCCAGCGCTACGCTCGTCTTCTCGGCGGCTGCGTAGCCTGCGCAGACCAGGAACAGGAGCAGCGCCTCGGCGCCCAGCACGAATTTTTCGCCGCGCTTGTCTATGAGGCGCCCAACATATGGCTTGAAGAATATCCCTATGGCTGCCGTGGCGAAACCTATGGCGGCGAAGGTGCTTACGCTCTGCCCGAAAACCTTGATGAGCACCCAGGGTCCGAAGGTGAGGAAAATCTGCTTCCTTGCACCGTTGACTATGCTGAGCACGTAGAACACGGAGAACTCCTTCTTAAGGAATATCTTCGACCTTTTCTTCTCTATCTTAAGCGGCTTCATCCTGAATATCAATATGGCGGCACCCAAATATCCAAGGGCTCCCACAGTGTAAGTGACAGCGTAGTTGACCTCGATGAACCTGAACACCAGAGCAGTCACAAGGCTCGTTGCGAGGAAGACTGCCGTGTTAAGCCCGTTCATTGTGCCCAGGACCTTTCCTATGCTTTTCTTGTCCGCCAGGGTCATTGCGATGCTGTTGGACAGCGGCATGAACAGGTGCTGTCCCATGCTGTACATGACGAGCCATATCATCATGACTCCGAAGCTTGAGGACAGCGTGCCAAGGCAGATCATCCCCAGTGAGGCCAGCAGAGTTGCCACGAATGCTATCCTGATGTCCCCCAGGAACATCAGCGCTCCGGACACGAAGACGACCATCAGGCCTGGGAACTCCCTCGGTATCTCGAGGATCGTCCTCTGGGTTACGGTTATGTGAAATACGTCGTTGAAAAAGTTGTTTGCTATGGAGGTGTCTATGCTCTGGCTCATGCCTATGAGTGCGCCTGCGGCAATGAACAGCATGAGCTGGGCATTCTTCCCC
>Ga0209540_10003400_pt1 | contig 10852 bp, 9 predicted proteins | sample BarGraIncu01121A_FD_184501 | JGI IMG/M metagenome (GOLD analysis project Ga0209540, IMG submission 184501) | Arctic peat soil microbial communities from Barrow, Alaska - Barrow Graham LP Incubations 011-21A (SPAdes) (version 2) | ecosystem: Environmental > Terrestrial > Soil > Wetlands > Peat... | reverse complement strand
AGATATAGAAATATATAGCGTTAAAAAAAGCGAATAAATTAATAATTTTAAGGGCAGCTCAAAATTTTGGGCTGCCCTTAAAATTATATATAAAATATATTATTTAATAAAAGTGAATGAAATATAGTATACATAAATAAATATGTAAAAAACATGTATAAAATGAATAAAAAATAAAGAAATCATGCATAAATATGTCGTAAAAGTATAAACTTAATAAAACCTTAACACACATTTTGTAGTATTATGTTATAATCATTAATATACAAATAACTAGTTGCTATTTAGCCAAATTTTGATTACATAAAAAAATAGATAGAATTGCAATGTTCTATTACACACATACAATCAAAAGAAATATAGAAAATATAACATTGGGTCTTTAAATTTAGAATCAAAGGGCCCTCATATATAACATTTATAAGGTGTTCTATTTTCAAAAAATGATTGAGAAAAAAATACAATACAAATAAATTATATTAAAGATGTAAAACAAAACTGTTTTTGATATTTAATGTTAGCAATTAGAATACTAGGCTTCCAAGGCTTCCAAGAGAAGCTGAAATAAAACAGAAGAGGAGATTTTTTTATATGAAAGTTAAAAAAGCAATTATACCAGCCGCAGGACTTGGAACAAGGTTTTTGCCTGCAACAAAGGCACTACCTAAAGAAATGTTACCAATAGTTGATAAGCCTACAATGCAATATATTATAGAAGAAGCTATCGCATCTGGAATAGAGGACATATTGATTATTACAGGAAGAAATAAAAAGTCCATTGAAGACCACTTTGATAAATCAGTAGAACTAGAGCTTGAACTAGAAAATAAACATAAAGATAACCTTCTTAAACAAGTTAGAGATATATCAAACATGGTAAATATACATTTTATAAGACAAAAGGAACCTAAAGGACTTGGACATGCTATAAATTGTGCCAGAGCTTTTGTAGGTAATGAACCTTTTGCTGTAATGCTCGGTGATGACATTGTTGATGCTAAAACTCCATGCCTAAAGCAACTTATGGATTGTTATGAAGAAAAGAATACAACAATCTTAGGAGTACAAGAAGTAGCTAAGGAAAATGTAGATAAATATGGCATAGTTGATGGACTTCAAATTAGTGATAAAGTATACAAAGTAAATAACCTTGTTGAAAAACCACAAGTAGATGTAGCGCCATCAAATGTAGCTATACTTGGTAGATATATAATAACCCCTGAAATATTTGATATATTAGATAATACGCTTCCTGGTAAAGGAGGAGAAATCCAGTTAACTGATGCTCTTAAAACATTAATATCTAAGCAAGATATTTATGCGTATATATTTGAGGGACGACGATATGATGTTGGTGATAAATTAGGATTTCTTCAGGCAACAGTTGAATTTGCTTTAAAAAGAGAAGAGTTAAAAGTTCCATTTATGGAGTATCTTCAAACTTTGAAAAATAATAATAACTTCAGTTGTCTATATGAAGAAGTAGCTTGTAGTAAATAAAAATTATATAACAAAATAAAACAAACAACAGTACATATAATAGGATATACAAATTCCCATATTCTATAAAAAGGAGGCAATATAGATGCAACAAACACAAAAAAATTTAAAAGTTACAGAGGTGGAGGCGACTTGCGAATACAAGAAAAACCTAGGATATTTTATAATAAAAAGAATAATTGACATTCTGGGCTCTTTAAGCGGAATTATATTAATAAGTCCGATAATGATTATTGTTGCTATATGGATAAAGCTAGATTCAAAGGGACCTGTTCTTTTTATTCAAAATAGAGTTGGGCAAGATGGCAAGAAATTTAGGATATATAAATTTAGGTCTATGTGTACTGAGGCAGAGGGTCTTCTAGGCAAGCTCAAAAAGAAAAATGAGATGTCAGGACCTATGTTTAAAATGAAAGATGATCCTAGAATAACTAAGGCTGGTAAGTTTGTACGAAAGACAAGCATAGATGAGTTACCACAACTTTTCAACATACTAAAAGGGGACATGTCCTTGGTTGGACCAAGACCAAGTCTACCTAAAGAAGTAGTGCAGTTTACATCCTTTCAAAAACAAAGATTATTAGCAAAACCAGGGTTAACTTGTTACTGGCAGGTAAATGGAAGAAGCGACGTTAGTTTTGAAGAATGGATGGCAATGGATGTTGATTACATAGAAGAAAGAAATACATTGATAGATATAATCCTCATTTTTAAAACAGTAGGAGTGTTGTTTGGCGATGATGGAGCAAGGTAATGTTTATTTAAACTAAAGATTTAATAGAGGGAGGAAATAAAATTATGAAAGGTATTATATTAGCTGGAGGATCGGGAACGAGGTTATATCCTGTTACAAAGGCAATATCAAAACAAATGGTACCCATTTATGATAAACCAATGGTCTATTATCCAATGTCAGTGTTAATGCTGGCGGGGATAAGAGAAATATTAATAATTTCAACACCAAGAGATTTGCCAGGCTTTAAGGAGTTATTTGAAGATGGCAGTGAATTGGGTTTGAAAATAGAATATGCCATTCAGGAAGCACCAAATGGATTGGCTGAGGCGTTTATAATCGGAGAAAAATTCATTGGTAATGATAAAGTAGCCATGATACTTGGAGATAATTTATTTTGGGGACAGAGTTTTTCGCAAAGTCTTAACAAAGCTGCAAATCTTGAGGATGGTGCTGTTATCTTTGGATATCATGTTAAAGATCCAAACTCATTTGGAGTTGTGGAGTTTGATAAAGAGGGAAATGTAATTTCGCTGGAAGAAAAACCTGAAAATCCAAAGTCGGAGTATGCTATTCCGGGACTATATTTCTACGACAATACTGTTGTAGAAAAAGTTAAAAGTTTAAAACCTTCCAAAAGGGGAGAACTTGAAATTACAGATTTAAACAGAATTTATATGGACGAGGGAAAGCTTAAAGTGAATCTACTCGGACGTGGACTTGCTTGGCTTGATACAGGAACCCATACTTCAATGCTTAAAGCAGCAAATTTTGTAGAAGCGGTGCAGAGTACTCAAGGTACATATATAGCAAGCCTTGAAGAAATTTCTTATAGAAAAGGTTGGATAACCATGCAAAAACTCAAAACACTGGCAAAACCACTTTTAAAAACCGGATATGGAACTTATCTAATGGATATTGCTATGGAATATAAAAAAGCAAATAAAGAAGCATTAAAAGAAGTGGCTAATATAAAGAACATAATATAGAGAAATATAACATAAAGTTGATAATATAGAGTGAGATAAAGTTTGGAGGAATAAAATGAAAACTTACTTAGTAACAGGAGGAGCAGGTTTTATAGGCTCAAATTTTGTTCATTATATGTTAGAGAAATATAATGACATTAGAATAGTTAATTTAGATAAGCTAACTTATGCAGGGAATTTAGAAAACCTTAAAGAAATTGAAAAAAACTCGAATTATATTTTTATTCAAGGAGATATATGTGATAAAGAATTAGTAGAAAAGTTATTTAACGAATACGACATTAATTATGTTATAAACTTTGCAGCAGAATCACATGTTGATAGAAGCATAAAAGATCCAGAAATATTTGCTTTAACAAATGTACTTGGAACAGTAAATCTCTTAAATTGTGCTAAAAATGCATGGGAGATTGAAAAAGGTTTTAAGAAAGGTGTAAAATTCCTTCAGGTGTCTACTGATGAGGTATATGGGTCTCTTGGCGAGGCAGGGTATTTCGTAGAAACAACGCCTGTTGATTCACATAGTCCCTATTCGGCATCCAAAGCTGGCAGTGACTTAATGGTAAAAGCGTATTTTGACACATTTAAAATACCAATGAATATAACAAGGTGTTCAAATAATTACGGACCATATCAGTTTCCAGAAAAGCTTATACCTCTTTTAATAAACAATTGTTTGCAGCACGCGGATTTGCCGGTATATGGAGATGGTTTAAATATTCGTGACTGGTTATATGTTGTGGATCATTGCAAGGCTATTGACATGGTACTAAGCGGAGGACGCGTTGGTGAAGTTTATAATATTGGTGGGCATAATGAGAAAGCGAATATAGAAATAGTTAATAGTGTTATTTCATATTTAAATGAAAATGTAGACAAGGAAATAACAGACAAATTAATTAAACATGTTGAAGATAGATTAGGTCATGATAGAAGATATGGAATAGATCCAAGTAAAATAAAAGATGAACTTGGATGGTATCCAGAAACAACTTTTGAAGTAGGAATAAAAAAAACAATCCAGTGGTATTTAGATAACGGAGATTGGATGAAGAATGTAACTAGTGGAGAATATCAAAAATACTATAAAAAGATGTATAAAGGAGTTTAAGAATTATAATGGGGAAATTTAAATTTATTGAGACTGAAATAAAAGATTTATATATAATAGAGCCTACAATTTTTGGAGACAGCAGAGGATATTTTATGGAGACATATAACTATGATGAATTTAAAGAAGCAGGGCTTGATATGGTATTTGTTCAGGATAACCAATCTAAATCTAAAAAGGGAGTACTTAGGGGGCTACACTTTCAAAGAGAATATTCCCAAGGAAAACTTGTTAGGGTTCTAAGTGGTGAAGTGTTCGATGTAGCTGTGGATTTAAGGGGTGACTCTAAGACCTATGGTAAATGGCATGGAGCAATACTGAATGGAGAGAATAAAAGACAGTTTTATGTGCCAGAGGGTTTTGCCCATGGTTTCCTTGTAACGTCTGATGAGGCAGAGTTCGTATATAAATGTACTAATTTATATCATCCTGAGTTTGAAGGAACAATTGCCTGGGATGATTTGGATATAGGAATAGATTGGCCGCTCAAAGGGATAGAGGAAGTGCTACTTTCAGAGAAAGATAAAAAAGCAAAACTATTAAAAGCTGCGAATGTGATATTCTAACGACATTTAAAGTCGTTAGAATGCACCTTCTAAGGTGGTGACAGCACCTCGAGTGATGATGAACAGCACCTCGAGTGATGATTAACAGCACCTCAAGTGATGATTAATAAGCTAAAGAGATAGGAGTGAAGTTTAATGAACAACCCCTTAATTTCAATTATAGTGCCAATATATAAAGTAGAGGAATATATCCGTAGTTGTATTGACAGTATATTGTGCCAAACATATGAAAATCTTGAAATTATCCTTGTTGATGATGGATCCCCTGATAAGTGCGGAAGTATTTGCGATGAATATTCATTAAAAGACAAAAGGATAAAAGTAATACATAAAAAAAATGGAGGATTAAGTTCTGCAAGAAATGCTGGACTCGATATTGCTAAGGGTGAATATATAGGATTTGTTGATAGTGATGATTGGATTGAAAATGATATGTATGAATCACTATATAATGCTCTAATTTTTCATAAGGCTGATATTTCAGTTTGCGGTAGGTATATCGTTTGCGCAGATAAGATAACAACAATCTCAGATAGTGAAAAAGCTCAAGTATTTTCGCGGCCAGAAGCATTATCAGAACTAGTTCTTGATGAGTATAGCGGAATGAAGAATTTTGCATGGGACAAACTTTATAAAAAAGAACTATTTAAAAATATTAGATATCCAGAAGGAAAGTGTTACGAGGATATATTTACAACATATAAATTGTTTTCATTATCAAATAAGATTGTGGATATAAAAAGTCCCAAATATTATTATTTGATGAGAGAGGACAGTATTTGTGGAAGTAACTCTCCTAGTAAAAGATTTGATTATTACAAGGCTAATATAGCGTGTTTAGAATTTATAAAAAACTTAGAACCACAATTAGGGGATATGTGTGATAAACAAATATTTAATAGATTGGAATTTTGTTTAAATGATATATTGTTATTGGATCTTGACAAGAATGAGTATATCAGTGAGATAAACGATATTTTAAGTAAATTGAAAGAAAAGTATCACAGTTTGAAAAATAGTAAGCAAATGGGATTAAAACAAAAAATATATCTTCTGTTTATTTGTAAATATCCTAAATTATATACACGCATTTATCCTAAACATAAGGCAAGGAAGACAAAGCTTAAACATATATTAAGATCGTTTATTCGGAAAGAAATTATACATAAAATGAAGTACCATAAAGACTATGAAAGAGGATATAAAGAAACAAATCAAATTTATAAAATAGATGAAGATAAAAACCACATTTTTCTTATAGGAACACCAAACCATGGTAATTTGGGTGATCAAGCTATTGTATATGCAGAAAATAAGATATTAGAGGATCGCTTTAAGGACCATACAATCATAGAAATAAATACAGTAGATTTACTCAAACATTTAAAAAGCTTGAAACAAAATGTTAAACAGGGTGATGTTTTTGTTTTACATGGTGGTGGAAACCTAGGAGATGAATATTTCTGGGAAGAAGAAGTAAGGCGGAATATTATTTCTGAATTTAAAGATAATAAGATTATTTTATTTCCACAATCAATTTATTTCAAAGACACTGAGAATGGTAAGAAAGAATTTGAAAAATCTAAGATGATTTATAATCAACATAAAGATTTTACAATAGTGGCAAGAGAAGCAACATCATATAACATTATGAAAAAGGCATTTGTAAATAACAATGTAATCTTAACACCAGATATTGTTATGTATTTAGATAAAACTAATCCAATACTTCCAAGAGAAGGTGCACTATTAAGCCTTAGAAAAGATAGAGAAGGTCTTTTGACGCCAGAGCAAAAAGATGGGATTTTACATGAGGTTCAAATGAATTTTGATAATATAATTATTACAGATACAGTGGCCGAACATATTACTAATGAAAATAAGGTTTTAGAATATATGATTAATGTAAATCAAAGAGAGAAAGAATTAAACAAAAAATGGGATCAATTTAAAAAGGTGGAAGTAGTCATTACTGATAGATTACACGGAATGGTATTTTGTGCAATTACATCTACACCCTGCATAGTAATTGCAAATTATAATCATAAAGTTAAAGATACATACGCGTGGCTTAAAAATCTAAATTATATTAAATTTGTAAATAATATTGATGAAATTCCTAGTTTAATAAAAGAACTTAAAAATATTGAAATTAAAACATATGATAATTCATTCGCTATGAAGAATTATGAAAAAATAATAGAAGTAATGAATTAGAGGTGAAGGTAAAATTTGAAAAATGGTATGAAAAAAGCTGTAGTTATAACTTACATTACTATAATAGTAGGAAATGTAATTTCCTTAGTTTATACACCCTTTATGTTAACAAAACTCGGAAAAGCTGAATATGGATTATTTTCTTTAGTAAACTCAATAGTTGCATATATTTATCTTCTAGATATGGGATTTGGGAATGCAGTAATTAGATATAATTCGAAATATATGGTAGAAAAAAATGAGGATGGACGCAAAAAAGTAAATGGAATGTTTTTATCCTTATATTTGATTTTAGGACTTATATCCATGGTAATAGGAACAATAATCTATTTCAATTTGGGAAAAATCATGAGTAAGAGTTTAAGTGTTGAGGAAGTCATTAAAACAAAGCAAATGTTTATGGTTGCTATTTTTAATATCTCGCTATCCTTTCCATTAAGTATATTTAATTCAATTATAACGGCCCATGAAAAATTTGTGTATATAAAAGCAATTAATTTAGTTAGAACCATTTTAAATCCAGCAATTATGATAACTGTATTATTATTTGGATCTAGAGCCTTTGGGATGGTTATAGGATCAACGGTTTTTAATATAATGCTGGGGCTAGTTAATGTTATATATTGCTTTAAGATACTTAAATTAAAAATAAAATTTGTAGGGTTTGATAAAGTATTATTTGCCGAAATATTTAAGTATTCATTTTTCGTGTTTCTAAGTGCAATAGCATATCAAATATATTGGAATACTGATCAACTAATACTCGCAATTTTTGTTGGTTCAGCACCTATTGCTATATATGCAGTTTCATCACAATTTAATACGTACTTTATATCATTATCTAATGTATTATCAAGTATGTTTTTGCCTAAATTAACAAAAATGGTGACAGTCGAGGAAAATAAAAAAGAACTAATGAAATTACTAACAAAAGTAGGTAGAATTCAATATTATATATGTAGTTATATTTTTGTAGGTTTTGTTTTAGTAGGAAAACAGTTTATTGTGCGCTGGGTAGGTAATGGATATTCCTATTGTTATGTAATTGCTATAATACTAATGTTTCCTCAAATTTTTTCGATTATCCAATCATTGTTCGCTACAATGCTAGAAGCAATGAATAAACATAGAGTCAAGGCATACATATACTTGTCTATTGCAGTTATCAATGTAGGTATATCAATAGTACTTGTACAGAAACTTCAAGGCCTTGGTTGTGCTATTGGTACAGCAATAGGAATGATAGTAAATGCTGTTGCAAACAATATATATTATAAATATGTTATAAAGCTGGATATAAAATACTTTTGGATTGAAATATCAAAATTAGTAATTCCAACCACCATTACATTTATAGTAGGATTCTTTGCACTAGGTATGTTTAACCTTACATCGTATATTTCAATATTGATGTTTGGTATTTTATTTACAATAATATATTTTATTGTATTTTGGGTATTGGGTTTTAATAAATATGAGAAGAAAATATTTATATCCGCAGTAAAAATGCGAAGGGTCAGGTCGTAATGCAGCAGGGCCCAGGAGATGATTAAAATAGAATATTTAACGAGGTGTTTTCCATGAATGGTGATAAAGAGCTGTTAGTGTCTGTAATTATGAGTGTATATAACGAAAAAGAAAAATGGTTAATGGAATCAATAGAATCAATACTTAAGCAAAGTTACAAAAATCTAGAATTTATTATTATTTTAGATAATCCGGATAATAAGAAATTGAATGACATAATTAGATTTTATTGCAAAAAAGACACAAGAATACGATATTTTAAAAATGAAAAGAATATTGGTTTAGTCAAAAGCTTAAATAAGGCATTAAGTTATGCGAAAGGTGAATTTATCGCAAGGATGGATGCAGATGATATATCCATGCCTGGAAGATTTGAAAAACAAATGGATTATTTTAATAAACATCCGGATGTTGATTTTATGGGCGCCCGATGTATCAATATAGATGAAGAAGGCAAGGAGGTATACAGAGATGAGGTTATACCTGAGAAAATGAGATTAATAAAAAGTTGTTTATTAAATGTAGATTTTATTAATCATCCAACATGGTTTTTTAAAAAAGAATGTACAGACGCGAATAAAGGCTACAGAGAAATTACATGTGCAGAAGATTATGACTTTTTATTAAGACTTATAACTAACGGATTTAAACTTGCGAATTCTAATGAATTTTTAGTTAGATATAGAATTAGAAGCAGTGGAATATCCAAAAGTAATTCGCTTCAGCAGCTTTTATATTCTAAGCATGTTGTTAAGATGTATAAAGATAGACTGAAGTATGGACATGAAAATCAGACAGTCGAAGATTTAAAGAATATTAAAATTGATGTTAGCCATGAGAAAAGATATAGCATAGCATTAGAAGGACTTACTAATTCAAAGCACTATAAGAAAAAAAATGAATTTCATAGAATTTATTTAATTGGTAAAAGTTATATGTATTCAAAATACTTACGAATTTTATTAAAGGATATCACGCTTCATAAACTCAAGAAGGTGATGTTTCGTTGAATGATGTGGATGTAAGTATTATAATACCTGTCTATAATGTACAGGAATACTTAGCGGTTTGCCTGGAGAGTGTTATTAATCAAACTATTAAAAATAAAGAGATCATTGTAATAAATGATGGGTCTACAGATGAGTGTTATGAAATACTTACAGAATATAAAATAAAATTCCCTGGGTTGATTATTATAAATCAACAAAATAGTGGTATCAGTGAAACAAGGAACGCTGGGATTAAAGCAGCAAAAGGTGAATACATAGCATTTGTTGATAGTGATGATTTTATTGAATCGAATATGTTTGAGCGAATGTACAAAAGGGCTAAAAGTGATAATTCTGACATAGTCATTTGTCATTACATATTGTATAATCAGTCTCTCAAAAAAAATAATGAAAACTCAAGCTGTAGTAAATGTGAAATAGAGGGAATTGATAAAGGTGGTTATATTGAAAAAACAGAGGCTCTTAGAATGTTTTTATTGAATGACATTAAGGGTTATGTATGGAATAAGCTGCACAAAAGGGAACTTTTCACAGAAAACAATATTTTGTTTCCCAATTTTGTAGTATGTGAAGATACTCCTGTTTCATTTCTATTACTTGCAAATTCTAAGAAAATATATTCAATGAAAGAACCACTATATTTTTATAGGCAAAGAGAAGCATCACTTACAAAGATATTTTCAATAAGATCAATGGAGGATATGTTAAAGGGATGTTATATCATGAGAGATTATATAAAAAAGAATCCAGTCTTTTATGAAAATTTAATCCTTTATTATAGAGTCTACCTTATTAAAACTTTGCATGCAATACATAATAAATATTGGCTGCAATACTTCAGGGCAAGAGATAAAAGTAATTATTTGGATTTTAAAAAAATAGTAAAAAAAGAGGTTAACTCTTTAAAAATTTTTGAAATAATAGGTAATAGTAAGCTAACACTCAAATATAAAGTTATTGCGTTACTTATAAAAACAAGAACTTATTCTCTTGTATTTTCTATGTTATACAAGTTTAGAAATCCAAAAAGTAATCAAAGCTAACTTTAAAGGAGTGTTATTATGCCTCGAGTAAGTATTATAGTCCCCATTTATAATGGAGCAAAATATATTCATAAGTGTATGGAGATGATAATAAACCAAACATTTAAAGATTTTGAATTAATAATAGTGAATGATGGATCCACTGACAATAGCTTC
>Ga0209540_10003398_pt1 | contig 10860 bp, 11 predicted proteins | sample BarGraIncu01121A_FD_184501 | JGI IMG/M metagenome (GOLD analysis project Ga0209540, IMG submission 184501) | Arctic peat soil microbial communities from Barrow, Alaska - Barrow Graham LP Incubations 011-21A (SPAdes) (version 2) | ecosystem: Environmental > Terrestrial > Soil > Wetlands > Peat... | reverse complement strand
CGCTGTTCTTCCGCCGCATGACGGGCATGGAGCCGACGCCGGTCGCGGCCTACCCGGCACCGTATCCGCCCGCACCGCCCTACTCGCCCGCGCCGCCCGCGCCGCCGGTTCCGTCGTACGCGCCCGCGCCGCCCGCGCCACCCGCGCCCCCGGTCGAGTCCGCCATGCCCCTCGAGCCGGCTCCGCCGGTCGAGCCGGTCGTGCCGGCCGAGCTCGCGCCGCCGGTCGCGCCGCCGGAGCCACCGGCCGGACCCGATGCCTGACGGCCGCCTGGTCGTCTGTGCGACGCCGATCGGCAACCTCGGGGACGTGACGTTACGCGTCCTTGAGACGCTGCGTGCCGCCGACATGGTGGAGGCCGAGGACACGCGGGTGACGCGCAAGCTGTTCGGGCGCTATGAGATCAAGACGCCTCTGGAGTCGTACCACGCCAAGAACCTCGAGCGTCGCACCCCCGAGGTCGTGGCACGCGTCGCCTCCGGACAGGTCGTCGCGCTGGTGAGCGACGCCGGCACGCCGGGCGTCTCCGACCCCGGGGCACACCTGGTGGATGCCTGCCTTGCCGCGGGGCTCACCGTGGAGGTGCTGCCGGGCGCGAGCGCCATCCTCGCGGCGCTCGTCGCAAGCGGTCTTCCGACGCACGCCTTCTACTTCGGCGGCTTTCTGCCGCGGAAGGCGGGCGAGCGCCGCAGGGCGCTAGAAGCCCTGTCGGCACTCGACGCGACGCTCGTGTTCTACGAGTCGCCGCGCCGCACGGCCGCGACCCTGGCGACGCTGGCCGAGGTCTTCCCCGGGCGCGACGCGGTCGTCGCACGTGAGTTGACGAAGCTCTACGAGGAAGTCGCGCGCGGAGAGGTGGGAGAGCTGTCGGTCGCGTTCGCCGACCGCGAGCTCAAGGGCGAGGTTGTGCTCCTCGTCGGTCCACCGGCGCGCGGCACGTCGCAGGTCACAGCGGACCCGGATGAGGTGCGCGCGAAGGTCGAGGCCGCGGTCGCGGCCGGCGCGAGCCGCAAGGACGCGGTGCGCGAGGTCGCGACGCTGACGGGGCTGCCCCGCAACGAGGTCTACCGTATCGCGCTGGGACGCCCCGGCGCGTGAGCCGGGATGCCGGTCGTGGTACTCCGCCGCGCGGCTAGCTGCGCTTGACCGTCGCGACGCAGTCCTTGCACACGGCACGGTCCTTGACGGTGACCATCTCGCCCTCGGCGCCGCAGATGGCGCACGATTCGCGGTACCGCTCGACGACGATGCTCGAGCCGTCGAGCCGCATCGAGAGCGGGTCGTGCACGTTGATCCCGAGCGTGCGCCGCAGCTCGACCGGGATGACGATCCGCCCCAGTGCGTCGATGCGCCGCACGATGCCTGTGTCGCCCATGACACACACCCTTCGTTCGACCCGGTGCCCTCGTTGGTAGAATAGCCCGTAGCGGCCCGATGATGACCGCAGCGCGCCCATTTCTTACCTTCCCGCAGAGAGAGCGGCCAAACCCGATGGAACGTCCTCCCTTCTACCTGACCACCCCCATCTACTACGTGAACTCGGTCCCGCACCTCGGCACCGCCTACACGACGATCGCCGCCGACGCGCTGTGCCGCTGGCGGCGCATGACCGGCTACGACGTGCACTTCCTCACCGGTCTCGACGAGCACGGGCAGAAGGTCGCGCAAGCCGCCGAGCAGAACGGCATGGATCCGCAGGCGTGGGTCGACGCCATCGCGCCGAAGTTCATCGAGGCGTGGAAGATGCTCGACATCAGCAATGACGACTTCATCCGCACCACCGAGCCCCGCCACGAGCGCGGTGCGCAGGCGTTCATCCAGGCGCTCAAGGACAGCGGCGACCTGTACCAGGGCCACTACGAGGGCTGGTACTGCCTGCCGGACGAGACCTTCTACACCGCCGACCAGCTGGCGGAGGGGAAGTGTCCGCAGTGCGGCCGCGAGGTGCAGTTCATCCAGGAGGACAACTGGTTCTTCCGACTCTCCGCCTATGAGACGCGGTTGCTCGACCACTACGACGCCCATCCCGAGTTCATCCAGCCGGAGACCCGCCGCAACGAGGTCATCTCGTTCGTCGCGGGCGGGCTCAAGGACCTCTCGGTGAGCCGCACCACGTTCACCTGGGGGATCCCGCTGCCCTTCGATCCGGAGCACGTCATGTACGTGTGGTTCGACGCGCTCATCAACTACATCACGGCGATCGGCTACGGCGCGGACGGCACGCCCTCGTTCTCGGGCCCGCTTGCGCACTACTGGCCCGCGCAGTACCACTTCGTCGGCAAGGACATCATCCGGTTCCACTGCACGATCTGGCCCGCGATGCTGATGGCCGCCGGCGTGGCGCTGCCCGAGCGCGTGTTCGCCCACGGGTTCCTGCTCACCAAGGGCGAGAAGATGTCGAAGTCGAAGGGCAACGCGGTCACGCCCGCGTCGCTCGTGGAGCGTTTCGGCGTCGACGCCTATCGCTACTACTTCCTGCGCGACGTGCCGTTCGGCGTCGACGGGTCGATCTCGGTCGAGTCGATGGTGCAGCACTACAACGCGGACCTCGCCAACGACTGGGGCAACCTCGTCTCGCGCCTGTTCAACATGACCGAGAAGTACTGCGACGGCATCGTGCCGCAAGGCGGCGAGCCGACACCCGACGACGAGGACCTCGTTCGCATCGCACGGGAGCTGCCTGAGGCCACAGAGGCACGGATGGCCGCGCTCGACTACGAGGGCGCGCTCGAGAGTGCGTGGGAGCTCATCAAGCGGACGAACCGCTACATCGAGGACTCCGCCCCCTGGAACCTCGCGAAGGCGGAGGAGACGCGCCCGCGCCTGGACGCCGTGCTCTACAACGCGTTGGAGGCGGTCCGAATCGCCGCTCTCGTGACGGCTCCAGTGCTGCCGAACACATCGCGGGAGGTCTGGAAGCGGCTCGGCCTCGGCGACCCCAACGAGGTCACGGACGTCTATGCCGCCGGCGCGTGGGGCGGACTGCCGGTCGGTTCGCGCGTCGAGAAGGGCGAGTCGCTCTTCCCGCGCATCTACGAGGACGCCGAGTAGGGGACGGATGCCTGGATCCCGCGACCGCATACCCACGTTCCCGGGGTCGGGCAAGACGGTCGTCCTGCCGCGGCTCGGCGCGCCCACGGCCGACACCCACGCGCATCTCGACATGCTCGCCGACCCCGCGGGGGCGCTGGTGCGCGCCGCGCGGGCGGGCGTGACGATGGTGTGCACGATCGTCGACCTGACCGAGGAACCCGAGGTCACCTTCGACGGCCTTGCCGGGTGGCTCGCTGAGGCCGGCGGCATCCTCGGCGCCTCCGAGGGCGACACAGTCGGCGCCGAGGATCCCGCCGGCCTCGTCCCGCCGGATGTCCGTCTCATCCTGGGCGTCCACCCGCATAACGCCTCACACTACGACGAAGAGGCGCACGACTCCCTGCGCGCCGCGGCCCTGGCGTCGTACGCCGCGCCCGTCGTCGGGCTGGGCGAGCTCGGCCTCGACTTCCACTACGACCACTCGCCGCGCGACGCGCAGCGCGACGCGTTCCGTCGGCAACTGTCGCTCGCGCACGAGTTGGGTCTGCCGGTGACGGTGCACCTGCGCGACGGGCACGACGAGGGCCTCGCGACCCTGCGGGAGTGCGGCGTTCCGGAGGCCGGCTGCATCATCCACTGCTTCACCGAAGGTCCGCGGACGGCGGAGCGCTTCCTCGCGCTGTCCGACGCGGTCTACATCTCCCTCGCAGGGCCGGTGACCTTCTCCAAGGCCCAGCAGATCCGCGACGCGCTGCACGTCGTGCCGCTCGATCGGATGCTGTTGGAGACCGACAGCCCGTTCCTGGCTCCCGCGCCCTACCGCGGCGAGCCGAACGAGCCCGCATTCACCGTGCTCAACGCCGCACGGATCGCGGACGAACTCGGTCTCGAGCCCGCCACCGTGGCGGCCCGGTGTCTGGAGAACGCACGGCGCGTGTTCGCATCCGGGGAGCCCCGGCCGTGAACACGCGTGCGCCGCGCATCCTGGGGATCGCCGGAAGCCCGCGCCGCCACGGCAACAGCGACCACCTGCTCGACGCCTGCCTCGCCGGCGCGCGGGCGGCGGGCGCGGAGACCGACCTGCTCGTCGTCTCCGCAGCCGGCATCGCGCCATGCCGCGGCTGCAACCTGTGCTCGCGCGACGGCCACTGCGTGGTACGCGACGGCATGCAGGACGTCTATCCGCGGCTCGACGCCGCCGACGCCATCGTCGTCGCGAGCCCGGTCTTCTTCGCGACCGTCCCTGCCGTCCTGAAGGCCCTCTACGACCGCTGCCAGCCCTATTGGGCCCGCAGGTACGTACTTGGCCAGCCGATCGCGCACAGGCGCCCTGGGGCGCTGCTGCTGGCGGGTGGCGGTGGCGATCCCTACGGTCACGAGTGCGCCGCCACGACTACGCGCAGCGTATTCGCCGTCCTCGGCCTCGACTACACCGCGGAGCTCGCGATCCGGGCGGACCTGCCCTCCGACACGAGCGGTCAGCCCGAGACCTTGGAGCGCGCCCGGGAGATCGGCGAAGGTCTCGCACGCGACGCCGCGGGGCGTCCCGGACGGCTCTGACGCTCCCTCCGCGCGGGCCCGGCGGATGTCTTCCGTGACGACCTGCGCGTTTGCGGCAGCCCTGCGGCTGCGCTACGATATGCCTCCATCTCGTTGCTGTTTCGTTGACTTGAAGCCAGGGGGATCAGTTTGAAACTGCCGGTCGGCCCGGCACGTTTCCTGAAGACCCAGCACTACATCGCAGCCTTCTTCGCAGCCGTTCTGGGACTTTCGCTCGTTACCGGATTCGTTTGGGCCCAAAAGAGCGTCACGCTCGTCGTCGACGGTTCCTCCAGGACCGTTGTGACCGAGCGTACCGACGTCGCCTCGGTCCTTGCCGAGGCGGGCGTGAGCGTCTCCCCGCGTGACCTCGTCAGCCCCGTCACATCCGACCCGGTCGAAGACGGCGAGGTCGTCGTCGTCCGCCACGTCGCGCACGTCACCCTCGTTCACAACGGCCAGCCCATCTCGTTGGAGGTCGTCGGCCGCACCGTCGCGGACGCCCTGATCATCGCGGGGCTCGATCCGACCGGGGGGATCTCCACCAAGCCCGGGATCGACGCTCCGCTCGTGGACGGCATGACCGTGACCGCGCAGGACGTCTTCCTCCGCGTCGACGAGGAGGAGTTCACCGTCCCCTACGGTTCGGTCGTCATCGGCGACCCGGGTCTTCCGTTGAACAAGGAGGTCGTGACGACCAAGGGCGTGCGCGGCTCGGCGGTGCGCGTGTGGCAGGTCCTCGTCACCGGCGGCGTCGAGGGCACGCGGACACTGGCGGCCGACACGGTGCTGACGCCCCCGGTCGCCGAGGTCGTACGGGTCGGCACGAGGCACGCCTTCCGCCAGGTCATCCCCGCGAAGGGTGCGGCTGGTCACGTCCGCACCCGGAGCACCACTCTGCCCGCCGGCGGGGCCCCCTCGACCCCTCCGATCAGAGGGCGCGTGCTCAAGGTCGAAGCCACCGCGTACACCCCGTACGCGTGCGGTGTGGATGCGAACTGGATCGCCTGGCGCCGCCGGCTCTACCACGCTCCCGCCGGCTGGGGCATCGTCGCGGTCGATCGAGCGGTCATCCCGCTGGGGACGCGGCTGTTCGTCGAGGGCTACGGGTATGCGGTGGCGGGCGACACCGGCAGCGCGATCAATGGCCTGAAGATCGACGTGTGCTTCTGGGGCTTCTCGCTGAGCGCGCCAACCGGGCACGCCTCGGCCGCGCAGGAGCAGGCGGCCCGCACCCTCGCCAACCAGTGGGGCCGCAAGCGCGGCCTGCGCGTCACGGTCCTCGGCGACTGACGATGCCCGTTTCCGCGCTCGCCTCGCCCTCCGCGACGAGGGCGGTGCTCGAGGCGCACGGCCTCTCACTCAAGAAGTCGCTGGGCCAGCACTTCCTCATCGACGACAACATCGTGCGCAAGATCATCGAGCTGGCGGCGATGGAGTGCGACGAGGCCGTCCTCGAGGTCGGACCGGGCATCGGCACCCTCACGCTCGCGCTGTGCGCCGCAGCGGGGCACGTGGTGGCCGTCGAGCGCGACGTCGACCTGCTCCCCGTGCTCACCGACGTGGCCGCCGGGTGCGGCAACCTCGCGATCGTGCGGGCCGACGCCGTGACCGTCCCCATCGCCGAGCTCGCCACTCCGCTCGGGCCGCCAACCGCCCTCGTGGCGAACCTTCCGTACGGCGTCGCCGCGACGGTGGTGCTGCGTTTCTTCCAGGAGATCCCCTCGCTGCGCAGCGCGACGGTCATGGTCCAGTCCGAGGTTGCCGCACGCATGGCCGCGGAGCCGGGCCGCAAGGACTACGGAGCGTATACGGTAAAGCTCAGAATGCATGCACGGCCGGCCGGCAGCTTCAAGGTCGCGCCCGGCTGCTTCATGCCTCCACCCCACGTCGACTCGACCGTCCTTCGCCTCGAGCGGGTCGTCCGCGAGGAGCCCGAGGAGCTGCGGCTTCTGGCGGAGCGCTTGGCGGAGGCCGCGTTCGCGCAGAGGCGCAAGACGCTTCGCAACTCCGTGCTGGCCACGACGGGCTGGTCCGGGACGGCGTTCGACACCGCTCTGGCGCAGACCGGCATCGACGGCCGGCGACGGGCCGAGACCCTGAGCGTCGACGAGTTCATCGAACTGGCAACGGTCGCCGCCTCCGGGGGTCTCCGCTGTTGAAAAATGTGCCTCTGACCTGTATAATCCCGAGAATCTGTACCGGTAGGAGGGTGCTTGATGGAATCAATGAACCAGATGGAGGTCGTCGGCCGCATCCGCGCCGACCTCATGTCGCTCACCGGCACCCGCATGCGCCTGCGCGCGAACATGGGCCGCTCCAAGATCGTCGAGCGTGAGGGTGTCCTCGAGGAGACCCATCCCAGCCTCTTCGTCGTCAAGGTCGAAGAGAAGCGGGAACGCACCGCGCGCGTGTCCTACTCGTACGTCGATGTTCTGACCGGGACGGTCGAGCTCACGCATCCCGACAGCGGGGACAGCGTGTTCCCCTGGCTCAACTGATCCACGTACGCACCGCGTGATGTCACGACGGGCGCGGCGCCCCAGCAGAGATGCGGGCGCCGCGCCCGCTTTATTTTGGAGAGGGGGGACCGGCCGATGAAGCTCAGCGCTCCGGCGAAGCTCAACCTGTACCTCGCCGTCGGCACGACGCGTCCGGACGGCTACCACGCCGTCACGACCGTTCTCCTCGGGCTCGACCTCGGGGACGAGGTGACGGTCGAGCCGGCTGCGGCGCTGTCGCTCGCGTGCGAGCCCCCCGTCGGCGTTCCCGACGAGCTGAACCTTGGTTGGAAGGCCGCGCTCGCGATGGGCGAGGCCTTCGGGCGCTCGGCCGACTTCGCGATCCACATCACGAAGAACGTGCCCGCCGGCGCCGGCCTCGGGGGAGGCAGCGCGGACGCGGCCGCCGTGATCGCCGCCGTGGCGTCGGCCTGGGGCGTGCCCGCCGGCGACCCGCGGCTCGACTCGGTCGCGTCGTCGCTCGGCGCGGACGTGCTCTTCCCGCTGCACGGCGGCTGCGCGCTCTACGGAGGACGCGGCGAGGTCCTCGAACGGTCCTTCCCGCTCCCGGAAGCGCACTTCGCGATCGCATGCGGGGACGCGCCTGTCTCGACGCGCGCGGCGTACTCGACGCTCGACCGTCTCGGGTGCGGGGCCGCACCCGGCCCGGGTGCCGTCGAGGCTGCGCTCGAGTCGGGGGACCCGGCCGCTCTCGGGTCCGCGCTCTACAACAACATGACCCCTGCCGCGCTCGAACTCGTGCCGGCGATCGGCGACGCCCTCGCGGACATGGAGTCCGCGCGCGGGTGTCTCGGGGCCGCGCTGTGCGGTAGCGGCTCCGCCGTCTTCGGTGTCTTCGCCAGTCCCTCGGAGGCGGCCGCAGCCGCCGCGGGAGCGCGCGAGCGCGGGCTGTGGGCGGCCGTCGCGCGTCCGAGCCCCGGAGGCACCATCGACCAGCTGGCACCCCCCTCGCTCTGACCGCGTCGTTCTCCGCGGTCCGCTCGTCCCGGTCCTGCAGGGAAGCGCCGACGGGCGGCGAACAAGGCAGGAAGGGGGACGATCGGCGCATGCGCGCCGTGGCCTGGCGACATATGGGGGTCGATGACGTCATGGAAGTCACGAAGGTCACGCTGCGTCCCGTGGCGATGAACAAGGTGTGCGCGATCGCGAGTGTCGTGCTCGACGACCAGTTCGTCGTCCACGACCTTCGCGTGGTCAACGGCGAGAAGGGCCTGTTCGTCGCGATGCCCTCGCGCAAGCTGCCCAACGGCGACTTCCGTGACATCTGCCACCCCATCAACGCGGATGCGCGCCAGCACCTGCAGGACGCGGTCCTCGCGCAGTTCGAGCTCGACGGCGGCATCGACTACTTCACCTCGCCCGAGGCCCTCGCGGCTCACGGTCTCGCGCCGGCGTTCGAGTAAGCGGGTCGCGCGCCGGGCCCCGTGCGTCCCTGAAACGCCCATGAGAGGCGACCGCGCGGGTTACCGCGCGTCGTCGCGACGGCCACGCCCAAGTCTCGGCCACGGCTCGCCCTCACGCCCGTCTGGTACACTTCCCGGGTATCCTTGGGGCGTCGCCAAGCGGTAAGGCAGGGGCCTTTGGAGCCCCCATCCGCAGGTTCGAATCCTGCCGCCCCAGCCACATGCCGCGCACCGGGCCCCACCCCGCGGCCCGCTCGATCGACCCGGTGATAGAGGAGCCACAGCGATGCAGGCCGTTGCCATCGTTCTCGCCGCCGGAGAAGGCACCCGTATGCGCTCCTCGCTGCCGAAGGTGGCGCACGAGCTCCTCGGCGTGCCGCTCGTCCGCTGGGTCGTCGACGCCGTCCGCGGCGCCGGGATCGAGCGCATCGTCACGGTCGTCGGACACGGCGGGGACGCCGTCTCCGCACTGGTGCCCGACACGGAGACCGTCGTCCAACAGGCCCGGCTCGGCACCGGCGACGCCGTGCGCGCCGCGGTCGACGCGCTCAAGGGCTTCGACGGACCCGTGGTGGTCGTCGCGGGCGACGTGCCGCTCGTGCGCTCCGAGACACTCGCAGCGCTGGTCGGCTCGTGGCGTTCCTCCGAGGCGTCGTGCACCGTGTTGACCGCGCTCATCGCCGATCCGACCGGCTACGGCCGCATCGTGCGCGACGAAGCCGGGCTGGTGACCGGGATCGTCGAGCAGAAGGACCTGGACGCCGGGCAGCAGGCGATCGCGGAGTGCAACGTCGGCATCTACTGCTTCGACGCCCGTTCGCTGTTCGACGCGCTCGCCCACATCACGCCGGCGAACGCGCAGGGCGAGTACTACCTGACCGACGTGGTTGCTCTGCTGCACGCGCAGGGTCGCCGCGTCACGGCGGTCGCGCTCGACGACATCGACGAGTCGCACGGCGTGAACACACGCGTGCAACTGGCCGCCGTAGGGCGCATCCTCCAGCGCCGCATCAACGAGCTCCACATGCTCGCCGGCGTGACCATGACCGATCCCGACCTCGTGTGGATCGGCCCCCGTGTCACCATCGCGCGCGACAGCGTGATCGAGCCGATGACGACGCTCTCCGGCGACACGCACGTCGGCGAGGGTGCGCACGTCGGTCCGAACTCGCGCGTCGTCGACTCCACCATCGGTGCGGGCGCGTTGGTCGAGCAGTCGATCGTGCGCGGCGCGCGGATCGGGGAGAGGGCCACGGTCGGCCCCAACGCGTTCCTGCGTCCGGGCACCGTGCTCGAGCCCGGCTCGAGAGTGGGGTCCTTCGTCGAAGTGAAGAACTCGACGATCGGGGAAGGTTCCAAGGTGCCGCACCTCTCCTACATGGGGGATGCGACGATAGGCTCCGGCGTCAACGTGGGAGCGGGCTCGATAACCTGCAACTACGACGGCAGGACGAAGCACCGCACGGTCATTCGCGACGGCGCCTTCATCGGTTCGGATACGATGCTGGTGGCACCCGTCGAGATCGGCGAGGGCGCCGCGACCGGCGCCGGCAGCGTGATCACGAAGGATGTCCCGGCCGGAGCGCTCGGCATCGAACGGACGACACAACGGAACGTCGAAGGATGGGCCGACCGCCGCAAGGCGGCACGGGACGACAAGTGAAGGGCATGTGGCGGCGCGATGAGTGAGATGAGCAAGCGCATGATGGTGTTCTCGGGCACGGCGAACCCCGAGATCGCGGACGGCATCAGCAAGCACCTCGGGATCGAACTCGGGAACGTCAAGATCCGACGCTTCGCCAACGGTGAGATCTACGTGCGCTACCTGGAGAGCGTCCGCGGCGCGGACGTGTTCCTCGTGCAGTCGATCGCCCCGCCCGTCAACGCCGCGCTGATGGAACTGCTCATCATGGCGGACGCCGCGCGGCGCGCGTCGGCCCGCACGATCACCGCGGTCGTCACACACTACGGCTACGCGCGCCAGGACAAGAAGTCGGCCGCACGCGAGCCGATCACGGCCAAGCTGGTCGCGGACCTCATGACGGTGGCCGGCGTCGACCGGGTCATCACCATGGACCTGCACCAGGGCCAGATCCAAGGCTTCTTCAACACCCCGGTCAACCACCTCACGGCGCTGCCGATCATCGCCGGCTACTTCGAGAGCCTCAAGCTCACGAACTGTTGCGTGGTCTCACCCGACGTGGGCCGCGTGAAGGTCTGCAAGAAGCTCGCGGACATGCTGGGCGCGAGCCTGGCGATCATGCACAAGGGCCGTCCCGAGCACAACGTCGCCGAGATCACGCACGTCATCGGCGAGGTCGAAGGCAAGACCTGCATCGTCGCGGACGACATGATCGACACCG
>Ga0209540_10003397_pt1 | contig 10860 bp, 12 predicted proteins | sample BarGraIncu01121A_FD_184501 | JGI IMG/M metagenome (GOLD analysis project Ga0209540, IMG submission 184501) | Arctic peat soil microbial communities from Barrow, Alaska - Barrow Graham LP Incubations 011-21A (SPAdes) (version 2) | ecosystem: Environmental > Terrestrial > Soil > Wetlands > Peat... | reverse complement strand
TCGTACGCGCTCGTCTGGGCCGATGCGGACGGCAACCCGACTCTGACGTGGCTGAACCCGGACACGACGATCGTGCATAACGACCCCGAGACCGGCGAGCCGGAATACGGCCTACGGGCGTGGGTCGACGATGATCTGACCGAGCATGCGACGCTGTACACGGCCGACGAGGTGTGGAAGTTCTCACGCAAGACGGTCGCGACCCGGCTCGCCGCCTCCGGGTTCATCCTGCCTTCGTCTGTGACGCTGCTGGCTGGTGGTTGGGGTCCTCGCGAGGGTGTCGACCCGTTCGTGGCGAACACGCTCGGCGTGCTCCCGCTGGTTGAGCATCCGAACCGGCCGTTGCTGTCGAGGGGTCCGATCTCGGACATCGACGGCACGATGGCGATGCAGGACGCGATCAATCTCATGTGGGCGTACCTGTTCGGTGCCGCCGACTACGCGGGCATGCCTGCGCGGGTAGTGTCCGGCGCCGAGCGTCCCGTGATGCCGATCCTTGACGCTGAGGGTCAGAAGATCGGTGAGAAGCCACTGGACCTCGAGGCGTTGACGCGTGGCCGGATGCTGTGGCTGACCGGCGAGAAGGCATCGACGTCCGAGTGGGCTGCGGCGCAGCTTGACGTGTTCACCAACGTTGTCGGCGTAGCCGTGAAGCACCTCGCGTCCCAGACTCAGACCCCGATCCACTACATCATGGGCGAACTCGGCAACGTGAACGGCGAGACTCTGACCGCGCTCGAGCTGCCGCTGGCGACGAAGGTCCGCAAGGGCCACAAGTCGCTGACCCGCCCCACGCGTGAGGTGTTCCGCCGGTTCGCGATCGTCCGTGAACAGGCCGCCGTCGCTGACGCGTGTCGTTCGGCCACCATCCAGTGGCGCAACCCGGAAACCATGTCGGATGCTCAGGTGTCGGACTCGGCGTCGAAGGATCGCGCGATCGGTTGGCCGCTGAGTGCGATCTTCGAGCGTCGCTACGGAATGAGCCAGCCGGAGATCGACCGGCTCATGGACCAGATCAAGGGCGAGGCGGACGATCCGCTGCTCCAGATGGCCCGCGACCTTGCCGGGTCCAGCCCGGCGATGACGTCGGGCGCGGTGGCTTCCGGTGGCGCTGCTACAGGCAACTGAAGCCCTTCACGCGGACGTCCGGCGTCGCTCCGTTGTGGCGATGCTGGTGGCCCGCCGCGAGTGGCTGAAGATCAACCCGAGCGGCGACTGGTTCGCGCAGTGGTCGAAGATGACGCCCCGTCTCGCGGCGGTTGTGTACGCCGCGCAGTTCGGAGCGGCAACGGATGGCGCGGCGGCTGTCGCAACCGCACTCGACGAGGCCGGGCACCCGGAGCGGCAGCTGACGAAGGTCCGCCCGGCAGCGTTTGCGGGATGGGTCAACCCGTCATGGCTACCCGACAAGGTTGTCCCGCTCAGCGACTTTCTCCTGACCCCGGTCAATACGGCACGGAACGCGATCGGCTCGCCGGTGGACATGCTGTCGTCCGGCGGGAAGATGCTCGAGTCGCTCGTTCAGTACGCAGTGGCTGACTCTTCGGCCCATGCGCACGACGCGCAGGTGGCCCAGACGAGGAACGCCTACAGCGTGTTTGTCGAGCCGGGCTCGATGTGCCAGCGGTGCGCGGTCCTGGTCGGCAAGCGGTACAAGCCGGGGACGCACGTGCATCGACACCCTCGCTGCGACGGGGTCATGGAAGCCCACTCAGACGTGGAGCCGTTCAACCCGGAACCGCTCGACCCGTCCCGCGTCAAGGATCTGACGGCCGCACAGCGCGAAGCGATCGACTCCGGCGCCGACTTCAACAAGGTCATCAACGCCAAGCGCGTCTATTCCCGCACCCACTGATTTCCCCGCTCGGGGCACTCCCGAGCATCGTCCTGCAATAGGAGAAGGAAACCATGTCCCAGCCCATCACAGACCCGGCTACGCCCCCTGTAGGCCAGCCCACACCGCCCGACCCGGCCAACAAGCCCGCCGAGACCGACCCTGCTGGCGCCGAGGCTCTCGGAGACGCCGGGAAGCGCGCACTCGACGCCATGAAGGCCGAGCGGAACGAGGCGAAGCAGGCCGCCGCCGCCATCAAGGCTGAGTTCGAGGCGCTGCAGGCCAAGATCGCGGGCAAGGAGACCGAGCACGCGGCACAGGTGGAGGCGCAGCGACTCCGCGACGAGGCCCGTACCGAGGCTGACAAGGTCGCGAACCAGCGGATCCTGAAGGCTGAAATCCGCGCCGTGGCGGCGGGCAAGCTCACTGACCCGGCAGACGCACTGCGCTACCTCGACTTGTCGACCTTCGACGTGAAGGACGACGGAGAGACCGACTCGGCGGCAATCGCCAAGGCGGTCGACGACCTCATCAAGAACAAGCCATACCTGGCAGCGGCAACCGCTCCGAAGTGGCCCAACATCGACGCGAACCGCAATGGGACCCCGCCGGGAAACGCACCTCAGCTCACGGCCGAGGACGTGAAGAAGCTTTACGCCGACAAGAAGTACGACGAGGTCGAAGCCGCCCGCAAGGAAGGCCGACTCGCCAACATCCTCGGCGCCACCAAGTCCTGAACCACTGACCCCGAAAGGGCCCCATCATGGCCATCACGTATTTCCAGCCCGAGGTGTGGTCTTCCACCCTCCTGTCCGTCCTCTCCAAGAACCTCGTCTTCGGTGGCACGCCCTGCGTGAACCGTGACTACGAGGGCACGATCCAGAATGCGGGCGACACCGTCCACATCGTCTCCGTGGCCGACCCGACCATCCTCGACTACACCAAGGACACTGACCTCACGGTCCAGGTCCTGACCGACGCGGAGCAGACGCTCCTCATCAACCAGGCGAAGGCGTTCGCGTTCGAGATCGACGACATCGACCGCCGTCAGGTGGTTTCCGGTGGCGCCCTCATGACCGAGGCTGCGCAGCGTGCCGCGTTCGGCCTGGCCGACAAGGCCGACCAGTACGTCGCCGGCCTGATGGCCGGCGCGGCCGGCAACACCCTCGGCGTCATCGACGTCTCCTCGACCGCTACGAACGTCTACGACCTGTTCCTGGTCCCGGCGTCCGTCAAGCTCGACGAGGCCAACGTGCCGACCGCGGGACGTTTCGCGGTCGTGGCCCCCGCCATGTACGGCAAGCTCCTGCTTGACGCGCGCTTCGTCAAGGCGAACGAGTCGGGTGGGAACGCCCTGCACAACGGCATCGTTGGTGAGGCTGCTGGCTTCACCATCTTCAAGTCGAACAACTCCTTCCAGGCGAACCGCACCGCCATCACGACCACGACCGCCTCCGGGGCCAAGAGCCTCACGAGCGCGGCCGGGACGTGGAACCAGGGCGACGTCGGCCTGACCGTGACCGGCACCGGTTCGGGTGCTGCGAACGCGATCGCTTCCGTGAACGCAGACGGTTCGGTCGCGACCTGCACGGTCAACAGCACGGCGTCGGCCACGGTGACCGACTTCGCCCTGACCGGCGGCGGCAAGCTCGCCATCGCCGGGTCGAACATCGCGACGTCCTACGCGGAGCAGATCAGCAAGGTTGAGGCGTTCCGTCCCGAGAAGCGGTTCGCTGACGCCCTCAAGGGTCTGCACCTGTACGGCGCCAAGGTCGTCCGGCCCACGGCACTGGTCATCGCCAGCGTCAAGACCGCGTAACCCTTCAACCGAGATCCGCGGGAGGAACCATGACGATGCCGACGCTTGCATTGGCCGCCGACATGACCGCCCGCGGCATCTCGACAGGTCAGTACACCTCCGTGTCCCTGGCGGTCGCTTCGGCGATCGTCAGGGAGGCGGCGGGCGTACCGATCTCCACCACGACGGCTACCATCGCCGTCCCTGGGACGTGGGGTTGCTACCTCGACGTGCCGGGGCCGGTGACGGTTGCCACGACGGTGACCATCGACGACATTTCAGTCTCCGACTTCACCGTCTGGCCCGCATACCTGTACCGCGCGGCCGGATGGGGGTCGCCTGCCGCGGTGGTGATGGTGACCATCACGACCGGATCCGCTGTTCCGGCTGACATTGTGCAGCTTGTCTGCGAACTCGCCGTCATGGTCGCCGCATCCGAGGCCGTCGACCCGCGGGTCGCGTCCGAGTCGGTCGACGACTACCAGGTCGCCTACCGTGGCGACGCTCCGGTCTCGTCCATCGAACTCCCCAAGGCGACGAAGGACAGCCTTCGCGCCAGGTTCGCCTCTTCGCCGGTAGTCGGCCAGCGATGAACCTGTCTGGACTTGTTGCACGTGGTCGCGCACGGGCTGAGTCGCTGATGCTGACGACGGTACGCGCGGAGACCGTCACCGTCACGGCCAACTCGACGACGGGCGCCGACGTGGTGACAGTGACCGCCACCGTGTATACGGGGCCCGCCAAGGTCAAGGGTGCCAGCGGATCGTCTCTGACGGTCCCCGCGACCGTAGTACCCGAACAGATTCACTTCCCCGCCACGGCGGCCGTCATCCCACGTGGGACACGGATCACCGTCACCGGATCGGAGAACCAGCCGAACCTCATCGGGCTCGTGTACCGGGCGACGCGGTCCCACCTGGCCGAGTTTCAGACCGCGCAACGGGTGGAGGTCGAGTCATGGCAGTAGACGACTTCTCCCAGCTCGACGCCTTCGCGGCGGTTCTCGCGCAGGCCGTCCCCGCGATCCAGCCCAAGGTAAAGGCTGTCGTCTCTAAGGGAGCGCTGAACATCAAGAAGCAGCTCCGCGAAGAGGCCGAGAAATCCCTCCACTTCAAGCGACTGGGCTGGACGATCAGTTACGACATCACGGAGGATGCCGGCGAGGTCGGGGCTGAGGTCGGACCCGAAAAGAAGGCCGCGGGCAACCTCGGCAACATCGCGTACTTCGGTGGCGTGCATGGCGGCGGCGCGACCCTGCCCGATCCCCAGCTGGCGCTCGAGGTCGAGGCTGATCGGTTCATTGCCGCACTCGAACTGGTGGTGGACCTGTGAAGATCACACTCGCCGCGGTCGCCGCCCTGATCCCGTACACGCCCCAATACTGGGCCGCAGAGAACCCAGGCGCCGGCCAGTACGTCGTCCTGTGGACGCCCCCGCACTCGGCCGACGAGGACGAGGCGCTGATCCGTGGCACCGCGTTCACGGCTTCGCTCCGGCTGACCGCGGTCGCCGGAACCCTCGACGGGGTCGACATCATGCTCGAGCGGATCCGCCCCCTACTCGACAAACACACAGCCTCGGTGACAGGTAGGCACGTCCTGCTCACCTGGGAACGGTCAGAGGCGATCGACCTCGACCGGACCGTCACCATTCCCAACACAGACCGTCACCCCGCGTTCGGGGTCGACACGTACACGATCCACAGCCAACCCATCTAGCCGCCCGCACGCGGTACCAACCAAAAGGAGAACACCATGGCCGTACGCATGCTTGCGGACGACAAGATCAAGTTCACGATCCTCACCTCGTCACCAGCCGACCCCGCCGCACCGACCGCCGCCGAACTGAACGCGGGGATCGACGCCTCGCTGAAGATCAGCAAGGACGGCTTCAAGTGGAGCGCTGCCGACTCCGACAAGATCAATGAGCCGCCGCTCGGTTCCGCCACCAACTCGGCCGTTCCCGGCATGGGGAACTACGATCTCGGCTTCACCGTGTGGCGCCAGTTCGACGGTGTCAGCGGAGGCATCGATGCGGCGGCCGACACCGTGTTCAACGCCGTCAAGGTGAAGAACACGACCCTGTGGTGCTACGCGCGCAAGACCGACAAGCTCGCCACCGCCGTATGGGCAACCTCTGACGAGATCATGCTCGGCGCGGACATCGTCACCGACACCCCGAAGACGACCAACGTCACCGGCTACATCCGGTACGAGATCCCGATCATGTGCCAGACGGCGTACCCGTTCATCTCGGTCGGCGGCAGCACTGGCGTCCCGATCGTCACCGCCGCGCTTCCGACGGCACAGTCCGTGGGCAAGTCGCTGCTCATCAAGGGCGTCCGGTTCACCGGGACCACAGCGGTCACGGTGGGCGGCACTGCGGTGACGAACCTCACGGTGATCGACGACGTGACGCTCGCGGTCACCGTGCCAGCAGGCTCGGCGGGCGCTGCGGCGGTCATCGTCACCAACGCGGCCGGCGCCGGGGCCTCGTTCGCCTACACCAGGGGCGCCTAGTTGACTCCGGGCGGGTGCGTTTCCACGGGCGCACCCGTCCGGCCCTCATCTCACCGTGGAATCGTGGAAGGAAATCCCGTGGACCAGGCAGACGAGCCGCTCGGCGGCATCGATACCAGCATCACGCCCACCGTCGAGGACTTCGACCTCGATGCGTGGCTCAATGGCGCGCGCCCGTCGCGGCGCAGCATCACGCTCTATTCCCGCGGCGACCTGATCGGCCGCCTCGAGGAGCTCGTGGGACTGATAGAGCGGTGCGACGACGACGAGCAGCGCCAGGCATTCGAGGACGAGGCCGAGAAGGTTCAGCGCGAGTTTCTCGCGTCCGGCCAGGTCTTCACCGTCGAGGGACGCTCTTCGGAGTGGGTCAAGGCGTACAGGGAAGGCTGTGCAAAGCAGCTCGGTCTCAAGCTCGGGGTCAAGACCGGCACCGTGAAGGATGAGACGGAGTACGCAATGCGGATGCTCGCTGAGCAGGTCGTGGTCCCGTCTGGCATGACCTACGAGAAGCTAAAGCGGCTCTCCGAAATCGCCGAGCCCGAGGTCCTGAAGCTGATCGCGGCGCAGGTGGCGGCGAACACGCAGGCTGCGGCAACCGTGGGTGTGGTGACGCGGGATTTCTCGCAAGGGCGCTCAGGACTCACCCCGCGCTGAGACAAGCCCTGAAGGTGGCACGTGACTACCGCGTGCCACCAACCAAACTCATCGGGCTCCCCTATAAGCAATGGGGCGACACCGACCAGGCGCTGACTCTGGCCTATGAGCAGTGCGAGGCGGCCAGGTGTGGCTGTGGCTGCGGGCAGTGGACCGACGAGGCCCACAACCCGGAGACTTCCGGCTGGTGGGAAGTCGACACGACGGTCTGTTTCGCAGGGGTCGCGCTCGGCGAGTGGCGGGACCAGAACAAGGACGCGGGAGCCGGAACCCTGATCGGGGTCCGGCTGAGCGACGACTACCACACCTAGGAGGACGCGATGGGCGCTGACCGTAGCATCGTCGTCCGGCTGAAGGCTGTTGTCAGCGAGTACAAGCAGGGCATGGCGGAGGCCGCGCAGGCGTCCCGGCAGGTCGGCGACACTGCGACGAAAGCCTCGCAGGACTCCGCGAAGGGGTTCGGGTCGGCTGCCTCGTCCGTCGGTGGCCTGAACGTCGCACTCAAGGGCGCCATAGTCACGATGGCCGCCGCTGGGATTGGCGCGTTCGTGGCGAATGCTGTGACCTCGTTCGCGAAGCTGGAGGATGCGTCGGCCGCCGCTGCTGTCGTGTTCGGCAACGGCATGTCTCAGATCGTCGCCCAGTCGAACGGAGCCGCCGCGGCCCTCGGCATGGCGAAGTCGCAGGTCATCGATGCTGCGATTCAGTTCGGTGCGTTCGGTAAGAGCGCAGGGCTCTCCGGTACGGCGCTGGCGACGTTCTCAACCGAAATGACCCAGCTCGCCGGCGACATGGCGTCGTTCAGGGGCACCACCCCGGAGCAGGCGATCCAGGCCGTCGGTGCCGCACTGCGCGGCGAGACTGAGCCGATCCGCCAGTACGGCGTCCTGATCGACGACGCCAGCACCAAGCAGCAGGCTCTCAAGATGGGCCTCATCTCGACCACTACGGATGCGCTCAGCCCTCAGAACCGGGTCCTCGCGGTCCAGCAGCTCATCCTCAAGCAGACCAGCGACGCGCAGGGCGACTTTGCCCGGACCGCCGACTCGACGGCTAACGTACAGAAGCGGCTCACAGCCGAGTGGGAGAACGCACAGGCGACGCTTGGCGGGAAGCTTGCCCCCTACATCACGGCCGTCGAGGGGGGGCTCCTGGGGCTCCTGAGCGGCTTCGAGCGCAACCAGGCTGTCCTGGTCCCACTGATCCAGCTGGTTGGCGGCCTGGCCCTCGGCATCGGCGGACTCGTGATCGCCCTCAAGGTGACCGACCTCGTGATGACGTTCAACAGCGGCATGGCGGCGATGCAGGCCAAGGTTGCCGAGTTCGCCCTCTCGATCCAGACGCAGGGCGGGGTCGCGACCTCCGGCATGATGCGGCTCGGGAACGTGGTCTCAGGGCTCGGGTCTGCCATCCCGTACATCGGCATCGCTGCGATGGCTGCTGGCGCCGCATTCCTATACTTCGGTGCGAAGGCCGAAGAGTCCCGTCAGCGCGTTTCCGAGTTGACCGATGCGATCCGCGAGGACAGCGGCGCCATCGGCGAGAACGTCCGCACGATGGTTGCGAAGAAGCTGTCCGACTCGGACGCCCTTGCTGCGGCCGGGCGGCTCGGGCTCAGCCTGTCCACGGTGACCGACGCCGCACTTGGGAACGCCGATGCCATGGCACAGGTGGCGGCGGTCACCGATGCCGCGACCAACAACTACCAGGACAGCTCCGCAGCCGCACAGAAGCGGGCCATCGACGCCGACACGGTGGCGAAAGCGGTCGGGGTAGAAAGCGATGCGGTCCAGGACGCGACCAAGAAGAGCAAGGACCTGACCGCGGCAACGACGGGCAGCACGTCGGCGACGTCGGCACAGGCCGGGTCCGCCAACGACGCCGCCAAGGCGATCCAGTCGCAGGCGACCGCCGCGAAGACTGCCGCCGACGAGATCAAGAAAGAAACTGACGCCCTGTGGGGCCAGATCGACGCACAGCTCGCCGCGTCCGGGTCCACCCGTGGCCTGTATGCAGCCTCCGACGCCGCCACTGCATCGGTGAAGGAGAACGGCAGGACTCTCGACGTACACAGCGAGAAGGGCCGCGCCAACGCCGATGCGCTTGAGAAGATCGTTGTAGCGACTGAGTCGGCGATCCAGAAGAACGCCGCGATCGGCGCCGGTCAGGTCGAACTCAACGGGATTCTGCAGCTGGGCCATGACCAGTTCGTCGCGGCGGCAACCGCGATCACCGGCAACAAGGCCGCAGCTGAAGCGCTCTGGGACACGTACAAGCTCAACCCTGGTGTCGTGGCGACCCTGGTGCAGCAGCAGGGCGCCCAGGCGGCACAGCTCGAGGTCAAGGCATTCCTTGACCTGCTCGCCACCACCCCACCCGAGAAGCGCGCCGACGTGGTCAGCACGTTCAATGCCACCGGCACCGCAGCGGCCAAGGCCGCCCTGGCCGCTATCAACGACAAGACGGTCACGATCACCTTGCAGGCCGCGTACAGCGCGGTGGCCGCGACCGCGCTGAACACAGCTCGGGCGCTTATGAATGCCGGCCGCCTGAATGCCAACGGGTCCATCACTCACTACTACGCCGGCGGTGGCTTCGAGAACCACATTGCCCAGATCGCACCCAAGGGCACCACTCGTATCTGGGCTGAGCCGGAGACTGAGGGCGAGGCGTACATCCCGCTCGCATCCAGCAAGCGCGGCCGGTCGGTCGCAATCTGGAAGCAGACCGGCCACGAACTCGGTGTGTTCGCTGACGGTGGCACCTATGGCGCCGGTGGTCAGATGGCGGCCGGCGTCCAGCAGTGGGCCCCGTCCGTGAACGTGGCCGCCCCGAACGTCTACGTCCAGGCCATCCCGGATGGTGAGTACGTCCGCACCGCGTCGCGTGTCGTGTTCGACCGTGAGTCCGCCGCGCAGAAGCGCCAGAAAGACAGGGCGTCGCGATGAGCAGCACGATGACGGCCACGCTCGACGCCACCCCCGGCCCGTCGGCGCGGATCACGATCACCGGCATCGTCGGCGCCGCGTCCGTCCAAATCTGGCGCGGCGACGGCACGTCTGAGGTTCGCGTTGCTGGCGACGATCTGCAGATCCCGACCGGCGGGGTCTACATCACGGACTACCGTCTCCCGCCGGGCCGCACCATCTCATACCGTGCCGTCCTGTACTCGTCGCTGGGTGTCATCACGGAGACGATCACCGCGGCCGCGCTCGCGGTGCCTGCGCTCGCCTCGAGCATGGCGTGGGTCATGGATCCCGAAGATCCGACCAACGCCATGTTGCTGTCGCTCATGGACGGCACCGATGACCAGGTGGGGCACAAGTCCGCCGGTGTCGTCGTACCCCCGCTGATGGGGCTCCCGATCTGGCTTGGCGGTCCCCGGTCGTCGCGGCCGCGGATCTTCATCGTGAAGACATCGACCCTGGCCGAGACGACCCAGTTCGCGCAGGTGATCGAGCCCGGCGGACAACTGCTGATCCGGCCGAGTGCTGCGATCCGGCACGACACGGGCCTGATCTACATGGGCGCACCCTCGATCCCCGAAGGCCCACGGCACCCGTTCGAGGGTCCGGCACGCTGGACGATCGACGGCACCGAGGTCGCTGACGATGCGTGGCCGACCGTTGTAGCCGAGCGGACCTGGCTGGACCTCGAGGCCGAGTGCGCAACCTGGCTGGACGTGGAGGCCATGTACAGCACCTGGCTGGCCGTCGAGCAGGGCTGATGTATCCCGTCTCGAGCGTGTTCGCGCGGGGTCTCGGTTCGCGTGCGTCGACGATCGTCTCCACGCTCGGCGGGCTGTCGCTCGGCCAGGTGGACGCCGAATCCGGCAAGCTCTCGTGGGCCTCTGACGGGCGCAAGGTGACCGGCAAGCTCGACTTGAGCGTCCCTGACCCGCGCGGCACGCTCGCAGCGCCGAACGGTCCTCTGGGCTGGATCGGCCAGCAGCTCGTGCTCAGGTCCGGGGTGTCGCGGAGCTCGCACGAGGAGCAGATCCCGTGCGGCTCGTACCGGATCGACGACTCCGGGGCCGTCGAGCAGGCGTGGTCGGT
>Ga0209540_10003396_pt1 | contig 10861 bp, 8 predicted proteins | sample BarGraIncu01121A_FD_184501 | JGI IMG/M metagenome (GOLD analysis project Ga0209540, IMG submission 184501) | Arctic peat soil microbial communities from Barrow, Alaska - Barrow Graham LP Incubations 011-21A (SPAdes) (version 2) | ecosystem: Environmental > Terrestrial > Soil > Wetlands > Peat... | reverse complement strand
AACCCGGGCATTGACAATGTTGGGATTCATAAAAATACTGCGATCCATGGTACTGTACGCATATCCTGGCTGAAGATCATCAAGCCTTACAAAAGCTCCGATTTCTGTGCCAACCGCCATTAACTGACCTTCTTCACTAAAGTGCAGAGAACCCATATCATCGATGAGAATATCAAAATCACAGGCTAATTCCTTTGGAAGCTTATTAATGGCCTCCAGGGTTTCAGATTTTCCAGCTCCGCTATCGCCTATGAGCATAACATTAGCAGATTTCTTGCCACCCACACGAATTTTTGCAAAGGCGCCATGGACCGGTAAGGCTTTTTTCTCGATTTGGATAATATTATGAAGGGTCAGCATCATTTTCTTCATATATCCGAAATAATCAATTTCTGAGTGATTAGGAATGAGTCCGTAATAAACATCATCTTCCCTGGCCACAAACCCCAACATTTCATCTTCTTCAAAAAAACTTTGATCCAGTCCGAAAAAAACCACAGAATCAGGTTTTTGTTTTGTGAATTCTTCAGGACTTGCCAGTTCAAAGAGATTGAACAAACCAGCCCCAAGGGCCAGGTACTCTTTCTGAACATAAACAATGGATAATAATCGTCCGACCTTTACCGGAATAGCGAACCATTCATCACAGTCCAAATAAAAATTTTGTAATATTCGTTTATCTTTTACCGGGAAAACCCCATCCCTTTTGCTGGATTGGGTGTAAAAAATAACCGGGGGTTCAAAAATCGCCTCCCATACATAGGGAACTTGGTAAAGGGATTCGTTTTTGCTCTTTGCTTCTTGTGTAAAGTTGAACTTATCGGTTAAAAATGCTACCTGTGCACCACTGGGCAGTTGTCGATAAATACTAAAGCTTTTTCCAGTGATACTAAAGTGAATGTTGCGATAAAGATCCAAGACCATTTTTTTAAAGGCATCATTATTTGCAGCCAGAGAATGGGCTTTGGATCGCTTAATATTTTCATCATCGCTATAGATGTCGGTTTTGATCATGAATCGTTGGATATTTCGCCAATAGTTGTAAAATCCTTCAAGAAAACCTAAAATCAACGGAGAGTAATCTTTATAGTTAGAGGTTATATTAAAATAGCCTGATTCTATGATTTCTTCAAGTGTATTGATGTTTAAAAGATATATAAAATCAATGAATTTACTTTCCTCAAAATCTTCTTTTTCATTTTTAAAAGGCTCAAGTGTTTCGATGAGGTGGGATTTTTTTACTTCCAGTTCTTTTACAAAAGTCTTAATTAATTTTTTGAAAAGTGATGACCGGATGATTTGCCCATAATTAATGAATTTTAAATCACCTTTAATAATGGCGATGCGTTCCAAATTTGTATTTTCTGCTTTCATCATATTCTCCTAATTTATAATTTCGAGTAATTCCTCAATTGTTGCTATCAAATGGGTCGCACCTGCTACTCTTAACTCATTTTCACTGCCACAACCGTAAGTCACACCCACTGAGTCGATGCCTACTGCAATGGCCCCCTGGATGTCATAAAAGCGATCTCCTACCATTAATACTTCAGATAAATCCATGACCCCATGAATTTCTAAAAAATCTAAAATAATTTGATCCTTATCCCCTCGGCTCCCATCGCTTTGGGAACCAAAAACGCGTGAAATTTCAATATCAACGGGTAAGCTCTTAATTATTTTTCTGGCATTTCTTTCATTCTTCGTTGTTGCAACACCGATTAGACAACCTGCTTCAACGAGTTTACTGACTGTTTCTTCAACGCCATCATAAAGCTGGGCGCCATACATCTGACCATGTTCCACGTATTCTTCAAGATAAAAGTCATAAGCTTTCACCGATTCCTCAAGAGAGAATCCAAAGATTTCTTGAAAAGAAGTAAGAATTGGCGGCCCAAGCAGTTGATCCACATCAAAAATTTCAGGATCCGGATAATTCATTTTTTCCAGGGCATACTCAAATGAACGGCGCACACTGTCTTTTGAATCAATGAGCGTCCCATCTAAATCAAACAATATATATGAATACTTCATAAAACCTCCAATATTTTATCGAGTGTGTTCAAGGTCAATAATAACCTATATTATAATCAAATATCCTTTAATTATAATATAGATAGGTCTTTCCAACAAGACAAAATATTACCCTTAATAAGTTGAAACTTTCAAATCACAAGGAAAATTTCGTTAAGACTTCACCACCCAAAAGTATCTTTGAAATTTATTGTTCCTCTATGTCAGAAGTGATATAATATAATAAAAATTTTAGGAGGATTATTATGTTAATTGGATTTTTTGTTATTATCGGTATCCTAGTAATTATCGGTCTTTGGTTAATTATATCTCGAAACAATTTTGTGAAAGTTAAAAATCAGGTGGAAGAAGCATTTTCCACCATGGATGTCTATCTGAAAAAGCGTTATGACCTCATTCCCAACCTTGTTGAAACCGTGAAGGGCTATGCTACCCATGAATCAGAAACCTTCACAAAGGTAACCGCTGCCAGAACAGCTGCCATGAGTGCAACCTCAATTGACGAGAAAATCGCCAATGAAAACGCATTATCAGGCACTTTAAAAAGTCTTTTTGCCGTGGCCGAAGCCTATCCCCAATTACAGGCAAATACCAATTTCCTTGATTTGCAACAACAGCTTCAGTCATTAGAAGGTGAAATTGCCAACTCACGAAAATATTACAATGCCATCGTAAGAACCATGAATACTATGGTTGAATCTTTTCCAAGCAACCTCATTGCAGGGATTTTCGGATTTAAAAAACAACCTTTCTTTGAAGTGGGTGCCGCAGCCGAACGAGAAAATGTCCAAGTAAAATTTAACTAATCATAAAACATGTTGGAGGACAAACACTATGAAAAAACGATGCTCGCTTCTCCTTCTTGGACTGCTGCTTTTGGGATGTTTTTTTCCCGGAAGCACTTTTGCCCAGGAATCCTTTGATATTACCCAATATGATGTCACCATGAATGTTCAGGCAAATCATGCTTACAATCTTGAGCAACGCTTAACAGTTGCTTTTACACAACCCCTTCATGGGATCTTTCAGTTTATCCATTATAAAGGTACCTTTTATCGAGAAATAAATGGTCAGGCCGTAGCAACTCCCTATATTGCACGGGTCTCAAATGTTTCCGTTCCCGGTTGGCCATATAAAACTTATACTGAGAACGACAACTATGTCATTCAGATTGGTTCCAGTGATAAAACAGTTGGCGGAACACAGGTCTACCCCATTTCCTACACCTGGAATCCCGGCGATGATAAAATCTCTTCCCAGGATGATGTTTATTTCGAGATAATTGGAAATCAATCTAATACTAATATTAATGGCGCCCACTTTATAATTAATATGCCAAAGGAATTTGATCCTAACAATGTTGAATTCATTACCGGAGCTTATGGTAGTACGGATACCACTGGCGTTGATTATACCGTTAATGGCAATACCATTGTGGGAACTCTTAACAGACCTTTAGCTCCCAATGAAGGAGTCACCTTAAATATCAAACTTCCAGAGGGATATTTTGTTGGAGCTTTTACAGGGAATGAGTTTCAACCCTTTATGTTCAGCCTTATAGGTCTTGCACTTCTAGGCGCCTTTCTTATTTGGTTTTTTAAAGGAAGAGATGAAAAGCCGGTTGAAACTGTTGAATTTTATCCCCCTCAGGGATTCACACCTTCCCAAATTGGCTATATTGTTGATGGAAGCATCGATTCTCCTGAAGTTTTATCCCTACTCATGTACTGGGCGGATAAGGGATACATGACCATTGAGCAAGTGGATAAGAAGGAATTTATTTTTCACAAAATAAAGGATCTTCCTGCCTCAGCCCAGGATTTTGAACGCACATTTTTTAGCGGAATTTTTGAAAAAGGTAAAAGTTTTTCCACAAAAACTGTGCCTGCAGACTTTTTCGATAAAATTAAAGCAACCAAGGCCCAAATTGAAGGATATTTTGATATCCCTGAAAACAATTTATTTACCCCGAGTTCTAAAATCGGAAAAGGGGGCATTACCCTTTTAATGCTGCTGCCTTTAGTTGCATTGGCCATTAATGGTGTTTACAAAATGGGGGATTTCTCATGGATCACTTTAGGATTTGCTGTATTTTTTACTGCAATACCCGTTTTTGTGAGTATCAAGATTATTACCTCGGCCATTGAAATACGCCAGGGAACCACTATAAAGAAAACCGTGGGTCGTCTGATCCTTGGCATTATTTTAACAGTTCTATCTGTTCTGCTTGTCTTTGGGATCAGTTTGGGTATCTATGGAGATAATTCCATTCTTCCGGCACTGGCTGCCCTAGTTGCCACCGGTGTCATTGCCTATTTCCAAATGATTGCCACTCAGCGTACGAACACTGGCCGACTATGGCTTGGACAAACCCTCGGGTTTAGAAATTTTATTGAAAAAGCAGAGCTAAGCCGAATTGAAACACTGGTCAATGAAAATCCCCAGTACTTTTATAATATTCTTCCCTATGCCTATGTTTTGGGAGTAACTGATAAATGGGCGAAGAATTTCGAATCTTTGGCCATTCAACCCCCACAATGGTATAATGGAAATGCTTACGATTACAACAACTTTAACACTCTGATTTTTGCTTCTGTTCTCATGCACAGCATGAATAATATTTCATCATCCATTATTATTCCGCCAAGCTCCGGTTCCGGTGGATTTGGTGGTGGTGGCTTCTCTGGCGGCGGCGGTTTCTCCGGCGGCGGCGGCGGTGGCGGAGGTGTCGGCGGCTGGTAAAACAGATTAACCGTTTATCTCGTTTTAACGGGACTTATCCTTTATGGATAAGTCCTTTTTTTATAATCTGCTCATGGTTATGCTTACATTAAAAAAATGGCGTGTCTTAACGACACACCATTTATCTATCCAAAGCAAAGATTTTAACCTATTTTTGACATAGCTCCATTGCAATGGCAACCGCTCCGCCAGCATCCTTGGCATAGGCATCACAGCCCATGCGATCACAAAATTCCTGGGTAATGGGAGCTCCGCCAATCATGATTTTCACCTGATCCCGTACGCCCGCATCTACAAAGGCTTTGACAACCTTAGGTATTTCCGGCATGGTAGTGGTTAGCAATATGGAACAGGCGACAATATCAGCTTTATGCTTAATGGCTGCTTCCACAAATTTTTCAGCTGGTACATCAATCCCAATGTCAATGACTTTCAGGCCTCGGCCTTCAAACATCATTCCCACAAGGTTCTTTCCAATGTCATGCATGTCACCCTGAACACTTCCAAGAATAACGGTCCCGATGGACTTAGAATCCTCATCGGTCAGTAAAGGTTTTAATACCTTTGAACCTTCCATCATCGCATGGCAGGAGCACAGTACTTCCGGAATATAAAGTTCATCCCGGCTGAATTCATCGCCAACAATTGCCATCCCGGCCATCATCGCATCCAGGACTTCCTGGGCGCTAAATCCGTTTTCAATGGCTTCCTGAACCAATCCAGGCATGGCTTCTTCATCGCCGTCGTATAGTGTATCTGATATTTTTTTTAATATGTCCACTTTTCCCTCTTTTCTTATCATATTCTGGAACTAGTTCAAGTTAATGGGATAATTTCCAAATTCATGAACGCAGTTAACCATGTATACCAAATTTTCCGCACTCACATCTCCCTGAACATTATGGGCAGGTGCCAAAAGAAATCCGCCTCCTGGCGCCAGAGCTTTAATGGCTTCTCTTACCTCATTCTTAATGTCTTCTTTCGATCCAAAAGGAAGAACTTTTTGGATGTCAATATTGCCATGAAAAACGATGTCATTTCCAAAAGCTTCTTTTAATTCATAGCGGTTCATGTCTTTGGCCAAAGGTTGTACCGGGTCTAGAATATCTACCCCGCATTCGACTAAATCACTGATAAAGGGTCTGACTGCGCCACAGGTATGAAGCATTATTTTTGCTCCTGGATTATAGGATTGAATGGTTTTTTTGGCATGTTCCCAAAGCTCTTTTAAATGCGGTTTAACCACTTTACGAAAGGTTTTTGGTGACATTAACGGTCGATCCTGCATGCCCAGATCTTCTCCACTGAGCCTAAGAATATCAACGTATTCTCCAACTTCAGCCATAATGACTTCATTGGTTCTTTTTTGGATCTGACAAATTTTATCCATAAGGGCATGGGCAAAGACTTGATTATTAATGATATCACGGTACCATCGTTCATGACCTCGCATATAGGTAGCCAGTTCAAAAACTGCGCCTCCAAATTTTGCCAGAATGGCCAGATCGGTGGTTTCCCGTACTTCCTTCATTTCTTCCTTTAACCCTGCATAGCGTTTCGGATCTTCGGGATTCGGCCATTCATAGCTTTCCAGGTCTTCAATGGTGGCATTTGCCAGTGGGGGGGTTACCAATTCAAAATAGAAATGGCCTCCATCAATGGCTGTTTTTTTCCAGTAGCATCCCCACTCATCGGTAAAGCTTCCATCTTCAAAGTTTTTTGTATGAACGGATACCCCAGAGCGTGGCGATACGTAGTACATATCTATTCCCAGAGCATTAATCATTTCAATGGGCATTTGAACTTCGGTCCATCGTCCCATTCTAGGAGTATCTGGAAGGTAATCCATATTCAATACTTTTTTCATGTCCCTGTATACATCGATGGTTAATACCATATCAACTGGTACCCGGTCAGGTTCCCTGTGATTAATGGCGGTTATTACTCTTTCTCTTGAATTCATTTTTTCCTCTTTTCCAATGTGTTTAAATGCATTGTCTGTTGTATCTAATTTGTTAATAGTTCCAGTTCATTGAGCGTTTAATAGCTTCCTGCCATCCAGCATAGGCTTTATTGCGCTTTTCATCAGAAATTTCAGGTAAAAAAGTTTTATCAATGGTTAAAGCAGCCTCAAAGTCTTCTTCTTTCCAAAGTCCAATATAAAGGCCTGCCATTTCTGCGGCTCCCAGACTGGTAGCTTCTACAGAAAACGGACGATCAATTTGAACATCCATCATATCTGCCATTAATTGGGCTAGAAAATTATTTTTTGATGCTCCGCCATCAATACGAATGGCTTTCATTTTAACTCCAGATTCCTTTTCAACCACATCCATAATGTCTTTGAGTCTAAAGGCAATCCCTTCCAATGTGGCTCTTACCAAATGAGCCTTTTTAGTCCCTCGGGTGATCCCAAAAATGGTGCCTCGGGCATAGGGGTCATGATAAGGAGCGCTTAATCCGGCCAGGGCTGGAACAAAATAAACACCATTGGAATCTTCCACTGAACGAGCGAGGGCTTCGGTTTCTCCAGACTCGGTAATAACTTCAAGACCATCTCTGAGCCATTGGACTGCTGAACCAGTAACGGATTCAAAACCTTCCAAGGCATAGGTCATTTCATCGCCGATTTTCCAGGCAATAACGGTATTAAGCCCCTGATCGGAAATAACACATTCATTACCTACATTAATATCCAAAAAGGATCCGGTACCGTTGGTGATTTTTCCGGTGCCTTCGGTACGACATCCCTGGGCAAATAAAGCGGCGTGTTGGTCGGCAATGACGCCGGTAATCGGAATTTCAGCCCCAAAGATGTCTTTTTGAGTGACTCCGTAGTCTCCGGCATCGGTAATGATTTCCGGGAATATTGTCGTGTCAATCCCAAGAAAAGTTAAAAATTCTTCATACCATTCCCCGGTTTTCAAATCAAGGCTGCCCATAACGGAAGCGTTGGAATAGCTCACCGCATGTTTTTTTCCTCCGGTTAATTTCCAGACTAACCAGGTATCGATGGTTCCGAAGAGAGCTTCCCCTACTTCAATTTTTTCTTTAATGGTTGGAACATTTTTGATATACCAGTTAAGCATCATTGAAGAATACACTGGTGCCAATGTCCAGCCGGTGGTCTTTCTTGCTTTTTCTCCCCAGTCTCCGGCATTAAGCTCCTGACAGAATCCAGCGGTTCTGGTATCCTGCCAAACGATGGCATTATACAAAGGCTCACCTGTTTTTTTATCCCAAACCACACAGGTCGCCCGTTGGCTGGTAATCCCAATACATGCTATATCTTCTGGAGAAATCATGGCTTCTCCAATGGCTTGTTTGCACATTTTAATACTTTTATTATAAATTTCCAAGGCATCGTGCTCAACTTTGTCTTCACTTGGAGTATATTGGGTAAACTCTTCATAGCTTTGCGCTACAATCTGAAATTTTTCATTGAAAATCAGCGCTCTGGTGCCGGTAGTTCCTTCATCAATCACGAGTACAAATTTCTTCATTTTTATCTCCTTCTTCTAATTGGATTAAAAAAATGACTTCCTATTGTTGTCTGATCTTAGGTATTGTGCTGGTATCCCTTTTGGCCAAAAGCAATATCATTCGTAAATAATATATTTTTACTACTCATTCCTCTACAATATAGCACCACTGTTAATCGTTGTCAATAATTTATAGTAACTTTGTGTGCATATTATAGCAATCTTATAGTAAATACTCGTCTTTTTATAGGTGATTCAATTTAATTGGCGTTATTTTATTCTATTATTTACGAATACAAACTATATACCCGTTGATTTCCCTTTTATTCTATATTTTGAGCAAAATAAAATGCACTGAATAGTCAGTGCATTTCTTTTAATTTATAAAATTTCGATACCATTTTTTTTACAATAGTCATGATAAATTTCCGGGGTTTTATCATCTAAGATGAAGCCTGTAAAAACCGATAGGTCAACCATTTTCGTGAGTGACACTTTATCAAATTTCGAAAAATCTGCCATTAAATAGTTTTTTTGACTAATTTCATAAATCGTTTGATTAATTTCGATTTCCTCAAAAGCACCATGAGTAACGCCTTTACTCAGTGAAACAGCCATAATACCCATAAAGGCTTTATCGATATTAAAACTTTTCAAAAATTCATTGGCTTCTTTTCCGTAAAAAGCTCCTGAAAAACTTCGAAGTTTTCCGCCAGGCATATAAACAGTAATTCCTGGAATTGCAGATGCTCTTAATGCTGTGTTTAAAGATAAGGTAATTAAACTGACCTCCTTTACACCTTCAAGATAGTCAAGAACCAGTTCAACTGTGCTGCCGGCATTTAATGCAATGGTATCTCCATCATTTATGAGTTTGGCTGCCTTTTCTGCAATCATTCGTTTCTCTGCAATATTTTGGGTTCTCTTTTTGAATATGTCCATTTCCGGTGTTGTATGATAGGTGATTTTCTCCTTGGTGTAAGCACCACCATAGGTTAAGGTGATGCCATATTCCTGGGAAAGATATTTTAAGTCCCTTCGAATGGTTGCTTCTCCGACACTATATCTCTCTGAAAGTTCGGCCACCTTTACAGAACGATGAGTTAATATTAAATTTAAAATTTCTTTTCTGCGATCGATATGTTTCATTACATCCCCCTTTTCACCCTCTACAACCACCAAAAATTTAAATGAATATTTCAAATTTTTATGGCTGTCTTTTCCGAAATTAAAAGATATTTAAAATCTCATGTCCTCAAAAAACAGGAGACTTAGATATCAATCAAAATAAGTATTGATTCACCTTTTATTCAGCTGCAAATATTTTCATTTGAACAATATATACCATTTTTCAACATTTATCAACATTTATCTTTTTTTATTGTAAATAATCTTTACTTGTCAACTTCAAATAAACATTTGATATAATTTCAATATGAATTGTAATTTTTAAGTAAATTTTGATCATTAAAAAATGATTAATTATTCCATTGGCAATGAACAACGCCCTCTTTATAATCCCGAATGACTAATAGCTCAAGGGATTCGGCCACTTTAGCCAATTCATCAACACTGAGGTTTTCGCACTTAATATCAACTGCCCTTCCTAATTTATGAAAGGAATATTTCGAACCATCACAATTTATGTTTTGTTTTTCGCACCGTATACCGGATACCACAAGCACTGGATCATTTACAAGGCTCCGTAAAATACCAATTTTTTCCACAAGTTCGGTGTTCATTGAAACAGGAAATCCAGTGCAAAATTTTTCCTTGCAGTCACAAGCATATTCTAGACTATTAAAACAATTGATAACTTTCTCTTTTTCATCTTTTTCCTTCAAACTAAAATACAGATCATCATTATTGAGTTTTTGGTGGATTCGCTTTTTTCCTTTTTCCATTTCCTATCCTTCTCCTTTTATTGTTAATATTAAAAAAAATGGTATGTCTTAAAGACACACCATTTGGCCTAAGCCAATCTAATAAACAAAAACTAAGAATCCAACTTAAGGACTGCCATAAATGCTTCTTGTGGTACTTCCACATTTCCAACCTGACGCATACGTTTTTTTCCTGCTTTTTGTTTTTCTAAAAGCTTATGCTTACGGCTTATATCCCCACCATAACATTTGGCCAATACATCTTTACGCATGGCTTTAATGGTTTCTCGGGCAATCACCTTGTTTCCAATGGCGGCCTGGACAGGTATCTCAAACATTTGCCGTGGAATTTCCTGCTTTAGTTTTTTCGCAATTAATCGACCTCGACTTTCGGCTTTATCCCGATGCACAATAAATGAAAGTGCATCCACCAATTCTCCATTGAGAAGAATATCAAGCTTTACCAGGTTTGACTGGCGGTATTCTTTAATATCGTAGTCAAAGGAAGCATACCCTCGGGTTCTGGACTTAAGGGCATCGAAAAAATCATAAATGATTTCATTAAGAGGTAATTCATAATTAAGAATGACCCGCGTCTTTTCGACGTACTCCATGGTGAGATAGGTTCCTCGTCGTTCCTGACAAAGTTCCATGACGGCTCCTAAATATTCAGAAGGAACCATAATACTTGCATCCACAATGGGTTCTTCCATGATTTTT
>Ga0209540_10003393_pt1 | contig 10868 bp, 14 predicted proteins | sample BarGraIncu01121A_FD_184501 | JGI IMG/M metagenome (GOLD analysis project Ga0209540, IMG submission 184501) | Arctic peat soil microbial communities from Barrow, Alaska - Barrow Graham LP Incubations 011-21A (SPAdes) (version 2) | ecosystem: Environmental > Terrestrial > Soil > Wetlands > Peat... | reverse complement strand
CGACCGACCTCCTCGGCGTGCTCTTTGCGAGCGCGCTGCGCGAGCGGGAGCACGCCGAGGGTCCCGGCGAGGCCTAGAGGAGGCGGGTGCGATGAGGGCGAAGGGATCCGAGCCCGAACCGGCGCGTGACCGCATCGTCGACGCGGCGCTGGCCGAGCTCCTCGAGGAACTCGAGCGCGAGTCGTGCGAGGGCCTCGTCCACCAGGTCATGGGGCCGGTCGTCGACGTGGCGTTCAAAGGCGAGTTGCCCGCGCTCGGCAACCTCCTGCGCGTGGAAGACCGGGTCCGCGGGCTGCCGCTCGAGGCGGTCCAACTGCTCGGCGGCGGCTTGCTGCGGACGATCGCGCTCGACTCCACCGACGGGCTGAGGCGCGGCGCGCGCGTCTACGACCTCTTCGAGCCGATCACGGTCCCGGTCGGCCCGGGCATCCGGGGGCGACTGCTCAACGTGCTCGGCGAGCCGATCGACGGCGCGGGCCCCGTGCTCGCGTTCAAGCGCCACCCGGTTCGCTGTCCGCCGGTCCCGTACATGCGACTGCGCACCTTCCCAGAGGTGTTCGAGACGGGGTTGAAGGCCATCGACCTGCTCACCCCGTTCCCGCGCGGAGGCAAGATCGCCATGTTCGGTGGCGCGGGCGTCGGCAAGACCGTCGTCATCATGGAGCTCATCCGCAACGTCGGCCGCGAGCACAAGGGTGTCTCGGTGTTCGGCGGGATCGGCGAGCGCACGCGCGAGGGCAACGACCTGTGGCTGGAGATGCGCAGGGCCGGCGTGCTCGAACGCGCCGTGCTGTTCTTCGCTCAGATGAACGAGCCGCCCGGTGCCCGCTTCCGCGTCGCGTACAGCGCGCTGACCGCGGCCGAGTACTTCCGCGACGAGGAGCACGTCGACGTCCTGCTCTTCTACGACAACATCTACCGCTACGTGCAGGCCGGCCTCGAGGTGTCGCTGCTGCGCGCCCGGATCCCGAGCGAGGTGGGCTACCAGCCGACGCTGTTCACCGAGGTCGGCACGCTCGAGGAGCGCATCGCCTCCACCGACGACGGCGCGATCACCTCGGTGCAGGCCGTCTACGTTCCGGCCGACGACCTCGCGGACCCCGGTCCGGCTGCGGTGTTCTCGCACCTCGACGCGACCGTCGTGCTCTCGCGACGCATCGCCGAGCAGGGCCTCTACCCCGCGATCGACCCACTCCAGTCCACGTCGCAGATCCTCGAGCCGTGGGCGGTGGGACAGGAGCACGTCGACGTGGCACGTCGAACGAAGGCGTACCTCCAGCGCTACGGCGCGCTGCAGGACCTGATCGCCATCCTCGGGATCGAGGAGCTCTCCGAGGAGGACAAGACGGTGGTCATCCGCGCGCGACGGCTCCAGAAGTTCTTGTCCCAGCCGTTCTTCGTAGCCGAGCAGTACACGGGCATCCCCGGCCGCTACGTCCCGCTCGCCGAGACGATCCGCGGATTCCGGGAGATCTGCGACGGCGTGCACGACGCGGTGCCCGAGCAGGCGTTCTACATGGTGGGCACCATCGACGAGGCGCTCGAGCGCGCCCGGGCGAAGACCAAGGAAGTACGCTCGGAGGCCGCGGAGGCCGCGGACGACGCGTCCGAGCAGAAGCTCGTCGCCGGGACCGGGGGGTGACCCGTCCGTGGGTGCGATAGAGCTCGAGGTGCTGTCGCCCGCGGGGGTGCTCCTCCACGAGACGGGCCTCGACGAGGTCGTTCTGAGGCGGCGAGAGCCCGAGCACGATCCGGGCAGTGAGTTCGCCGTCCTCGCGCGCCACGGCCCGGAACTCATCGCCACCTGCGCGCACCAGCTGCGCTATCGCCGTGGTGGGCGGGTGTCGACCATCGTCGTCGGAGCGGGCGTCGCCGAGGTGCTCGACGAGCACGTCACGGTGCTCGTGACGGGCACTGACGCCGCGTCGCCGTAGGCCTGCGGTATCCTAGCTGTCGGATACCGAGCAGGGAAGCAGGCCGCATGGCGAGGACCTTCGCATCAGACAACAACTCCGGCGCGCATCCGGTCGCGCTCATCGCGGTCGCCGAGGCGAACGAGGAGCACGTCCATGCCTACGGTGACGATCCGTGGACCGCGCGCGGCATCCGCGCACTGCGCACGCACGTCGGCGAGGCCGCTGACGTCTTCTTCGTCTTCAACGGGACCGGTGCCAACGTCACGGCGCTGTCGTCGCTGCTGGGCAACGGCGACTGTGTCATCACGCCGGCCACCGCGCACGTCGCCACCGACGAGTGCGGCGCCCCCGAGCGCTTCACCGGCTGCAAGGTCGTCGGAGTCCCGACGGCGGACGGCAAGCTGCGCCCCGCCGACGTCGAGCCGCTGCTGTCCGCGCACGGCAACATGCACCACGTGCAACCGCGCGTGATCTCCATCTCCCAGATCTCGGAGACGGGCACCGTCTACACGGCGGACGAGGTGCGCGCTCTCGCCGACCTGGCGCACGCGAACGGCATGTACCTGCACATGGATGGCGCGCGCATCTCCAACGCCGCGGTCGCACTCGATGAGCCGATCCGCGCGTTCACCACCGACGCGGGTGTGGACGTGCTCTCCTTCGGGGGAACGAAGAACGGCCTGCTGTTCGGCGAGGCGGTGTGCTTCCTGACGCCCGGCCTTGCCGACCGCTACCTCTACGAGCGCAAGAGCGGCGGACAACTCGCCAGCAAGATGCGCTTCGTCGGTGCGCAGTTCGCCGCCGTCTACGGCTCGAGCACGTGGCACGAGATGGCCGCGCACGCCAACGCGATGGCCGCCCGTCTCGCTGAGGGCGCACGCGCCGCCGGCGTCGAACTCGTGTGGGAGCCGGCGGCCAACGAGGTCTTCGCGCTGCTGCCACCGGACGCGGCCGAGCGGCTGCGTGCCGTGACCGACTTCTACGAATGGGAACCCCGTGGGGACCGCGTGATCGTGCGCTGGGTCTGCTCCTGGGACACCACAGATGAGGACGTGGACCGCTTCGTTGCGGCGATCCCCGCCGTGATGGAAGGACGCTCGTGAACTTCGCAGAACTGGACCTGAACCCCGAGATCCTGTCGGGCGTGATGGAGCTCGGGTACGACACGCCGACGCCGATCCAGGAAGAGGCGATCCCCTACGCGCTCGCGGGCCGGGACGTCGTCGGCTGCGCGCAGACGGGTACCGGCAAGACCGCCGCGTTCGTGCTGCCGGCGCTGCAGCGCATGCCCGCAACCGGTGTGCTGAGGACCCTCGTGGTGGCGCCGACGCGCGAGCTCGCGCAGCAGACCGAGGTCTTCGCGACCGCGATGAGCGCTCACACCGGGCACAAGGTGCTCGCGGCCGTGGGTGGCGTCGGGCTCGATCCGCAGATCAAGGCGCTGCGTGCGGGCGTCGACCTGCTCGTGGCGACACCGGGCCGCCTGCTCGACCTGGTGAAGCGCGGCGACTGCAAGCTCGACCGCATCGAGATCCTCGTGCTCGACGAGGCGGACCGGATGCTGGACATGGGCTTCTGGCCCGACGTCCGCCGCATCCTGGCCGCGCTTCCCAAGAAGCGTCAGACCATGCTGTTCTCCGCGACCATGGCTCCCGAGGTGCTCCGCATCGTCGCCAGCGCCCTCAACGACCCGGTGCGCGTCGAGGTCTCTCCGCCCAACGTGCCGATCGAGCTCATCCACCAGGCGCTCTACCCGGTCGACGCGTCGCAGAAGGTCGACCTGATGGTCGCGCTCATGAAGGCGCATGGCGACTTCGAATCGACCCTGGTGTTCTGTCGCACGAAGCAGCGGAGCGACGCGGTGGCGCTGGGCCTCGAGCGGGCGGGCGTGCCGACCGTGACCATCCACTCCGACCGCACCCAGGAGCAGCGCACGAAGGCGCTCGAGCGGTTTCGGGCCGGCAAGGTGCGGGTGCTGGTCGCCACCGACGTGGTCTCTCGCGGGATCGACATCGAGGGCATCAGCCACGTCGTGAACTACGACGTCCCGAACAACCCCGAGGACTACGTCCACCGCATCGGCCGCACGGCGCGCGCGGGAGCGACCGGCACGGCCTACACGTTCGTCGACATCCGTGAGTTCCCGGACCTCGACGCGATCGAGATGCTGATCGACTCGGAGATCCCGGTCGAGAACCTCGAGGACTTCCCCTACCGCGAGCGCGCGATACCGCGGGCCGGCCGCCTGGCCGCGCGCAAGAAGCGCAAGGCGTTCGGCGGGCGCGTCATGGGACGGCGCGGCAGGCGCTAGCTAGCCCGCAGCCCGGCTCACCGGCTCAGGAGTTCCAACACGCAGGCGGTGGCGAGCGATCGCCCCGCCTGTTCCGGTGCGAAGTCGGCCACCGCCCAAACCTGATCGAGCGCCTCGTCCGCGAAGTCCACCTGCGCCATGTCGTCGTCCGCGAGCCCGAGGCGCACGGCGTTCTGGATCGTGGTCGAGGCCCCCGACGGGACCGCGCTGTCGCCGCCCTCGCGCGGCCTGACCGGCAGGTCCGCGGCGTCGGGCGTCATGTAGAGCACGTGCCCCTCGGCGAAGCGCGCGAGGGTGTCGGCATGCAGCGAGCGCGCCGCTTCGAGCAGCTCCGGCTCGCCCGTCACTTCGGCCGCGGTCAGGAGCGCCGAGACCAGATGCGCGGCGTCCTCGAGCAGGCGGACCCCCGCCACCGACGGATCGGCGGGCTCGCGCAGGACCCCGGTCACGGTGGCTGCGGTGTCCAGCAGGCGCCTCGTGAGGGCCACGCCCACGGCCACCATCTCCGCGTCGTCGAACGCCTTGCCGGCATCCATCAGCCCGCGCGCAGCGATCGCGTTCCAGGCGGTGAGGACCTTCGTGTCGGTGTCCGGCCGTGGCCTCGACGCGCGCGCCGCCGCGAGCTTCGCGAGGACCGCATCGGCGCCGGCGTCGGGAGCTGTCGAGCCGACGGCCCTGATGATCGTCACCGCTTCGTCGCCGACCGCCGCGTCCGTTCCCAGCGCAGTGTCCGCCACCGCGAGCTCTTCGGCCGCCAGGGCCCGCTCGAGCTGAGCGCGCGTCCACGTGTAGGTCGCGCCCTCCACGCCGCCGGTGTCGGCCGACAACGCGGCGAACAGCAGCCCGTCGGGCCCGGCCAGCTCGCTGCGCAGGAAGGCGGCGGTCGCGCGCGCCGCACGTGCGTACTCGTCGCGCACCTCTGGGGACGACGCGAACGGCGCGGCCCAGGCGAGCGCCGATAGGAGGATCCCCTGGTCGTAGAGCATCTTCTCGAAGTGGGGTGTCCGCCAGGCCTGGTCCACGGCGTAGCGGTGGATGCCTCCGGCGAGGTGGTCGAAGATCCCGCCCCGGACGATCGCGAGCATCGTCTTCTCGATCGCGAACAGCAGCTGCTGGTCTCTCACGAGCGACACGTACGCGGTGAGGAACTCGATCGCAGGCAGCTGTGGGAACTTCTGCATCCCGCGCAGCCCGCCGTGGATCGGGTCCTGGAGTTGCAGCAGGTACTCCACGGAGGAGTCGATCATCGCCCGGTCCAGCGGCGCTTCCCGCCGATCGGTCGCCTGGCTCCTCAGGAACTCGAGCGAGGCGGCGGCCGTCTGCTCCACATCGGAGCGGTCGCCGGCCCATGCGTCGGAAATGGCGGTGAGAGCCTCGCCGAACCCGATGAGACCGCCGTGCGTCACCGGCGGGAAGTAGGTGCCGCCGAACAGCGGCGCCTTGTCGGGCGTGAGCCAGACGGTGAGGGGCCAGCCGCCCCGGCCGGTGCTCGCCGCCGCGTAGTCCTGGTACACGGCATCGACGTCCGGCCGCAGTTCGCGGTCGACCTTGACGGCCACGTAGCGCGAGTTCAGCAACTCGGCGGTGGCGGGGTCTTTGAACGACTCGCGCTGCATCACATGGCACCAATGGCACGCCGAGTAGCCGCACGACAGGAGCACCGGGCGATCGAGCTCGCGTGCGAGCGCGAACGCCTCCTCGCCCCACTCGAACCAGTCGACGGGGTCGCCGGCGTGGAGGCGCAGGTAGGGACTCGTCGATCCCGCGAGACGGTCTGCCACGTGTGCTCCTTCGATGTCGAGGCCCGTGCGCCTCAGGATAGCGCGGGGCCGCCAAGCGGGTATGTGCTGTCGACAGTTCGCGTCGGGAGAAGGGTGTCAACCATGAAGCGATATGTGATCCTGGTCCTCGCGGTGGTCACGGCTGCGGCGCTCGCGCTCTCCGGGTGCAGCAGCGGCACCACGACCACCCCCGCGGGGACGACCGGCCGCGGAGGGGCTTCCTCCACTCCATCCGCGGCGACCGTCTCGATGGCGGGTATCGCGTTCAACCCCTCCACGATCGACGTGGCAGTGGGCGGCGCGGTGACCTTCAAGAACGATGACACCGTCCAGCACATCGTCGCGGGCGAGTCGTGGAGCAGCGGCCCGATCGACCCCGGCAAGAGCTTCACGCAGACGTTCGCCACCGCGGGCGCGATCGCGGTGCGCTGCACGATCCATCCGTCGATGACCATGACGGTGAACGTCAAGTAGCGGTGCGCGTCAGGTCCTCGACAACTCTCTGATCGTTGCGACCACGTCGTCTGCGTGCCCCTCGACCTTCACCCTCGGCCACACGTGCGCGACGCGCCCGTCGGGACCGATGAGGAAGGTCGAGCGCTTCGCCGTGATGCCGAGGACCTCACGGGCCCCGTACGCGGAGATGACGTCCTTGGCGGTGTCCGAGATCATCGGGAAGGTCAGGGAGAAGCGGTCGATGAACTTGACCTGCGTCTCGACGCTGTCTGCGCTCACGCCCACGACCAGGGCGTTCAACGACTCCAGTTCAGCGACGTGCTTCTGGAAGTCGTCGGCCTCGTGGCATCAACCGGGTGTGTTGGCGCGCGGGTAGAAGTACACGACCACCCAGCGTCCGCGCTGGTCGGAGAGCAGGAACCGTCCGCCTCCGGTGAGCCCGGCGTCGATCTGCGGCGCCTCGTCCCCGGCTTGCGGCATCGGGAGCGTCTCGGCCATAGTCGTCGTCCTTTCGTCGGGAGTGTCACCTGTTCCTTGTGCCCGAGTCGGGGCGGACGGGTACAGTACGGAAGTGGCTCGGACAACGGGGGGAGGTCCGATATGCCCGAGTGCGAATTGCGGGTCGCGAACGCGAGGCCCGGAGTGGGGTGCGATGGCGAGGCCTGTCTCTACTGGCGGCCCGTGGAGCAGGTGGAGCCGGCCGCGGTGGCGCAGCCTCAGCAGTGCGCGATCCAGCACTTCCGCATGCTCGACGGGGGAGCCGAGATGGCGACGTGGCTCTGGTCGGTCAAGCAGCGCGTGGAGTCGTGCGATCAGGACCCGTCCGGATCGTAGGAACGGATGCGCCGCTCGCGTGGTGGCGCCTATACTGGATGGCATGTGGCGCCGGTACGCGGCGTCACGGGGGAGGGAGTCTTCGATGGCGGAGTTCTTGTTCGGTTGCTTCGGGATAGCGCTGCTGTTGCTCATCGTGATCGCCATTTCCGGGCTGCGCGTGGCCAACGAATACGAGCGCGCGGTCGTGTTCAGGCTGGGCCGCCTGCAGGGCCTGCGCGGACCGGGCCTCTACTGGCTCATCCCGCTCGGTCTCGAGACTCAGCGCAAGGTCGACATGCGCACGATGACCGTCGACATGGAGAGCCAGGAGTCGATCACCAAGGACTCGGTCACGGTCAAGGTCAACGCCGTCGTGTGGCTCAAGATAGTGGACCCGATCAAGTCGGTCGTCGGCGTCGCGAACTACTACGCCGCGTCCTACCAGGTCGCGCTCACCTCCCTGCGCAACATCATCGGCCAGCACGTCCTCGACGAGGTCCTCAAGGAGCGCGACAAGATCAACGAGTCGCTCCAGGCGGTCGTCGACGCGGCGACCGAGCCCTGGGGCGTCAAGGTCGAGATGGTCGAGATGAAGGACGTCGAGATCCCGGCAAGCATGCAGCGCGCGATGGCGCAGGAAGCACAGGCCATGCGCGAGAAGCGCGCCCGCATCATCAAGGCCGAGGCCGAGCTCGAGTCGTCGAGCAAGCTCGCCGATGCGGCGAAGATCATCACCGAGAACCCGCTGGGCCTCGAACTGCGCCGCATGCAGATGATCACTGAGGTCGGCGCGGAGCAGAACACCACAACGATCATCATGATGCCGTCGGAGTTCGTCACGATGGCTGAGAGCATCGCAAAGTCGTTCAGGGTCGGAACCGACAAGTAGGGCCGCTTCAGCAATCGAGAGGGCCCGGTCGCCGATGAGGCGGCCGGGCCCTTCCTTTCGCGTACCATGTGCCCATGCTCTTCCTCGTGGACGGCTATAACGTCACGCGCGCGGACGACGCCACGCGCCGCCTGCTCCCTGACGACCAGCGGCTCGCCCTCATGCGGCGGCTCGCCACGCGCGGCCGCGGGCTTCTGGGCACGGGACGGATCGTGGTGGTGTGGGACAAGGGGCTGCTCGCGGGCGACGAGTCGCTTCCCGGGGTCGAGGCGGTGTTCTCGCTCGACGAGATCGCCGACGATGTGATAGTGCGCATGGCGGAGCGCGAGTCCGGTCCGGTCACGATCGTGACCGCGGACCGGGAACTCAAGTCCCGCGTGCGGGAGCGCAAGGGCCGCTCGACCGTGATGCTGCCGACGTCGGTGCTGTTCGAGGGTGCCGAGCAGGCACACGCCAAGCGGCGGCCCGCACAGCAGGCGGCCTACGGCGGACTGCCCGCGGGGCACAAGGGCATCACGCAGGAGCTCGCCGACATGTGGTTGCCGAAGGAGGACTCGTAGCAGTGCCGGGATCAGGGGTCATCGCCAACGTCATCGCCGTCATCGTCGGGTCCGCCATCGGGCTCGGCTTCGGGCGCTTCATCACCGAGCGCTTTCGCAAGATCGCCTTCTACGCCCTGGGGCTGTCCACCTTCAGCATCGGCGCGACCATGGTCATCGGCGGGCTGATGAAGGCCGACAGCGTCGGCTCCAAGTACGCCGTCCTGGTGCTGGTAATCGCGCTCGTCACGGGCGGTCTGCTCGGCGAAGCGATCGGCGTCGAGGCGCTGCTCGAGAGGTTCGGCAAGTGGCTGCGCAAGGCCGCGATGAGGGTCCCGTTCATCGCCGCATCCGGCGAGGGCGAGCACCAGATGGTCGAGGGTTTCGTCGTCGCGGCGCTGCTGTTCTGCGTCGGGACCATGACCATCATCGGGTCGCTGCAGGACGGCATGGGCTCGCCCGACCTGCTCTACCTCAAGGCGCTGCTCGACGGGGTCGCTTCGATCGCGCTCGCATCGGCACTCGGCATCGGTGTCGCCTTCTCCATCGTTCCGATAATCATCGTGCAGGGAGGCATCGCGCTCGGCGCCCATGCGCTGCAGCCGTTCCTCACCGCGGACGTCATCCGCGAGATGTCCACCGTCGGCGGCACGCTGATCATGGCCATCGGCATCGACCTGCTCGACATCAAGCGGCTGCCGATCGGCAACTTCATGCCGGCGATCTTTGTCGCCGGGCTCCTCGGGGCGTTCTTCAGGTAGCAGGCGGGCGCCGCTCTACACCTCCGCGGGCCATCCCGTGACCGTGAATGCCGCGGGGCAGACGTCGCTGAGCGCGCACGCGCCGCATGCGGGCCGCTTCGCCGTGCACACCGCGCGCCCGTGGTCGATGAAGCGGTAGTTCACCGCGTACCAGTCCTCGCGCGGCAGCAGCGCGCACAGGTCGCGCTCGACCTTGTCGGGGACCTTCTCGTCGGTGAGCCCGAAGCGGTGGGCCAGGCGGAAGACGTGTGTGTCCACCGCGATGCCCTCCACCTTCCCGTAGGCGTTGGAGATGACGATGTTCGCCGTCTTGCGCGCGACGCCGGGCAGCCGCATCAGGCCTTCCATCGTGTCGGGCACCCGCCCGTCGAACTCCTCCAGGACGATGCGCGCGGCCGCCATGATCGAGCGCGTCTTCTGATGGTAGAAGCCGGTCGGCCGCACGATCTCCTCGACCGCGAGCACGTCGGCGCCCGCCAGCTCGGCCGCGCCCGGGAAGCGCGCGAAGAGCACCGGCGTCACCTTGTTCACGCCGGCGTCCGTCGTCTGCGCCGACAGGATGACGGCGACGAGCAGGTGCCACGGGTCGTCGCTGTAGTCGAGCGCGATGTGCGCGTGGGGGTAGAGGGTTCCCAGACGGTGCATGATCTCGGTCGCGCGCTGCTGCCGGGTCATCTCGAGGGCCACGTCGACGCTCCTGCCTCCGGTACGGGTACATGCCGTGTCACGGGATGAGGATACCCGCGCGGCCGGCATCGTCGTCCGCGCACACGAAGGCAGAGCGCCATGCACGCCCCCGAGAGGATCGAGCCGACCGGCCTGTCCGACTACCTGGCCGTCATGTCGCGGTCGGTGTTCGAGCCGGGGCTGAACTGGCAGGTCGTCGAGTCGAAGTGGCCTGGCATCGTCGAGGCGTTCGAGGGGTTCGACCCGATGCGCGTCGCGGCCTACGCCCCCGAGGACGTCGACCGGTTGCTGGGTGACCCGCGGTTGATCCGAAATCGCGCGAAGATCGAGGCGGTCGTGCACAATGCGGGCGAGATGCTCGCACTCGTCCGAGACTACCTGCGTTCCGAAGGCTCCTACGACGAACTCGCGGCGGACCTCAAGAAGCGGTTCAAGTTCGTCGGAGACATGAGCGCCTACCACTTCCTTTACGTTGTTGGGGAGCAGGTCCCGCCGTGGGGGCAGTGGATCGATGCGCATCCCTCGTCCCACGCGGGGAGGGTCCCTCACCTCCGGTGACCGTCAGCCGCGCCCGTCTGTGTGTGATCGCGCTTGACAGCGTAACAACACATTGTTACGCTCGGCGACGACACAGAAGGAGGTGCACCCGGTGGAACCCGAACTGATCTCCAAGAAGGACCTGCTGCTGGCCTGCGGCATCAGCTACGGCCAG
>Ga0209540_10003392_pt1 | contig 10870 bp, 5 predicted proteins | sample BarGraIncu01121A_FD_184501 | JGI IMG/M metagenome (GOLD analysis project Ga0209540, IMG submission 184501) | Arctic peat soil microbial communities from Barrow, Alaska - Barrow Graham LP Incubations 011-21A (SPAdes) (version 2) | ecosystem: Environmental > Terrestrial > Soil > Wetlands > Peat... | reverse complement strand
TTTATTTATCCTCTCAGTGAGAAGAAAATGTTAACTATCAGCGCTGAACTTGCCGTGAGAAGAGAAACTGCTCAAAAAGAATAATGAAACAATATTAAAAGAATGTCACTAAGCAAGCTTGAAATACTTAAGTCAGAAGTTAAAGATGAACTGGTAAGCAATATCCTGCCATTCTGGATGACAAAAATGGTCGACTCACAAAATGGAGGATTTTATGGAAGAATAGATGGCTCAGGTCAGGTTTATAAAGAAGCTGACAAAGGATGCGTTCTGAATACCAGGATTCTCTGGACTTTTTCATCAGCATTCAGAATTCTTAATGATCCTGATTATCTGAAAACGGCTGAAAGAGCAAAAGAATATCTTCTGGGTCATTTCCTGGATATGGAATCTGGAGGGGTGTACTGGTTGGCCGACAACAAAGGAAATATGAAAGATGGTAAGAAACAGATATATGCCCAGGCCTTCGCCATTTATGGTTTGAGTGAATATTACCGTGTTACAAAAGATATCTCGTGCCTCGATAAAGCAATCGGCCTCTTCAGGCTGATTGAGCAATACAGCTATGATGTTAATCTTGGAGGATATTTTGAGGCATTTGACAGAAAATGGGGTGCTATTGATGATCTCCGTCTAAGCGCAAAAGACGCAAATGAGAAAAAGACTATGAATACCCATCTTCATGTACTCGAGGCCTATACAAACCTTTACAGAATCTGGAAAGATGATCTCCTGAAGAAACAACTGCAAAACCTTATTGAGGTCTTTATCAACAGAATAGTTAATAGTCAGACATTCAATCTCAAAATGTTCTTTGATGAAGCGTGGAATGACAAGACTGACCTTGTTTCATATGGCCATAACATTGAAGCATCGTGGCTGATTTATGAAGCTGCTTCAGTTCTTGATGACAAAATTTTAATAAAAAAAGTGAAAAATGTATGTCTTGGAATTGCCGAGGCATCGAAAGCTGGAATAATGGCTGATGGCGGTATGATCTATGAAATATTCTTCGGTTCGGGACATATTGATTCTGACAGACACTGGTGGGTGCAGGCTGAAACTGTTGTCGGTTTTCTGAATAGCTACCTTTTATCGGGGAAAGAGGAATATCTCAATCTGAGTCTGGCTGCCTGGAGGTTCATATCTGATTACCTGATTGACAGACAGAACGGAGAATGGTATTGGAGTGTGAATAATAGCCTGCTTCCAAACCTTAAGGAGGATAAGGCTGGATTCTGGAAATGCCCTTATCATAACTCAAGGATGTGTATGGAAATAATTGAAAGAACTAATAATTAACTAATATGAAAATCTATTTAAAATTTGTTTCGAGTTTTATAACTCTTTTTATGGTTATTATGTCATGCAATTGTCAAACTGCCTCTCTCAGGGATTCTTTGGGTGGGGCACCGGTACCTCCTGAAATTCAGAACCCTGAACTTCTGGGGATAAATAAGGAACAGGCACATGCTTCACTTATGCCATATTCCAGCCTTGATGAAGCGCTGGTTGCAAACAGGCATGCTTCTGTTTTTTGCAGGAGCCTCAACGGAATGTGGAAGTTTAATTGGGTCTCATGGCCACAGTCCAGACCAGTGGATTTTTACAAACCTGAGTTCAATGTCTCTTCATGGAAAGAAATACCGGTTCCATCTAACTGGCAGATAATGGGATATGGTACTCCCTATTATCGAAACTCCGGGTATATTATAAAAAAGGATTTCCCTAATATTATGAGCACTCCACCTAAAAACTTCACCGCATATGAGGAGCGTAATCCTGTCGGCAGCTACAGGCGTGATTTTGAAATTCCTTCAGAATGGAATGGCAGGCAGATATTCCTCACATTCGATGGTGTAGATGCCGGATTCTTTCTCTGGGTTAACGGAGTGAAAGTGGGATTCAGTGTAAATAGCCGTAATGCTGCAGAATTTGATATTACGAAATATGTAAAACCCGGAAAGAATATGGTTGCCGCTGAGGTGTACAGATTTACGTCTGGTACCTGGCTTGAAGATCAGGATATGTGGCGCCTGAGCGGGATTTTCCGCAATGTAACGGTATGGAGCACACCCAGGGAACATGTTCGTGATTTCTTTATTAAAACAGATCTTGATCAACAGTACCGTAATGCTACAGTGGAAGTCGAAGCAAAGGTGAGGAACTATGGGAGTAAAGCTGTAAAAACAACTCAAATTTCAGCAACATTATTTAATGGTAAAAATCCTGTTGCTGCATCTCTTGCTCAGACGGATGTTCCTGCATTACAACCGGGTGAAGAAAAAGTAGTTAAGCTTACCTTCCATGTTGAGAATCCTGAAAAATGGACCGCAGAAACGCCCCGGCTCTATACAACTGTTCTCACACTGAAGGATGGAAAGAAGATAGTTGAAGTTCTTTCATCACGTACAGGTTTCAGGAAAGTTGAAATAAAAGGAAGACTTTTCTTAGTGAATGGTACCCCTGTTAAACTTAAAGGTGTAAACCGTCACGAAAACTGGCCCGACGTTGGACACGCAGTAACCGAGGCACAAATGATACGCGACCTTGAGCTTATCAAACAGGGCAACTGCAACCTTGTTCGTACTTCCCACTACTCCGACGATCCTCGCTGGTATGAGCTGTGCGATGAATATGGCATCTTCCTGGTTGCGGAGGCAAATGTTGAGTGCCACGGCTATATGGGCAGGTTTGATGAGGAACCTAAAATGAAAGCTGCCATAATAGACAGGAACGTGGCTAATGTTGAGAATTTTAAAAATCATCCTTCAATAATAATCTGGTCGCTGGGAAATGAAAACGGTAGAGGAGGAACGAACTTCAGGGCCGCTATGGCGACAATAAAAAGCAGTGATGGAACAAGACCTGTACATTATGAAGGTTTTGGGATTGGCAAGAATAATCCTGCGGATATAGAGAGTCAGATGTACACCCAGCCTAAAGATGTAGAGAGAATTGCAAAGGACACTACATATAAAAAGCCATACTTTCTATGTGAATATGCACATGCAATGTTCAATTCAATGGGTGCAATCGGGGAATACAACGATCTCTTCGATAAATATCCCGAACTGTTAGGTGGAGCAATTTGGGAATGGCAGGACCAGGGAATTTATAACCGACGCGACCCGAATCATCCGATCATAGCTTATGGTGGCGGTTTTGGCGAATTTCCAAATGACCATTACTTTATCCATAAGGGAGTTATTGCTTCCGATCGTACACAGAAACCACATTATCCGGAAATGAAGCATGTATATCAGTGGATAAAAGTTTCACCTGAAGATCTTTCTCAGGGCAAATTCCTTATAATCAATAAATACCAGTTCATTGATCTTGGCGGATTTACGGCTTTGTGGACATTATCAGAAAATGGAACTGAAATATCACGTGGTGATATAAAACTTCCTGTTATTGGTCCTGGTAAAGAAGCCATTATAACCATACCTTACAAAATCTCAAAAACTGTAGATGGTGCAGAATATTTCCTGAGGCTATCATTCTCTCTTGCCAGCGACAAAGTTTGGGCAAAGAAGGGATTCGAACTTGTTTCAGAACAATTTAAGCTTCCGGTAGAAACATTAGCCGTTAAACCAAATACATCGATAAATCCGGTAAGCATGACCCAGACTGATAAAGAAATCATAGTTAAAGGGACCGGGTTCAGTGTGGTTTTTGATAAAGTTGGTGGTACCTTTTCCAGCCTTGAAAAAAATGGAATCGACATTCTCCAGAAAGACGGAGGACCCAGGTTGCATTTGTGGCGGGCACCTCACCGGAATGATGATATGTGGGCTAACGGAAGCTGGGTATCGGCTGGCCTTCGGGAATTGAAATGGTCGACGCAATCAGTTAATGCGGAACAGATCTCTCCTTCATCAGTTGCAATTACAGTCGCTCTCCTTGCTGAGGGTAAAAATAATTTCACTGTCAATCATAAAGTCATATATACAATATCGGGTGACGGTTCGATTAAATCGGAAAACATTTTTAGCTCAAGCGATCTCAAACTTGTTGTAGGACGAATAGGCGTAAGAATGTTCCTGAATAAGCAATTTGATCAGGCTTCTTATTTCGGACGCGGACCTCTGGAAAACTATGCTGACAGAAAGCGTGGATTTGATGTAGGCCTTTATGCAAGTTCAGTTAAAGATCAGATGACACCATATGAGAAACCTATGGATTGCGGAAATCATGAAGATGTCCGATGGGCTAAAGTAATAACTGGATCAGGAAATGGGATTATGGCCCAATCAGACAACTCTCTTATGCAGGTTTCGATGTTGCCTTACAGCGATGAAGAGATGGATAAGGTTGAATACAGAATTGATCTACCGCAAAGTAGCGGTACCGTATTCTGCATAAGTCATCTTACGCTGGGTGTTGGTTCTGCTGGTTGTGGTCCCAGACCATTGCCTCAATACATAGTTTATGCTGAGCCGTGTTCATTCACGTATACTTTAAAATTGTTGTAATGGTTTTTAACTTTTTAGATACATACCTTTATACATAAAACATAGAAAATGAGAAAAATAGTCCTTATTGTTTTAATCTGCACCTCCCTGCCATTTCTTGTAATGGCACAGGATACTACGGCCAGAAAACAGATTAACCAGTCTGCGCCACTTCTTTTAACGTCGCAGGATGCTGCCTCCAGAATCAGGCTTAACCAGATCGGATTCTATCCCGGGGCTCCTAAGATTGCGGTTATTGACTATGTTAAAGGCAGCGATTTTATTATTAAGTCAGTTACATCTGGAGAGATTGTTTTCAAATCAAAACTGAGCGATCCTCACAAATCGGCGTTCTCTCCTGAGATCACAAGGGTTGCTGACTTCACGACTCTCACGAAACCTGGAGTGTATGAACTGAATTTGCCTGGACTGGGAGATTCCTATACATTCGAAATTAAGCCTGAAGTTTTCAGCAATCTGACAAAAGCGCTGATTAAAGCATTTTATTTTCAAAGGATGTCAACTCCTCTTCTTCCTAAGTATGCCGGTAAATGGAGCCGGCCCGAAGGTCATCCCGACAAACAGGTGATAGTACATCCGGCCGCAGCATCCGCAACTCGTCCTGCCGGGACCATAATTTCCTGTCCCCGGGGATGGTATGATGCAGGTGATTATAATAAATATATTGTGAACAGTGGTATAACCATGGGTACCTTGCTCTCATTATATGAAGATTTCCCAGGCTATTTTGATACAGTTGGGCTTAATATTCCTGAGAGTGGGAACGGAGCCCCTGACCTGCTTAATGAGGTTGTCTGGAATCTCCGCTGGATGATTACCATGCAGGACCCTTCTGACGGAGGAGTTTATAATAAAGTGACTAACGCAAATTTCGACGGATTTGTCATGCCCGATGCTGCCGTAACTCCTCGATACGTTGTTCCTAAAGGAACTGCAGCAACACTCGATTTTGCAGCAGTGATGGCTCAGGCAGGACGTGTTTTTGATAAATTCAAAAAAGTATATCCCGGATTGTCGGATTCGTGTATTAAATCAGCGGAAAAGGCATGGACATGGGCGGAGAAAAACCCAAAGGTATCATATGATCAAAATCTTATGAATAAAGATTATAAGCCCATAATAAATACCGGTGGCTACGGCGATTCCGATTTCAGCGATGAATTTATCTGGGCAGCTTCAGAATTGTATATAAGCACCGGGAAGGAGAGCTATTATACAGCATATCCTATGTTCCCCGATGCACTTATGCCTTTGCCATCATGGAATAACGTCAGGCTACTAGGATACTATACGCTGGCCAGGTTCGAAAAGAAACTGACAGGTTCAGCAAAGAAGGACTTTCCTGTGCTTAAAGAGCGGATCATAAAAACTGCAGATGAAATGACAGCAGGAGTAAGTGACCGTGCCTATATGACTGTTATGGGCAAATCGGCCAGGGATTTTATCTGGGGAAGCAATTCGGTTGCGACTAATGAGGGAATTTTACTGATTCAGGCTTATAAGCTGACACACGACAGAAAATACCTCGATTATGCGCTCACAAATCTTGATTATGTCTTAGGTCGTAATGCAACAGGCTATTCATTTGTAACCGGCTTCGGGCACAAAACACCAATGTTCCCACATCACCGGTTATCTGAAGCAGACGGTATTGCAGATCCCGTGCCGGGACTAATTGTCGGCGGACCAAATCCTGGGCAGCAGGACGGGTGTACAACATATCCATCACGCATACCGGATGAGTCCTATACCGATACTGTATGTTCGTATGCGTCAAATGAGATAGCAATTAACTGGAATGCACCGGCCGCTTACCTGGCAGGGGCTTTGGAAGCATTATATAAGCATTGATTTTCAAGCAACACTTAAAATGAATATTTTGAACCATACAAACATGAAATTAACCACACTTTTTTTGGCCTTATTTCTTACTCTGGTCGGCTGTCAGACCCGATCAGATTTAAAGTTGCCGTCATTGATTGGCGACAATATGTTATTGCAGCAGAAAACAAATGCAAAGATATGGGGCAAAGCAAACCCTGGTTGTAAAATAAATGTTTCTGCAAGCTGGAATGCAAGCGGACAATCAATTGCCGGTAAAGATGGAAAATGGTCGGTTGCATTGGCAACTCCCGCTGCCGGAGGTCCTTTTACAATCAGCATTTCAGGCAGCGACACAACAGTTATGGTCAAAAATGTCCTGGTTGGAGAAGTATGGTTTTGTTCCGGTCAGTCAAATATGGAAATGCCACTTGCCGGTTGGCCTCCTAAAGACACAATTATGCATTCATTTAATACAATAGCATCCGCTTCAATTCCCGAAATACGCCTTTTCATTGTGCAGAGAAAGATATCAGGTGAGCCTCTCGATGAATGTACAGGCAAATGGGAAGTGAGCACTCCTTCAACAGTTCTTCCGTTCAGCGCAACGGCATATTTCTTCGGGAAAAAGTTGTATGACGATTTGCATGTGCCTGTCGGACTTATTGAATCTGCATGGGGAGGAACACCATCTGAATCATGGACTTCGTCAGAATCTCTTGAAAATGCCGGGGAGTTTATTCCGGAAATTAAAGCTATAACAAAATCAATTCCACTTCAGGCCGGGTATCAAAAATGGCTGAATACTCTTAAAAAGATAGAACTTAAACCAGCAGGAGATGATCAGTGGAAAGATTTGAGTTTTGATGACGAAAATCTTCAATCGACAGAATTTAATGACAGTAAATGGCCTTTGATGATATTGCCAACTCTATTTGAAAAAATTATCGGTGAATTTGATGGAGCTGTGTGGTTCCGGAAAATGGTTGATTTACCACAGAATATGGAAGGAAAAGATCTGATTCTTTCACTTGGACCGATAGATGATATGGATCGCACATATTTTAATGGAAAGCTTATTGGATCAACTGAAAATTCAGGTTTCTGGCAGGCAGAACGGAATTATGTAATTCCTGCATCATTAGCAAAATCCGGCTCTGATTTGATTGCTGTCCGTGTCCTCGATACACAGGGAGGTGGAGGAATATATGGTACTCCTGAAAAAATGAAGCTCTCGCTGAAAAGCGATCCTAATATTTTTGTCCCACTTAAAGGCGAATGGAAATATCAGCCGGTTGCTGAATTGACAGGGGATAAATTTTATATTTACGACATTTCAAAATACGACTTGCAGGCTCAAAACAGACCGGTGAATCTTGGACCAGGTACACCGTCGGTGCTGTTTAATGGGATGGTCAGCCCGGTATTGCCATATCAGATCAAAGGTGCAATCTGGTATCAGGGCGAAACTAATGTTGGAAGAGCGGCTCAGTATTCCAAAATATTCCCCGCAATGATTCAGGACTGGAGAACATCATGGGGTATCAAAGATTTTCCTTTTTATTTTGTGCAGATTGCTCCGTACGTCTATGCCGGCATCGATTCGACAGAATCAGCATATCTCAGGGAAGCCCAGGAGAGTGCACTTAAACTTGCAAAAACAGGGATGGCTGTAACACTCGATATTGCAACTGTGATGAATATTCACCCTCCTTTTAAGAAAGAGGTAGGTGAACGTCTTGCAGTACTTGCTCTCAATAACGATTACGGAATAAAAAATCAATGCACAGGTCCGATCTATAAATCAATGCAAGTTGAAGCGGGCAAGATAATATTGCAATTTGAAAATGCAGAGGATGGACTGATAGAAAAGAATAATAAAATAAGTGAGTTCGAAATTGCAGGCAAGGATGGAAAGTATGTGAAAGCAAACATAAAAATTGAAAAGAATGCAGTGCTGGTTTTCTCTCCTTCGATCAGGGAACCTGTCTCAGTCAGGTATTGCTGGCGTAATGGAGCTGAAGCTTCGTTGTTTAACAAAGCAGGATTGCCAGCATGGCAGTTCAGGACAAAATGAGTGAAACTATTTTACAGTTAAGGTTAAGCGGTCAGGAATCTTTATTAAATTAGCAAAAACAAATATTGACAAATGATGAAAAAAATTCTGTTATTATCACTAACCCTGGTTTCAGTTGTAATAAATTCCTGCAACCAGTCAACAAAAAATAAGGAGATGGTTAAAAAAGATGTTTTCGGAACGCACAATGGTAAAGAGGTTTACCTGTTAACTCTTACAAACAAAGCAGGCAATGTAATCAGACTTACTAACTTCGGAGCCAGAATCACATGGATAGAAGTTCCTGATAAGACAGGCAAAAAGGACAATGTTGCTTTTGGTTTTGACACATTTGAATCAACCATAAAGGGTGATCCTTATTTTGGTGCAGTCGTTGGAAGATACGCCAACAGAATCGCTAAAGGTAAATTCACCCTGGACGGTGCGGAATACAAGCTTGCAATTAACAATTCACCTAACTCACTTCATGGCGGCCCCGGTGGATGGCATAGCGCTATATGGGAAACTGCAGTTGATGAAAAAGCCAAAGAACCAACTGTGATATTTACTCTAAAAAGCCCCAATATGGAAGAGGGTTATCCCGGCAATATGAATGTCAAGGTTGTTTATACTTGGACTGATAAGAACGAGATTGTAATTAATTATGAAGCTACAACTGACAAGAAAACGGTATTCAATATTACCAATCATGCATATTTTAACCTACATGGTGCCGGTAATGGCAATATTCTTGATCATCAACTAGTTATTAAAGCTGCTTCCTTCATTCCTGTTGATTCAACGCTTATCCCGACAGGAGAAATTCGTCCGGTTGCAGGAACACCATTTGATTTCACTACTCCTCATACTGTTGGTGAAAGAATAGCTGAAAAATATGATCAGCTCGTTTATGGGAAAGGGTATGATCATACTTTTGTGCTCGACAATAAGGAAGAGGTGGATGCAACGGTTTATGAGCCAGTCAGCGGTCGCTTGATGGAGGTTATTTCTGATCAACCCGGCGTTCAATTCTATTGCGGCAATTTCCTTGATGGTTCAATGATAGGTCATGGTGGCAAACCTTATGTCTACAGATCGGGGTTATGTCTCGAAACAGGTCACTACCCCGATAGTCCAAATCATCCTGATTTCCCGACTACAATTTTAAATCCAGGTGAAACATTCAAATCAACTACAATTTACAGATTTTCAGTAAAACAGGATTAAGGATAAATAAATTCATATATGACAACAAGAAGGGTTTTTATAAAAAACACAGCAATAACTACTGCAGCCCTGGGACTTGTTCCTGCGATGTCGGGTGTATTGGCGGGATGTGCTCCATCCGACCGGATCAATGTTGGTCTTATCGGGTGTAATGGTCAGGGCTTTGCTGATCTGGTTCCATTTCTTGATCATAAAAACGTAGAATGTCTTGCACTTTGCGATATCGATGAAAACGTGCTTAACAGGAGAGCTGCCGATGTGGAAAAGATAAGAGGGAAGAAACCTGCATTTCTCTACAAAGACTGGCGGAAACTTATAGACAATAAAGATATTAATGTGGTTATCGTTGGAACACCCGATCATTGGCATTGCCTGCAGATGATTGCTGCATGTGAGGCAGGGAAAGATGTTTATTGTGAAAAACCGCTGGGAAGAACTATTGAAGAGTGTAACCTGATGGTAGACGCAGCCAAACGATATAAAAGAGTTGTACAGGTTGGTCAGTGGCAAAGGAGCGATCCGCACTGGCTTGATGCAGTCAAATTTATACAATCTGGCAAGCTTGGAAAAATAAGACTTGTCAGAGTATTTTCATATCAGGGTTGGTGTCCCTCTATTCCGGTGCTTCCCGATGAACCTGTTCCGGCAGGAGTTGATTACGATATGTGGTTGGGTCCAGCTACACAAAGACCTTTCAATCGTAACCGTTTTCATTTTACCTTCAGATGGTTCTGGGATTATGCCGGTGGACTGATGACCGACTGGGGAGTTCATCTTCTTGATTATGCGCTGTTTGGTATGAATGTAACCACTCCAAAATCTGTAATGGCTATGGGCGGAAAGTATGGTTATCCTGCTGATGCCTGTGAAACGCCTGACAGCTTACAGACAATTTATGAATTTGACGGATTCAATGTTTTGTGGGACCATGCTATTGGAATAAATGATGGTGCCTATGGACGCAATCATGGATTGGGTTTTGTTGGCGAAAATGGCACACTTGTCGTGGACCGCTCAGGATGGGAAGTAATTCCGGAGAATGTAAATGGTAAAATGAGGATGGAAGCTGTGCCCCTTGCCAGGGGAACAGGAAAAGGGTTGAATAATCATGTGAGAAATTTCCTGGAATGTATTGATAAACGCAATCCTGACACCAATGCGAGCGTTGAGATTGGAGCGCATATCGCTAAATTTTCCGCTATTGGTAATATTGCTTATCGTACAGGCAAAAAGCTTGTATGGGATGGTTCAAAATTTACTAACGATACCGAAGCCAATAATTTACTTA
>Ga0209540_10003391_pt1 | contig 10872 bp, 8 predicted proteins | sample BarGraIncu01121A_FD_184501 | JGI IMG/M metagenome (GOLD analysis project Ga0209540, IMG submission 184501) | Arctic peat soil microbial communities from Barrow, Alaska - Barrow Graham LP Incubations 011-21A (SPAdes) (version 2) | ecosystem: Environmental > Terrestrial > Soil > Wetlands > Peat... | reverse complement strand
AACTTCAGCATTTAAAGGCTCACCCGCCGTCAGCGCAAGGCGCAGGGACGACAGATCATATCCTGACAGATCCTCCTGAATCATAAATCGGTAAATCGTCGGAGGTGCGCAGAACGTAGTTACTTTATAAAAGGCAAGTTTTTCCATCAAACGGGCTGAGTCGAACCGGTCCATGTCATATACGAAATTCGCAGCCCCGCATATCCATTGACCGTATATTTTCCCCCAGCCGCACTTTGCCCAGCCGGTATCGGCTACACTGATGTGAAGATCCTGAGGTCCAAGTTGCTGCCAGTAATGCGCAGTAACAATATGCCCAAGCGGGTGATTGAAGTCATGCAGCACCATCTTCGGCATACCGGTCGTACCGGATGTAAAGTATAGAAGCATTGGATCCTCTCCGCCTGCCTCCGGACGCCTGTTCCGGAAATCTTTTGCCTCTTCATCGGTAATCATGGCAATCTGCTCATTCAAATCGAGCCAGCCCTCATGTGCATCAAAAACCGGTTCAGAAGCTTCTTCTTTCGGGTCACAGCGGACAAAGCCGGCAATATGGACGTCGGGACATTCCGGCAGTGCCTGTGCCGCTGCTTCATAAATATCTTTCTCGGTAATCGAGAAAACCGCGCGTACAGAAGCGGCCGCACAGCGATATATGATATCTTTTTTGGTTAGCTGAATAGTAGCCGGAATATATACCGCACCCAGACGCATCAGGGCAGGGGCATAAATCCAGAACTGCCAGCGTCTTTTCAGAAGCAGCATGACAGCGTCACCTTTTTGAATTCCCATACGGGAGAATGCAGCAGCGGCTCTGGCGCTTTCAAGGGAGATATCTCCAAAGCTGAGACGCCGTTCATCCCCTTTATCATTGCACCAGACCAGCGCGGGCTTGTCCGGGTCCGATTTGGCCCAGGCATCGACTACGTCAACGGCAAAATTGAAATTCTCAGGTACATTAACCTGATAATTTTCCAGAAAATCATCATATGATGCAAAAGATTCACGCGGTAAAAATCGATTCAGCATAGCGGCTCCTTTTTTTCCTGAATTTCAGTTGTGTTGTCGCGCATAATCACAGTAAGAAAGCTCGCTGATGCTTCATCGAGAGCGAGCTGGCCATGAGGAATCGAAGGGTCGAAATAAATACTGTCTCCGGCGGACAGATCAACGCAGCGGCCTCCAAGAATCACGCGGACACGCCCGGTTATAACAAGGTTGAATTCCTGACCCGCGTGCGTCACCAGCCCGATGCTCCTATTCTTCGCGGGGTCAAGTGTTACCAGCAGAGGCTCGAACATCCGGTTCTGAAAATCAAATGCAAGACTTTGGAATCGATATCCCGGGAAACGCTCAATCTCAGGGCCTTTGCCTTCGCGAACGACACAGAATTGCTGAAGATTCGGCGACTTACCGGTCATCAGATCTGTGAGGTCGACGCCGAAATATCCCGAGACTTCGTATAGGACACTGATCGGCACATCAAGACCGCCTGATTCATAACCCAGATATTCCGCAAGCCCGATTTTAAGATGCGACGCGGTCTCTTCTGCCGTCTTACCGACAGATTCACGCAGTTCCTTAACACGACTTGCAATTTCAAACCGGTTGTTGTTATCAGCCATACTAACCTCCCAAGTGTCAATGTTTATGTTCAGCGATATCAAAAATAGCCGTTTCTGTCAGATCTGTTCAACGCGGTTTTTGCCCAGCTTCTTGCTCGCATACATAAGTTCATCCGCACTTCTGATCATTGTTTTAAAAGTCAACTGCGTGTCCATAGAGACAACGCCGAAGCTGCAGGTTACAGAAATATTGCTTGCGAACGGCTCTTTTTCAATGAGCTGTCTGATCGTTTCGGAGATTTCCACAGTCTTCGCGAGACCGGAATCAGGCAGAAGCATGATGAACTCATCTCCGCCCCAGCGAGAGACTATATCCGATTTACGAAGGATTGAACGCATACGAATTACGATCTCCGTCAGTACATTATCGCCGACCAGATGCCCGTCTCTGTCATTAATCGTCTTCAAGTCGTCCACATCGACAAATGCAAGGGATAGCGGAAGTCCCTGTCTGCGGCAGAATACCATCCACCTTTCTGCTTCTTCCTCGAGTTTAGATCTTGTCATCGCCTGAGTCAGATGATCCGTTGAACTTAGCTTGGAAAGTTCCTGACGCACCTCATATTCATGCCTCTGCGCCTTTTGTCTGTTCCAGGCAAAGAAGGCGCACAGCGCGCTGTCAATGGCAATGTATACGGCCCCGGCAAGGTAACCCATCGTATCAATTCCGGGCATAATAATCTTCGCGGAAATCAGAAAAGCAATTCCGGATGCACCAACAAGAATGAGCATATTGGTCCATCTATTCGGAATCAGAAAAACAGCGAGAATAATTGTGATAATTCCAAAAGTCTGTATGTAGTAGTCAGGATTGGAGTACAGGAAAAACACACAGAGAAATATCCCGATATATAAAGCTTCGGACAAAGTTATTATTATGCTGTATGCATGAAAGCTGCGGATTTTCTTACTATTGAACATGAGAACGAAAAGAAGGCCCGTGAATATCAGTCGTACAGATAAAATAATAATCCATGATATTTGTGAATGCATATTCGCAAAATCGGCAAACAGCATCATCAAATTAAAGACAGCCGGCAATACAAAGATCAGCGGTCCACTATCAAGGACATGTTTTAACCTATAGTCTACATAGGTCCTCTGTAAAGCACGCTTCACACTGGATGGATCGGACACTTCAATGTATGACACGTCTTACCCTGCCTATATCATTAGAATATCTATATAGTAACATGCTTCCGGTCATTTTTCCTGATTTCGAAGCCCATATACCAAAGTTTTGATAATGCAGGAGAGCGTATCCACCGCCGTTCCAAAGGCAATCATACCCACAAACACGTTCTGTGTGATCATACTCCAGTTATCCTGAAGTTCAGAAAAACCGCTGATATGTGCCGCTGCCATAAACTGGACTGGAAAATTCTCATTCCAGATCGGATAATTTCTTATAATATATATAAACAACACCAAATTGACCGCATTGCTGAAGATTGTCACGATCATGAGACGGATCGTATATCTGCCCTCAATCAGCTTAACAATTTCTTTGATTACCGAAGTTCCAAAACAAATAATAAAAATCCACATCACCGATCTAATAACAGCAAGATCAAAGATGGAAACAAAACCCGTGCCTCCGTTATTCCAGAATCCGATGTATTGCGGTGCAAATATGAAGACAGCAATAAAAAAGCCGAGGAATACCAGGCCCACAATCGGTTCTGATCTCGAAATCCTGGCTTTCTTTTCCGGAACAGGCGGAAGATTGATTTTCCTGTCGAAGATCCCGTCCATTTTACCGCCCATTATACCGTTGAAAATCTCATCGATACTTAGCCCCTGCCATTCGACAATGGCAAAAATTATGGTTACTATTGCGAAAAACCCAAGAGCCTCGCTAAAAACATTGCCCAAATTCGTCCATGAAAATTTCCCGGCAATAATCGAAAGCAGGTTCTTAAGGAGTGTCGCTGCAATGATCAATCCCAGAACCACCGTAAGGACTTTGCTGTAGATTGGAAACAAAGCAGGGCCTATCAGGTATCTTTTGGAATCGTTGTACCTGGCTGCCAGTTCACTCGGTCTACCAAGCCCGGCAAATACGGCGGCCAGATCATCCTTTGAGACGTCCCTGCCCTGGCATCTGGTATCGAGCATATCGTCAATCAGAGAACGAATTTCCTTTTCAATATCATCTTTATTCTTTCCGCTCAGAAACCGTGAGACCTGATACACATAACGGTCGATCTGATCCTTTACATATTCCTGATTATCCATTTTGTTTGCCCTCCGCAAGCAGCGCATCCACGCTTCGGACCATCTCTGTCCATTGCTTCTTTAGTTCCTCATAAACAAATGTGCCCTTAACGTTCCTCATATAGTATTTACGCGGTTTGTTGGACGTCGTCTCCCACTCGCTTAAGACCAGCCCCTGCTTCTCAAGTCTTCGAAGGAGAGGATACAGGGTATTGGCTTCTACTTCCACACCCTTGGCGGTCAAGTCCTGAACAAGTGAATATCCATATACCGGTTTGGTCAATTGACTCAGAACGCTCAGGACGAGTGTGCCCCTCCTTAGTTCCGGTATTAGATTCGCCAGGATCTCTTCTCTGTCATCCATATGCTGTACCTCTCATATCTGCATTATACTGTATGCCGCACACTATTGTCAATATGCCGTTATTTTAATTTGCAGCGTGTTCTGGCGTTCCAGACAACAAAAAGCAGGTGGATTCTTTCTTAGTATTTACATGATACATATAATTCGCCCAAATTCTCCTCCCGCAGATACCAAATATGATTTTACATTAGCCTGGATTTCTTATGGTTAATATCTTCTTCCAATAATTTTGTCTATTGACTTTGTGCGCCATTCGCGCAAAAATAAAGTCAGATTTTATATCCGCCTACGTTAGCTTTCCAACAAAGATTTCTCTGCCAAAAGTGGTGATTATTATGTATATAAAAAGAACCGTTGAACAGACAATCAGGAATATCACCTCATCATTTCCTGTACTATTAATAATTGGTCCGAGACAAATCGGTAAAACCACCTTGCTCCAGAGCCTTGCAGAAGAAGGACGTAAATACGTAACGCTTGATGATCCGGGAGTCCGTGATCTCGCTGTCCGCGAGCCGGCATTATTTTTGCAGCGGTATTCTCCTCCGGTTATAATTGATGAGATTCAGTATGCTCCGCAGCTGCTCCCTTTCATCAAGATATATGTGGACGCAGTAAAGACCAACGGAAGCTTCTGGCTCACCGGCACGCATATGTTTACGGAGTCAAAAGATGCCCACGAGAGTCTTGCAGGCCGCGTGGGAATTATCTATCTGTCAGGCCTTTCCAGCAGCGAAATATCAGGGAACTCCCTGCCTGAATTCTCCACTTCACCGAAGCTGCTTATGCAGCGTATATCAAAGGCCGTCCCTATAGATATGATGACTATATTTGAAAGAATTCATAAAGGGTCCATGCCGGCTGTATATGAACGTGAAAATGTCGATTGGGAGAATTTCTATTCGTCCTATATACAGACGTATATCAGAAGAGACATAAAGGGACTGATTAAAGTTAATGACGATATGATGTTCTATCGGTTTCTCTGTATCGCCGCATCAAGGACCGGCACCATGGTTAATTACGATTTGCTGGCAAAAGAGACAGAAATATCAGCGCCGACGGCCAAACAGTGGGTATCGCTTCTTGTGTCTACCGGTATTGTCGCCTTGATAGAGCCTTATTACAACAGTGCCCTGAAAAGAGTTGTCAAATCTCCGCGCATGTATTTCCTTGACACGGGACTTGCCGCCTATTTATCAAAATGGAGCGATGCAAAAGCACTCGAAGCAGGGGCTATGGCAGGCGCATTTTTTGAAACCTGGGTGGTCTCCGAAATATATAAGAGCTTTCTGAATGTCGGAAAAACACCGCCGCTCAGCTATTACAGGGACAGTAATTCTAAAGAGATTGACCTGATTATCAGCCAGCTAAACGTAGTTTATCCAATCGAAATCAAGAAGAGTTCTCACCCGGAAGGCGTGGTAAGCGTCTTCGATGTACTAAGTCCTATTACTTTGGATGCAAATGATGAGTCCAACCGGTTTGCTGTCGACGGGTACGAGCATTACGGAACGCTCATAGGAACCGGTGCCGTCATCTGCCTGTGCAATGACTTGCTCCCCATTGACCGCAAGAACTGGCTTGTACCTGCTTGGTTGATATAAAGAATTTGCGAAATGTGCTTATTGAGCGATATGGTTCTGTCAAATTGTATAAGTAAAAACATAGCCGGCGTTCTTTCAAAAAGAACGCCGGCTATGTTGTACACGGTATTTGCCATAATTCTTACCTGCAATATCCGACTTATTCTTACAGTCGGTCCATACCGGTCAAATGCCCTTAAAGCTGAACGTAAACACCATGGGTTTGCTGATATCCAGCAAATACTCCTCATGCGTCTGTGCTCCCCAGCTGTCATCACCGGCAACGCCCATCTGCTTTTGCGCTACACGCACGACAGTGCTGTGGACCGGCGGCAATTCATAAGGATGGCTGGCGCTTTCAAGCTCGTGCGGTGTAAAGGGCAATGCAGAAAAGTACAGGTCATCGCCGCTGAACAACATCCCGCGGCCCTTCCTGTCCATAAGCTTCGCCCAGCGAACACCCGTCTTATTCCCGCATTCCTGAGGAACAAGGTATTTGGCCATATTGTCGGTTGCTGTACCGGAATAAATTCCCAGCTTTGCGCCTCTATTACGGTCCGCATATGTATCGTCGGGTCCTAGTCCATACCACATAATACGATTATAGTCGGCATCGAACTTGAACATAACGCCGAATTCAGGCATGTCGCCAAGTCCATCTACGGGATTGTATTCAAGCTTTGTAGTGATAGTACCGTCTCCATAGACCGAATACGTCACGCTGCATTCGGCAGCGGGAACCGTCGGAAGCTGATAGCGGAACTTGATCTCTGCGCAGTCTTCTTTTATGACAAATTCCGGCTTGAATATTCCTTTTCCGTCGCTCTGTCTGTGGGAAAGGTAAAGACTTGCAAGTTTCCACTGACCATAGCGCGCCGGCATATTGTTACCCTGGTCGTTGTCAACGGGCGCACGCCAGAAATTCGGCATGGGAATCCCTCTGATCAGTTCTTTTCCGCCATACCGGTAGGACACCAGCCCGCCTTTGATAAAGGAGAACAGAACATCAAAATTCTCTCCCCTGACACCGATATTAAGATAGCCTCGTATCACTTCAAAAGGTGCGCGAATGGCAGGAGCCTTCTGAACCACGTTGTAAACACTCTGACCGAATGCCACCTCATGGCCTCTGGATGCCCATATCGTATCTTCTTTCAGTTCAAATGATACCGTTACTGCATATTCGCCCGCTGCTGTGTAGTCACCCGCAGCCATGATCTCAGGGAAAGGTAAAAGATACGTCTTGCTGGTCAGCGGTTCAACATCTGTCTGCATTTCTTTACGGGAAATAACTTTACCGTCTTTCTGCAGTACTGCAAAACAGCTGTAGCTGCCGGTACCGACAAACAGATTTTTATTGACGACAATCACCGTGTCCTTCTCAATCAGAACCTGAATATTCTGATAATTGAATTTCACTTCAGACATTTTGGGAGAGGCATCACGCTCGCCGCCATATACAATTCCGTTGCCGCAGAAATTGTAGTCGCACGGACGTTCGTCAAAATCACCTCCGTAAGCCTGGTAATCTTCGCCGTATCGAGTTTTGGCAAAAAGGGACTGATCAATATAGTCCCATATAAATCCACCCTGATACAAAGGTTCCGAATCGGTCAGGTCAGTATACTTGAACATAGCTCCGGTGGAGTTGCCCATAGCGTGCGCATACTCACAGCATATAAAAGGTTTGTCCCTGTGTATTTCCAGAAATTCCTTAATCTTTGCAACCGGCGTATACATCTGACTTTCAATGTCGCTTGAGTCATTATATCTTCTGTCGTGGGCGACACCCTCGTAATGCACGGGACGGGTAGAGTCCAGCTTACGGAAAAGCTGCGACATCTCGAAAATATTTTTGCCGCCGAATGATTCATTTCCACAGGACCATATCAGCACGCAGGGATGATTCTTATCTCTTTGAAAGACAGAATTGACACGGTCAAGCATAGGAGCCAGCCACTCCGGACGATCACCCGGCACAATGTCTTCAACGGGCAGTTGTCCGTTCTCGTAAGCATCCCATGTACCATGCGATTCCATATTTGCTTCATCGATCACGTAGAGTCCATACTCATCACACAATTGATAAAGGTATGAATCATTCGGATAATGTGATGTGCGGATGGCATTGATGTTATTGCGCTTCATTGTCTGTACGTCCAGAAGCATCTCCTCTTTGGACACATGACGGCCGGTTACTGCGCTGAACTCATGACGGTTTACCCCTTTGAATACAATCCGCCTGCCGTTCAGATGCATTACACTATTTTTGATTTCAAAGCGACGGAATCCGACTTTTTGAGGAATAACCTCAATTATACTGCCGGATTCATCGCGAACCGTGATAATCAAGTCGTATAAATACGGTGCCTCGGCGCTCCATAACTTCGGTTCTTCCACTGCAATATTACAGCTTGTCAGTTCGTCGAGTTTGCTGTCATACTGAGCAATCTGCCTGCCTTTGTCTAAAAGCGCCATACTTGCGCTGCCGTTTCCAACCGACTTCAATTCCACGATTAAGTCTGCAGCAGTATAGCTGTCATTCAACAGCGTACGTATTTGTACATCTTTTACGTGTACCTGCGGCACCGCATACAGGAAGACTTCGCGGAATATACCGGAAAAGCGGAAAAAATCCTGATCTTCACACCAACTGGCGGCAGTCCATTTATATACCTGCACAGCCAGCTTGTTCTCTCCATCCGTAAGATAGGGCGTCAGCAAAAAATCAGCCGGTGTAAAGCCGTCGGTGCTGTATCCCACATAGCTGCCGTTCAGCCACACAGTCATGCTGCTTTCGACACCCTGGAAAGATACATATATATCTTTATTTTTCATACCCTGCGGTACAGTAAAATACTTCACATAACTTGCCACAGGGTTGAATCTCTCCGGTACCTGGTTGGGTGCGAGCTCCTCGCGCCCATCCCAGGGATACTGGACATTGGTATATTGCGGGGAATCATAACCCTCCATCTGAATGCTCGCCGGCACGCGGATATCTTTCCAGGAACGGCAATCATAATCGCCTTGTTCAAAACCCGGAATAGCCGCGTTATAGTTGATGGCATATGAGAATTTCCACAGTCCATTGAGCGAAATGTAAAAATCATCACAGTCTTCTTGAGTAGGCGGGAAGGCTGTGGGCGGGAAGGCTGTGGGCGGGAGGACTGCATAGTGTCGATGGTCGGAATGAGCTTCCAGTCGGTTCTCGGCGAAAAACTCCGGATCCTTCGTCTTGTCGTATTCAAAGCGCAGCATAGCAAGCCTCCAATTATTGAGGTAGTAAACAGGGACAATATATTAACTTGATAACTATTCGATAATTATTTGATAGAACCGGTAATACCTTCTGCAAAGTATTTCTGAAGTACGAAGAAAATGATAACTGTAGGAAGTGTGGTCAGCAGAACGCCTACCATAAGTACCCCGTAATCCGTTACATATCCTTGTATCAGGTTCGCAACCAGCATAGGCATAGTAAGGCTCTTTTCGTCTGTCATGACGACCGTCGGCCACAGATATGCATTCCACGCAGCCATAAATGTAATTGTAAGGGCGGCCGCATAGGTAGCCTTCTGTGTGGGGAAAAACATTCTGTAGAAAATCTGATGTTCCTTGAGGCCGTCAATTCTGGCAGCTTCAATAATATCCTTGGGAAAAGAACGGGCACTTTGACGGAACATCATGATCAAAATCGGCGTGGAAATCGAGGGCAGAATAAATGCAGCCGTAGTGTTCAGTAATTTTGCGGATGCTATCATCTGGAATAAAGGAATCAGAACAGCAACGAATGGAACCATCATCGCTGTCAGAATTATCTTCATTACGAGATCTTTTCCTTTATCATGATAAACCTCAAAGGCATAACCGGCCAGAGAACACACAAGCAGTGAAAGTACTGTAAGTACTATTGCATACTTAAATGAATTGATCATGGCCGTTCCAACGTTCTGAACGGCAAGAAGCTGCTTAAAGTTATCAAAAAATGCTGCACCAGGGATCAATACGCCCCTTGTGACATCCACACTCTTGTTTGTGGCAGAAACAATCATCCAGGCTAACGGGAAAACGGAGAGCAAAGACACTATGGACAATATAACATAGCTGATCCCGTTGCCTTTTTTGTTCACTTTGTTTATTGCTGAATTAATCACGCTTGTCACCTACTCTCATCTGAACTAAGGCAAGGAATGCAACCAGGAACAAAATCAAAAATGACATTGCCGCTGCATAACCAAATTTAGGCACATACTTGAAAGAAATATTGTATATGTAATGAGACATTGTGATGGTTGCATTGGCAGGTCCGCCGCCCGTCAGATTAACGGATTCATCAAACAGCTGGAGCGTACCGTTTGTAGACATGATAGCTGTAAGCAGTATGATTGGCTTAAGAAGCGGAACGGTAATTTTCCTGAAAATTTGAACGGTTGAAGCACCGTCGATTCTGGCAGCTTCATAGATCGAATAATCAATATTCTGCAGTCCGGCAAGATAAAACACCATGTTGTAGCCGGTCCAGCGCCAAACAAGAGCAATAATTATTACAATTCTTGCTGAAGTTGAATTCGTAAGGAACTGATAGCCGGTATCAAGGATACCAAGCTTGATCAGGAAGAAGTTAATCAGGCCGTCATTGGCAAACAGTGTACGGAAAATAATGGCATATGAAACAAGTGATGTCGCACATGGCAGGAAAATCGCCGTACGGAACAGTCCTTTAAATTTCAAATTCTTATTATTCAGCATAGCCGCTAAAATAAGCGCTGCCACCAGCATAATGGGAACCTGTATGATCAAATAGATGAAGTTGTTCATCAACGACTGCATAAATACTTTGTCCGAGAACATACGGACATAATTACCGACTCCGGTAAATGCCAGGTTCGCACCTTTTCCACTCTGAAAGGACAATAAAAGAGCCCTTATCATCGGGACAAAACTAAATATAGCGATCAGAAGCACGGCCGGGGCCAGAAATATCCAGCCGGTTAGGCTTTGCTTTTTGTTAAGCATCATTTTGTGCTTACTCACTTGATTATCCCCCTCGTTGTCCTAATAATAGGGAACGACCTGT
>Ga0209540_10003387_pt1 | contig 10877 bp, 9 predicted proteins | sample BarGraIncu01121A_FD_184501 | JGI IMG/M metagenome (GOLD analysis project Ga0209540, IMG submission 184501) | Arctic peat soil microbial communities from Barrow, Alaska - Barrow Graham LP Incubations 011-21A (SPAdes) (version 2) | ecosystem: Environmental > Terrestrial > Soil > Wetlands > Peat... | reverse complement strand
GTTGCTTCCACTCCCCAGCTTCAAACATATCAAGTAATTCTTCCGGCGAGAATCCAAACTTGGTTTCTTCCTGAGCAATATGTATCTGGAGCAGGCAGTTTATTGTTTTTCCAATTTTTGCGGCTTGTTTGTTTATTTCAACGAGTAATTTATACGAATCAACTCCGTGAATCAACGAAACAAAAGGAACAATAAACTTAATTTTATTAGTTTGAAGATGCCCAATGAAATGCCAAACAATATCTTGTGGGAGGGTTTCATATTTGCCACATAATTCCTGAACCTTGCTTTCCCCAAAAATTCTTTCACCTGTTTCATAAGCTTCTAAAATAGATTCGTTAGGATTGAATTTGGACACACAAACCAAACGCACGTGCGATGGAATGTGTTGTCGGATAGATTGTATGTTGGATTGAATAGACATTTCTTTAGTTTGTAGTTGGTCATAAGTAGTCGGCAGATTATAAAATACTACAGGTTACTATATCTTCTTACTGTCTACCGGATATTATTCTGCTTCGTATTTAAACACATCCATAATGGTGGTTTCGGTAATAGCAGCTACTTCATAATCGGCCATAGAGCCTTTCATACCTTCTGTAAGACCATTTAATGCTTCTTTGATTTCTGTAGCCTGAATCAACATGGTTACAGCAGTACGTTTTTCAATTCCTTTTTCTTCGTCCAGAGTTACGAAGTTTACTTTGGCACGATACCATTTGTCACCGTTTTCATTGAAAAACATTTCGTTTATTTTAGCACGACGAATGTTGGCCACGGTAAATTCGCCACTAATAAAAGGTCTCATTTCTTCAATAATACGTGCTTCCGCTTCAGTAAATGATAAGGCGTCAATCAAATAATTTTCATTTACTTTTACGATTTTACCTTCTTCAGCTGTTTTTTCGTATTTTATCTTACATTCGAACCAATTATGCATAGCTTTATTGTATTAATTATGTGTTGTTTATTATTTGTTTTGCTCTTGTTTCTAAGCTATACAAAGATAAGAAATTCTTTCAAATGCTAAAGGTTATAAAAACAAAAACACCATATAAGTCAGCTTATATGGTGTTTTGATGTACAATTTAATCAGGTGTCTGTCTCCATTCAGGCTTTGGTTTCGACTTTTTCGCGCAATGGAATACGCATTTTGTAGAATGAACGCCAAACAAATATCAAGGCAATGACAAGGAATCCGGCTCCAATGAATCCGCTATAATCCATACTATTAGTTGCTGTGGCATCCAGTCTCATTTTTAATGCTATTTCGGTTGCCAATAACCCGAACAGCGTTGAAAATTTGATGATGGGATTTAAAGAAACCGAAGAAGTGTCTTTGAAAGGGTCGCCCACGGTATCGCCAATAACGGCAGCCTCGTGTAGCGGAGTATTTCTTTCTTGAAGGTCAACTTCTACTACTTTCTTTGCATTGTCCCATGAGCCACCTGCATCAGCCATGTAGATGGCCTGAAACAATCCGAAAGTGGCTATGGAAATAAGGTATGCCACAAAGAAGTTACTGTCAAAGAATGCAAAGCCAAGTGTAAAGGATATCAGAGCAATAAATATATTCCACATTCCGGTTTGAGCATACTGGGTACAAATTTTCACCACTTCTTTGGAGTCGTGAATATCTGCTTCCTTTTTGTTTAAGTCGAAAGTGCTCTTAATAAATTCTACTGCTCGATAGGCTCCGGTTGTAACAGCTTGCATGGAAGCTCCGCTAAACCAGAATACAACAGCTCCACCGCATATCAATCCGAGCAGGATGGGTGCCGATGTGAGTGATACGCTCAACAGGCCTTTACTTTCGAGAAGTAAGATGATGGAGAAGATCATAGTTGTTGCTCCCACTACGGCTGTACCGATTAATACCGGTTTAGCAGTCGCCTTGAAAGTATTACCTGCCGAATCGTTTGCTTCGAGATAATGTTTTCCCAGTTCGAAATCAGGTGTAAAACCGAAATCTTTTTCTATTTCTTCGGAGATATTCGGAATTTGATCAATCTGCGATAATTCGAAAATTGATTGAGCATTGTCGGTTACAGGTCCGTAGCTATCCACAGCAATGGTTACCGGTCCCATGCACAGAAATCCAAAGGCAACCAATCCAAAAGCAAAGATAGAGGCGTGTGGTCCAAGGATGGATGTAAGTCCCAGTTGACTGATGAAGTAAGCACCAGCCATTAAACATACAATCAATAAGCCTGTCCAGAAAGCACCAAAGTTACCCGAGACAATTCCTGAAAGGATATTTAATGAAGCACCACCTTCGCGCGAAGCCGTTACGATTTCCTGCACATGCGATGACTTGGAGCTGGTAAACAGTTTTGTAAATTCGGGAATCAATACAGCAGCCAGGGTACCACAGCTGATAATTCCGGCTAACTTCCACCATAAAGATGCATCGGCAGGGTTGCCTGTGATTTGAGCCAGATCGCCAACCAGCAGGTGACTCATGAAGAAGGAAGTGGAGATGCTTAGTATGGCTGCAATCCAGATTAAACGCATCAACGGTTCTTCGAAATCGAACATTTTAAGTCCTTTGTATTTGCGTATAGAGATGGCATCGTTGATAAAATACGAAATACCCGACATTAAATCCATCAGGAAGCGCATACCGAAGATCCAAACAATAAGTTTTGCCTGAATTTCACCAATCAGTTCGGGTTTGCCAGGAAAGGCAAAAGGAACAGCCAGCGTAATAAAGGTGATCAAAGCCACACCGGTTACACCATAGGTTTCAAAGCCATCGGCTGTTGGTCCTACACTATCGCCTGCGTTGTCACCTGTACAATCGGCAATAACACCAGGATTACGCGGATCGTCTTCTTTTACTTTGAACACCACTTTCATTAAATCTGAACCGATATCGGCAATTTTAGTAAAGATACCTCCGGCGATACGAAGCACACTGGCTCCCAACGATTCGCCGATGGCAAAACCAAGGAAGCAGATACCCACAATTTCGCGGGGAACAAACAACAGGATGATCACCATCATGACCAATTCCAGTGAGATAAGGAAAAGACCGACACTCATACCGGCGCGTAACGGTATGTCAACTACATTCCAAGGCTTACCGCGTAGAGAAGCAAAAGCGGTGCGGGAGTTGGCGTAGGTGTTGATGCGGATGCCGTACCAGGCCACCGAATAAGAACCGCCCATTCCCAGGATAGAGAAAAAGAGTACATATAATAATGTACCTACGGTTTTTCCCTGAAGAGCTAAAAAGTAGTATGACATAATTACGGCAACAAATGCGAAGAGCATTAATAGAAATTTTCCTTGTTGCAATAAGTATGTACGGCAGGTTTGAAAAATAATTTCGGACACTCTCAGCATGGATTCATGCGCTCGCTGCTTTTTGACTTGCGAAAAAAGCCATAAGCTGATGCTTAGCGTAACGCAGATTACCAACGCTCCATAGAATAAAAAATCCCAGGATGAAATGATTTTACCGAAAATGTGAAATTGTCCGGCATGTAAGTCCGGAATTGCAATGTCTGCCTCACTGGCAAAGGTCTTGGCTGATGTGATTAGCGCCATTAAAAGCAGCAATCCAGCCCGTTTGAACTGTTTCATAAATACTAATATTAATTTGAAGGTAAAAAAATTAACTAGACTGAATTTTAAAAAAAATTCTCCCAAAGTTAGCGGAACTTTTTTACAAAAACAACCTTTTTAAAAGAAATATATGAACAAATTTATACTAAATGTGTGAGATGATTTAGAGTCTGTTTTCTTAAGGATTGAACTGTCTTTAATTTGTAATTACATAATCGTAAAAGATGATTTATTTTGCATAAATATAAAGAGCTTTGTTTGAAAATAGATGAATTGAGGAATATCGTAAATGGAACCTTACATTGTTTTACAGGCACAGATGAAATAAAAGATGGAAATAGCTCTACATTAAAGGTAGAAAATCAACCTGATATGTAATAATGTCAGATAATTTGACTAAAAGTTGTACCTTTGCAGCCGCAAATAAAGATTATGGGACGAATTCTGGCTATTGATTACGGACAAAAACGTGTGGGTCTTGCAGTGACCGACATGCTTCATATTAGTGCCAATGGGTTGGATACGGTATTGGTGCACGAAGTGCTTGACTATCTTGCTGCTTATATTGCCAAAGAGCCGGTTGAGAAGTTTGTGATCGGGCTACCGAAACAGTTGAATGGTGAGGAGTCTGATTCGATGCAGTATATTCGTCCGTTTGCAGTAGGATTACAACGTCGGTTTCCCGAAATTGAACTTGTTTACGTGGATGAACGTTTTACATCCGTTTTAGCTCACAAAGCTATGCTGGAGGGAGGGCTAAAGAAAAAGGACAGGCAGAACAAAGGACTGGTAGATAAAATCTCTGCGACCATTATTTTGCAATCATATCTTGAATCACAACGTTATTGAACTGTAGTAAGGACGGATGCTTCCGCTCCTGAATATAATTATATAAAAATGATTTTACCTATTTACACTTATGGCAATGCTGTCTTGCGAAAAGTAGCAGAGCCGATTACTGTTGATTATCCGGAATTAAATGTTTTGGTAACCAATATGTTTGAAACTATGTATCATGCCGAAGGGGTTGGTCTGGCTGCACCTCAGGTTGGTCTGCCTATCCGTATATTGGTGATTGACCTGGCGCCGTTCAAAGAAGACGATCCTGAACTGGGCGCATTTAAGGTTGCGATGATTAATCCCACCATGCTTGAAAAGAGTGCAGCTGAAGTTTCGGGCGAAGAAGGATGTTTAAGCATTCCCGGCGTTCATGAAACCGTGTTACGTGCCGAAGTAATCAAAATTAAATATTACGATGTTGACTTTAATGAGCATATTGAAGAATTTCAAGGGTATAAAGCCCGTGTAGTTCAGCATGAATATGATCATTTGGAGGGTCATTTATTTACCGACAGGGTCACTCCTATCCGTCGTCAGTTATTAAAGTCGAGACTGACCAGTATCGTAAAGGGAAAAACAAGTTGTAGCTATAAGGTGAAAAAAGCCTGATCTGACGGCAATCAATATTTTACAACGGAAAATAAAAACAGGGTGAACTTTCAATGAGAAAGTTCACCCTGTTTTTTATTGTTTGTGCCGAGTTTGTCAGGATTCGGCTTTCGTTTGTTTCTTAGGTTTTACTTTCAGCTGTTTTCCTATCTTGTTTTCAAAAAAGAAATTGGCAACACGGATGGAAATCCAGGTTATAGCAAAATAATATACAATATTCAGCAAAATCCAGTGGATATAAAATGTTCCGAGATTGGCAGGCGCAAAAGCCCCATTCTCAAAATTACCGTTGATAGGAAAATACTGGTAGAGAACATCAATCAGGTACTGTCCACTATAACTCAGGTACACTATGCCGGGGTTGTGGAAAGTAGATGCAAAGTGAATGCCGGGATGAATCTTCAGATTCAACACAAAAATGAGGTGAAAGATTAGCACCTGAAAGAAGGCGAAAGCATAAAGACTCCACTTTTTGTTTTTCAGAAAGATAAATGCGGGTACTAAGCAGAAGCTAAACAGGAAAGTTTGAATGGCAAGCGGTTTTACAAACTCATTTCCGATGTTTTCCATAAATGTAAACTCGCCCTTATCAAGAAGTTTGGTGATGGATAAGCCAATCAGGTTTAGTGCGATGTTGATGAGTGTCCAGGTAAGAATTGTTTGAGCCAGATAGTTGATTTCCGGTTTTGAAATTTTCATTTTAAAATTATTTGTCATGTACTGTGATCTCCGCGCAGGGAGATTGTTGCAAAATTAATACAAATTTTCGACAGCTGTTTCATAATAGTGCACAGAAATTATTGGAAGTGCACCTGAGCCAATGCCTCGCCCACTATAAAATTACTCCCTCCAATAAAAATAAAGTCATCGGGTTTGGCATCGTTTATTGCTGCTTGAACAGCTTGTTTTACTGAAGAATAAGCAGTTCCATCTAAACCATATGTTTTAGCCATTTGCAGCAAATCAGAAGCCGGAAGTGCCCGAATAATGTCAGCTTGCGTAAAGTAATAATGAGCTTCGACGGGCAATAATCCCAATACGGTGGAAATATCTTTATCATTAACCATGCCAATGACTATACGCAGGATTTTGTACGATTGAGCTTTGAGCTGATCCACTACAAACCGAATGCCGCCCACATTATGCCCGGTGTCAGCTACCACCTGCGGATGTTGTTGTAGTGTCTGCCAACGTCCTTGCAGGCCTGTGATCTCTGTAACCAGCTCCAGGCCTTTGGATACAGCATCCTCCGGCAATTGGAAACCCAGTTGATTCAGCTGTTCAACGGACGTAAGTACAGTGGCAATATTCTTTAGCTGGTAGATGCCACTTAAACCCACGAGAAAAGATTGCTGGTCGGAGGTGTTGACCAACATCTTTGCACCTGTATACGATTTAAAAGAGACTGTTATTCGTTCTTCAGCAAAAAAGATCGGTGCATCCTCGTCGGTGGCTTTGGCTTCAAAGACCGGACGTGTTTCGGTCAATGCTTCGCCTATAACAACAGGTGTATGAAGTTTGATAATGCCAGCCTTTTCAAAAGCAATTTTAGCCAGTGTATCGCCCAGAAAGCCAACGTGGTCGAAGCTGATATTGGTGATAACCGATAACTCGGGTTGAATGATGTTGGTGCTGTCCAATCGACCACCTAATCCCACCTCTATAACGGCAATGTCTACCTTGCAGTCGGCAAAGTAATTAAATGCCATGGCCATGGTAGCTTCGAAAAAGGACGGTTCGATGTCGGAGAACAGGTCTTTATGGTCCGAAACAAAATTGATTACATATTGCTGATCAATCATCTTTCCGTTGACACGGATACGCTCACCAAAATCAACAAGATGTGGTGATGTATATAAACCCACTTTGTAGCCGGCCTGCTGTAATACGGCAGCAAGCATGTGCGACACGGAGCCTTTTCCGTTGGTTCCGGCAATGTGGATGGTTTTGTACTGTGTGTGCGGGTTGTTGAGCGCATTCATTAACCGGATTGTATTGTCGAGTCCAGGTTTGTAGGCCGCACTGCCTATGTGATGAAATACCGGAAGACGGTCGTAAAGATATTGTATAGTGTCGTTGTAAGTCATGAATAAATTAATGGTAAATTATTAATGATAAATGGTTAATGGTAAATGCTAAGAAGTTGACATGAACAAGTTCTTCGTTAATCATTTATAATTAACCATTAAGCATCGCTAGTATTTTTCCCAGCTGACAATTTTCTGTATGGGTTTTCGTTTTTTCTCGCGGAGCGGTTGGCTGGAATAACCGAGGAGGATGATAAGCATAACGCGTTTGTTTTTGGGTATATCGAGTGTTTTTTGTACTTTTTTTTCGTCGCACCAACCGATGATGCAGGAGCCAAGCCCCTCGTCGGCAGCAGCAAGGCTGATGTGCGCCGCGGCAATACCCAGATCGATATGAGGATAATGCTTCTTGCTGATCCAACCGCCTAGGTTTGAAGTGAAATTGGCACTTTCTTCCAAAACAACCACCTGCACAGGAGCATGTCTGCTGAAATGATTCATCGAAAGGACTTTGTTGGAAGTTGCTTCGGCCACTTGCGTGCGTTTTTCCGGATCAGTAACAACAATGAATTTCCAGGGTTGTGCATTACAGGCTGAAGGTGCTAAATGTACGACCTCGAGTATGCGTTCTATTTTTTCTCGTTCCACCGGAGTATCCAGGTAAGCACGATCGCTTTGGCGTGACTGAACCAGTTCTAAAAAAGTATTCATATTTAATAGGCTAATCTGATAAATAAAAAAGAGATAAACAGCAGGAGCCTGTGTACAACAAACCGATAAGTAATGACTTATTTAAATTAAAAGCCCGGAGCTTTTTTGTTTGCAGTCTGTTCGTTTTCGTAACGTAACTTCCTTTTTTTTCAAAAAAATGAATATCTTTGTACATATCATTTTCAAGTACAAAGATACGCCAAAACAGACAGAGTATGCAACAAAAAGTAGAAACTTACATTCAGAAACATCAATTATTGGACCACAAAAAAGCAATTATTGTGGGTGTAAGCGGTGGAACGGATTCGGTGGCATTGCTGCATATACTGGTTTCGTTGGGATACAATTGTGTGATAGCACATTGTAACTTTCATTTGAGAATGGAAGAGTCGGATCGTGATGAGGAGTTTGTTCGCGAGTTGGGTAAACAGCTCAACGTTCCGTTTTATCGTATTGATTTTAAAACAACTGAGTATGCCAGCCGTGAAGGAATATCCATCGAAATGGCGGCACGTGACTTACGCTATAATTGGTTTCACGAACTGCTCCAAGAACTGGATGCACAGGCCATTGCAGTGGCGCATCACGCGGATGACAGCATAGAAACGATGCTGATGAATCTGGTGCGCGGAACAGGATTGCGGGGATTGACGGGTATACAGCCCCGAAACAAAAAAGTGGTGCGTCCCCTACTCTGCTGCACGCGTTTGGAACTGGAAAATTACCTGATAGAAGAGGGTCTGGATCATGTAGAGGACTCCAGCAATGCTTCCACGGACTATCAGCGGAATAAGTTCCGGAACGAAATCATTCCGTTGCTCGAAGAAGTGAATCCATCGGCGCGGCAAACGCTGTATGACTCACTGTTGCGCTTCGAAGGTAATCTGGCTATTTACCAGCAAGCCATCGACCGGATTAAAGAACAGATAATTTATAAAACAGGCGGCGTGATAAGATTTAATATAGAGCTGATAAAACAACAGGTGCATATACCTACTATTATGTATGAGTTGTTGCAGCCTTATGGATTTAGTCCGGCGCTGATAGAGCAGGTGACACAAAACCTCGATGCTGAGTCGGGAAAGATTTTCTACTCGGATAATTACCGGTTGCTGAAAGACCGGAAATATCTTCTGCTAAGTGCCAGAGAAGAAACGACAACGGATTCATACCTTATTCAAGAAAATGACACGGAGCTGACTGAACCAATAAAACTGACTTTACGAAAAATGACGGTGGCACCCAGTTTTAAAGTGTCGAAAGAAAAAGGATGTGTACATCTTAATGCATCTTTGTTGCATTTTCCGTTACAACTGCGGCATTGGCGCGAAGGGGATAGCTTTTTTCCTTTCGGGATGAAACAGCGACAAAAAGTGAGCGACTTTTTTATTAATAATAAACTCAGCATGCTGGAAAAAGAGCATAGTTGGCTGTTGGTGTCGGGCGAAGATATTGTGTGGATAGTGGGACAACGGATGGATAACCGCTTTCGACTGACTGATGCAACGAAGGAGACCGTAGAGATTAATTGTTAATTGTAAATTATTAATGGTAAGTTGTTATTTATCAGTGATTAACTATTAGTGATAAGTGATTACAGGTAATATAATACTCAATTGGCGTTCAGGCCTATTATAAACAATCATATATTGAATTGATATGGAATCGGAAAAACCGTTGGTAGACAAAGATTATCTGCTGCAGAAGTATCCAGGCAAGGGTGGCTGGACGTATGCGGCCATCCCTGAGGTAACGCCAGAGAAGCACGCGTGGTTTGGCTGGGTGAAGGTAAGAGGTAGCATTGATGGCTATGAAATTTCGAACTATCACCTGATGCGGATGGGTAGTGACACCTTGTTCTTGCCAGTGAAAGCGGCCATCCGCAAGCAGATAGGGAAAAATGAGGGCGACTGGGTGCATGTTATTCTTTATTCGGAAGAATTACCGGCTGTGACGCCCCATGATTTTACGCTGTGCCTGCAGGATGAACCGAAAGCGCACGAGCGTTTCAAGCAATTGTCAGCTGGTGAGCAAAAGGAACTGGTAGACTGGATATATGCTGCTCCGCGCGACGACACGAAGGTGGAACGCATGGCTCAGGCAATAGATAAATTATTGAATGAATTTAAAGGGTAACTATTAAGGCGTTAATGGAACATCCCGAGAATCGGGAGAACATAAAGGTGCGCTAAGAAAAGTGACATCTAATTTGAAGAATAACCATTAAGGGATTGAGGACATAAAGGTGCGATAAGAAATATGACATCTTATTTCGGATAAATTATTGAATGAATTTAAAGGATAACCATTAAGGCATTAAGAACATAAAGGTGGACTAAGAAGTGTGAGAATCTTGGAATGCTGGAGTTGGTTGAAAATGAATAATTCTCAATAGTTTTTTCTAAATATGATATTTGATTTTACAAAGAATATAATTATTACAAACAAATAAATCAATCACCGGATATTTTTGCTTTCTGGCTTTCGCCTGTACCGACCGTTTTACTTAAAGATGTATCGTTATGCACGGAAAAATAGCACAGTTACTCAACCTACCTTTGCCCCGTTTGCTTGCTTTGCCTTACGGATGGGTTTATTTGCTGGTCTTGTTTATACTTGCACCGGTAGCACTTAAATTGCACCTGCTCTTTGTTGACCTAAGATGGTATACGCCGGATAACGAATGGCTATTAGTCGTTTTCGGAGCACCATGTATTCTCAGTTATGTGTTGTATTACTTTGTTTTAGGACTTTGCTTTAAAAATTATTACCATAGGCGAAACTGGACTTTGCGTAAAGAGCTTTATAATATGCTCAGTTTCTTTGTTACGGCCTTGCTGGCGAATGCTTTGTTTCTACATTATGTAATGCCGGGACATCCTGATGACCATGCCTTTGTATTGTTTGTGTGGCATATCACGGTTACCTATAATCTGATGCCCGTAGTGTGTTTTACTGCCATCAAAAATGGTTATTATTTTGCCAGAAAAAGACAGTCGGACAAGTTGGAAGAACCGGTGCCTCCGCAAGTTGCCGTAGAAGAGGGAGTGCTGGACCTGCAACCTTATAAAGGAAAATTATACAAGCATAATGATCTGGCATTTTTCTACGTGGATGGAA
>Ga0209540_10003386_pt1 | contig 10881 bp, 9 predicted proteins | sample BarGraIncu01121A_FD_184501 | JGI IMG/M metagenome (GOLD analysis project Ga0209540, IMG submission 184501) | Arctic peat soil microbial communities from Barrow, Alaska - Barrow Graham LP Incubations 011-21A (SPAdes) (version 2) | ecosystem: Environmental > Terrestrial > Soil > Wetlands > Peat... | reverse complement strand
CAGTGATATCTTCTTATTCTCGGCCATTATTGAAATGTCTGCCGATTTATCGTTCTGTACTATCACATCAGCCAGAAGCAATGCTTTCTCAATGCCGTCGCCCCGTCCGAAGTTCCATACTTCATCAGGAAGTGCGAGTCTGTTATCATCATAGATTGACTGGTTCGTCATTTCTGCCAGCATTTTATAGACCTGCTCAGTCGACTTCCCTTCAAGTTCGCTGAAGCAAACCGGGTTTCTCTCCAGTGCTGCCTTTACGAAAGGGAGCCAGTCAATCCTGTCCATGAGTCTGCTTGCATAGATTGCCAGCAACGATACCTCTGATCTGCCTGAATGATGGACAATTTTGTGAATGATCTCATCCCTTGAATCATCGTTTGTAATATGCGGTACATCTGTCCTGATATAGTTTCTTGTTGCATCAGGGATCCTCGGATCAATCGATATGAACTCTGAGAGATCGATGAACATTTCATGAATGATCTCATCCGGGATATGGCTGTTGGCTTTAATTATAACATCTTCAATAACATCGAGACTATTACCCAGATTGTCATTGATAATCTTTTCAGCATCGTTCAGCATTATTTTCCCCGGGAGGGGGCTCATATGGAATTCATCACCATCAATTTCACTTATCAGTTGTGCACGTGTTTCAGGAGAAGCATTGAACTTGCTGTTATGCTCATATTCAAACATTTTTTCGAGCAGTATGTATCTTTTTTTCCCCGGGCATACGCATTCGAACTGGAAAAGGGATTTGTATTTTGATTTAAACCTTAGAAAATTTATGAAGACGAGATTTGTCAGATCAGTTTTAAGGAACTCATGAAGCTTATCAGAAAAATACTCGTAGGCTTCCTTGTCAATTGTAGCATCGGAATATATTGTATGGATATACCCTGAGATATGCGAGACAATTGTAACCTTTTCATTTTCAAGGGCTCTTCTGGCTTTTTCTGATAATGAAGTTCCGTTGAACCACATATTCTTAGTTACGATCCTCCTGTTATTGGTAATCAGTCCCTCTTTTTCCGTAATGAAATTCTGTGAGTGAAGAGGAGTTGCAATGAGAAATATTTTTTCGAGCGGAATTCTTCCGATTACAAACATTGCGGCTGCGTAAAGGGACGACAATGAGACACATTCACCGCCCCCGGTAGTAAAATTTTCTTTGTGTCTGAAGGCGCACATTGCTTCGACAGTTTCTGTTTTCCAGTAAGGGATAACATCAGAATTGAACTTATCGAGACCAAAATGTTTACGGATATCTATATCAAAATAATATTTATCGCCTTCATAGCCGAAGAGCGCATTTGATTGTCTCAGCACCTGCATATCAAAAAAATTGCTGAATCTTTCTATCTCCCTGGTTTTAGTTGTAAGTCCCCAGGTTGAAAGATCGAGATTGAATACAAAGTTCTGGATGATATACTGTTTGATCCTGTTAGCCTTATATGTAAAGCTCTTTTTTTCAATATCACTGAACCAGGGATCATTTCGCCATTCCCATATCACGGGCGAGATGATATTGGCAAGCACCAGAGGGTAGAACAGCTCCGGGAATATAAAGATCTCCATATCGGAGAGAGTGAAGGCGGAAGAATATTTTTCCAGGGTTTTTGGGTCGGAAAAATCAGCGGTAATTCTTGAATCCATAGTTTTTTTACATCCTGCAAAGCTATAACACAAAATGGGATTCAAAGTTCTTTAACGAAAAAAATCACAGGAACCTTTCAGATGCTGTAAAGAAGAAATCTGCCTCCCGGGCGGCATTCTCATCACTGTCTGAACCATGAACTGCATTCATCTGAACCGAAACGGCAAACATCTTCCTGATTGTTCCTGGTTCAGCTTTTGCCGGATCGGTTGCCCCGATAAGTTTTCTGAAATCCTCCACGGCATTTTCATGTTTCAGTACCATTACAAAAACAGGCCCCGAGGTCATGAATTCAATAAGCCCTTCGAAGAAAGATTTCCGCTTGTGCACCTCATAAAATGATTCTGCCTGGAGTGTCGTCATGCGAACCATCTTCATGGCCGATATCTCGAATCCTGCTTCATTAATCATAGCAAGGATGGGACCAGTTTTTCCGGTCCGCACTGCATTAGGTTTTATTATAGAGAAAGTGAAGTTTCCAGCCATAGCCATTATATTTTGTAATTTGAGTTCTGAATTTCCCTTAAGGAATATTGTTTATCTTTAGCCGGTTAAAATAAAAGCAAAGCAAGTGTTAGATTTATCCAAATATACAAAAGAATTAATAAAACATTTCTCATCATCCGGGAATATACTTTTAGTGTGCCATATAAATCCTGATGGCGATGCAATCGGGGCGCAGCTGGCATTATATCAATATCTTAAAGCCCAGGGGAAGAGTGTGGAAATGATCGCCCCGAATAACCTGCAGGATTTTCTGAAATGGATGGATGGTGCAGATCTTATTAATATTTATATCCGTCAAAGAGATAAATGCAAAAAGCTTATTGCTGATGCCGGCCTTATTGTAATGCTTGATTTCAACCAGACAAGCAGGCTGGGAGAGGCAGAAGAGCTTATAAATTCGTCTTCGGCGCAGAAGATAATAATTGACCATCACCTTGAACCCGCTGATTTTAACGGTCTAATGATTTCGGACCCCTCAAAATGCTCCACTTCCGAACTTGTTCATGAGCTTATTACCCTGATGAATGACGGCCCTTTCATCAGTAAGCCTTACGCTGAAGCATTATACGTAGGCATAATAACAGATACCGGAAACTTTGAGTATGGTAACTACACAAGCCGGACTTTCCGGATAGTTGCTGATCTCCTTGAGACTGGAATCGCCAAGGAAAGGATACTTAATCTCATCTACAATAACTTCTCTGAAGAGAGGATGCGGTTAATGGGATTCTCGCTTAATGAGAGAATGGTTCTAATCCCGGAATATCAAACTGCATATATCTTTCTTACCCGGAATGACCTGGCTGCTTTTAAGTATACTAAAGGCGATACTGAAGGATTTGTAAATATGCCGCTTTCAATCAGCGGAATCATCTTTTCAACGCTGTTTATTGAAAAGGAGGGTTTTATTAAAATTTCATTCCGGTCCAAAGGGAAATTCCCTGTGAATTTATTTGCTTCTGAATATTTTTCAGGAGGAGGCCACCTGAATGCTTCCGGAGGAGAGTATCCTGATACTCTTAAAAATACTGTAGGATATTTTAAGAAAGTCCTGAAGGAGAATTTCAAAAGGTTTAACCAGATTGGCTGAAGATGAGATCGGGGATCATGGCATTTGCAATATTTTCCATGATAATTCTATCGTGCAATACCTCCCATGATAAATCAGCCGTTCATCAGGTTCCGGGAAAGAGTGAAATGGCTGATCTCAACAGGTATCTTGTGAGGAAGGACAGGGAAAGGATTGAGAGCTATATTGAAAGAAAAAACCTTAAAATGAAAGAGGCTCCTTCCGGATTATGGTATCTCATCAGTTCTGAAGGTACAGGAAAATATCTGGCTGACAAAGACAAAGTCGAGATGGATTATGAGTGCACCCTGCTTGATGGTACTCCATGCTATTCTTCAAGGGAGCTTGGTCCGAAAGTGATAATACTTGGAAAAACCAGCCTGGAATCCGGCCTTGACCAGGGATTAAGAATGCTCAAACCAGGTGGTGAGGCATTGTTTATTTTGCCTCCGTTCATGGCCTATGGATTACCGGGTGACGGAAAGAAAATACCTTCAAGAGCCATAGTAGTGTATAGTGTCCGCATCAGAGGAGGGCAGCAATAAAAATGCATTGAGTTCGTTAATTAATTATAAAATATTAAATGATGATAAAGGTAAAAAACAGAATCGGGTTATCAGTTATTGCAGGGATTATCATAATATCAATAAGTTCCTGTAATCTGACGAAAAAGTATGAGAAGGAAGAGGAAGCAAATATCCAGACTTATCTTACCAACCACTCCACACTCCATTATGAGAAAAAGGCAAGCGGGTTATATTATCTGGATACGGAAGTAGGAACAGGAGCACAGGTAGCTACCGGTGACAGTGTTTTTCTAATGTTTGACGGTTTTTACCTCAACGGTATTAAATTCGGTACAAATTATGGTACTACAGATACCGTGAAAGGAAGAGCTGGATCAGGTGATTTTATTGCCGGATTTGACGAGGCAATTACTTATATGAAAGCCGGCGGTAAATCAAAGGTAGTTGTCCCTTCTTATCTTGCGTATGGGACATCCGGCTATAGCATGCCGGCATATACTACTTTATTATATGATATTTACCTTGTCAGGTTAAAATCAAACTCGATAAAGTAGTTTCACTGCAGGATAAAGACCACAAGCCTGTCTTTCAGATCAGGAATTTTTAATTTCCAGTCAGATATGCTCAATGTCAGAATTGATTCTGATGGAAGACTTATATCGGCAGCAATGCAGAGCATCAAGTCCTTATTGCATATCTCAAGAATGCTTTCAAGCATTTTTTGGCTGCGGTATGGTGTTTCGATGAAGATCTGTGCAAACCCGTCGTGAGCCCTTCTTTCCAGTTCTTTCAGTTTTGATTCCCTTTCAGGCTGCTTTACAGGCAGATAACCGTTGAATGTAAAATTCTGTCCATTCAGACCCGAAGAGGTAAGTGCCATTATAATTGAAGAGGGACCTGACAGAGGTATTACCCTTATGCCCCTTTTGTGTGCAATCTTAATCAGCCTTGCTCCCGGGTCAGCAATTCCCGGCAAACCGGCTTCGCTCATTAAGCCCAAATCAAAACCTTCAAAGCAAGGATCCAGGTAATTGCTTATGTCCTTATCGCCAGTATGCTCATTAAGTACTTCAAAATGACTCTCTTCAATAGGGAATGTCTTATCTATCAGCCTGAGGTACCTTCTGGCGCTTCTGATTTCCTCGACAACAAAATACCTTATGTTCCGTGTTAACGAGATTACACTTGAGGGGATCACATAGTTGTAGTTTTCTCCACCCAGGGTTACGGGTACCAGGTAAATCTTGCCGTTCATTTTTTCTGTTTACCAAATATAACAATTTTAGTTCTGCCGGAATTGAAATAAAAAATATGATTGAGTTGGCATTTAGTGAATTTTAATTTAGGTTTGTCATGAAATATTTTTGATGTGAAGATAACTTTTCTTGGCACAGGCACTTCGCAGGGTGTACCGGTAATAGCTTGCGAATGTGAGACATGTCAGTCAAAGGACCCTCAGGATAAGAGGCTCAGAACATCCCTTCTCCTTGAGACGGAAAAGGTAACCCTTGTTTTTGATGCAGGTCCCGATTTTCGTCAGCAGATGCTAAGGGAAAATGTGAAAAAGCTTGATGCCATAATTCTTACTCATGAACACAAGGATCATATTGCAGGAATGGATGATGTGAGGGCGTTTAACTATAAGAGCCAGGATGCCCTGGATATTTATGCCGAAGAGAGGGTTCAGAAAGCTGTTAAGCGCGAATTTGCTTATGTGTTTGCAGAGTACCAGTACCCCGGAATTCCAAAAATGAGGCTCAATACTATAAATGATTATTTATTCAACGTAAGGGGAATTGACATTATCCCGATAAAGGTACGTCATATGAACCTTGAAATATATGGTTTCCGTATAGGGGATTTTGCATATATCACTGATGCAAGCTATATCCCTGAATCGAGCAAGGAAAAGCTTATTGGAGTAAAATACCTGGTTATCAATGCCCTGAGGAAGGAAAAACACATCTCACATTTCAGCCTCCGCGAGGCAATAGACTTCATCAGGGAGATTTCGCCGAAAAAAGCATTCATTACTCATATCAGCCACCAGATGGGCCTTGCCAAAAACGTCTCAGAAGAATTACCGGCAGGGATAATGTTAGCTTATGACGGGTTGAAAATGGTGTGTGATGAATGAAAGAGGCAGGCTATTTCTTTTTATAATTCTTGATAAGCTTTTTCTGGTACCCGACTGAAAAGTAGTATTTATTCCTGCCCAGTTGAGACGCATGGACTTTCGAAGCCTGCTTTTTCTTTTCAGCCCACGGATTCTTTTTTACAGGAGCGCAGCTTGTAAATGCCGCAATTAGGATAAAGACCAGGAAGTACTTTAATATTTTTACAGATTTAGACATTAAGCTTGATTCTTTAGAATCTACCCTAAAAATACAATTTATTTAATTAAAAAAAAAATTGAAGGGATCTGTCCCTAAAACCAACTTTTCCAAAGCTTAAACAATTTTTAAATAACCATTATGTATATCTTGCAATAGAATCATCATTGGTTCATATTCTGGAGTTATTTTTTTTTGCCACAATATCATAAAAGAAACGCAATTATGCAGCAATATATTACAAGCCTCTTCATTTTAATAAGGAGAGTTCTGCTGTCTGTGATCACTCTGATTCTTCTTGTCAGCAATTCTGCTGACGCTCAATTGCTCTTCGTCGTTAATATTTCAGGTGACGGCCGGTCAGCAAAAGGCATTCGTCTTTCTGACAGCACCAAGCTTGATTTTGCCCGCAAAAGACCATTATTCAGTTTCGTCGCTGATGGCAGATCATATAGCACAGCCGACATTTCTGCTGCAATTGAAAAAGGAAGTTTCATCTATACTGCCGGCAATAAGCTAAGGATCAGATTTAGCCCGGCAGTTAATCCATCCGGAGAATGGTCTGGGGTGATCCAGTTTGAAAATTCAGGTGAGGACACAGTTTCACTAAGTAATATAGTCCCTTTCGGAGAAAACAGATCGTCGGTTTACATCACAGGTTACGGACCCGATGACCTTGCCCGGGCATGCCTCTTCCGTCCCGGATTCAGGCCGGTAAGGGTCATCCTGCCTGATAATGCCTGGGAACTCGGTTACTCTTCATTTTCTGCAGATAAGGATTATTCAGTTTGTGCCCTGGCAAGACGTCAGAAAACCGAAGGCGGACAGAAGAGAAGGTATGAGACCATACTTCCTCCGAAAGCAAAGGTCACTTATAATCTATATACTGGTATCTACAGGGGTGAGTGGCAACAGGGTTTAAGGCTTATGTTCAGGGACAGGTATTTATATGATCTTGAGAAATTTGATAACAGGCTTTTCGAAAGAGCTGACCTTGCATGGATCAGGGAAAGTTACCTCATTATCCTTGAGATGGTATGGGACAGGGACTTTTATGACAGAACAACCGGAAAATATAATTACGGCGAAATACTGAAAAAGGGGATAGAGCAATTTGGATTAGTAGATGTGTTTGGGATATGGCCTACATGGCCGCGGCTTGGGCTCGACAATAGAAACCAGTGGGATCTCTACAGGGATCTTCCAGGGGGTACGAACCAGCTCCGGAACTTTTCCCGGCTTTCCCGACCCTTCGGTACCAGGTTCTTTATATCATATAATCCATGGGATAATAGTACACGGCAGGAAGATCAGTACAAGGGAATGGCAAAGCTTATCTCCGAAACCGAAGCTGACGGAGTTGTTCTCGATACAAGGGGCAGTTCCAGCTATGAGCTCCAGGCTTCTGCCGACAGCGTAAGAAAAGGAGTTATAATGTACTCCGAGGGGATGGCTGTTACCAAAGATATGCCGGGCATTATTTCCGGGAGAGTGCATAACGCGATTTTTTACTCTCCTGAACTTAACCTTAATAAGCTGATCAAACCTGATTTTGCTATATTCAGGGTCTGCGACGTTGGAGAAGATATATTGCACAGGGAGATCGCCATTTCATTTTTCAACGGCTATGGCACTGAACTTAATATGTTCCGGCCTGGAGGGAGAGGTGAGGATTATAGCAATGATCTTGATTTTCTGGCCAGGACTACTTTCATACTCAGGCAGAACAATGACGCTTTCCTCGATAATGGCTGGACCCCGCTTGTGGAAACAACAGTTGATGACGTATTTGTAAACAAGTGGAACTCAGGTGGAAAGACTATTTATACAGTTTTGAATATGAATCCGGCCGGGATATCCGGCAGGCTTTTCAGTGTAGCACCTTCGAAAGAGAAACATTTTGTTTCTATCTGGAATCATGAAAATATAAAACCCGAAACGGGGAACGATAAACTCTTCATACCTGCCAGGGCTGATGGCTGGCAGTCTCAGCTTTCCGGTACCAGGAAAGAGGGATCAGTTGATTGCATAGCAGAATTTCCTGATATTCTAAAGTCTGAGCTTAGGGGAGATACCATCGGCATCAGTAATCCCAAAAGCGGAATTACAATAATATGGAAGGGCAATCCTTCCTATAAAACAACATTCAAGGAGTTCAGGATCAGGAGAGATACTCTTATCAGGGTTAAAGATCTGTTCGGGTATTATGAAGGTAAAATAGTAGTGCAATTAATAGAAAACAAATTACTTAAGGATGAAGATGTTCTGACGCTTAAAGGGGGAAAGCCATGGCTCATAAGCAGGACGGAACTTACCAAGCTGGCAGTCAGCACTCCTGCGCAAATGGTATTGGTGCCGGGAAGGACTTTCACATTTAATGTGACGACGAGGGAGGATTTCATTCCCTATCCCGATGTAAGCGGCAGATCATTCAGGATTGATACTTTTCTTATCGACAAGTACCCTGTTACAAACGCACAGTATTTTGAATTTCTGGTTGCAACCGGTTATATACCATCAGATACGACCCGTTACCTGAGGCACTGGGAATCAGGTACATTCAAGCAGGGACAGGAAAAATACCCGGTTGCTTATCTGAGTATTGAGGATATGAAAGCTTATGCAAAGTGGGCCGGGAAGCGATTGCCTACTGAAGCTGAATGGCAATTGGCAGCACAGGGTACTGATAACCGTAAATGGCCATGGGGAGATGAATTTCATGGTACAAACTGCAATAATGCTTTTGACAGGGCTACGCCGGTTGATGCTTTTAACAAGGGACAAAGCCCTTATGGCGTCATGGATATGGTGGGCAATGTATGGCAGATGACCGGTGATATGTATTTTAACGGATCAGATTATTTCAGCGTAATACGGGGAGGAAGCTATTATCGTCCTGATTCCAGCTGGTGGTATATAGAAGGTGGTCCGCAGGAGCTCGACAAAACCCAGATCATGCTGCTTGTATCACCAGGATTTGACCGTAGTGCAACAGTAGGATTCCGTTGTGTTAAGGATATTGATGCCAGGAACTTTTAAGGCAGAAAATAGAATTCACACGTACCTATACCTTTAATTTCTTTTCAATCTCAGTGATCTGGTTTCTGAAATGTTTATCAGTGTCAATAAGGTTGTTTACCGTTTTGCAAGCGTGCAATACTGTTGCATGGTCCTTGCCTCCGATGTGCGATCCAATGCTTGCAAGTGAAGCCTTAGTCAGGCTCTTTGAGAAATACATCGAAACCTGCCGTGCCTGTACAATTTCCCTTTTGCGTGTTTTACCCTGAATAAGGTCGATAGGGATCTTGTAATAGTCGCATACTATCTTCTGAATATATTCAATGGTAATTTCTTTTCTTACAGTGCTTATGAGTTTTTCGACCATCAGCCTGGCCAGGTCAAGAGTTATTTCTTTTCTGTTCAGAGTAGACTGTGCATAAAGGGAGATGAGTATAGCTTCAAGTTCCCTGATGTTATTTGAGATGTTTGCAGCAAGGAATTCAAAAATTTCTTCCGGAAGTTCAATGCCATCGTTGTAGGCTTTTTTCTTGAGAATCGCCAGGCGTGTTTCATAATCAGGCCTCTGAAGATCGGCCTGCAGGCCCCATTTGAATCTAGAAAGAAGTCTCTGTTCCAATCCCTGAAGATCGACAGGAGGTTTGTCGCATGTAAGGATAAGTTGTTTTCCCGACTGGTGAAGGTGATTAAAGATGTGGAAGAAAGTATCCTGTGTCTTTTCCTTGCCGGCAAACTCATGCACGTCGTCGAGAATAAGGACATCGATCATCTGGTAAAAATGTAGGAAATCATTTTTGTTATTGTTCCTTACAGATTCTACGAACTGGGTCTGGAATTTATTTGCGTTGACATAAAGAACAGTTTTGTCAGGATGCATCTCTTTGACAAGGATTCCGATAGCCTGGGAGAGGTGAGTTTTTCCAAGGCCTGAATCGCCATAGATCATCAGAGGGTTAAAGGCAGTTCCGCCCGGATTATTGCCGACTGCTATTCCTGCCGATCTTGCAAGCCTGTTGCATTCACCCTCAACATAGTTGTCGAAATTATACTCGGGATTAAGTTTAGGGTCGAAGTGAACTTTTTTAATTCCCGGAATTACGAAGGGGTTCTTGATGGATGGCTGAGTAACGTTGAATGGAACCTGGACAGGTCTGTTATTAAGGTCGGTCTTGTATTTTGAAGGGTACCTTACTGTATAGGGTTTGCCATCTGAATAGGTAGCATTCTCCATAACGACGTTGTATTCGAGCTTGGCATCGGTGCCGATTTCGCGCCTTAGGGTTTTCCTGAGGATATCAATATACTGCTCCTCGAGGTATTCGTAAAAGAAGGGACTTGGAACCTGAATTGTCAGTACGTTATTTTCAAGCTTTAAAGGTACAATTGGCTCAAACCATGTTTTGAAGCTGATGGATGGAATAATATCTTTAATTATTTGCAGACAGTTATTCCATACGTCAAGGTGTGTTTTGTTCATTTAGTTCGGTTGTTAAAATATTCAGGTTCGGTTGGCGCTATTTCTTATACAATATTTGTAAAAAAATATCTTATAAAAAAAATTATTTTTACTAGGTTATATCAAAAATAGTATATGTTTTTAAACATCAGCAACTTATGAAAAAATATTTTTTTTATCGTTATAAAGTGCTAATTATCAATATATTATAATAACGTCAAATGGTTTGTTGGTGTGCTACAATTCATTAGAAGGCCTTACTCAAAAATCAACAATGAACTCTTTAAATGAGGATTATTTTGTAATCAATT
>Ga0209540_10003385_pt1 | contig 10883 bp, 12 predicted proteins | sample BarGraIncu01121A_FD_184501 | JGI IMG/M metagenome (GOLD analysis project Ga0209540, IMG submission 184501) | Arctic peat soil microbial communities from Barrow, Alaska - Barrow Graham LP Incubations 011-21A (SPAdes) (version 2) | ecosystem: Environmental > Terrestrial > Soil > Wetlands > Peat... | reverse complement strand
GCCAATTCTCCGGCAAGTCAATCCAGTATTGGATCATGATGCTACACTCAATGGCTACGAAAGCCGCTTTATTAGATATTCTATCGGAGCAATTAAAATTTAGAGCGCTCTGAAGTAATATCACTCTCCAGAAAAATTTATATCACTTGAGTTTACTCAGTCCCAAACATACAAAAATTAAACAAGATGTATTTAGGAGAAAAAGAGATGAATAATCGAATATTTGCAGGGACGCTTATCTTCTCCCTCGCCGTCCTGTTCCTTGGGACGGCACTAGGTCAGGAAGAGAACAGCAGCACAGATAGCCAGATCGCCATAACAAGCGCCAATTTCGTGGCTCCCAGCCCGGAGAAGGAAAACCTGAATGAGGAATGGGTGGAAGTCTCCAACAATGGCTCGTCGGAAGCAAATCTGACCGGCTGGACTCTTGAGGATGCGCAGAATCACACTTACACCATCCCGGATTTCAGTCTCAAAGCAGGCGCCAAAGCCAAGATCCGAACAGGAATTGGAAATGATACCTCTGCAGACCTCTTCTGGAACAAGAAAACACCCATCTGGAACAACTCTGGGGACGTGGCAACTTTGATGGATGCCGCGGGCAATATCGTCTCCCGCTATCCCAAAGAATCCCAAGGGGCCTGAAAACCCCCATTTTTTCCCTCATTACGTCCCGATCACAGTCTCCTTATGATCCCACTTTTGGCAAAACCCGAACTCATACAAAGCGCCATCTCCATCACCCTGAATGCCGGTGCCAGAGCGCAAGTAACAAATGCCATCTAAACCTCTTATTCTATGGTGTATTATGATGAATCTTGAAGAGATGTCGGATGTATTGAAGTCCTCCTTAGGAATCCATGACAATATCGTAGGCGTGCGATTGTTCAAGAGCGAAGAAGAGATCCCCAAAGATCTTGACCAGATTGAGAGGCCCTTCCGGTATTGCTCCATGGTCCAGACCGCGAGGCTCCAGGGAACCAGCTTCCTGGCGCACGCGGACTACCACGAATGCAAGGGAGGCTCATCCGGCCTCGGTCTGGAGGCTTGCCCTGAGAACATCAAATCCGGATCTCTGTACTTCGACAAATTGCACAAGTGCGAGAGCCGCGACGTGGGCTCCAACATCGCATCAAGCATGCCGCGCCTTCTTCCCGGCAGCACAGTCGCCACCTACGTCGCGCCGCTGGACAAGATGGTGATGAATCCTGATGTGGTGATATTAGTAGGAAATCCACTTACTGCCAGGAGAATCGTCCAGGCGGTCGAGTACAAAAAGGGAGGACGGACCACCTTCAACACGGCCGGGATTCAGTCCTTCTGCGTGGATGCCACCGCATCACCCTACCTCAAAGGCGAGGTGAACTTTTCATTGGGCTGCGACGGATCTGCGAAGAACGCCGGGCTGGAGGATGAGGATGTCGTGATAGGCATACCCTTCGCGATGATGGAGAACATCTGCACGGTCCTTAAGGAGCACTACCAGGTCTGGGACAAGTTCATGAGAGGATGAGAAAGAGAGGAGATTCAACTTTTTTTGGTAGGTTTTCGACAAGACATTAGGACGCCATCAATAGTCTGCAGTCTAACCGCCGTCGCTCGGCCGGCCGCGGCCTGGAGCGGCGCCCCCACCCATAGCGCGGGTGGCCCGCAGGGCCGACTCGCGGCACCCCGGAAGAATAGAGGAAAACTGTCCTCGTTTGCATTTACTCTGTCCCGTCTGCTGTTGAATGACATTAGCGTATCTTTCATTTAGACGCAAAAATTATCTAACCACTTCTTCTGGATTTCCGCGCGGTAAAACGCGCTGGGGTGACGGGGGCGCACTCAGGCCGTGCGGGCCCCCCTAACCCCGCGTCCGCGGGGAACAATCTATGATAGCTTTGCCCCTTATTTTCTGGCACGTGTTTGATAAGACCCAGACGGCAAACAGCCGCTAGCCATTGTAATGAAGAACTGTCGACGGCCTTGGCCAGCCTCGGCCATAAGACGCGCCATCTGCCTCCGGCACGCGGAATCCCGTAAGAGGAGACGCAAGGCTGGATCTGGTAGAGTGAAGCAAGAAAAGAAAGAAAACCAAACTTAAAAAAAATTGTTAATCGATCAGAATGCGTCCAAGATCCTCGATCAACATCAATTCTGATTCGTTCTCTTAACTTCGCCAGTTTCGCCTGATTGGGTATAATAGGATGTTGTAGGATTAATCTGTTGATCTGGTTGGGAGGAGACGGCCCCTTCTTGAGACCCTTGAGCCACATCAGCACTTACCAGATATACTGCACCTTCGTCCGTTTGAGTAACGTCGTAACTCAAGCTGAGGGGGCTGTAACCCTCTTTAGTGAAATTGAACTGCCAGGTTCCAGGCTGTCCGCTAACGACCACCAATCCATTCGAGTCCGTAAACCCTTGGAAACTGTTGCCTGCGGCATCCTGTCCCGTGACCTGGACATCCGATAGCATCGTTCCATTAAGGTCCCCTTCATGAACGTCGATTGTCAGAGCGACATTATCTACGGTTGGGGTTGCTTTTTGGAGATAAACAGAACCATCACTGGTCGCCGTGACATCGTAACCTAAGCTCAGGGGATCATATCCTTCCTTTGCAAATGTAAACTGCCAGCTACCGGGTTGTCCTGAAACGACCGCAACTCCGTTTGAATCAGTAACTGCTTGAAAGCCGCTGCCCGCCGCGTCCTGTCCGCTTACTGAGACACCTGTTAGCAGCGTTCCATTGAAGTCCCCTTCATATACATGGACCGTTAGAGCGACCTGATCCTGGGCGGATGCAACCAGCAGCGTGCTGCTGCACATTAAAAGCATCAATACCGCTAAACAATAACCATTTTTCATATCAGTTTTCTCCTTACTCAAATAGCTTCAATTCCTTTCAAATTTATTGCTCATTTTTCAAAACTGTTGCTCATTCTTATTTTCGATATGAGATTTACAAACCTTATTTTCCATCCACCACTACGAGATCATCATCCAAAAAAAGTGGACGATCAATGATATTTTCGCTGATCATTCCTAATAGCCTAAACTTTTATATTGATTACAACTAATTTGACGCCAACATTGCCGCCCTTTTCCCTGTCGCCCATCATGGACTTTACATTCTTATGGTCCATCTTCTTACCATCTTGACCACCCATCATGGACTTCTCGCAGCCAAATGCCTTCTGCTTGCTGTCTTGGCCCTGCCACATCTGCTTGCCATCCTGGCCCGTCACGGACTTCTCGCAGCCAAATGCCTTCTGCTTGCTGTCTTGGCCCTGCCACATCTGCTTGCCATCCTGGCCCGTCACGGACTTCTCGCAGCCGCAGGTCTTCTGGGTGTTATCTTGACCCTGAGGCAACTGCTTGCCATCCTGGCCCATCATGGACTTCTCGCAACCGCAGGTCTTCTGGGTGTTATCTTGACCCATTATGGAATTCTGGCCGCCACAGGTCTTTTGAGTATTATCTTGGCCCTGAGAAATCTGCTTGCCGTCTTGGCCCTGCCACATCTGGTTGGCGTCCTTTCCAATTCCATTGTCCGGCATTGAAAAGGCCGGGATAATAAGAACACATATAGCGGCCAATGCCACCAAGAACTTAACGTAATTCATTTAATATACCTCCACTCAGGATCATTTCTCCACATTGAGAAGTTTCCTGCACACGCATCTTTCTTGGAACGATATAAAAAGATAGAACCGAACGACTATGCAACGAACTTCGAATAAATCCGGAATTAAAGGTCAATGAATGTTTAGAAGCTTATTCATATGCATTTAATGGTTCTGTTTTCTAAAATCATCCTTGATTTTTGTTAAACAATAGAATAGGACTTCAATCACATCCTAAATGGAAAAAATCGCCCATTCCGATGAGAAGGTAGATGCAATCATCTGCTAAGAGCACAATAGCGACGGGTTTAGTAGTCTTCACAAAAATTAAATATGATACCTGCCGCGAATTTGTATTGAGCAGCTCGAAAGGAATTTTTGTGGGCACTCTTCAAGCGAGACGAATAAAACAACCCTTTCATATAAATAAAGCACCTTGCCTAAAAAGCGTTTCGCAATCGTTTATCGACGTAATCATTTGTCGAATTTGCCGCAAGGTTTTCATACCCGATTCCAGGAAATGATTATTTATGAACGCTTTTGGTCAGCTTGATCCCCAGATCAGGGCGAGGCTAGCGGAGAAGTCTATCATCGAGCCTACGCTGCCGCAAGAGCAATCCATACCGGCAATTCTGGCTGGAGAAAATGTGCTCCTCATTGCGCCCACCGGCACCGGCAAGACCGAGGCTGCGAGCTTGCCGATCTTTCACCGGATTCTTGCAGGGGAGCGGAAGGGCATCCAGGCGGTATACATCACGCCCTTGCGCGCACTGAACCGGGATATGCTGCGCCGATTTCATGAATGGGGAGAACAGCTTCATATCACAGTGGCAGTTCGTCATGGCGACACCAGCCAGAGCGATCGGAGGAAGCAGTCCCTCAAGCCCCCGGATTTGCTGATCACGACACCAGAGACCATGCAGATAATGCTGACCGGCAAGCGCTTGCGCCAAAACCTTTCCACGACCAAGATCGTAGTAGTTGATGAGGTGCACGAGATGGCCACATCCAAGCGCGGCTCGCAGCTGGCCGTGATCCTGGAGAGACTGGCAGAGCTTGCAGGCGACTTTCAGCGTATAGGTCTCTCTGCCACAGTCGGCTCGCCGGAGGCCGTAGCTAAATTGCTTGTCGGATCAAGTCGTTCCTGCAAAATCGTCCAGACGGATATGGAAAGGGCGAGCGACTTTCGAGTAGTCAGCCCTCAGGCCACCCGGCCAGACTACGCTATGGCAAGTCATCTAGAGTGCGATCCCCGCCTGGCAGCGCAAATTCGCTTGATCCGGGAGATGGTGCATACCAGAAAGTGCCTGATATTCGTCAACACACGCCAGGCGGCTGAGGTTTTAGGCTCACGATTCAGGCAACTGGGCGAGCCCATCGGCGTCCATCACGGCAGCCTCTCTGTGGAAGCGCGGGTGGAAGCGGAGGAGGCCTTCAAGACCGGAGCCCTGCGGGGGCTCATCTGCACCTCGTCTATGGAGCTAGGAATCGATATCGGCGATGTGGATCACGTCATCCAGTACAGTTCACCACGCGAGGTCTCGAGGTTGCTGCAACGAGTGGGCCGCTCAGGCCACAAGATCGGCCTCATCTCTTCCGGGACAATAATCGCCACCTGCGCCGACGATGTGGCCGAGGCCTGCGCTATCTCCAGGAAGGCGGCAGCAATGGAGTTAGAGTCGATCCAGATTCACGAGAAGCCCACCGATGTCCTGGCTAACCAGATTGTGGGGTTAGAGATGGATTTCGGAGATATCAGCCTGGAAAAGACCTACCAGATTGTATGCAGAGCCTACCCCTTCCGGGATCTGACACTCAATGAAATGCAGGGAGTCGTCGACCAGATGGAAGAAAACAGGCTGGTTCGACAGTACAACGGGATTTTGCAGAGAACCCGCAAGGCTCGGGAGTATTACATTGAGAACCTCTCCATGATCCCGGATGAGAAGAGGTTCAATGTCTATGATATCGTGGGCCGACGGTCTGTGGGAACCCTGGATGAAGCATTCGTGATCAGCTTCGCCCAGCCCGGAGCCACCTTCGTCACCAAGGGAGAGATCTGGGAGATTACGGAGATCGGAGAGAACGAGATCAAGGTCGTACCGATTCACCGCAGCGGCGAGATCCCCAGCTGGACCGGCGAGGAGATTCCCGTTCCCTTTGATGTGGCGCAGGAAGTCGGCCGGATTCGGCGAGAGATCCGCGAGACTCTGGAGAAAAGCGTGGGCGGAAGCACGCTTGCCATAGAAGAGCTGCGAGGGTTGTATCCTGTAGACCAGGAAGCGGCAGAGGAGCTGGTCGACCTCATAAAAAAACAGATGGAAAAGAACCTGCCGGTTCCAGATGAATCAAACATAGTTGTGGAGAGCGGTGGGGAAGGTGTCATCATCAACGCGTGCTTTGGCCACAAGACCAATGATACCCTGGGAAGGGTCATCACATCCATCCTTTCCGCTCGCTTTGGCAGCAGCGTAGCCCTGCAGATTGACCCCTATCGAATCGAGCTGACGCTGCCAAAGGCCTTGCTGGCGGAGGAGATAGAGAAGATGATCCTTGATCTGGACCCAACGTACGTCGAGCCCATCCTGGAGATGACACTGAAGAACACCACCCTCCTGCGCTGGAAGATGGTGCATGTGGCCCGCAAGTTCGGTGCCTTCTCCAGGGACGTGGACTACCAGAGGGTAAGCATGGCGAAGCTTCTGGCCGTATTCGAGGGCACACCCATGTACCGCGAAGCGTTGCGGGAGATCTACCACGACCGCCTGGATATAAAGCGGGCCAAATGGGTGCTGGAGAAGATCCGGGAAGGAACGATCACTATCACGACCAGCGGGCTCTCGCCTATCGGAACCAGTGGTCGAGGTGGAGGAAGAGATGTCACCTCGCCGGAGCATGCCGATGCCGCTGTCATCAACCTTCTCAAGAACAGGATCATGAACGACCGGGTGTTGCTTTTTTGCGTGAACTGCAAGAAGTGGAAGTCCATGCGCCAGGTCGAGCGCGTGCCAGAGCAACCGGAGTGTCCCCTATGCGGATCTCGCATGGTGGCCGCACTCAAGCCCTGGGAGGAGGAGGAGATCAAGGTCGTCAAGAAGCCGGAGAAGAAGAAGACCGCCGAGGAGAGGCGCAGAACAAAGAGGGTATTCAGGAATGCCAATCTGGTCTTGAGCTATGGCAAAACTGCCGCAATAGCGCTGGCGAGCCGGGGCCTGGGGCCGGAGACGGCAGCACGGGTAGTTGGAAAATTGCAGAGTGATGAGCTGGAGTTCTACAGGGACATCCTGAAGGCGGAGAGGGAGTACGCTAGGACGAAGAGGTTCTGGGGATGATGGCCGTCGTCGTGAGGTGTTCCCGAAGTTAAGCTTTCATATATTTTATTCATCAAAATGAATCAATAGAAGTAAGATAGGGCAAAATCGGTGGAATTTTTCGAATCCACTTCCATTCCCTGAAAAAGAATTATTCAGGCTTGGATTTTTTTCAAGCCTTTACTGTTCAGCCAGCACCACACCTACCGCATCAATGTAAGAACCTGAGCGCCCGTATAATCCCACAATTTGCCATCCTGGTGGGGCTGCATAGTAGTAGTCCGCATCACCGCCGCTTCCACCGTAGGTTGGAGATACCCTCAAATTTGTATGGAACCGGACGGAATCAACATACTGGCCGTAACTCCCACTTATTGCATTTATGTATTCTCCATCTCTTAGAGAAAATGTAGCAGCGTTTCCACCATCGCCTCCATGCTTATCCATATATGTAATCTGCCCGCCCGGAAGCTGTAGCACCATTTGCAGCGAATCAACAAAAGACCAGGAGCGAACTTGTACTTCCGTGACCTTGGCACCAGAAGAGACGCTGTCTACGAATGGTGCGCCACCATACCCTCCAGACGGGCCCAAGTTTATCTGGCTCTGTCCGCCTGCAGTTCCCATGACAATGACGGCTATCGCAATCATTATCATAACAGAAAAGATCTTTTTCATGGACCAATCTCCACCTCTTATATCCGACGAATCTGTTTCTTAAAGCCGTTTTACTTTGATTCTATTTAAGAATTTTTATATAAACTTATCGAGTTTCAAGACGCTTAAGATCACCTTTGAGTAAATTTTCCTTAAAGTAGTGATGCCTCCTTCGTCAAACTCTGCTGTCTCGCCACATTTGCTAATGAAGCCGCTCATCATCTCGCATTAGCAAAATCCCTTAATACCAGTCGAAGGAGAACAATCGTTAGTAACGCATAATTCTCTACAAAATTGGATCGTGATCTCATAATATTCTTATAAAATGAATGCCTATCTTTAAGGTATGCAACCGGAGATTTCCTGGAACACAAAGAGTGTCTCCTCTGAGCTTTGCGGTCTTGTAGATGCCTGAAGCCGTATCCGACATCTCATGAGCGTATTGACCTATGTAGCAACGAAAATCCATACTCAAGAATTGAGGATTTGAAACTTTCAGAAATCTGATGGCAATCATGAGTCTTGATGCTGGTACAAATGTGGTAAAAATCGCGAGCCTTCGCCGTCACGCACGCTTCCACGCGCACGAGGCTGAGCAAGATGGAGATAGATAATAATGAGTTATGAAACGACGTGTGATCCTATTGAGACTCTTTTGGTGGAAGACAATCCTGGCGATGTGCGATTGACAATAGAGGCACTCAAGGAAGGAAAGGTTGCGAACATAGTAAACGTGGTCATCGATGGAATGGACGCCATGGCCTTTCTGCAGCGTGTTGGCAAATATGAAAATGCCCCAAGGCCTGACTTGATCCTTTTAGACCTCAACCTGCCAAAGAAAAATGGACGCGAAGTGTTGGCCGAGATCAAAATGGACCCCAGTCTTAGACACATACCTGTAGTTATCCTAACGTCCTCGCAGGCTGAAACGGATATTATTACGACATATAAACTGCATGCCAACTGCTACATCACGAAACCAGTAGACTTCGATCAATTCATAAACGTTATCAAGTCCATCGAAGACTTCTGGTTTACCGTTGTAAAACTCCCTTTCGAGAGAGATGCTGTCCACCAGGGACCCGGCTCCCCGCCCGATAGGATGAAATTTGAAAGATGATAATTATTACAACGTATTGGCGATAGGGCGCTGATTTTTCAGACATATGTATTCAGACGTATGTATCGAAAGAGAAGGAAGTGAATGAAAGATGCAGAAAAATGATGAATTAGAAAATGAGAATAAAGTTGCTTCGATGAAGAGAGATATTAACGACATCCTGGGATCCAATGATTACGATCGCATGCAGGCACTCGACAACAGGTTTGCCGAGCTCGAGTTAGTCATTCCAACCAAGGAAGACTACGCTCTCCTGCAGGATGTCACGGCCATGCTGCAAGAGGAGATAAAGGATAGCAGCGACTTGGAGTACACAGATGATGATTACGATGAAGTGACCAGGGAGCTCTATGAAGATCTGCTCGATGAGGATGCAAGTCCCGACCTGCGCGGCCGAGCGATCATAGGCTTCGCGATTGACCTGCTGAAGAAGGCATTCGAAGGCCTCGAAGAGCCGCAGGAGGAAGAAAAGGAGGACGAAGAGACGGCAGCCGAAGAAGGGTCGGGCGAGTAAGAGGCGTTTGGCGATCGGAGAACGCCATGGCTTCATGCAATTTCATACAATTTCTCATGGCTCTGCCTGAGGCAGAGCCTTCATGCTCGAAGCCCCGAATCAATAACAGAATAATCTCGACCTTCACTCTGGCCCAGGCCTCTAATATATTCAAGGCCGTAATCAAAAGCGTGATAAAATTTTATCTGGAAACGGAAAGATGACTCCGCCAAGGGTTGATCAATTATTGAGGCGAAGGCATGACCTCATAAAGGAAGTAAGAGGGCAGACCCGCGTCAACTAACGAGCGAAGACACTTCTGCCTGAGCCTTGTAGCTCATTTGCGGCCAAAGAGAGTAAGCGCCCCCGGGCAGAGGAGTTTCGATTGCCTTTTCCACTACATGCTCTCCGACGTCCGATCCTTCATTATAAGCTGACTTAATACCGGCCTCGATGGCCCATATCGTCGTAATATTCCAGCTATAGAGACGCGCATCGTAGTACAGGTTCATGAGAGCGCCTTCCTCTGTACCGGCCTGCCCGACCGTATTCAAGAAATATTCAACGTCCTCTTTATGTGCACCTCGACGCGATGCAAACTTCCTGATATCGTCAATCGACAACGAATTCAATTAGAACACCCCCTCAACTAACTGCTCCTGAGTATGGAATAGATCAACGAGCCTAGACTCTGCTATCCCCTGTAGAGAAGCCATGCGCTGGTCAATTTTTTCGATTTCATAGTTCATCTTCGAGATCCTCTCCGAAAGCAGTTCGCGCCTTTGAATCAGTGCCTCACTTTCACTCATTGCCCTTACCTCCGATTTTTCGCATTCACTCAATGCAGGGTTATGCATCGAATGATGTCGCACTTGTTCTGTAGCATGGCTGTTTGGCATGTACATATAAGCCTTTTATGACACAGATTGCGAATTATAGTACAAAGTGAGAAACATAATATGGCTTTCAATGACAGGTATCATTTGCGAAATTTCTCCACCAAAAGAGGACTCTAGAGAAACGCTCGGGATGAAGAAAGATCTTGACCATTTATCCTATGTTGAACTCAGCGACCTCAGAGCATGTAGGGCAGAAGAGGTTCCGGCTACGGCAGTCTGCCATTTTGGCAAACCGGGAGGCACAAAGCGTTTAGTTTAAGAATTATCATGACGTATTATTGAAGAACAGAAGTGAATATTATGGATGTTAAGAACAAGATAGTCGTTGTAACCGGAGCCTCATCAGGAATCGGCCTTGCCACGGCAAGACTTCTCACAGAGCGAGGCGCAAAACTCGCACTCGTTTCCCGCTCAAAAGAGAAGTTGAAGGCACTCTCAAAAGAGCTTCCCGAATCAATAGCGATTCCTGCCGATATGACAAAGCCCAATGAGATCAAGAGAATGGTGGAACAAACGAAGGATCATTTTGGGCGGATTGATATCCTGGTCAATAATGCCGGTCAAGGGTATTATGCAACCCTTGAAAAAACTGATCTCGATATATTCCATCATATCTTCGATCTGAACCTGATGGGACCGCTCATCGCCATGCAGCAGGTCGTTCCTATTATGAGAAAACAAGGACAGGGTGCAATTATCGTATTTGCTCAATATTACGTTGAAATGCTGATTAGATAAATTCTGCGACCAAAAATTATTAATACGTATATTCTAAAATAATTTGTTTGTGCCAGA
>Ga0209540_10003383_pt1 | contig 10887 bp, 10 predicted proteins | sample BarGraIncu01121A_FD_184501 | JGI IMG/M metagenome (GOLD analysis project Ga0209540, IMG submission 184501) | Arctic peat soil microbial communities from Barrow, Alaska - Barrow Graham LP Incubations 011-21A (SPAdes) (version 2) | ecosystem: Environmental > Terrestrial > Soil > Wetlands > Peat... | reverse complement strand
CGAGGCCCTGCGCGAACTGGAGACCGCCGAGCCAAGCGTCGTCGCGTGCGGGGGCGGCATCGTCGCTCGCGACGCGAACCGCTCGGAGCTCAAGCGACTGGGTCGCGTCGTCTACCTGAAAGTGAGCGCCGGCGAGACGCTCGCGCGAGTCGGCAACGACGGCACGCGCCCTCTCCTGTCGGGCCCGGGCGGCGTGCTCGCGGCGACCCGGCTGCTCGAGGCCCGCGAGTCCTTGTACACCGCCGTGGCCGACCTGTCAGTCGACACGGTCGGCCGCACCGCCGAGCAGGTCGCCGAACAGGTCGCTGCCGCCATCGAGGGGTTGAGCGCATGAGCGAGCGCCGCCGCGTGCACGTCGAGACCGGGAGCGCTGCCTACGACGTTGTGGTCGGCAGGGGGGTTCTCGGCGAGGTGGGGGAGCTGGTGCACGCCGTGGCGCGAGGACGCCGCGTCGCCCTGGTGAGCGACTCCAACGTGAGCGAGCTGTTCGGCGTGCAGGTCGGCGCCAAGCTCATCACGGCAGGCTTCGAGGTGCGTCCGATCACGTTCCATGCGGGCGAGGCCTCGAAGAACTGGCAGGTCGCTGGCGAGCTTCTCGAGGCGTTCGCGGAGGACGGACTGGACCGCCTCGACACCGTCATCGCGCTGGGCGGCGGGGTCGTCGGCGACCTCGTGGGGTTCTCGGCGGCGACGTACCTGCGTGGCGTGGATCTCGTCCAGATACCGACGACGCTGCTGGGGCAGGTGGACAGTTCGGTGGGCGGAAAGACCGGAGTGGACCTCCGCGCGGGCAAGAACCTCGCGGGAGCCTTCAAGCAGCCGCTTCTCGTGCTTGCCGATGTCGACGCGCTGTCCTCGCTGCCGGAGTCCGAGTGGCGCAGCGGTTTGGCCGAGGTTGCGAAGAGCGCCGTCATCGATGGCGAGGAGTTCACCGCCTGGCTCGAGTCGAACGCCGACGCGCTCCTGCGACGCGACCTGGCCGCGGTCGAGGAGGCCGTGGTCCGCTGCGTCGCGTTCAAGTCTGGTGTGGTCTCGACCGACGAGAAGGAAGAAGGCGCGCGCGAGTGCCTGAACTACGGACACACACTCGGGCATGCCATTGAGAACGTGGCGGGGTATGGCGTCATCCCACACGGTCTGGCAGTCGCCGAGGGCATGCGGTTCGCCGTTCGACTGGCGGTCGAGGCATCGGTTGCCTCGCGTGAGTTCGTGAAGCGACAGGACGCGATCCTCGATGCGCTCGGTCTGCCGGCGCTGTCGAGCGCGTGGCCGGTCAACGAGTTGTTGGTCGCGATGCACTCCGACAAGAAGGCGCGGTCGGGTTCGGTGCGGTTCGTACTCGCCGAATCACCGGGAACGTGGTCGTGCACCGCAGTAGAGGATGGAACCATCCGCGAGCATCTTGAGGCGTGGACCCGCTCGAAAGGCAGGGAGTGACTATGGTGCGAGTACTCGTACTCAACGGACCGAACCTCAACCTTCTCGGGACGCGAGAGCCCGAGGTCTATGGTTCGAGCGGGCTTGCCGAGATCGAGGCACGCCTGAACGTGCTTGCCGAAGAGCTTGAGGCGGAGGTCGTCTTCGTTCAGAGCAATCACGAGGGCGAGCTCATCGACGCCCTTCACGAGGCGGGGGGCACGTGTGATGCGGTGGTGTTCAACCCCGGTGCGTACACGCATTACTCGTACGCGTTGCGCGATGCGGTGGCTTCGATCCCGCTTCCGGTCGTCGAGATCCACGTGTCCAACATCTTCGCGCGTGAGGAGTTCCGGCACGAGAGCGTGATCGCTCCAGTCTGCGCCGGGCAGATCGCAGGGTTCGGCGTCGAGAGCTACGTGCTCGGGCTGAGGGCCGCGCTCGGGGCAATCGTGTAGGCCGCTACGAAGCCCATTGGATGATCTGCTCGCCGAGGTCAGGCAGGACTGACACGTCCGATGCACGTCGTCGCGCCACCCGCGCGGCTCACTTCTGCTGACCTCCACGGGTCGTTCTTGTAGGCGCATCCAGTCCGCTCTCCAACTCGCGACCAGGGAGCGTGTTCTGTAGCTGAGGCCTGAGATCGTAGGGCAGGGTATACTTAATTGGCAGCATCGCCAGCTCGACACGAAGGCGGCACGACCGCTGCTTAAGGCCGTCGGGCGGGTAGCCGATACTACGGTGGGATGGTGTCAGATGCGGCGGTCAACCGACAATGGCGCGGTCAGGGATGCAGGCTTCACGGTGGCCGAGATTGTTGTCGCGGCTGCGATCCTGTTCTTCGCGGCAGTGGCGATCCTCGGGCTGATCGGAAGCGCGCAGCAGGCGGCCATAGCCGCCAAGGAGAAGGCCGTTCTCGTCAACGCGGTCGCGAGTCAGATGGAAAGCGTGCGCTCTCTCTCGTGGTCGGACATCGGCACGCCCACGGGCTCCCCGGCAGGCACCTTCCCAGCCTCGATAACGACGACCGTAGGTCCCTTCACCATTACTGTCACACCCAAGATCTCTTGGGTCCCTACGTCCGTGGCCGGTGCTGGATCTGCGGCGAAGGATGTGGTCATGACAGGGCGAGCCTCGCTCACCAACAACGGTTCTCGCCCCATGACCTATACCGTTGAGAACTACATCTCTGTTTACACCACCGCGTCGCCAGGAGGCTGACCGTGCAAGAACCGCGGGACTGGTCAGGAGCAGACGAGGGTTTTACGACGCTGGCCGAGCTCTTAGTCGTGATGGTTCTGCTCGGCTTCGTTCTGGCGGCCGCCTATGGCCTGCAGTTCGCGGCCAAGAAGGCCATCGATACGAACACTCCCATCGCGACGGGGGCGAGCGCGCTTGGCGACCCGGTGGAATTCATGAGTCGAATCCTCATGGAGACTCGCTCAGTGGTTACGACGGGGACCGTTTGGATCAACTCGAACCAGAGTTGGTTCCAAGGCTCCCAGCTCCCGCCAGGCGTGCCTGTTGCGCCCAGCAACTACTCGATAGCCGTCACGACTGACCGTACGCCTGGGGACAGTTGGGAGCTGAACTGGTTCCACATCGGCGGCTCAGCGACCGAGACGCTCACGTGGAACGGCTACAGTTACGACAAGAACAACCAGCTCCAGCAGACACGGCAGCTCCAATGGAACATGAGTTCTTCGACGAACAACATCACACAGGGTGTGCCTCTCTTCACCTACTACGTCAAGGGCCCGAGTGGTGCGCTTGTCGCGACATCAAGTGCAACCGCAATCGGCAACGGCCTCCGACGGATAGATGTGCAGCTCGTAGTACAGAATCCAGATAGCAGATCTTGGACGAAATCGGTGCGCACGGTGACCCTGAGGAACTACTAGCCAAGGGCGGTGGATGAGCGTAATGAAGACAGCGGGTCGGCATATGGTAGCTGGGACGCTCGCCAAGGACGATGGCTTTGCCATGATCGCTGTCGTGGGCGTCTTGGCCGTGATCACGATACTCGTGGTATCAGCTGCAGTGCTGAGCCAACAGGCGCTCCTTGATGTTCAGCGCGCCTCGAAAACGCAACTCGCGTTCGAAGCCGCCGATGCGGGATACAATGCGGTCTGGAGCCTTCTGAACAGCACTAGCGCGCCCGTGCCCGACCATGGGGAGTGGACCGGAACCGTCCCAACCACAAGAGTCACGTACAGTGTGATCGAGAGCCAGACTGCCGGTGCGCCAACGCCAACGTATCTGCTCACATCAACTGCCGCCACCGGCGGTGTCTCGCAGACAGTGTCAATGCAATTCACGCAGGAGAGTGTGCCTGACACTGGAGGGTTCTGGGACAAGACGGTCCTGTCAGGCAACTGGAACTCGACTAAGGCGAACTTCTGGGGCCCGATGTACACCGACCTGCCCGTCAGCGGTACATTGTTCAACCCCAACTCCGTTAATCCCCTGCCCGTCAGCATCCAGCCCACCGATGCGTTGAACGCGTTATGGGTCAACAACGGTGTCGTGGCTACGAAAGTGCTTCCTTTCGTGAATCCGAGCGAACAAACGTCTCCGACACTGTACGTGAACGGCACGCTATCCGGAGGCCCCGGTGCGTGGCAGACCATGGGTTTCAGAGGGCCACCCAAGACGTTTACCCCCTTGCCCATGCCCCGCCTGCCCAGCCCAGCCGACCTGAAAGCCTGTGCAGAGGCAACCGGTTATGCGTTCACCGGCGCACTCACTTTCCCTACGGGCACCAGGAGCACCGACAGCATTGGCCCCTTCTACGTTGGGTCAACAAACACAACCAGCTTCTACTGGGACGCGCCCAACCAAACCTTGACCTTGAACGGAATCATATACGTTCCAGGAACCATCGACTTCAAAGATGTGGACATTTCGTACCAGGGCCGCGGGACGCTCGTCTGCGACGGCAACGTCAACAACGGCAAGGTCGACAACATGAAATACTTCCTGCCGAAGAATGGCCGGGTGACGCGCATGAACAGTGCGACCTACGGCTGGAGTCCTCTAAGCGCCAATGAATGCGCGGGCGTGATGTACCTCGTTCCTGGCGGGAGGAGCGATCTGAAGTGGTTCAATATTGATTGCGGCACTAGCGACACTGGGAACACGGACTACCGGGGCAACTTCCAAGTGGCTGCCGCTATCTACTGTCAGGGTAAGATAGGGTTCCCGCAGGGTAGCGGGAATCGCCCCCGCCTGATTGGTGGAGTCTTCGCCAACTGCATCGACAACGCCGGTAAGACAGTCGACGTGGTGGTCGATCCAAAGCTCACAAGCTACCTGCCGCCCGGCCTGCCCGGCGCCGTAGCATCCCAGAAGTACTCGCTCAAGCTGATATCCAAGACGTGGTCGCGGCAGTAGAGGGGGCTCCGGCGCAGACCAGCTGCTGTCTCCGACGGCTAGCTGAACGGTCCATAGAGGTTGTTGACAGGTGAGGATCCCTTCCTGTCGGTTGTTGGTTGTCTACGCCATCAACTGAAGAGAGGGATCCTCGTGCAACATCCTAACGCGCGCCTGTCGGTCTACCAGCGCAACCTGATCGTCGAACGGGTAGCGTGTGGCTGGACCATCACACGAGCGCACGCGCCGCTGGCGTGTCCCGCCAGACCGCGAGCAAGTGGGTCAACCGTTTCCGAAGTCACGGACCGGGTGCAATGCATGACGCGAGCTCCCGACCCCGGCACACGCGACCCTGGGTCGGCGCCGACGTGGTCAGGCGCATCGTCAAGGCGCGTCTTCGCTTCAGGCGCGGGCCGCACTTCCTGGGACCACGTGCACGTCGCGATCGACGACCATTCGCGCTTGGCATACGCAGAAGTCTGCGAGGACGAATCCGCCCCGACGACCGTGGCCTTCACACGACGGGCGATCGACTTCTTCGCCGCCGCGGGCGTCGATGTGCGGCGGATCCTGACCGACAACGGCTCGGCGTATCGGTCTGGCGTCTTCGCCGAACTACTGAGCAAACGCGGTATCTCGATGCGCGGGACGCGACCCTATGGCCCCCAGACCAACGGCAAGCCGAGTGGAGTTGGGTCCAGGGTGTGGCAATGGGGGGAGGGGTCGGGCGACCCAGGCGACCCCTCCTGACGTTCGGATTCCGCCGGGGTGGTGGGGCGGCTCTGAACTCCCGTCACGGCGATGGCGTCCAAGTCTCACGCGCCGCTGGGCCAGTTGCGGGTGCAGCAAACCCACGTGGATCGAGACCGACTGCTCCTCCGCCACCGGCCTCTGACTAGGACTATCGGTCTGGCGGGCAGTCTCCGCCGCGCGCACCTACCCGTGTGACGGCCATCGCAGAAGTCAACCTGCGTCCACATGACCGGGGTTGGGGCTGGAAGCGACGTGCTCGGCCTTCGCGCAGCCACGATGTGGCGGTGAGCAGAAGCTGAGAACGCGGTGGTTCTTCGCTCCCATTCGCCTGTGACCTCGGTCACCGGGCAGGCCGGCGAGTTCTCGCAGGTCAGCTCAGCGGCGGTCCCAATCCGGTGCCTTTCGGTTTGACGTGCGTTTTGCATCCCTCAGACCGCGCTCAAGTCGGTTCACCGGGGTGACGATAGACACCATGTCAGAAGTTTGAAACCAGGAGACAGGGGCGGGGCGGGTGCTGAGACAGGCGCGCTTCATGGGTGGGCACGACGATCTCGGCTTCTCGGTCCTTGAAGTCGTGATCTCGACGTTCGTCCTGTTCGTGGCGCTCACCGCGATCATGAGCCTCATGGTTGCCAACGCGCTCGCTGGCAACATGGCGAAACAGAAGACGACCGCGATCAACGCAATTGCGAGCTACATCGAGCAGGTCCGCGCCTTGCCGTACAACCAGATCGGCATGCCGGGAGGCAACCCCGCAGGCGCGCTCGTTGAGACCCCGCAGACCGTCGGGGGTTACGTGATTGACATCGTTCCAAGCGTGGCGTGGGTCGACGATCCCAAGATTATCGGCACGGAGAACTACAAGCGTCTCACCATTGTGATGACCGCACGGCCAATGGGATTGCAGGGGTCTGTTCTGTCGATGACGACTCAGGCGATCATCAGCCCGGCGGGCGCCGGCAACAACGTCGTCCTTGCGGCTCCGAACCTGTCATGGAAGTCAAGCTCACCCACGACCAACCAAGTTGTCTGGGGAAACGCCACGTACGTGGGTGAGGACGCGCATGCAAACGGGGCCGGAGTCGTCATCACGGCCCTGAACCTGTACTGCGACAGCCTGCAGATGAGGGACTTCTCAGGCGCCTCGGCACAGTTCACGCCTAACACCCCCAGCGCATCGTGCGATTTCCGGTGGGACACGACGGCCATGAACGGCACCCGCCCGCTCTTCCCGGACGGGCTGCGCACGATCAAGGTCGAGGCCTGGGACTCGAACAGCCAGCAGTCTTACATCACCGTCCCGGTGATGGTCGACAACTATCCGCCGGCAACGCCGGTTTCGGTGACGGCCACCGACGCGTCAGCGGGCATGACGCTGCAGCACAACACGAGCTGGCCGGCGCCCCTGGATGGTACGGACCCGGCGGATCACTACTCGGTTGATGTCTGCAAGCAGCCGACCACGGCAACCGACCCCAGCAGCTACAGCGCGTGGACACCGGTGACGACGCAGACGCAGATCACGGCGCCCGCGTGGAACTACAACCCGTCGGAATCGTTCAGTCGCTACCTCTACGTCGTGCACGCTTTCAGTCCGCGGAATCTCGAGGCGACGGGGACGGCCGCAATCGCTCTAATCACACGCCCGACAATTGCTGGCACGCGTGTGCTAGCGAGTTCGGGGACGGCGAGCAACACGGTGTGGTCGCTCACTAGCACGATAACCTTCTCGGGCACGCCGACATTCCCGTACAACGCGTCAACGGTGAGCAATACGCTGAACCGTTCGACATCGCCAAGCGGCCCGTGGACAGCAGTTGGAGTACTGAATTCGGCTTTCAGCCCCTTGCCACAGGACACTTACACGAACCAATCCACCGCAACCAGCTACTACTACAGGGCGACGACGCAGATCACGCCCAGTGGCTACGCAGGCGGTATCCCAGTCACGCTCCACTCGAACGTTATCGGTCCGACGGGCACGAGCGTCGCATCCGGCTCCATGGCGAACGGGGGGTGGTAGTCGTGAGTATCCCAGCCCTGCCCAGCAAACACGACGAGGGCGTGACGCTGCCCGAGCTCCTCGTTGTGCTCATCATGATGGTTTTCGTCCTCGCCTCCTCGTGGGCGGGTTTCCAAGCCGTCACTGCGGGCACCACCGCGAGCGCGTCGGCGGTCACCGTCGAGCACGACATGTCCGATCCACTCGAGTTGACAAGCAAGATGGTGATGCAGAACAACGGCATCAACACGACGACGCGGCCGACGGGGTTCACCACGGTCTCGCCGACGCCGTACCAACTGTGGGTGTGGACCAACCGGTCCAAGTCGTCGGCGACAGCGGAGTTGGACGCCTTCTACGCCGATCCGGCCGGCGAACTCGTTTGGGAACGCTGGTCGTATAACTCCTCGAAGACCGCCTACACCCAGCACGTCAGATGGGTGATGAGCTCCAACAACGCCAATATCTCCCAGCACGTGCCTCTCTTCATGTACCTTGACGCGAACGGGGCCCCCATCACGGACATGACTCTGGTGCCGTCAGCAGCCCGAAGCGTGAGAATGACTGCCGTGTCGCTGTTGTCGAACGGGCGATACGCGACTGACTCCCGTTCGATCCTGTTCAGGAACAAGAACTGAGATGAAACGGCAGCAGACCACTTGGCTCGGCGACGATAGCGGGTTCACCCTCGTGACCGTGCTCGGCGTCGTTTTGATCTTGACGGTCGTCGCAACCGGTGCCTTCATCGCCAGCCAGCAGGCGTTGCACAACTCCGTGCAACAGACCAAGAACGTCATCGCGTTCGAGGCCGCGAACTCTGGAGTCGACGCGGCCCTTCAGCGAATCAACGTGCACAGCTACATCGCAGGCGATTTCCCACTCACGGGCACACTCCCGGATGGCAGCTCCTACGAAGCCTCCGTGACTCCCCTCGGGAACTCGAACTTCAGTTGCGGCTCGCTCGGGCGCGATTCCTCAGGTGCCGTCGCTAAAGTCCAGGTGAACTTCTTCTCGATCAACTACTGGAACATGGAGATCGGCGGCGGCCAGAACTCGCTGGGCGGCGGCAGCCTGCACGGAACATCGAGCGTCTACGGACCGCTGTACGTGCGCGGGGCGGTCACGCTACCGAGCGATTCCGACATCGAGGTCGGCCCGATCTTCATCAACGTGGGGTCTGACCCGACCCTCGGCCTTGCGCTGACCGGCAGTGGCAAGCTCGGTGCCGACGCGCCGATCGACGTGTACTGCAACGGGGTGACGCCGACGCTTGGCTCCAAGAACTTCGGTGCCTCATCCGTTTCGAACGCGGTGCCGAACATCGTCCTTCCACCCGTTGACGCACAGTACCTCGGCACGGCGTACAGCGAGGCCAAGGCTGAGTCGATCGACAACCTGCGCGGCGCGCCGCCCACCAGTGCGATCAACGTGGAGTGCTCGGGTGGGGACGCGAACACCTACACCACCGTGCAACCGCCGAACTCGGGGACGTGGACGCGACAGAAGGCGCCGGGCGCCTCGAGCTTCTACAAGCTCGTCGGCGTCGACAGCGGCTGGAGCCCGACTATTGGCGCTGGCATCCACCCGCTGACCATCGGCGGCAGCTCGTTCGGATCGTGGTACGGCGACGGGCACACGTCGACCCTGGGGCAGCACGACGATTTCGCCTACGATGCGACGAACCGTGTCCTGTACGTGGAGGGCACCGTGTTCATCGATGGCCCTCTGACGATCACGCCGGCGGTCACCTACGTGGGCAACGGGAAGATTGTCGTCAACGGTGACGTGACGATAGCCGGCGGCCTGATACCGGCAACGTCGAACGGGTTCATGGACGCGGGCCACGTGCTCGGCATCGTGACGCCGGGCAACTTCATCGACAGCGTGCAGTCGAGCAACAACAAGTCCCCCACCGACGTTCCCGACGTGTGCGGAGCCTTCTTCGTGGGCAGCGACTTCCGCATGACCGGAAACTGCCTTGTCCGTGGTTCCGTTCTCGCTAACTCGATCACGTTCAATCACTCGAACGAACACCTCGTGACCGAGCCCGGGTTGCCATCGTTCCTCCCGCCTGGGATGCCGGGGGGAGACGGGTTCATCCTCTCGAAGAGCCGGTGGACTCGCCAGTAGCCGCGGAACAGAAACGGCACACGTCAAGTATCATCGGACCGGGCCGTCGCGCCCGGTCCTCGGTTTCCCCCGCCATTGTCCTGGAGGTCTTCCATGCTTGCAGCATCGCGTCTTGAGGGCGTTCGAGCTCGTCTCAGACGGGAGCAGGTCGACGCCTTGGCGGTCGTGGACGTCCCGAACGTCGCCTACATCACCGGTTTCGAGGGCGTCTTCGACGACGAGCCGGCGCACGTTCTCCTGGTCACCGAAACGGCCGCCACGCTCTTCACGGACAGCCGCTACGTCAGCGCCGCGACCGCCGCTGCCGAGGGGTCTGCGTGCGAGGTCCGCCTGGTGACCACCGAGCTCATCGAGTGGGTGTGCTCGGCGGCCCGCGACGCCGGCGTGAAGCGTCTGGCTCTCGAATCGTCTCTCCCGTACTGGCGCTTTGGCGCGTTTCAGGAGCGTTTCGGCGAGCAGGTGGTACCGGCGGCCAACTGGATCGAGGCGCTGCGAGAGGTCAAGGAGCCGGCCGAGATCGAGCGCATCGTCGCCGCGCAGGAAATCACGGATCGTGCGTTCGAGCACATCGCAGGCGCGATCCGTTCCGGCGCAAGCGAGCGCGACGTGGCGCTCGATCTCGAGTTCTTCATGCGCAGGGCGGGGAGCGACGGCGTGGCATTCGCGCCGATCGTCGCGAGCGGGCCCAACTCGGCGCTTCCGCATGCCACGCCGAGCGGCCGTGTCTTCGCTCACGGCGACTTCGTCGTACTCGACTTTGGCGCCCGCGTCGACGGGTACTGTGCCGACATGACGCGTACTGTGGTCATCGGGAAGGCGAGCGAGCGCCAGCGCGAGATCTACGACACGGTGCTCGCCGCGAACATCGCCGGTGCGTCGGCCGTCCAGGCCGGTTTGCCCGGTCGCGAGATCGACGCCGTCGCCCGAGCGGTCATCGCCGAGCGCGGCTTCGGCGAGTACTTCGGCCATGGCCTCGGCCATGGCGTGGGCCGAGAAGTGCACGAGCTTCCCGGCGTCGGGCCTCGCAACGATGCGGCCATCCCGCTCGGCTCGGTGGTCACCATCGAACCGGGCATCTACATCCCAGGGTTCGGCGGTGTTAGAATCGAGGACCTTGCGGTCGTGGAAGAGGCGGGAGCACGCGTGCTGACCCGCTCGACCAAGGACCTGCTGGAGCTGTAGGCGACGTCCGCTGTTGGCGGACGACGCGTTGA
>Ga0209540_10003382_pt1 | contig 10889 bp, 8 predicted proteins | sample BarGraIncu01121A_FD_184501 | JGI IMG/M metagenome (GOLD analysis project Ga0209540, IMG submission 184501) | Arctic peat soil microbial communities from Barrow, Alaska - Barrow Graham LP Incubations 011-21A (SPAdes) (version 2) | ecosystem: Environmental > Terrestrial > Soil > Wetlands > Peat... | reverse complement strand
GGTCGCCGCCTTCCAGGTACATGTCGGCCGGCCAGCGGTGGCCGGCGGTGCGCAGCAGGATGCCGTGCGACGAACCCGACTCGAACCAGACGTCGAGAATGTCCCTGCCCTTGTCGAACTCTTTGCCGCCGCACTTGGGGCAGGCGGTCCCGGCGGGCAGGAATTCGGCCGCCTCCTTCTGGTACCAGGAGTTGGACCCGGCCGCGGCGAAGGTTTTCTCCACGTTCTCGATGGCCGCGGGGTCGAGCAGAGGCTCGGCGCATTTTTTGCAGAAAAATGCCGGCAGGGGGACGCCCCAGTCGCGCTGGCGCGAGATGCACCAGTCGGGGCGGTTGGCGATCATGCTGGAGATGCGCTCCTGGCCCCAGGCCGGTATCCAGGCCACCCCCTTGATGGCCTCCAGGGCTTTGCCGCGCAGGGACGCCTGGTCCATGGCGATGAACCACTGGGCCGTGGCCCGGTAGATAACCGGCTTCTTGCAGCGCCAGCAGTGGGGGTAGGAATGCTCGACGGTGCCGGCATGCAGCAGGCTGCCGTTCTCCCGCATGTCCTGGACGATCCGGTCGTTGGCCTGGAAAACCTGCAGGCCCTGGTACGGCCCGGTGGTTTCATCGAAGCGGCCGTCGGCAAGGACCGGCGAGTAGATGTCGAGCTTGTGGGCCACGCCGGCGTGGTAGTCGTCCTCGCCGTGGCCCGGCGCGGTGTGCACGCAGCCGGTGCCCTGGTCCAGCAGGACATAATCGGTGTTGATCAGCAGCGAATCGCGGTCGTAAAGGGGATGGCGGGCCTTGCATCCTGCCAGCTCGCGGCCCTTGAATTCCTGGAGCTTGCTGAACGTATCTCCGTTCAGGGCGGCGATGGCCGGCAACAGGGCGGTGGCGGCGATATAAAGCTCTCCCTTCATTTCGAACAAGGCGTAATCGAAATCGGGATGCAGGGCGATGGCCAGGTTGGCCGGGATGGTCCAGGGGGTGGTCGTCCAGATCAGGACTGAAATATCGCGCCCGGCGTATTTTTCCAGCAAGGGAGGCAGCGCGCGCAGCGGGAATTTCACCGTGATCGATGGCGAACGGTGGTTGCCGTATTCGACTTCGGCCTCGGCCAGGGCGGTCTGGCAGGAGAGGCACCAATAGACCGGGCGCTTCTGGCGGTAAACGTTGCCTTTTTTGACGAAGGAATTGAAAAAGCGGATGACCGTGGCCTCGTAGGCCGGGTCAAGGGTCGTATAGGGCTGGTCCCAGGCACCAAAAATGCCCAGGCGCTTGAAGTCGGCGCGCTGCAGGTCCAGGAATTTTTCGGCGTACTGCCGGCATTCCTCGCGCACCTGGAGCTGGCTCATGCTCTTTTTGCGCGAGCCCAGCTTCTGGTCCACCTTGTGCTCAATGGGCAGGCCGTGGCAGTCCCAGCCCGGGACGTAAGGACTGTAGAAACCTTCCATGGACTTGCTCTTGATGATGAAATCCTTGAGGATCTTGTTCAGGGCCGTGCCCAGGTGGATGTTGCCGTTGGCGTAGGGCGGGCCATCGTGGAGAATGTAAGGCTCCTGCTTGGCATGGTCGTCCAGAATTTTTTCATAGATGGCTGCCGCTTCCCATTTTTTAAGGGTTTCGGGCTCCTTCTGGCTCAGCTGGGCTTTCATGGGGAAGTCGGTGCGCGGCAGGTTTAACGTATCTTTCCAGTCCATTTTTTTTTCCGACATGGTATGGTCTCCGGTTTGAATTGAAGCCCTATTGTCGCTCATTTCCGCCGGCAAGTCAATAAAATTCCCGCTCCTTGTCTTCCCGGCCGGGGTTGAAAATTCTTTACCTCAGCCTGCCCCGCCCGGGGAATTGACTTCGCGGCTGACCGCAGCGGCAGGATTTGCTATAATGGGAACTTCGGACGGCTCCATGCCGTTTAAAAAATGATCGAGGAGGTGCGCATGGCCGATGAAAAAAACAAGGGACCCCGCGAGGAGTTCAAGCTGGAAGGGAGCCAGGTGGTCGAGAAGATTAAAGAGCTGATCCACGAGGGCAATATCCGCAACATCATTTTGAAAAACGAGGAAGGGAAAACCCTGATCGAGATCCCCCTGACCCTGGGCGTGGTGGGGGCGGCTTTCCTGCCCGTCCTGGCCGCCGTAGGGGCCATCGCCGCCCTGGCCGCCAAGCTGACCATCGTGGTGGAGAAAACGAAGTAAGCAGGTCGCGGCCGCCGGCCGGGGCTCTTATTTTTCCCTGGGGACCAGGCAGAGAAATTTCAAAACTGTGTCCCCGCTGTTTTCAAACTGGTGCTCTTCGTTCGGCTCCACCAGGGCGAAACTGCCGGCGCTGACCGGAAAACTTCTGCCCTTGGCATGGACATGCCCCCGGCCTTCCAGGATGAATATTTCGTGTTCGGCTGCATGGGTGTGGTAGGGGGAGTGGCCGCCGGGCTTGACTTCGAACAGGCGCAGATAAAAATTCGGCGCCGGCGAATCCTTGCCCAGCAGCCAGCGGATGGTCACGTTTTCCGCCCCGGCCATGGTGACTTCCTCGGCCGGCACTTCGCTATAGGTCTTGACGATCATATTGCCTCCTCTAAAAGTTCAACCCTGAATTTGTAGCACAATTGACCGCCGCCGTAAAGAACGGAGAGCGAACATTCGTGAATCGTAATTCGGAAAAAATAAGGCATTGGTCCGATCTTTTGCGGTCACCAATCACGAATTACGAAATTCGTGGCTTTTGCAATTGCAGTATTTTTTTTCTATAATGGACGTTCCCAGCGAGGTGTCATGAAAAAGAAGACGGTAAAAAGCGGCGACGCGAGTAGCAAGATCCCGACGGCCAAAAAGAGCAGCGCGGGAAAGACAGCGAAAGCCAGGCTTGGCATAGGCCGCCAGGTCGGGGCGGAATCGAACCTGTACCACGACCGGCTGGAAACGCTGGTCAGCAAGCGCACCCTGGAACTGGAACTCACCAACCGCCAGCTGGAGGAAGAGATCGACCGCCATCGCCAGTCGGAGATCCTGCAGTCGGCGCTCTACCAGGTCTCGGAAAAAGCCAGCCAGGCCGAGGACATGGACGCGCTGTACAAGGCCATCCATGGCATCATTTCCAGCCTGCTCTACGCCAGCAATTTTTATATCGCCCTGACCGATCCCGCCGGGCGCATACTCAGTTTTCCCTATTTCCTCGATGAATTCGATGCGCCGCCCCCGCCCCAGAAATTGGGCCGGGGCCTGACCGAATATGTCCTGACGACGGGCCAGCCCCTGCTGGCCTCGGACCAGCAGGTCGAGCAGATGGCCAAGGACGGGCTGATCGAACTGATCGGCGCGCCGTCCAGCGAATGGCTGGGCGTGCCGTTGAAAAGGGGGGAGCGCACGTTCGGCGTCCTGGTGATCCAGAGCTACCAGGAGGATTTTCACTATTCGGAAAGGGACCGGGAATTGCTGATCTTCGTCTCCCAGCATATCGCCGATGCCTTGTGGCGCAAGCGGGCGGAAAACGAGATCAAGGAAAGCCAGCGTTTCCTGGCGGCGGTGTTCAACGGCATCCAGGACGGTATCAGCGTGCTCGACCGTGACCTGAACATCCTGCAGGTCAACCAGGCCATGAACGGCTGGTATGCCCACCAGGTGCCTCTGGCCGGGAAAAAATGTTTCCAGGCCTACCACGGGCGGAAAAAACCCTGTCGCGTCTGTCCCACCCTGCGCGCCATCAAGCAGAAGACCCCCCAGGTAGACACCGTGCCGCTGGTCGGCAGCGACAACCGCCGCGGCTGGCTGGAGCTGCACGCTTTTCCCCTTTTCGACCCGTCCGGCCGGGTAAGCGGCGTGATCGAATACGTGCGCGACATCAGCGAGCGCAAGCTGCTGGAAGAGCGCTTCCTCCAGGCCCAGAAAATGGAATCCATCGGCCTGCTGGCCGGGGGCATCGCCCATGATTTCAACAACATCCTGGGCGGCATCCTGGGTTACGCTTCCTGGCTGAAGACCAATATCAAGAACGACCACCCTTTTTTCCGACCGGTCGACACCATCGAAAAAAGCGCCATCCGCGCGGCCGAACTGACCGCGCAGCTGCTGGCTTTTGCCCGCGGCGGCAAGTACGACATCCGCCCGTCCAACCTGAACAGCGTCATCAGCGAGTCGCTGAGGATCCTGGCCGGGACCCTGGACAAGTCCATCGTCATCGAGACGCACCTGAACGACAGCCTGCCCACGGTCGAGATCGATGTCGGCCAGATCCAACAGGTGCTGATCAACCTCTGCGTCAACGCCCGGGACGCCATGCCTGGCGGCGGGCGGCTGACCATCCAGTCGTCGCTGGCCAAGCTGAGCGAGGGCGACGCCCGCAGCCAGGTCGACGCCAAACCCGGGTGGTTCGCCGTCATGGCGGTCAGCGATACCGGCGTGGGCATGGACGGCAATACCAAGCAGCGCATCTTTGAACCGTTCTTTACCACCAAGGAAAAGGGCAAGGGCACGGGGTTGGGATTGTCCATGGTCTACGGGGTGGTCAAGAACCACGGCGGCTTCGTCAATGTCTATAGCGAAACCGGCGAGGGGTCCACCTTCAAAGTTTACCTGCCCCTGAGCGGCAAGCCCGAGATCACGGAAAGCGTAGTGGAAACGGAAATGGCCAGCGGCCACGAGACGGTGCTGGTCATCGATGATGAAGAGGCCATCCGCCAGGTGACATCCGATATCCTGGGCAGCTACGGCTACCGGGTGCGCCTGGCCTGCGACGGGGAGGAAGGTGTCGCCGCCTACCGCCGCCAGGCCAGGCAGATCGACCTGGTGATCCTGGACATGGTCATGCCCCGCCAGGGGGGGCGCGAGACTTTCCTGCAATTGCAGGAGATCAATCCCAAGGTGCGGGTGCTCTTTTCCACCGGCTACAGCCAGAATGAAAAGGTGAACGAGATCCTGGCCCTGGGGGTCAAGGGTTTCATCCAGAAGCCCTACCAGATCCGGGACCTTTTGGCCAAGGTAAGGGAAATCCTGGATGGCCAATCCTGACGGGGTTTTTTTCGGCCCGGCCGGCTGGAGCTACGCCGACTGGCGGGGCACGGTCTATCCCGAACCGCTGCCGCCGCGCTTCAACCACCTGGCGTTCCTGGCCGAACGATTCGATTTTATCGAGGTCAATACCAGCTTCTACCGCATTCCCAGCCTGGCCTTGACCAAGGGCTGGGCGGACAAGACCGCCGCCTGCCCGGATTTCCGCTTCTGGATCAAGCTGCATCAGTCGTTCACCCACGAACGGCAACTTGACAAAGCCATGCTGGCCGCTTTCCGCGACTCCCTGCGGCCCCTGGCCGCCGCCGGCAAGCTGGCCGGGCTCCTGGCCCAATTTCCCTATTCCTTCCACTTCGAACCCGAAAACCTGTCTTACCTGGGGGAATTGGCCGGTCATTTCCAGGCCTATCCGCTGGCCGTGGAATTCCGCCACCAGGGCTGGCTGCAAGACGAGGTGCTGGCTTTTTTTAAAAGCCGCGGCCTGATCTGGACCAACATCGACCAGCCGCAGGTGTCCCGGTCACTGGCCTTGACCGCGCTGGTCACCGCCCGGGATACGGCTTACTTGCGGCTGCACGGGCGCAATAGCCAAGACTGGTTCTCCGGACAGGGGCGCGACGCCCGCTACGATTATTCCTATTCCGCCTCCGAGCTCGGCCGCCTGGGCGAGGTGGTGGCGCGCCTGAAAGAGCAGGCCGGGAAGGTGTTCGTTTCGGGCAACAACCACTACAAGGGCGCGGCCGTGAAAAACCTGCTGCAGCTGAAGGAGATCCTGCTCAAGCGCCGCCTGGCGGCTGCGGAAAACTGAGAAAGAGGCCTGAAGCCCATGAAGCGTTTGCTTTCCTGGTTTTTCATCTGCCTGGGGGCGTCCGTCCTGTTTTTTTTCGGCCTGAACCTTTTCGATTCCCGGCCCGGGCCCGGTCCGGCGGCACAGGACTTTCCCGCGTCCCACCTGGAGCCCGGCAACGGTTTTTTCCTGGTCTGGGGCTTTGCCGAACCCGCGGCAACCGACCCACTGGCGCCGGCTTACCGCGCCCAGGTACAGGAACTGTTCGCGGCCCTGGGTAAAAATAATTTATTCCGGTTCCGTTACAGCCAGTGGCTGACGCGCCTGAACGCCGGGTTCCGCCGCGACTGGCAGGGGGCCGGCCTGTATTTCCCGCAGCTGCCTATGGAGGATGTCTGCGCCTATTTCACGTCGCGCCGCGCCCAGGTGGGGGAACAGCAGCAGCGCTATGACGTACTGCTTAAGCGCTACCGGCAGGTCCTGGTGGCCGCCGACCTCGAGGATTTTACTCCCCTGGGCTGGGATTTTCCGGTCCGCAGCTTTTTGCTGGCCACCTACACAGTCAAGCTCTTTGCCGCTTCCCGGGCACTGGCCGCCATGGATGGTGACTGGCAGACCGCCGGCGATGATCTGTCGGCCGCCCTGGCTGCCGGGTTGAAGCTGATCGGTTCCGGTCGCACTTTGGCGGTCAATTCCCTGGGCAAGATCATGGTCGAGCTGTCGCTGCGCACGCTTGCGTCGCTGCTCAACCGGACAGATTGCCCGGATGCCGTGGCCCGGCGCATCCTGGAGCGCCTGCCCGCCCGGGCCATCGGAGAATTCGGCACGGCAACGGTCAGGACTTTTGCCTGGATGAGCTTCGCCCAGGCCCTGGAGCGGGTCAAGAGGGACAAGGTCGTGGACCCGTTCCTGCTCAAGGATTTTTTCCATGACCCTGCCGATCTGTATGCCCTGGATAGGTTCGTGGCCATCTCCGGGCCGCGCCTCTTCGACACGGTCCACGCCCTGGCGGCTTTTTTCCTGAAGAAAAACGACAGCGCGGCCGCCCTGCGTGCGTTCTGGGAGGGTGTCGGACGCCTGGAGGAAACACCGCGCTACCTCTGGCAGCCCGGTACGAGCCCTGCTTTCCGGCTGGCAACCGTCCTGGAACTGGGGCCCTTCTGGTGGCTGCGCAATCCGCTGGGCAAGATGATGGTGCGCTCGGCCGTGCCCTTCGCCTGGCCGGTGCTGCAGCACTATGTCTACCGCAGCCAGGGGCTGAAGGTCCGCTACGACCTGACCAGGCTGCTGGTTCTGGCGCGGCTGCAGGCCGGGCGGAGCATGAGTTTGAACCCGGCAATGCTCAAGAAGCTACTGGTTTCAGAGGATGGGCGCGACCCTTTCAGCGGCGGGCCTTATCTTTTTAACCCCGGGTCGGGGATGCTGTACAGTGTCGGGCCGGACCGCGAGGACAACGGCGGCCGCGAACAGCCGTCCTGGTGGCGGGATTCCGATATCACCGTGCCTCTCAAATTCGTTATCAGTGATTAGTAATTAGTGATTAGTGATTAGTTAAGAAAAAACATCTCTGTTCACTTCACCAATCACTGTTTACCAATCACCAATCACTAAGAGCCTGTCTTATAAAATCTTATCTCCCTTGCTTCTCAAGATATCCCGGATGTCGCGCAGCAGCATTTCCTGGACCGGGGGCGGGGGCGGCGGGGCCTCTTCTTTCTTGCGTTTCAGGGCGTTCATCCCCTTGACCACCAGGAAAATGGCAAAGACCACGATCAAAAAGTCGATGACGGTATTGATCAGCAGGCCGTATTTCAGGGCCACGGCCGGTTCGCTGCCGGCGGCGGCCTTCAGCGTGACGGCCAGGTGCGAAAAATCCACGCCGCCCATCAGCAGGCCGATGGGGGGCATGATGACGTCGTTGACCAGCGAAGTGACGATTTTGCCGAAAGCCATGCCGATGATGACGCCCACGGCCATATCCATGACGTTGCCGCGCATGGCGAAGGTCTTGAATTCCTTAACGAATCCCATGTGTCCCTCCTTGACTGTCTTGCAGCGTGATTATAGGACGGATTTTTTAAAAACGCCAGCGCAGCCGCGTCAATTCGCGGCCGCCGGCGGCATCCCGTAGGCTTTGCCTGACCATGATCCTGCCCTCCTGGACCGCACTTTCGCTATGGCAGATGATCTCGTCGCCCAGGCGGGCTTCGCCCAGGAAGGAGACTTCCAGGCCCAGCGGCTTCTGCCCGCGCGCCTCGGCCGGGACGGCGCGCAGGGCCCAGTCGAGATAGACCGTGTTGTTGACATGGTCGTTGATGTCGATGTCGGCGGCAACGGCCCTGTAAGTCGCCCGGCTGCCTTCCTGCTCGACCGGCGGCAGGGGAGCGAAATCGTCGGCCACCATGCGCTCGGGGTGGCGGGTAAACACGGGCAGGTGCGGGTCCAGGCGCGCGGGTCGCCGCGTTTCCATGTTCATCAGCGCCCAGGCGCTGGTGGCGCGCAGGATCTCCACTCCGGCTTCATCCGTCAGCTGGAATTCGCGCACGGCGAACAGGCGGTGCCGGCCCGATGGCCAGGTGGCGATGTGCACGTTCTGTCCGGCTTCGGGAATGCTGCTGATCTCGACGTGCATCCGGGCCAGCACCCAGGTCAGCCCCTTGGCGTGCAGGTCGCGCACGCCCACACCCAGCTTGGCAGCGTGGCGGCCGGCCGCCTCCTGCATGGCGTCGAGCAGCTCCAGCAGCCGCGCCAGTTCGGAATCTTCCTCCGCGGCCGCGGGCAGTTCGAATGTTTCGTTATAGGCGCTGACTTCCATGGTCATTGCATTATAGCCCAGTGGAAGAAAAAAGAGAATATTTCATTTTGTCGTTGACAAACCAGGAAATCTGATTTAGCCTAATTGTACGGAACATAAGGAGTAATATAATGATCACGTATGCCCGCAATGAAATATTTTCCGCCACCGAGGCGGCCAAGCGTTTCGGCGGCATTTTGGAGAAATTCCAAAATAAATCCCTGGCCCGCGCCGTCATCTCCAAGAACAACCGCATCGAGGCGGTGATCCTGCCGGTCGAAGCCTATGAGGAGATGAAGGAGATCGCCGAATGGATCGAGATGATGGATATCGCCGCAGCGGTGAACAAAAGGAAAAATTCAGTCAAAAACCATTCCTTGAAGGACGTCTTGAGAGAAAGCAAAATTGATTACGAGATCAAAAAAAAGAAATAATGATCAAAGTGATCGCCATCGGCCCGCGCAAGGAAATGATCGTTTATCACGAAGCGATTCGGCGCCTGGGTAAGGGAAAGTAAAACCGTTCACGCACATTTTTCTGCATGCCGCCATAGGGATCGAACCGGGCGGAGTAGACCACGGTGCCGGCGCTGTTGGTGATGATGCGCGTGGAGTTGATCTGGTCGGAGGCGTAGTAATGATTGTTTCTCGTAAGTGTTCTCAAATTCTTACTTAGTACCTTTTCTAATTTATTTCTGGGGGAATTTAAACATTTTTAATAAAATAAAAAATAGCAAAAAATAAAAAACAAATACAAACAAATAATTAATTAAAAAATATGGATAAACACCATGAAGAATTTGCCATGCTTTTTGCGGACTTATTAATCCAAATAAAATGTATACTAGTAAATCTCCTGGTAATTTCAACCAACCAGCTATATTAAAAATAATAAGTGGAACTGAGTTCGAAAAAGGATTCCTAGCTAAATATAGTAAAATTGAAATTGAAAAACTTGAAATTAAAGCAAAACTGACTCTCATTTTCATTTTTGATTCTCCTTTAAGTAGTTTTGAATTAATCTAACAGATTTTTCCATTCGTTTTGAGGAAATCGACGATTCAAATAAATGAGGAGTTCCTTTTATCAAGAATTCAACGACTCCAAGAGCATTCTGAGTCGAATTGAACATATCCATGTTTCCCCACATCTGAAATCCTTCGTGTATTGGCGATGTTGAGTCCATTAGTGCATGCATAGCCATGCCGAGTGCGAAATAGGCTTCATATTTTTTCCCCTTACTCATCATAATATTGTATTGAGATTTCATTTCAGTAAGGAATTGATTCATTTGTATTTCAGCTTCTTTCGCTGTCTGCCAAGGTGCACGCATGGCATGCTTGTATGATCCTGAAATGGATTGATCTGTATTATCAACATATGCGCTGGCTTCTTTAAAAATATTCCTCATATTCTCATTTTGATTTCCGGGAAAAGCCGTATCAATTATTTTATCATGAACTTCCTTGGACCAACTTCCATCTGGATCTAAGTACGTTATCGGATTATTTCGGCAATATGCATACAGATTCCACAGCTGTGGATTAGTCAGCGCTTCGTCCTTGTTGATTATCGGATCCACCGAAATGAACCGGTATCTCAGGTGGTCATAATACCTGGCGCCAAAGTAGTCCATCTCGCTCTTGGATTCGCGCTCCTTGCCGGAGAACTTCAGCGAAGGCTTATAGGTGTTCACCCATTGCTTCTGCATGCCGCCATAGGGATCGAACAGGGCGGAGTAGACAACGGTGCCGGCGCTGTTGGTGATGATGCGCGTGGAGTTGATCTGGTCCGAGGCGTAGTAATATTTAGTCGCGGTCACCGGTTGGTACTCGGCCAGGAGCTTGCTACCCAAATAGATGTAGTCTTTCACGCAAACCCCGGTAGCGTCATATTCGGCCAAAAGTTTACCGTCATAGGAATAAATGTAATAAGTTGTACCGTACAGGGTGGCCAGGACACTGACTGGGGTTGTGGCTGCCATTGTGTCAGCATTAGGTCCTTTCAAGTTCAAGTCTTCATTTGCATCCGGGATCTGTTTTTTTAATTCTCTTTCATCCGGATTCGTAAATTCTTTTTCTTTGTTCTCTTCGGGAATGGTCGCCCTGATGATCGAGAAGGCACGTTTGGAAACGGCAAAGGGAACCCTTTCGGGCAAAGAGATAGGCTTGGTCAGGGTGAGGGAAGTGTTGGCGGGGATGGCTACTTTGCCTGAATGGAGTCCCGAAATAGGGGCCTGGGAATCAACGGCAAAAGCCGGTTCTCCCTGATGGAGGTTTAATGATTCGACTTCAGCCCTTAGAGTTTTGCCTTTTGGGGTTT
>Ga0209540_10003380_pt1 | contig 10893 bp, 11 predicted proteins | sample BarGraIncu01121A_FD_184501 | JGI IMG/M metagenome (GOLD analysis project Ga0209540, IMG submission 184501) | Arctic peat soil microbial communities from Barrow, Alaska - Barrow Graham LP Incubations 011-21A (SPAdes) (version 2) | ecosystem: Environmental > Terrestrial > Soil > Wetlands > Peat... | reverse complement strand
GGACTGGCCGACGGTGAAGCCCTGGGTCTCCCGCGGCGGGCGCATCTTGACGATGGTGAAGTCGTCCTCCACCTCGATGTAGTCCAGCAGCTTGCCGCTGACCAGGTGCGCCACGCGGTTGCCGGCGTCGGCCTCGGGGAGCACGACGTGGTGCACGCCGATGCGCCGCAGGATCCGGGAGTGCTCGGGCGAGATCGCCTTGGCCCAGATCTGCGGGGTGCCGAGGTCCACCAGGTTGCCCGCGATCAGAACGCTCGCCTCCAGCGACGTCCCCACGCCGACGACGGCGACCGGGAACTCCTTGACCCCGAGCTGGAGGAGGGCTTCGGGGTTGGTGCAGTCCGCCTCGACCAGGGGAAAGTGACCGGTGAAGTGCGCCACCACATCTGGATCCCGCTCGGCGGCCAGTACGTCGTGGCCCAGGCGCTCGAGCGTGAGGGCGATCGAGGAGCCGAACCGGCCGAGCCCGATGATGAGCACGCCGCCGCTGCGCTCCCGCTCCTTGCCCGGCTTGGGCTCCCGACCTGTGAACGGAGCAATCGGCTTGGGTCGTTCGATGTCAACCAATGATCGGCCTCTCCTCGGGGTACCGGATCACCCGGCGCCGGTCGCGCAGCGCAAGAGCCGCTGCCAAGGTCATGGTTCCCGTCCGACCCGCGAACATCAGGACGGCCAGCACGTACTTGCCGGCGTCGGGCAGCTCCGGGGTCAGTCCGGTGCTGAGCCCGACGGTGCCGAACGCGGAGATCGTCTCGAAGAGCACCTTGTCCAGGCTCTCGCCGGTGATCTCGAGCAGCAGGAGGGTGGCCACCAGCACCATGCCCGCACCGGCGATGGTCACCGCGACGGCGAGCCGCAGGCTCTCCCGCGGGATGCGCCGGCCGAAGGCCTCCATGTCGCGGTTGCCGCGGGCCTCGGACAGGATGGCCCAGAGCAGCACGGCGAAGGTGGTCACCTTGATGCCGCCGGCCGTGGAGGCGCTGCCGCCGCCGACGAACATCGCGCCGTCGGTGAACAGCCGGCTCGCCTCGTGCATGCTGCCTGGGTCGAACGTGGAGAAGCCACCCGACCGGGGCATCACGCCGGCGAACAGCGCAGCGAGCACCTTGGTGGGACCGTCCAACGGCCCGAGAGTGTGGGGGTTGCCCCACTCGAAGGCGCCGATCACCAGGGTGGTGCCCGCCAGGAGCGCGACGGACATGGTGATGGTGAGCTTGGTGTGCAGGCTGAGCCGGTGCAGGTTCCGTCGCCGCTGGGCGACGTTGTAGATCACCGGGAAGCCCAGTGAGCCGATGAACACACCCAGCAGGATGGGCAGCCCCAGCCACCAGTCGGCCACGTGTGGCATCAGGCCCTCGGCGGTCGGCACGAACCCCGCGTTGTTGAACGCCGAGACCGCATAGAAGACGCCGTGCCAGATCGCCTCGCCGAGGTCCTCGCCGAGCATGGCGAACCGGGGGATCAGCACCAGCGCGATCACGAGCTCGATGGAGACCGAGGTGATCACGACCACCCGGATCAGGGAGCCGACCTCACCAAGGCCTCCGCTGCGCGCCTCGGAGGCGGAAAGCAGGCGCTGGGTCAGCCCGATCCGGCGGGAGACCGCCATGCCGAGCAGCGAGGCGAGAGTCATGACGGCCAGGCCGCCGATCCAGATCCCGACCAGGATCACCGCCTGGCCGAAGCCCGACCAGTACGTACCGGTGGGGACGGTCGTCAGACCCGTGATGCACACCGCGGACGTGGCCGTGAAGAACGCGTCGGCGAAGGGTGCCTGGTGGCCGTCGGCGGTCGCCTGGGGGCTCGAGAGCAACGCGGTGAACAGGGCGACGATGCCGGCGAAGGCGGTGAGGGTCAGCCGGGCCGGTGAGTGCCGCGCGACGTTGTCGATCCTCTCGCGGGCAACCAGCAGCGGACGTGGGACCTCCATCCGCACCTCCCGTCCGACCGGCCAGCCCGTCACACTCTGGCACAGCGAGCAGGTCTCGCGGGTGGGCCGTTCGCCATCGGGCGGCGCGCCTCTGGCGGGGCGCTCGGTGACCGGCGCCGTCGTCGTGGTCCGCCCGGCCGGCCGACGAGGTCGACCGGCTAGCGTGCAGCCCATGTCCCCTCGTCGCCGGGCCCGGACCCGAGTGGTCTGGTCGCCGGCTCTGCTGGACTACGACTTCGGTCCCCGGCACCCGATGGCGCCGCTGCGGCTGGACCTGACCTTCCGCCTGGCCCGCGAGCTGGGCGTGCTGGACCTGCCCGGCGTCGACGTCGTCGGAGCGGAACCGGCCGGCGACGAGATGTTGGTCACCGCGCACGACGCCGGGTACGTCGCGGCGGTGCGCCGGGCCTCCGAGACGGGCGAGATCGACCTGGACCACGGCCTCGGCACCGACGACGACCCCGTGTTCCCCGGCATGCACGACGCCGCGGCACGGCAGGTCACGGGCAGTGTCTCCAGCGCACTGGAGGTGTGGCGCGGCGAGGCGCGGCATGCGGTGAACCTGGCCGGCGGCATGCACCACGCCATGGCGGACCACGCGTCGGGCTTCTGCGTCTACAACGACGTCGTCGCGGCGATCAGGGCCCTGCTCGCGGACGGGGCGGAGCGGATCGCCTACGTCGACCTGGACGCCCATCACGGCGACGGGGTGGAGCTGGTCTTCTGGGACGACCCCAGAGTGGTGACCATCTCCGTCCACGAGTCCGGGCACACCCTGTTCCCGGGCACCGGTCACCCGACGGACGTCGGTGGCCCGCACGCCCGCGGGTCCGTGGTGAACGTCCCCCTCGAGGCAGGGACCGCCGATGCCGGCTGGCTGCGGGCGGTGGGCTCCGTCGTCCTGCCCATCCTGCGGGCGTTCCGACCGCAGGTGGTGGTGAGCCAGCACGGCTGCGACGCGCACGGCCTCGACCCGCTCACCAACCTGGCGGTGTCCGTCGACGCCCAGCGCGCCGCCATGGTGGCCGTGCACGACGCCGCGCACGAGGTGGCCGATGGCCGGTGGGTCGCCCTCGGCGGCGGTGGCTACGCCGTCGGCCAGGTGGTGCCAAGGATCTGGACGCACCTGCTGGCGCTGGCCGCGCACGAGCCGATCGACGTCGCGGCCGAGACGCCGACCGCCTGGCGGGAGCACGTCCTCGCCGAGCTCGGCTTCCCGGCGCCGACGACCATGGGCGAGGGCGGGCAGGGTGCGCTGCCCCGGCCGTGGGCCGAGGGCTACGACCCCGCGGATCACGCCGACCGGGCGGTGCTGGCCGCCCGGCGAGCCGTCTTCGACTGGCACGGGCTGGACGCGCTGTACGACTGAGGGGCTCGGTCGGGACGGACGTCGTGCGGCCGTGTGCCCGGCTCCGGCTTTTCACTCCTTTCACCCCTTTCACTTGCGTACCAGCAGGCTCTAGGGTGTGGCCAACGCGCCGCAGCAAGCGGCGCGTCTGCGCACCGGCGTGCTCCGCCGCGCGCGGAGCACGACGTCCGGCGGGACGGGAAGCGGGCACCGATGAGCACGGGCAGTGATCGGGTGCGCTACCTGACGGTCGCCGAGGTCGCGGAGATGATGCGGCTCTCCCGGATGACCGTGTACCGCCTGGTGCATGGCGGCGAGCTGCCGGCGGTCCGGGTCGGCCGGTCCTTCCGGGTGCCGCAGGACGCGCTCGCGGCCTACCTTGCGGCGTCGTCCGTCGAGGTCCCGACCGAGCGCGAGGACCGGCTCAGCTCCTGACCGCCCGGTCCGGCGGCTCCGGGTCCTGGTGCCCGCGTACGCGCCGATGCTCCTGACCCGGTAGAGTGACGGCGGACTCTCCCGAGCGCGGGGGACCTGCGGTTGGCCTCGAAGAGGCGGCCCAGGGGACCGCGTGCGCACCCCAACTGAGCGAGGACACGTGGGCTCCGTCATCAAGAAGCGCCGCAAGCGCATGGCCAAGAAGAAGCACCGCAAGCTGTTGCGCAAGACGCGCCACCAGCGCCGCAACAAGAAGTGACGGTGCGCGTACGCCTCGGCGTGCGCAACCACCCGGGCCCGGTCGTCGTGCCGGGCCCGACCTGTGCCTGACCACGGGCAAGATGTGAGGCACCGACCGAGCGGTGCGCACAGACAAGGACCCCGATGCAACAGGCCCGACTCACCCTTGACCCGGCGTTCGTGGTCTCGCCCGTGCACCGGCGCACCTTCGGGGCGTTCGTCGAGCACCTGGGCAGGTGCGTCTACACCGGCATCCACGAGCCGGGCCACCCGACCGCGAACAGCGACGGCTTCCGCCGTGACGTGATCGAGCTGGTGCGTGAGCTCGGCGTCAGCGCGGTCCGCTACCCGGGCGGGAACTTCGTGTCCGGGTACCGGTGGGAGGACGGCATCGGGCCGGTCGAGCAGCGCCCGACCCGCCTGGACCTGGCCTGGCACAGCACCGAGCCGAACACCGTCGGCGTCGACGAGTTCCTCCGGTGGTGCCGCGCCACCGACGTCGAGCCGATGATGGCGGTCAACCTCGGCACCAGGGGTGTGCAGGAGGCTCTTGACCTGCTGGAGTACTGCAACATCTCCTCCGGGACGCACTGGTCCGACCTGCGCCGGGCGAACGGGGCACAGCAGCCGTACGGCATCCGGATGTGGTGCCTCGGGAACGAGATGGACGGCCCCTGGCAGATCGGCCACAAGACCGCAGCCGAGTACGGCCGACTCGCGGCCGAGACGGCACGCGCGATGCGGATGATCGACGCCGACCTCCAGCTGGTCGCGTGCGGCAGCTCGGGGCGCGACATGCCGACGTTCGGCACGTGGGAGGCGACGGTGCTCGCCGAGGCCTACGACCAGGTGGACCACATCTCGGCGCACGCCTACTACCACGAGGCCGACGGCGACCTCGCGTCCTTCCTTGCCTCGCCGATGGACATGGACGCGTTCATCGACGCGGTCGTGACCACGGCCGACGCCGTCGGCGCGGCCAGGGGCGCCACCAAGCGGATCACCATCTCGTTCGACGAGTGGAACGTCTGGTACATCGACGCCACGGCATCGAAGGTCCCGGAGGACGAGTGGCCGATGGCCCCGCGGCTGCTCGAGGACCACTACAGCGTGGCCGACGCCGTCGTGGTCGGTGGTCTGCTGATCTCGCTGCTGCGGCACAGCGACCGGGTGCACGCCGCGAGCCTGGCGCAGCTGGTGAACGTGATCGCGCCGATCATGACCGAGCCGGGCGGTGGGGTGTGGAAGCAGACCACGTTCCACCCGTTCGCGCTCACCTCCCGGTACGCGTCAGGTGACGTGCTCCGCGTCGAGCCGTCCGGCCCGCGCCAGGAGACCGCCGTCTTCGGGGACACCCCGCTGGTGGACGCCGTGGCGACGCACGACGCCGCAACCGGTGCGCTGGCCGTGTTCGCGGTGAACCGTTCGGTCACCGAGCCCGTGGTGCTGCACGTCGACACCAAGGCGTTCGGTGACGTCCGGGTGGTGCAAGTGCTGACGCTGGCCGATGCCGACCCCTATGCGAAGGCCCGGCCGGGCGGTGAGCTGGCGCCATGGGCGAACACGACCGCCGTCGTCGACGGCGCCTCCGTGCGGATCGAGCTGCCGCCGGTGTCGTGGTCCATGGTGCGGCTGGCAACAGGGACCGACGCGGGCTGACGACCGGCGGGTCGCTGACCGCTGAAGGGGGCGGTCAGCGCAGGCCGCGACGGACGGCCCGGAGCACCAACCCGGCAGCCCAGGCCGCACCCGCCCAGCTGGCGGTCTGGGCGCCCCGCCGGGCGGCCACGCGCCGTCGTCCGCGGAACTCCTGGATCGGCCAGCCCACCGCACGGGCGTGCCGCCGCAGCCGACGGTCGGGGTTGATCGCGACCGGGTGGCCGACCGAGGACAGGATCGGCACGTCGTGGGTGGAGTCGCCGTAGGCGTAGCAGGTGGGCAGGTCCAGGTGCTCGGCCTCCGCGAGTGCCGCGATCGCACGCGCCTTGGCCCTCCCGTGCAGCATGTCGCCGACCAGGCGCCCGGTGTAGTAGCCGTCCACGTGCTCGGCCACCGTTCCGAGGGCCCCGGTGGCCCCCAGCCGCCGGCTGATCAGCTCGCCGATCTCCACCGGGCTGGCCGTGATGATCCACACCTGGTGCCCGGCCTCGATGTGCTCCGTGAGCAGGGTCTGGGTGCCGGGGAAGATCCGCAGCGAGAGCACCTCGTCCCAGATCTCCTCGCCCATCGCGGTGATCTCGGCCACCGAGTGGCCGGCCACGATGGACAGCGCCCGGGAGCGCACGGTCGCGATCTGGTTCAGGTTCTCCCCGAAGGCCAGGTAGCGGGCCTGGTGGACCGCGAAGGTGATCAGGTCCCAGGCGCTGAAGAAGCCGCGACGGCGCAGTCCGACAGCCAGGTGGAAGGCGCTGGCGCCGCGGATGATCGTGTTGTCCAGGTCGAAGAAGGCCGCGGTCCGCGACGGCTCAGGCGATGCCCCGACGGGGTCATGGGTCGACTCGGGCACTCGTTCACTGTAGTCACCGCCCCGGGGTTGAGCCCATGAGTGCGCAGGTGAGCGGCCGGGTGATCCTGCACGCCCGGCTGGGCTGTCACGTGTGCGATGCGGCCCGGGGCGTCGTCACTGCGGGGGCCCGCTCGGGCCTCGCGACCACCGACGTTTCGCTCGGATCTGTGCGTTCAACGCACAGATCCGAGCGAAACGCGGCGACGGGAGGGTCAGGCGTGGGCGACGGCCTCGACCTCGAGCGAGATCTGGATGGTGTCGCTGACCAGGACGCCGCCGGTCTCCAGTGCGGCGTTCCAGGTCAGGCCGAAGTCCTTGCGCGAGATCTCGGTGGTCGCGGAGGCGCCGAGCCGGGAGGCCCCGAACGGGTCGGTGGCGCCGCCGTTGAACTCGGTGCGCAGCTGGACCGGCCGCGTCACGCCGTGGGCGGTGAGCTCGCCGTCGATCAGGTAGTCCTCGCCGTCGGCGCTGATGGCGGTCGAGCGGAACGTCCAGGTCGGGTAGGTCTCGGTCTCGAAGAAGTCCGCGCTGCGCAGGTGGCCGTCGCGGCGCGCGTCGTTGGTGTCGACAGTGGCCGGGTCGAGCGTCGCGGTGACCGAGCTGGCCTCGAGGGTGTCGCCGATCACGATCTCGCCCGCGGTGATGTCGATGGTGCCGCGGACCTTGGAGATGCCGGCGTGGCGGACGCTGAAGCTCGCGCCGCTGTGCGAGGTCTCGATCTCCCAGGTGCCGGGCGTGACGCCGGCGGGGAGCTGGGTGGTGCTGGTGGCGGTGGTCATGGTGGGTTCGTCCTCTTAATTGAAGCCTCAACTATCGGTAGTTGACAGTTGTACTACAGTTGGCGCCAACAAGCAAGGAGAGGTGGATCACATGACCGACGACGCCATCCCCTGGCTCTCCGTCGAGCAGCAGGGCTCCTGGCGCGCCTTCCTGCAGGGTGCGGCCCGGTTGACCGAGGGCCTCAACCGGCAGCTGGAGCGCGACGCGGGGCTGTCCGTGAGCGAGTACGAGATCCTCTCCCGGCTCTCCGGGACGCCCGGCCGCACGCTGCGGATGTCCGACCTCGCGATCGGCCTCGTGCACTCCCGCAGCCGACTCACCCACACCGTCGGTCGTCTGGAGAGTCGCGGCCTCGTCGAGCGGCGGCCCTGCCCCGACGACCGGCGGGGCGTCAACTGCGCGATGACCGACGCCGGGTACGAGCTGCTGGTCGCGACGGCTCCCGGCCACGTCCGCGCCGTGCGCGAGCTGCTGGTCGACCCGCTGACCGAGGCGGAGCTCCGCGCGCTGGGTGAGGCGATGGCCAAGGTGGCGCCGAATCCGTGTGCCGACCGGGCGTCGTCGTCCGGCACGCAGGAGCTGGCCGGTGAGGGGATGACCACAGCCACCATCTGACGTGGGGGAGACTTGTCCCATGGTCTCCACCACGGTCCACCTGCTCCGGCACGGCGAGGTGCACAACCCCACCGGCGTGCTCTACGGGCGGCTCGACGGGTACCACCTGTCCGAGCGTGGAATCGCGATGGCCGAGCGGATCGCGGCACACCTGGCGGGAACGGGGCCGGACGGTGCGCCGCGCCGCGACGTCGTGCACGTTGTGGCCTCACCGCTGCACCGGGCGCAGGAGACCGCGGCCCCGATCGCGGCCGCCTTCGGGCTGGAGGTCGTCGTCGACCCGCGCCTGATCGAGGCGGCGAACCACTTCGAGGGACTGGAGTTCGGCGTCGGGGACGGGTCGCTGCGGCGGCCCGCGCACTGGCGCTTCCTGTGGAACCCGTTCCGGCCGTCGTGGGGCGAGGCCTATCGCGAGCAGGTGGCCCGGATGCTCGCGGCGATCACGGCCGCACGCGATGCCGCCCTTGGGCACGAGGCCGTCGTGGTCAGCCATCAGCTGCCGATCTGGGTGGCCCGTCAGGCGCTCGAGGGCAACCGGCTGTGGCACGACCCCCGACGGCGGCAGTGCAGCCTGGCCTCCCTCACGTCGGTGACCTGGGCCGATGACCGGGTGCGGATCGCCTACACCGAGCCGGCGCTCGACCTGCTGCCCGATGTCCGGTCGGTCCCGGGGGCCTGAGCGGATGACCCGGGACGGACTTCGCCGGGAACCCGCTTGACCTGGCGGACCGGCGCGTCGTCGTCGTCGTGCTGAACACCTGGTATGCCGCCCACCTGCACGCCCGCACGCCTGCATGCCTGCCGGGCTGGCGGGACGCCGAGCCGCGTGGTTCGTGATCGTCGGCGTCGACTGGACCAGGGCGTTACTGGAGGCTGGACCGAAGCGGTACTCGCTGGTGGTCCAGATAGGTAGTGGCGGGTGGCCCGGAGCAGTGCGGTCGGGGACTGAAGTGCTCTGACGGGCGGCCGGGCGGGGGTGATCCGCGTTACGTCAGGCTCTACCTCAGGTGCGAGGCGGGCCGTCGTCCGGTGGCGCAGAATCCGTCCCGCGCTCCTTGCGCCGCTGCTGGTCGAGGCGCCACAGGAAGTCCGGGTCGTCGTCCGGCGCTCTCGGGCCGGCGCGCCGCATCGGCGGGACCCGCCCGAGCGGGGTTCCCGTCGGGCCGGCACCGGACTCCCGCGGCAGGCGCGTGAGGAGGATCCAGATCAGCGGCCCGAGCACTGGGAGCAGCACGATCACCGGCACCCAGGCGAACGGGGAGATGCCCATCCGTTCGCTGGACTCGCTGCGCGACAGGTCGATGAGGGCATAGATGGCCAGCGCCACCGGGATCACGTAGACCAACGCCCGCACCATGCCTTCACCATAGGCCGCGCGTCCTAGGCCGGCAGCATCCCGGTGGCTGGGTCAGAGCGCGAGCCCGAGGCCAAGCAGCACTCCGTAGGCGAGCTCCAGCAGGCCGGTGCCGGCCAGCACCGGGCGGAGCAGGACGCCCCGCGCGCCGACCAGCACCGTGCCGGCCAGCACCCCGGCCGGGACCAGGAGCAGCAGCACCAGGAGCGCCCCCGGTGCCTCGATGGCGCACACCGCACCGGCGAGGATCGCCAGGGCCAGCTGCCAGGCGTACACCCGGCGGGCGCGGCGCTCGCCGATCCGCACCGCGACCGTGCGCTTGCCCACCAGGGCATCGCCCGGGACGTCGCGGATGTTGTTGACCATCAGCAGGGCGCAGGCCAGCAGCCCGATCCCGATCGCGCCGGACACCGCCGGCCAGGTGACCTGATCGGCCTGGGTGTACGTGGTCCCCAGCACCGCCACCAGCCCGAAGAACAGGAAGACGCCGACCTCGCCGAGGCCGAGGTAGCCGTACGGTCGGCGACCCCCGGTGTAGTACCAGGCGGCCGCGATCGCCAGGGCGCCGACGGCCAGCAGCCACCAGTGGCCGGTGAGTGCGACGAGCGCGAGACCGAGCAGCGCGCCGACGCCGAACGACGCAAGGGCTGCCGCCCTCACATGGCCGGGCCGGGCGGCTCCGGACGCCGTGAGCCGCAGCGGGCCCACCCGGTCGGTGTCGGTGCCACGCACTCCGTCGGAGTAGTCGTTCGCGAAGTTCACGCCCACCTGCAGCGCCAGCGCAACGCCCGCGGCCAGCAGCGCCCGGCCGAGGGAGGACCCGCCCACCTGGGCAGCCGCGCCCGTGCCGACCAGCACCGGAGCCACCGCGGCCGGCAGCGTGCGCAGGCGCGCACCCTCCAGCCATTCCTCAGTCGTCGCCATGCCGGCTCCCATCGGCGTCCGCCGCGGCCTGCCGGGTGACGGCGGTGCGGTCCACCTTGCCGGGTCCGCGCTGCGGCAGCGCGTCGGCCAGGACCAGCCGGCGTGGTGCAGCAGCGGGCCCCAGCGTAGGCACGACGGCGTCCCGCAGGGCCGCCAGGGTGGGCGCCGGTGCGCCCCTGACCGGCACGACGACGGCGGTGACCAGCTGCCCCCACTCGTCGTCCGGCACCCCGACGACGCACACCTCGGCCACTCCGCGCACCGCCGCGATGGCGGCCTCGACAGCCGTCGGTGTCACCTTCACTCCGCCGGTGACCACGACGTCGTCGGCGCGGCCGCGGACGTGCAGCACGCCGCGGGCGAGGGTGCCAAGGTCTCCCGTGCGGAACCACCGGACGCCGTCCTGCATCTGGAACGCCGTGTCGAGGTCCGGCCGGCCGAGATAGCCGCGGGCCAGCACCGGGCCGGCCAGGTGCACGGTGCCGTCGATCCGGACCCGTACGCCGGTGAGCGGGACGCCGTCGTACACGCACCCGCCGGCCGTCTCGGTCATGCCATAGGTCGTGACGATGCGCAGCCCGACGTCGCGGGCCCGGTCCAGCAACCCGGGCGCGGTGGCCGCACCGCCCACCAGGATCGCGTCGACGTCGGTCCATGGCCGAAGCTCGGCCGGCAGGGCGGCGCCCTCGGCCCGCGCGAGGATCCGGTGCAGCTGGGTGGGCACAAGGGAGGTGTACAGGGGCACGCCCCGCTGGCGTGCG
>Ga0209540_10003379_pt1 | contig 10897 bp, 11 predicted proteins | sample BarGraIncu01121A_FD_184501 | JGI IMG/M metagenome (GOLD analysis project Ga0209540, IMG submission 184501) | Arctic peat soil microbial communities from Barrow, Alaska - Barrow Graham LP Incubations 011-21A (SPAdes) (version 2) | ecosystem: Environmental > Terrestrial > Soil > Wetlands > Peat... | reverse complement strand
GCGCGGCGTGACGGTCGTTATGGGCGCGGATAGTTTCACCTATCTCGAGCCAAACAGCCCGTGGCGACGATTTATTCGTGGGCAATCTTCACAGGCTTACCGCGCACTCCGAGTAGCGCAGCGGCTAAAAAGCTCTGGCGTTCAGTTTCGATGGCTTGGTCGGCACGCAAATGTCGGCGTCATGGGCCGCACGCACGCCAAATGGTCAATCGTCGATGACACAGTCTATAGTTTTGGCGGCGTCAACCTGTACCAAATGGGCGTCGAAAACACCGACTATATGTTTCGCATCACCAACAAAGAGCTTGCCGATATTTTATCTGAGCGATTCGAGTGGCTGATGCATTCCGACCGCGGGAACCACGCCGGCAGGAATCGCATTGTCACCCTCAGCAGCAAGACAAGGATCATTCTCGACGGTGGGATTCCTTTCAATTCGAAGATATATTCGCGCGCAATCGAACTGTCCAAACAGGCCGACGAGATCCTTTTCGTTTCTCAGTACTGTCCGACTGGTCGCCTGGCATCAATTCTGCATCAGAAAAAATCGCGGCTCTATTTTAACCACTGGGAAGACGCGGGAGCGCTCAATACATTTGTGATTCGCGCCGGTATGCATTCATCAAAATTATCCACGAGCTACAAACGAGACCCGTACCTACACGCAAAGTTTATCATCTTCACGATGCCTGACGGCAAAAAAGTCGCCCTCACGGGATCGCACAACTTTGCAGCCGGCGGCGTCATGCTCGGTACACGCGAGATTTGCCTCGAAACCACGAGCGAAGTGATCATCGGGCAGCTTGAAGCGTTTTTCGAGTCGTCGATTAAATAGCTTAGTTGCCGCCACCGTAGTATGCCTTGAGCAAAGCCTCAGGCATTTGGGGATAGGTAATCGCCGCAGGAGCATCTATTGCCATGACAACGAATTTTAGCGATGTGTTCGGGGGAATGACCTCCTTGCCACTACTATCAGTCGTACCTTTTTCTTTGTATGCTTTATCTGAAGGGATAGTGATCAAACGCACGCCGCCGATCTTCATTCCCTTTATTCCCTCTTTCCAGCCATCAATAACCGAAGCACCGTCAAGCCCGGTGTCAATCGAGAAAGGCGACTTGAGCGACGTGCCGTCAATTGATTGGTCAAAGATCTTACCATCCGGCATCCATCCAATATAGTAGGCCGCGAATTTAGTCGATCCATCGATCGTCGCGCCAGTTCCTACGGCGAGATCCTCCGTACTAAGTGCTGTTACCGAATCACGGTCAAACGTCCCGACTCGCGACGCGTATTGGCTGAACGTCCCATAGTAACTCGCCGATAGATCAGTTGCTTGCGCCTTCTGCTGCACAGTATAGGCATCAACAAGTTTTTGATAATCAGCCTGCTGAGTCTTTAGTAGTGCCGCCTGTTGTTCTTGATTTTGCTGACCGAGTATCATCACCGCAAACGAACCGATCGTCCCGATAATCGTCACAGCAAGTATGATCGCAATGCCAATTCGTTGGCTTTTTCGTGTTGCCATATTCCCTCTCAAACAATTACTTATTACTGATAGTATAACAGATTTACGAAGTGATCTCGTAGTTCTGCAGGCGCTTCTTGTCTCGCTCGGATGCCCGAACTTGCAGTGACAAAAGTTCGGCATAGATACCGTCAGTCATCGCAAGCTCACGTGGCGCGCCGATCTCGTCTACGGTTCCGTTTTTTATCGTAACGATTGTGTCGACTTCGGCGATCGTGCTCAATCGGTGAGCGATGATGAGTGTGGTGCGATGACGCATAAGCCGGTCCAGAGCTACCTGTACTTCGTGCTCGGCTTTCGAGTCGAGACTACTGGTTGCTTCATCCAAAATTAATATCGGTGCGTCTTTGAGGATCGCGCGCGCAATCGCGATCCGCTGCTTCTGCCCGCCGCTGAGTTTCAGGCCGCGTTCGCCGATCTGTGTATCGAGACCTTTTTTGAGCTTCGCTACAAATTCATAGGCATTTGCCGCCTTGGCGGCGCGGATAATATCTTGCTCGTTCGCCCCGGTATTCCCATAGATGATATTCTCTCGAATCGTTCCGGAATACAACGTCGGATCCTGAAAGACCACGCCAATCTGCTCGTGCAGACTCTTTTGCGTAACCTTCGCGGCGTCTTGGCCATCGATCAAAATGGATCCCCCCGTGACGTCATACAGGCGAAGCAAGAGGCTACTGATCGTCGTCTTTCCTTCCCCGCTCTTACCGACAAGTGCGAGTTTCTGACCGGGTGCGATCGTAAACGAAACGTTTTTTAGCACCGCATCTTCCTCTGTATATCCAAACGAGACATTATCGAACTTAACTTCGGCGTCCGTCACCCGCAACCGTCGAGCTGACGGCTGGTCTTTTACGCCCGGTACGAGTGCCATCACCTGGAAATAATCAATACTGCCGGCAATCGCCCGCTGTGTATTGTCGACCAGAAAACTCATGCTAAATATCGGGATACGCACCATGATGATGAGTTGGGTAAGAAGTACCATCTCGCCGATGGTAAACCGACCAGTTGCGGTCTGAACAAATATGTATGCATACGCCAAAAAGAAGATGAAACTCAATATAATCCGACGTACCACGTCCATTTGGTGCCAGTAGAGTGATTGTTCGCGCGTGAGGTTGATTGTCTTATTAAAGTTTCGCGAAAACTGCGTCAATTCGAGCCGCTCGCGTACAAAACTCTTCACTACCCGGATACTTCCGACTACTTCCGCAAACCGTCCGCTCGCGATGTCCGTCAGTTCATTCTTTTCTTTTTGTAGACGCTGCCATTTCTTGCTCGTTAAAGCCGTGAGCCACATAAAGAGTGGGTAGATGACGAAGATAATCGCCGCAAGTTCCCAGCTATAGAATAGTAGTATCCCGAGGATCGCAACAATCGTGAGGAGCATCTGAAAAAAATTGTTCGCAAACATATTCACAAACTGCGTCACTTCCGTGATCGTTCGATTGAGGCGGTTGATGATCGTTCCCGTCAGCTCATTGTCATAATATTTTTGCGAAAGACCAAGCAGCTGATCGAAGTATCGCACACTCAAAATCGCACGTAATTTCGCCGACATTACATCACCGAGGTATCCGCCCCAGTTCGTAAAGAGCGTATTTGCGACATCGGTGACAAAATAAATCACCGCCCAAAAAATCGCGCCACTAACATTTCCCGAATGCTGATTGATAGAGTTTACGACGACATCGACGGCATTCTTCGATATAAATGCCTGAAAGATGCCTGTGCCTGCCATGAATATCGAAAATATAACCGTGGCCGTATAGTATGGCCACAGCTGACGCGCGCTGCTAAATATCTTTCCCAATGAATTCACTACATATATAGTACCGCAGTTTGACTATTTGGAGAAATGTTACGGCTGATGCCGTCGCTCAAGCATCTCGTCGACATCCGCACCCACTAGCAATGAAAATGCCCCGAGATTAATCCATATCATAAGTGCGATCACGCCCGCAAACAGGCTGTAGGCGCTCGAAAAGTTCGCGAAATACTGTAAATACGTGAAGAAAAGTGCCGTACTAATCATCCAGAGTATCGTCGCGACAACTGCCCCACGACTAAACCAATGCCAGGCGTGCGTACGCATAGCTGGCGCATAATGATAGACGATTCCGATACCTATAAATGTTATGACGATGAGCAGTATCCAGCGTACAATTGAGAACACTGCGATGAGGCCATCTGGCAACCCGACCGCCCGTAAAAAGCTGGCACCGATAAACACAAGTGGAAGTGTAATTGCCATACCGGCAATAAACATACCAGTCAAAAGCAGGCTTAATGATTTTTGATGAACGAACGAACGCTCGTCTTTTAGGCGCCTGAGCGTATTGATCGCTTTGATAATTCCATCGACCGCACTTGATACGCCAAACACGGCTAAACCAAGCGCAAGTACAGCGATAATAATATTTGTCTGGTGATGAACGGTGGCATTTTGAAGTTGCGTTGAGACTAGCGCCGCGATATCTTTCGGTAGATACTGCGCCATGCCGGTTACGAGATCACTTACCTGCTCACCGCTAAACACCGACCCTGTTACCGCGACCAGGGTCGCGACCAATGGGAAGAAAGCTAGTGTTCCGAAATACGCAATTCCCGCAGCGAGAATTGGTGTTGTGGGATTGAAAAGTGCATGTTTCGTTGCCGACATCGTGTGCGCAAAATGAGCAAACATACCACGTGAATTCTGCGATGAACGCGCATGTGTTTTCATACAATTATTATACGTCATTACACCTTAGATCTGAAGGAAAACATAAACAGTATTGACATGTGAATGATTGTGCGGTATCATGAAATTTGTGTTTTTTGATGACTGAGAGACTTATTGGGAAACACAGCAGTCCCGTGTGCCCTAGGATAGCGCAATAGAATTATTCTGGCCGTGGGGGTATTTAAGGAGGAAAACCATGTCACTAAAGTTAATATTAGTGGCACTCGGCGTCATCGCCGGAGTGTCATTATTCGCTGCGCCTTCGGCTTTTGCCGAGAGCAAGACCACCGTAACGGTCGTCGCCGGCGACACTCTCACGTCTATTGCAGATGCTCAGGGTTCGGATTATGTCCGACTGTTCAACGCAAATGACTTCATTACCAATCCTGATGTGATCGATGTCAATCAGGTTATCCGCATCCCAGCTGCGGACGAACAACTACCCGACCGATTCGGTACGTTTGAAGCATCGAGCGCTCCAGTAGCTGCTACGGCCGCTGCTGCGTATGCAGCACCGTCAGTCTCTCGGCAGACAACAGCGTCAACTGTAACCTTTGCCGCAAACGAGGGAAACCGCTACACGTGGGGTACCTGTACGTGGTATGTGTACAATCGTAAACCAAACATTGGCTCATTCTGGGGCAATGGTGGCTACGGCTGGATCGCCGCCGCTCAGTCCTCGGGATTTGCGACCGGATCAGCACCCGCCGCTGGGGCGATTGCCGTCCAGTCGGGTCATGTCGCCTATGTCGAATCAGTCTCGGGTGGCAATGTGAACATCTCTGAGATGAATTACGCAGGTGGCGTTGGCGTTGTTCACTATCGAACCGTGCCAGCAGGCATGTTCAGCTATATCTACGCGTAGTTAATTCTGCGAAAGCAAACTAATATACCACCCAATTACAGGGTGGTATATTAGTTAGTCTTCTATTATATATGCGTATTAAATCGCAGCGAGAAGCGCATCAAATGTAGTCGCAAAACTACTTGAAACAGTTTCTGGGTTCTTGATCGAACCGTCAAATTCGATCTCTTCACCAAACTGCAGACCGCTAATTCTTTGGTCGAGCTTAGCTTTGATAACGGTATTTATTTCCTCAAACTGAGCGATTGAGTGGCGGCCGGCATAAAATCCGTAGGCAACGAGTGCGACATGCTTGCCGGTCCACTCCTTATATAGCCAGTCAATGGCATTTTTCTGAATAGCGGTCATATTGTGGTTGTATTCCGGCATGACGAATACTACTCCGTCTGTGCCCTTCACCATCTCTGACCATTCCTTCACAGATTCGTCCGTAATTTCATATGCTGGCTGCGATGGCGGCATGGCAGCATTCATGAATGGCAGGTTAAGCGCAACGAGATCAGCAACCCTCACTTCGACACCCTCACGGACTGATAGGTTTTCTTTTACCGCTTCTACAACTTTTTTGTTTGCGCTATTTGGTCGCGCGCTACCAGTAACAATAAGTATATGTGACATATACCCTCCTGAAGTTTATAGTTTTGTGATATCGATACCAACCGACTCAAGCAACTCGCGATCAATCGAGTAGGCTTTTTCTGTTCCATTGCGATGCTCACGCAGTACACCCGACTCAACAAGTTTGGCAAAATGATGACTCATTGCCGGTTGAGATAGTTTGGTGATGCTCGCGCATGCGATGATGTCACAACTTTTCACCGCACTTTTACCGCCCTCTTGGGCAAGTTTATTGACGATGCCGAGACGCGTCTCGTCGGCAAGTGCTTTGAAAATTGTAATGGGTCGTGGTTGGTTCATGTCTCTATTATATCGAAATATTTAAATATATCAATATATAAAGTTGATATTAGTAGAAAACGGCGTGTTTGATCTATAATAATGCTCATGATAAAGGTAAAAAGTAAAAAGATTCGTTATCTCATCATTGGAATCATAGGATTTTGCATCGGGCTAGCAATGTGGTTTATCTACAGTCTCTTAACCAGACCGAAGGCTGTAGTTAAGCCGACACTCACGTCAGTCACCGTGACAATTACGCATCCAGATGGCAAGCCACTCGCTGATACTAGCCTCAATATTACGAACTTTGGTTATGCATGGAGCGGAAGGACTGACAAAAATGGCGCTGCGACAGTGCCTCCGCAAGCAATTTCCCCACCTGTCAGGGTTTGTGCGCTAAATGATCCCCGCACGAGTAATGTGAAGTGCGATTACTCCGCTTCGATTGACGAATCCGGAAAAGCTCTCGATCCAGCCGACTCTTTAGTCGTATCATTGCACAGCAATTTCGTGAAATAGAAAATTATGCGATTAAACCGCTGGATCGATGGGCTGGTTTAGCCCTAAACGCGTACCGCGTCGAGTTTATTTTTCGTTTCTGTGGCAATCAAGTCCATGATCGGAGCGATATCGCTATCGGCCAAGGTTCGGCTGTGATTTGTAAATTCGAGATGAAAGGTTGTCGTCACTACCGAGAGATCGTCGTCCGATTGATAAATACTTACGGGCGTAAGGTCTGACTCTATCTCCCCCGCCGCTTCCGCAAGTACGGTGGTGACGGCACCGCAGAGAGCAGCGTACGAGACGGCGCTTGGGGTCTTGAGAGAAATATCTTGGCTGGTCGACGGAAAACGCGAAAGAGGACGGTAGGATGCAGGTGCGACTTTTTCGAGATGAGATAAGAATAGTTCAAAGCCCGCGCTAGCTTTCGGCAACTTGAATCCAGCCATGACCGAAGTGCGATATTCTCCGACAACACCGACGAAGCGGTCGTCGTACATAATAACTGCAGAGCGACTTGGCTCAAATGACGCAACCAGTTGGCGGAAAATCTCATGCTCTACCGCAAAATCCTTAAGAGGAACGTACTGGCAATCTGGTGTAAGTTGCTCGAGATAGTACTTCGCCGTATAGTATGCACCTTCGTCTGATTTTTTGGCGGCATATACGAAGGCGAGACGATTGTACTCGCGCGGAAGACCATTGCCGTCGACGTCGCCGATTCGGTGTGCCTTGCCGATCTCAAATAGCGCGAACTCATCGTGTCCGGCTTTGATATTCATATGAACTTTATCAAGTAGGCTCGGCGTCAAACTAAGTCGATAGTATTGTAGGTCAGGACTAATTGCATTGCCGAGGCGAAATGCTTGAGTCGCGTCTTGACCGGCTTTTGTCAGAACATTTTCGTGGACGAAGCTATAGGTCAGGACTTCGTTTGCGCCCGCCCTCAAAAGTGTGTTGCGAATCTGCTTTTTTAGAACGAACATTGAATTTTCAGGTGCTGGCGCGATACTGTGCTTCGGTAATTCACGCGGCAATTTATCGTAGCCATACAGCCGTCCAACTTCTTCGATAATATCTTCACGTATTTCAAGGTCAGTCCGCCAGAATGGAGGAACAACAACCAATAATTTTTCATCATCCTCAGGTTCAGTTTCGGGTGAAGTGCGTATTTCTACGTTACTCAACAGTTTTGCCATCTCGTCGATAGACAAGTTGGTGCCGAGGCGCTCATTTACAAATTGTTCCCCGGTGACAATAGGATTCTGGTTGTCTTCGTCAGACAACCGAATATCAAAGACGCCGCTGGCTTGCTCGCCACCCGCAACATCTTGGATGCTCATCATAAGCAAGCTCAAGACATGGTTATTTTGTAGTGGTGATTGGCCCTTATTAAACCGCGTGACGGCATCTGTGAATATTCCATGACGCATACTTGATTTACGCACTGTATACATGTCAAATGTAGCCACTTCGAGTACAATACTCTTCGTTTCACTACTGACTTCGCTGGTATTGCCACCCATGATGCCGCCGAGTCCGACAATTCCTTCGCCATCAGCGATCACGATGTCTTGTTCTGTCAGTTTGTACGACTTGCCGTTGAGCAGTGCCGCAGACTCATCTGGTTTTGCCATTCGAGCCTGGAGCGTATGGCCGCGAAGTTTGTCGTAGTCGTATGCATGCGTCGGTTGAGCAGTCAGCAGCATGGCATAATTCGTCGCGTCGACGATGTTATTGATCGGCTTGCCACCGAGTCGGATGAGCTCTATCCGAAGCCAGAGTGGACTTGGTTTGATAGTAATGTTCTGAATAGCAACCGCCGTGAAACGTGGCACTTTTTCACCTGCTTCGTTCGTAACTTTCAGTTCGAGTCCGGTTGCTGATTTTAATTCTGGTGCATCTAAATACCAGGCTGGACTTGTGAATTTGTGTCCTAAAATTCCGGCGATCTCACGTGCCACACCGATTTGGCCGAAACAGTCTGGGCGATGGGTGAACATCTTATTCTCGATATCGATAATAGTGTCATCGAGGCCATATGCTTCTGAGAAACTTGCGCCTGGCTTAATCTCTATTTTTGATGGCTTCCACTCCATGGGATCGATTTCAATAATACCCGTATGATCACTTCCGAGGTCAAGTTCGTCGGCCGCCGCGAGCATACCATTGCTCTTTATTCCTCTCAAATCGCGCGCATCAAGGACAAATGGTTCGCTCGTGCCATAGCTTGTGGGCACAGTCGACTTCGGAGGCAACCAAGCTGCGAATAATTCCGCTCGGACATTCGGCGCGCCACAGACTACTTTCACGTAGCCGCTTTCATAGCGTTCAACGTCTTTGACCACTCCACCATCATCAATCAGACAGACGCTCAGCTTATCGGCATTTGGATGCTTCTCGCAGGTTACGACACGAACAATCACCACGTCTTTATATTTCGATGCGAGATCAGTGACTTCTTCAACCCCACCAAGTTGCGCATTTATCCGTGCAACCAACTCGTCTACGGGTGGCAGATCAAAATTCAGATACTGCTTGATTGTATTTAGGCTAACCTTCATTTATCTTCCTCCAAAAGCGACATGATCACGTAGCCTTTATCGGCGACTATTTGTGAGTCATACCAGCCTTCAAGCTGCTTCGTATGAGACACAACGCCAACTTTTCTGCGCAGCGCACGACCCGTTAAGTTTCTCTGCTTATCTATTTCTACTAGCTCCAGGGTATCCCCAGGCTCTACTTCAAAATCAGCTGCACGTAAGTCGAAGGTTTTTTGTCCCGACTTAACAAACTCAAAATACTCACTGTAGGCTTTCTTTGAGATTAACCTGTTCATCTTAGAATTGCTCCAAAAAATCTAGTTTTGCCGATTCAAGGTGGCGGATGTCTTCGATCTGGTATTTCATCATGATGAGGCGGTCGATACCACAGCCAAAGGCGAATCCGGTGTATTCGTTCGGGTCAATGTCCGCGGCTTTCAAGACATTCGGGTGAATCATGCCGCAACCGAGCAGCTCAATCCAACCCTCGCCACCGCAGACTTTACAGAATTCGTCATCGCCCTTGCAGAATGGGCAGCTAAGCGCGAACTCAAAACTTGGCTCAGTGAATGGGAAATAAAATGGATTGACGCGGACATTGAGCTCTTGTCCGTAATACTCTTCGAGAAACTTTTGCAATGTCGCGATGAGCATCCCCGCATGCACGCCTTTTGCAACATACACACCTTCGACTTGATAAAACGTGTGCTCATGGCGAGCGTCGAGATCTTCGTTGCGAAATGTACGGTCGGGCACAATTGCCGCAATTGCTTCACCGCGCGATAGTTGGTCGCGATACTTGATAAGTGTACGGTTTTGCATCGTGCTGGTGTGCGCAGGTGCGATAAATGGATCGCCGTCTTTATCTTTTTGGACGGTCATAAATGTATCATAATCGTCACGCGCCGGATGGCCTTTTGGAAAATTCAAACTCTCGAACATGTGGTACTGATCGTCGATCTCGCGTGATTCCTCAGCAATAAATCCCATGCGTCCGAATATCTCCACGATACGATCAATCTCCTGCGTGAGAGGATGTAGGCTTCCCTGCTCTGCTGGCAATAATTTCGGCGCAGTTGCATTGATATCAAGTGGCGCAGTCACGTCGATTGGCGGTAGATCTCCCGCTACCAGCTCTGCCTGACGAGTCTCAATCGCTCGCTCAATAGACTGTTTCAGTTCATTCACTTTTTGACCAAATTCACGTCGCTGATCCACGGGCATATTTGGAATCTCCGCATACAGGTTGCGAAACTCCGATGCCCGCAGCACCTCCTGAGGATTTGCGCTTTCTTTTACGCGCGCCAGTAGTGTTGTTTCGAGGCCAGAAATATCTACCATATCTTTCACTAGTATACCATTCTCTAGTGGCTAATCTGTGTCATGAAGTAAACAAATACGACAATCGCCGCAAAGAATATTAATAGCCAAACTGGCGCAAGACTTGTCGTTCGTTTCGTTCCTTCCACATAGGCAGAATCCTCGATCTCGTCACGCTCTGGTTGTTCAATTTTTGACTTCGCCTCAGCACGTGCGCGCATCTCAGCAGCGATACGTTGCTGGAGCTCGCTTCTCGATTCAGTCTGTTCATAATATCGTCCCATGTATTTATGATACCACTTTGTTTTTGGTCGCACGATAACCGTATGTGGTATACTAGAAACCATAAAGTTTATAAGGAGGGAATCAATTCCATGGCTACAAAAAAAGCCACTTCTGCAAAGAAGAAATCGACAGTCACGAAGCCTGTCGATGCTACACGAAAAACAACCGTCAGATCATTCCGAGCCGAAGAAAATACCGTCAGCAAGCCAGCCGTTGTGGTAGTTTCTGA
>Ga0209540_10003378_pt1 | contig 10897 bp, 13 predicted proteins | sample BarGraIncu01121A_FD_184501 | JGI IMG/M metagenome (GOLD analysis project Ga0209540, IMG submission 184501) | Arctic peat soil microbial communities from Barrow, Alaska - Barrow Graham LP Incubations 011-21A (SPAdes) (version 2) | ecosystem: Environmental > Terrestrial > Soil > Wetlands > Peat... | reverse complement strand
CCACACTGATGCCGGCACGTTTGAGCGCTTGGACGCCCGCCGCGAATCGGTCGGGGTCGAAGCTACGGTGGCTCGTCTGCAGTGCATCGGCACCAATCGTCTGCGGCCCGGTCTCGACCGACGCCACACCCGCGCGACGCAGCTCCGAAGCCTCAGCATCGTCGATGCGCTCGATGTCGACCTCCACCGTGTGAAGCCTCACGCCTCGGCGCGCATGAGGCTCGAGAACGTCGGCCAGCCAGATAAGGCGTTCCTTTGTCAGGTTGAACACGGAGTCGATGAACGAAAACGACCGCACCCCGGGCGACGAGCCGACCGTGTCGATCTCCGCGCGGATGCGATCACGCGAGAAGCTCCGTATCCCCGGGACGCCCTTGGCCTCGAAGCAGTAGCTGCAGCGGTGCGGGCATCCTCGGAACGACTCGATGAACGAGCTGCATTCGTTGGGCGCCAGGACGCCCGAAAGGTAGGGCGACGGTATCGAGTCGAGGTCCTCGATCGGGGGGCGGTCAGGCGCCGAGACGATCGCGTCGTCGCCGTTGCGTGCCGTCACGCCCTTGCAGAGCCACATTCTCTTGCCGGACGCGATAACCGTCAGCAGCTCCGCGAACGTCTCTTCGCCCTCGCCGCGCACTACCGCGTCGACCGCCGGGTTGGCAGCAAGCACCTCTTCGGCCTGCGGGCCGACTTCTGGTCCTCCGAGCACAATCACGATCTCCGGCTTGGCGCTGCGTAGCATCCCGCAGGCCTCGTACACGACACGCGCGTTCCAGCAGGTGACCGAGAACCCCACAACGTCCGGATCCAGACGAAGGACTTGATACACGACCGGCACCGCGTCTGCGGGCATGGTCAGATCGAGCGTTTGGAAGGCGGCCTTCCTGAGCAGCCGATCTTGCGCCTCCGAGAAAGCACGCACGTAGGCGAGAGCGAGGGACTGGTAGCCCGGCTGATTCAGCGCGACGAGTGCGACCTTGAGCATCGCCTCAGCCATGAGCGCCCACCACGGGAGGGCTGAAGCCGCGATTGACGCAGGCGGCCAAGCGCTGCGCCTCGGGCGGCGGTCGGAAGAGCGCCGCTATGCTCCGGCCAGCTCCGAATGTGGCCCCTCCGCACCAGGCGTCCAGCGGACACGCGCTGCACAGTTCGGCCTTCTCACCGGCTGTCGGCCGGTAGACCGACGCGAGATGGAGTTCCCATCCGTCCGCTGCACAGAACGGAACGCCCTCGACCCCCACCCAAGTCGCGTGAACGATGCCGGTATCGCACGCGGCCTCGATCCACGGAGCCGCTGTCCGCAGGTTCAATTTGGGTTCTTCGATGACGAGCCTGATGAGAGAGACGCCAGCTTTGGAGGCGGTGCCCACAATGCCTGGCAGGTCCTGTAGGTTGTGGGGGCACACCGGGATTCGCGCGGAGATCTGGATGGCGGTACCCGATCCTTCGGCCACCCGGCCGAATTCGGCCACACCGCGAAGCGCGCCGTCGAACGCCTCCGCTCCACCCGCCAGCGGGTCATGGAGCGACGCAGTGGAACCCCGCAGGTCGAACTGGAGGTGGCGAACCCCTGCGTCAATCGCCAGTCGGGAGGCATCAAGTGCGCCGAGCGCGGTCGCGTCGGAGTCGAGACGGATCCTCTTGGCGCCGACTTCGACTGCGGCGGCGAGAATGCCGGCGAGCTGCGGGTGCCGGAACGGCTCGATGCCGCAGAAGGCGAGATTCGGACCCGGACCGCCAGACCAAGATCCCGCGGCGCGGTGGATATCCTCGATGATTGCTGCGTCGTCGCGTATCGTCTCGGCGCCAGCGCTGCGGCACCGCCTGCATCGCGGACTGCCGTACTCCCCCAGAGCTATCTCTTCGAACCGCAACATGCGCGCCCCTCACGCCCGAACTTCATTCTTGCCCGCGCCCATTGTGCACCACAACGCCGGCACAGGGCGGTGGGTGGTGAGAGCCCGTCGAGATGCAGGGAACCGCGTGGCATTGACATCGCATACCCCTACGGGTACCGTCCAAAGAGTTCGAAGACTTTCGAAGTGGAAGGAACAGTCTATGTCACCCGTCGCGCGGCGTCTCGTTCTATTGCTGGGAATGGCAGGATTCATAGTCATGGCCGATAACTGGGTGGTCTCACCGATTCTCCCGGCGATTTCGAAGAGCGTCGGTGTCCGGCCGGAGGCCGCGGGCATCCTGATCGCGGCCTACATGCTGCCGTTCGGCATCTTCCAGCTGGTGTTCGGGCCGCTGGCCGATCGTTTCGGTAAGACGCGGATCATTCTGGTCACCTTCATCGCGTTCGCGGTCGCGACGGGGCTCTGTGCGGTCGGATCGACTCTGACCGGCATCGCGTTCTTCCGGGCTCTGACCGGTCTGTTCGCTGCGGCGACCATGCCGATCTCGCTGGCCCTCATCGCCGACGTGGTACCGATAGAGAGCCGTCAGGAGGCCATCGGGTCGTTCATGGGGATCGCATTCCTCGGGCAGGCATTGTCGATGGGCATCGGCGGCGCGATCGCGTACTTCTTCGACTGGCGCGGCGTCTTCCTCGTCTACGCCGTGGTCGCCGCCGTCATCGGCGTGGCGTTGTGGCGCGGCTTGCCCGCGGCTGCAAAGGGCTTCGAGACGTGCGATGCGCACGCCCCGATCATCAATCCGTATCTCTCGCTCGTAGGTCACGGGCCGAGTCTGCGTACCTACATGATTATCCTGTTCGAGGGTGCGTTTCTCCTCGGCAGCTTCAGCTATCTTGGAGCGATTCTCGCCGAAAGGTTCAGCCTCTCGTTCCTCGCGATCGGCGGGGTCATGACAGCGTTTGGAATCGGGGCGGTCATCGCCGGTAGGACCAGCGCCAAGGTGGCCGGGCGTCTGGGTCGCGTCCGGACAATCGCAGCCGGTCTAGTGTTGGCCGCAAGCGCAAACGCCCTCGTCTTCCTCGGCGGGAGCAGCCTCCTTGTCACGACCGTCGGAGTGCTCCTTCTAGGATTCGGCTTCATGACGGCTCACTCGACGCTGATAACGGTGGCGACCGAGTTCGCGGCGAGGGCACGTGGCACGGCGATGTCGCTGGTGACGTTTGCGTTCATGGTCGGCGGCGCGGCAGGTACCCAACTCGGAGGTCGGATAGCTGGGGCGAGCTCGTTCAACATGATGTATGCGGTGTACGGCGCGGGGCTGCTTGTTCTGGGCCTTGTTGCGCTGGTGGCCCTGCAAGGTGCTGATGCCCCGGCACCCGCGGTCGCGGCACAGTCCGCATAGGTCTCGGCTTGTAGCGCGTGCAGGTCGTGTGGTTAACTGTTCGAATATGTTCGAACTACTAGGAGGCCCGGCCGTGAGCTCCACGATGACCAAGACGAAGCTCGATGCGATCTTCAAGGCGCTCGCCTCAGAGCACCGTCGTGAGATTCTTCGGATCCTGGGTGATTCGACGCCGGAGCCGGGCAAGACCTGCTGTGCTGCCGACGAGGCGTGCGCATGCAAGCTGTCAGACAGCCTCGGGCTCTCCGCGCCGACGATTTCGCATCATATGTCTGTACTGCGTGCCGCTGGCCTCGTCGACGCTCGCAAAGACGGGGTGTGGACGTACTACACGCTGCGCCGCGAAGCACTCGACGAGGCGGCACAGGAACTCAGGCGTCTCTAGACCGAGAGCGGGCCGGCGATTCTGTCGAGCCCGTTCGCTTGGCCGCAAGAGTTCGAAGGTTCTCGATGTAAGCATTGTCCCAAGGAGGAACCATGGTCATCAAAGTGCTCGGGTCCGGATGCGCGAACTGCCAGAAGCTCGAGAGCTTGGCGACGAAGGCCGTGGCCGAGCTCGGTCTCGACGCCGAGATCGTCAAGGTCACCGACATCGCCGAGATCATGGGCTACGGCGTCATGTCGACGCCGGCGCTCGTGATCGACGAGGAACTCAAGCTGGCAGGGCGCGTCCCGTCCTACGACGACGTCGTAACCATTCTGAAGCGCGCCGCAAACTAGCAGTCACCAGACCGGAGGCGCGTGATGGACCCGTTCTACCCGCTACAGGTGCTCGCCGACTGGCTCACCTACACCGTGCTTGGTCTCGACCCGACGAGCAAGCTGGGTATGTCCGTCGACTTCTTCCTCTACGACGTGCCCAAGGTGCTCATCCTGCTGGCCGTCGTCATCTTCTTCGTGGCGATCATCCGGTCGTTCTTCCCACCCGAGAAGACCCGCAAGTTGCTGTCCCACACCAACCTCCACGGCGGCAACGTCGCGGCGGCGCTTCTCGGAATCGTTACTCCGTTCTGCTCGTGTTCGGCGGTGCCGCTGTTCATCGGCTTTGTGGAGAGCGGCGTGCCGCTGGGGGTGACGTTCTCGTTCCTGGTCGCCAGTCCCATGATCAACGAGGTCGCCATCGTCCTGCTCGGCGGCATGTTCGGCTGGAAGATCGCGCTTCTCTATATCGTCTCAGGACTCGTCATCGCGATCACCAGCGGCATCGTCATCGGCAAGCTGGGTCTGGAGAGTTGGGTCGAAGAGTACGTCTACCAGATTCGAATGGGAGATGCAGGCGAGCTGCCCGAGCAGACTTGGCGCGAGCGACTCAACTATGCGGTGGGGTATGTCGGAGAGATCGTCGGCAAGGTGTGGCCTTACGTCGTTGTCGGCATTGGGCTGGGCGCGATCATGCACGGCTACATCCCTGACGACTTCCTAGCCCAGTACGCCGGCCCGGGCAATCCGCTCGCAGTCCCGCTCGCCGTCGTCGTGGGGGTGCCGCTGTACAGCAATGCTGCCGGGGTTGTGCCACTCATCGGTGTGCTGACCCAAAAGGGTGTGGCGATCGGTACCTCGCTCGCCTTCATGATGGCGGTCGTGGGGCTATCACTTCCCGAGGCGATCATCCTTCGCAAAGTGCTCAAGCCCAAGCTCATCGCTGTCTACTTCGGGATCAACGCCGTCGGCATCATGATCATCGGCTACATGTTCAACGCGATCCTCAAATAGGGCAGCGCCTCGCCGCACATTCCGCTTCCAGACTAGGAGACAACATCATGACTGACACCGCGCAGGGACCGACCGTCGAGCAGGTTCTTCAGGGTATGGCGGCCCAGATGGGCAAGACACCCGAGGTCATGGAGCTCCTGGCCGATATCAAGCCCGAATTGGTACTTGAGAACGCTCGCAACACTCGCTTCGCCAACGAGGGCAGCTCAATCCCCGAGAAGTACCGCAGCCTCATCACGATCGCCACCGTCGCCGGCAGCGGAACCCCGACATGCCTCAAGACGCAGATCGGCCTGGCACTTCGCAGGGGTGCCACTACCACTGAGATCGCCGACACGTTGGTGCTGGCCCGCCTCGCGATGGCGTCGACGGTGTTGTCGAACTCGCTTGACGGCCTGCGCATCCTGGCCGATACCCAGCGCGAGGTGGCGTCGGAGAATGTCTGACGAGCACGACCACGAGGCGCACGACCACGCCCCGCATGATCACTCGGGCCACGGGCACCTGCATGCCGCACCGGACACGCTTGGGCCGAAGCTCCTTGCGGGCGTCTTCATCAACCTGCTCATCTTCGGCCTGCAAGTGGTCGGTGGCGTCTTTGCCAACAGCCTCGGGCTGCTTTCCGATGCCGCTCACAATCTGAGCGATGTGGTCGCTTTGCTGATGAGCTATGGCGCGAACCGTGCGGGCAAGCTCCCGCCGACTCCACAGCACACCTTCGCGTTTCGGCGGGTGGAGATAGTCGTCGCATTCTTCAACTCCGCTGCGCTCATCGCGGTCGCGGCCTTCGTCGCTTTCGAAGGCGTGAAGCGTCTGATCAGTCCCGTTGAAGTGGGCGGGGCGACAGTGATAATCGTCGCCGGTATCGGCATGCTTGCCAACACGGCGGCTGCTTGGCTGCTCAAGGGCGAGGAGGATCTCAACGCCCGCAGCGCCTTCCTGCATCTGGTCGCAGACGCGCTGACTTCCCTCGGTGTGGTGCTCGGAGGCTTCCTGGTGTGGGCCTTCCACTTCAACGCCGCCGACGCGCTCGTGTCGATCGGCTTGTCGATCTGGATGGTCAAGGAGGCGTGGGGCATCGTGAAGTCGAGCCTCCACATCCTCTTCGAGGGGACACCCGAAGGTCTCGATTTCTGGGAGATCTCCGAGGCGATGGAGGCCGTCGATGGAGTCAACGGCGTCCATGCTCTCCACGTGTGGGCGATCTCTTCCAAGGAGTTCGCCCTCTCGGCGCACGTCGATGTCGATGACGAGCGGCTGTCGGACCTCACCGAGGTCGTTCGCCGGGTCAAGGCGATGCTGCTGAGCCGCTTCGGGATCGGCCATCCGACGCTGGAGATCGAGTGTGACTTCGGCGGGTGTGCCGGGGGCATGTGCGCGGTCGCAGTCGAGAAGCAGGGCCCCGTCGGCGGCGCGATGCAAACGACGGCGACGGTGTGAACCTCACCGATTACATCCTGATCGGCATCGTGCTGGTGCTGCTCGCCGTATCGACGCTGAAGAGCAGGCCCAAGACCAAGAAGGCGCTCAAGATCGGCGCCAAGCAGTTCTGGAACGTGCTGCCGTTCTTCGTGGCGGTGTTCGGGCTGATCGGGCTGCTCGAGGTACTGCTGACCCCCAAGATGGTGCAGGCATGGCTCGGCAGCGGCAGCGGGGTGCTCGCACCGTTCTACGCGGCTGTGTTCGGTGGCATGGCGACGGGGCCGCCCGCGGCCGTGTTCCCGCTCGGCCAGTATCTGCTCACCCAGCACGCGAGTGTGGCGGCTGTCTCCACGCTGCTGATCGCCTGGGTTGCCGTCGGCACGGTCACACTTCCCGCCGAGATACGCTTCTTCGGGGCGCGGTTCGCCTTGTCGAGGTGGGCGCTGGCCTTCGTGTTGTCCATCGTCTTGGGGCTGACGATGGGGATGTTGATGTGAACAAGCTCGCGAAATGGTCCAAACAGAACTGGCTCGTGTGGGTGGTCGCTGCAGCCTATATCGTGATGGCGCTGACCCGGCCGGCGGAGGCCGCCCGTGCTGCCTCGCTCGGCGTGCAGACGTTCGTAGCCCTGATCGCGACCCTCCTGACGGTCTTCGTGTTCGTGGGGCTGTTCCAAGTGTGGATCAACGACGAGTTCATCATGAAGCACCTCGGCGAACAGTCCGGCATCAAGGGACTTGCGCTCGGGGCGGGGCTGGGCACGGTGCTGCACGGTCCGCTCATCGGCGTCTTTCCGCTGCTGCAGGCGTTGTTGGCCAAAGGGGCGAAACTAGGAGTAGTCGTCGCCATCGTTTCGACGTGGGCAATCAAGCTGCCGATGATCCCGCTGGAGATTCGCCTGTTCGGCTGGAAGTTCGCGTTGCTGAGAAACGGCCTGCTGTTCGTGTCGGCGTTCGTTATGGCACCGATGATGGAGTGGGCGCTCGGCAACGGCTGGGTCGACCGGTTCCGTGGGGCGCCAGAGGAGGGAACATGACTCGTGCCGTAGGCGCGGTTGAGGAGTCGACCATCGAGCTTTCATTGCGGAGGACAGAAGCGTGACACAGAACAAGAACGCTGAAGAAGCGAGCAAGCCCAAGGGGATCTCACCGTCGATCGTCATCATCTTGCTGGTGGTAGCGGTGTTCGCGGGCATTGGGTTCGCGAAGTGGGGGGGCGTTTCCACGGCGGCGCCGGATCCGACCGCCAACAACGCGGCGACGAGCTCGCCCGCGCAGCCAGCCGCGGCCACGATCACATCCGTCCACAACGATGCAGTGACCGACTACGAGGCAGCGCTGAAGACGGGCAGGCCCGTATACGTCCTCTTTCACTCGCTCACTTGTCAGCCGTGCGTGGAGATCTCGGCGGTCGTGGACAAGGTGATGCCCGCCTACGCCGGCAAGGTGGTGTTCGTCAATGCCATCAGCGACGACCCGTCGGCACAGCAGCTCGCGTCGAGGTTCCAGTTCCAATACATCCCGACGTCGTTCTTCGTGACGCCCGACGGAAAGGTAGTTGACTCCTTCACCGGGGCGATGCCGGACACCGACATGAAGGCCCGGCTCGATAGGCTGCTCGCCCGGTGAACATCGAGTCATTCGCCACGCAGCTGGCCGACGGCTCGCTCGGTGTCCTCGCAGCGTTCGGGATTGCCTTTCTGGGCGGCATGGTCGCGGGTTTCGGGCCGTGCGTGTTGCCGATGCTGCCTGCCGTGTTCGGCTATGTGACAGGCCAGGTCGCCGAGACGCCGGGCATTTCACGGGGCGCCGCATGGCGCAGGGGGCTGGCCCTGTCGGCGACGTTCGTGTTGGGCATGAGCCTGCTGTTCGCGTCGGCGGGTGTTGCCGCGGCGCTGCTGGGGCGAGCGCTGTTCGTGGGCGCCTGGGCCTACTACGTGGTCGCGGCCGTCTGCGCGGTGCTCGGTCTGCAGATGCTGGGCGTCATCAATCTCCCCTTCGACGCACTCAACCGGTTTCTGCCCAACACGCGTCCCGAACGCCGTGGTCATGTGGGAGCGTTTGCTTTCGGCATCCTGTTCGGAGTCGTCGCCTCGCCGTGCTCGACACCGATTCTTGCCGCCATCGCGACAATTGCCGCAGTGCGCGGTTCAGTGCCGCAAGGTGCGCTGTTGCTCTTCGTTTACGGGCTTGGCAAGGGTGTGCCTTTGATGCTGTTCGGCCTCGCCGCGGGCTCACTCACGGTGATGCGTTCGATATCGCGCGCGACCGGGATGCTCTCAAGGCTCGGAGGCGCGGCTCTCATCGGCGTTGCTGCCTATCTGATTTGGCTCGCCTGATTCCCGAGGGACACTCAATGGATGAGACAGCTTGAACCTTCAGTCTCGCTCGGTGGGCAGGGCGCGCAGGGTCTGCGTCGCCTACGGCATTGCGCGAATATACCCCAGGGGGTAGATTCGCGTTACTCGCGATGCGCTGTGGACGTCCTTGCTAACGGCGGTCGCTCGCCTGAGGGCGCCGTCGTCCGCGTATCCTAGCGATGCGCGGCTGCGATGGTACCGACCTGTGTTGCGGGCTATCGTCAGAATCGATCGCCGCCTTCTTGAAAGGTCATCTCATGGATGTAGTGAAGACTCGCTGGACCAAGAACCGTCAGTTCGTAGGCTGGGACTCGAAGAATCACGGAATCGTTATGGACACTCCCGCTGAGGGCACCGGATGGCGACCGGTCGAGCTGCTCCTGCTCGGCATGGCCGGGTGTACCGGCGTCGACGTGGTCGGGATCCTCGAGAAGAAGCGCGAAGACGTGCGTGGCCTTGAGATTGAAGTCAGGGGCGAGACCTTCGTCGACGAGTTCCCGCACTACTACGAGACCATCGAGATCGTGTACACGGTCACTGGCGTTGGCATCAAGCCGGGATCGGTCGCTCAGGCGATCGAACTTTCCGAGGGGAAGTACTGCTCGGTGAAGGGATGTCTGGGCCCGCAGTGCGTTGTGACCACGAGCTTCGAGATCGTCGAGTTCGAGCCGCAGATCGGTCCGAAGAAGAAGGACTGAGTCTCGCCATACGTCGCCAACACGAGAGGACCCGCATGTTCGGCTGGGGAGTCAAGACCGTCACCGTGGAAGAACTTGCGGAGAAGCTCAAGCAGGGCAAGCAGGTGCTCATCGACGTTCGAGAGCCCTACGAGTTCAAGGCCGGTCACGTGAAGGGGGCCGTCAACGTGCCCCTCGGCCAGCTTGCCGACAGGCTTGGCAAGTTCGATTCGAACGCCGAGACATACGTTATCTGCCAGTCGGGGCACCGCAGCGCCTCCGCCGTCCGGCTGCTCAAACGCGCGGGATTCGAGCACGCGTACAGCGTGAAGCGCGGGACTTCGGCGTGGCGTGGCAAACTAGTGCGCTAGGCGTTGAGGAGTCCGCACCATTCGTGGCCGACCATTCTCGGCGGAAAGCGAGCGGGAGAGCGTCGGCGTAGGTCGTTCCTGCAGTGGAGCGGTGGGAATCCATCAAGAACAGCCTGCTTCGCCGTCGAGTGACCGCTTGTGCGACGAATGCGACCGCTCAACGGAAATCCGTTGAGGTTTCCTAAGTTTGTTCTAAGAAATAGTCGATTCAGCCGGTTAACTATCCTTAGAATGCACTGTCCGCTCGGGGCGCAGCGGGGCTCACGGCTCTATCTGTCGTACGGAGCGATCTCAATCTTTGGGGGCCTTTGATGAAACCTGCAGGCGTGCCCGGTTTCCGTGCTGCCGCGATCTGGCGCGTCGACGCTGGACGTTCACGAGGCCCGATCCAACGGGCCGAGAGGGGTCTTCTCATGCGGTCGTCGCTGTTTCGTCGCGCCGTTCTTCTGGCGCTCGTGTGCGTCGCGGGGGTGTTGTGCCTGGGCTCCACCGCCTTCGCGGCCGGCACAGTCGCCTGGAGCGGTGAGTTCCCGGCAAGTGGCGCGGCCATGAACACGCCGTCGGCCTCCACCATCTCCGTGGACCTCGTCGGCTCCCAGGCCATCACCGCCGCCAGCCAGAAGGTCACCGTCGACGGCGTCGCCGTCGTCGCGCGGCAGACCTACCTGACCTTCAGACCGGGCACGGCCAACACCGTGGCCAGCGTGCTCGCCTACACCAACATCGCCAAGGAGGGGATGCACACCGTCTCGGTCAGTGTGAAGAACTCCTCGGGCTCGACGTTCACCGACACCTGGACCTTCTCGATCGCCGTGCCGCCGACCCTGGGGGCACCGACGCCCGCCGCCGGCTCGCTCGTGACCGTGACCAGCCCCGTGATCGAGATACCGGCCTTCGACCAGTCCGGCATCGTGTCGTGCTCGGCCACGATCAACGGCGCGGCCGTGCCGGCGTTTTACAGCGCGGTCACCGGGCGCGTCTCGGTGGTGCCGCCCGCGCCGCTCGATAACGACTCGACGCCCCAGGTCAAGGTCACCGTCGCAGACCTCTTCGGCAACTCGAGGTCGGCGACGTGGAGCTTCGTCGTCCAGACCAAG
>Ga0209540_10003377_pt1 | contig 10899 bp, 9 predicted proteins | sample BarGraIncu01121A_FD_184501 | JGI IMG/M metagenome (GOLD analysis project Ga0209540, IMG submission 184501) | Arctic peat soil microbial communities from Barrow, Alaska - Barrow Graham LP Incubations 011-21A (SPAdes) (version 2) | ecosystem: Environmental > Terrestrial > Soil > Wetlands > Peat... | reverse complement strand
TGAGCATCACCGGGTCACCCTTTCTTATCCCCTGCGACTTGAAAAAATTTGCGGCTTTGTCGCTGTAATACTTCATCTGTCCGAAAGTGAAGATCTCTTCATTGCCCTTATCATCACACCATACCAAGGCAATTTTTGCGGGATCGCTAATGGCTATTTCATCAACCACATCAAATGCAAAGTTAAAGTTACCGGGGATCTTTATTTTGAATTCAGACCTGAATTCCTGGTACGAGCTAAACTCAATTTTATCAAGATATTTCTTAAGTATCATTGTTTCTTTTCTAATGATTTTTATAAAACTATTGCAAGAAACTTTACCTGTTCATTATTCAAAGCTCTCATAGCATGTTTATATCCTGAATCAAAATAGATCGAGTCGCCCTCATTCAGGATAATCTCGTGGCCGTCAATAATAGTCATCATGGTTCCTTTGATAACAAAATTAAATTCCTGTCCGGGGTGTGAATTAAATTCGAGAAGGGTATTCTCAGTAGTAGGATCAACAGTAACCATAAATGGTTCGGCTTCTTTATGGATAAAATTATAAGCCAGACTTTCGTACTTATACTGTTTTCTGCGTTCAAGTTTTAATCCTTTTCCGTTCCTTACCACTCCATATATACGGAGTTTAGGGTTATCGCCTCCAAGCATTACGGAAAGCTCAATATTAAATAATTCGGATATCTTAAATATGATCCCAACCGGGATATCCGTATTCCCGCTTTCATACTTCAGATAGAGATCAGTCGAAATCCCAAGCTTACCGGCCATAGTTTCAACAGAAATTCCAGAGATCTCCCGGATCTCTTTTATTCTTTCTGCAATCTGCTTAATCTGTTCCGTCATAATGAATCAGTTTTTTATTTCAATATTAACTAATTTATTTAATTTATTTAATATAAGAATCTGGAATCATGCATATCAATCCATTGATTTTCTTCGTTTACCCCGGCCCCAAGGGGAGCGAAGAAAATCAATTTACTCCCCTTGGGGTCGGGGTAAATAAATTGATTTTCAAGCGATTTGGTATCTCATTTAACTCTTTTAAGAAATCAACTCAAATAAAATGTCATAATTAGAAGGAAGTGAATTTAAGTTTTCTAATCAACTATTTCAATCGATGGGTCCAAATTGTTACATTTTTGTTAAATTATTAAAAACTTCGGAAACATTTTATATAATATTTGTTTCCTGAGTTTATTTATTATATTTTTGCGGCATGAATGAGGAATTGAAAAACATACTGGTGAAGGCTCGTGAATTGTACATGAAATACGGAATTAAAAGTATTACAATGGATGACGTGGCTCATGAACTTGGTATGTCAAAAAAAACTCTTTACCAGTACGTTACAGATAAAGATGACCTTGTTGGAAAATTTATTGATAACGAAATTCTGATGAGGCAGGAAGAAATCTGTAAATGTTTTCGGGTTGGCTTCAATGCCATCGAAGAGTTATTTGAGATATCGATCTTCATGAATAAATTAATGCGCGATCAGAATCCTGCGACAGAATATGACCTCAAAAAATATTATCCGCAGCACTTTCAAAAAACTGTAAATGCACGCAGTGAAGGAGTTTATAATTATATTCTTTTAAATCTTAAAAAAGGGATAAAAGAGGGGCTCTACCGGAAAGAAATGAATAAAGAAGTAATATCAAAGCTTTACCTGTGGAGAATAGAGAACTCCCAGATAAATGAGTTGTTTACAGTGGAAGAGTTCTCATCTATCAAACTTTTTGTGGAACTTTTGACTTATCATGTACGGGGAATCGCCACTGAAAAAGGAATAATTGAGCTGGAAAAGAAAATAAGAGAATTAGAAAATAGTAATAAGAAATAATTTTTTAACATGAATTTTATGCGAAAATGCCTTTTAATGTTTATTCTCCTGGGATCAATTACAAAAGGATTCGGGCAGGATAAAAAAGAAATAATTAAACTCTCCGTATCTGAAGCACAAACATATGCTCTTCAGAATAATCGTATAGTTAAGTCCGCAAAAATTGACATTAATTTTGCAACAAAACAGGTTAAGGAAAACCTGGCAGTGGGACTTCCACAGTTGAATCTTTCAGCAAACTATCTGCATCAGTTTGTGATCCCGGAACTAAACTTAGGTCCATTCCTGGATGTGAATTCATTGCCGCCAACCGGTTATTTGACCAAGAATGATTTTACGAATGCTTATAAACCATCACTCTCTTTCCCATTAGGTGTCAGGAATAATACAACCTTCGATTTTACTGTTTCTCAGCTTATTTTCAGCGGAGAATACCTGGTAGGTCTCCAGGCAACTAAAGTGGTAAAGGAAATGTCTGAGAAAGCGCTTGTTAAAACAGAATATCAAACAAAGGAATCGGTTGCAAACACGTATTATCTGATCATAGTGCTTGGTGAAAGTCTCAAGGTATTAAATGCAAGTCTTGAGTCGGTTAACCAAACTTACAATGATATGGCTAAAATGAACCAGCAGGGTTTTAATGAGGAGACAGACGTTGACCAGATCAAAATAAGCTGGTCTAACCTTAAGAGACTTATTACATCAATAGAGTCACAGAAGGAGACGTCAGTTAAACTTCTCAAATTTCAGCTTGGAATGGATTTTAGTCAGGAAATAGCTTTGACAGACAGCATTCAGGGATTTATTTCAGAGGGAAATATGCAATACCTTGTTTCACCTGAATATAATGTGGCAAAAAGTATTGATTATCAGTTAGTTAGTGATCAGACAGACATTTCGGCTCTTTTGTTAAAGCGCGAGAAGTCTAAATACTTACCAAGTATTGCTGGTTTTTACCGTCACGAAGAGCAAACCAATAAACCTTCATTTAATTTTGCAGTTAAAGATGTTGTCGGGGCCACATTAAGTTTCCCCATCTTTACAAGTGGTCAGCGTAATGCAAAAATCAGTGAGGCCCGGTTTAATCTCGATAAATCTGAACTGAATAAAGAAGATGTCAGGCAGGGTTTAATTATGGAATTTGAAACTGCACTCAACAACTATCAGACAGCGTACAATAATTTTACAACTAATAAGGAGAGCATTATACTGAGTAAACGGGTTTATGATAAAACTCTGATAAAGTATCATGAAGGAGTATCAACAAGTTTTGAGCTGTCACAAAACCAGAGCCAGTATTTAACATCTGAAACAGCATACTACAATTCTATACTTTCGCTTTTGAATGCAAAAGTGAAGCTCGATCGTATTTTAAGCAACAGTAAATAAATTATATTGTTATATAATCAGAATAATAATACAAATCACATCAGATATGAAAACCATTAAATTTAGTAGTACCGGTATAGTAGTTTTATTGATTATGTTTTCCTGCACCAGCAATAAGCAGGCACAACTCACAAAATTAAAGCAACAGCAAACTGTGATAGCTGATAAAATCAAGATCCTTGAGGGTGAACTAAGCACAGAAAAAAAGGATTCGCTCAATCCCAAAAAATTTAAGTTTGTTGGTCTGAAAGCTGTCAGCAGCAATGCATTCGACCATTTCATAAGGGTGCAGGGGAAACTCGATGGCGATCAGAATGCCGCTGTTTTTGCTGAAGCTCCGGGTACAGTTTCTGCAAAGTTTGCTGATGTAGGACAAAAAGTTGTCAGGGGGCAGGTTTTAGCCCAGATTGATGATCAACAATATCGCAGCCAGATGCAAAGTCTTGAAACTCAATACAAATTATCTTCAGATATCTTCGATAAGCAGAAGCGTCTATGGGATCAGAAAATCGGAAGCGAGGTTCAGTATCTGCAGTCAAAAACAAACAAAGAGTCACTCGAAAAACAGATTTCATCTTTAAAACAGAATCTGGATAAATTCAAAATTAAGTCGCCTATTGATGGCACAATTGAAGAGTGCAACATAAAAATCGGCGGTGTCGTTTCCCCCGATCCTCGTTTGGCAGCATACAGGGTTGTTGCATTTAAGAATCTGAAGGTAAGCGCTGAAGTATCTGAAGCCTATTCAGCCAAAGTTAAGGCAGGCGACAAACTAATTGTCCTTTTTCCTGATATTAATAAACAGATTGAATCAAAGGTAGATTTTGTAAGCAGATATATCAATCCGATTAACAGGACTTTTATTATTGAAACCAAACTATTGGATGGTATTAATGATCTGAAGGCTAATATGATAGCAATTATTCAGATAAACGACTACCATTCCGATAATGCAATCCAGATTCCAATGAACATGATTCAGACTGACCAGGCCGGAAGTTATGTTTATGTTGTACGTTCCAAGGAAAGGTATAATGCTGCATTCAAACAACCTGTGGTTCTTGGGATCAGTTATAACGGCGTTGCAGAAGTTCTTAAGGGTCTGGCATTAGGAGATAAGGTCATATCTGTTGGTTATCAGGAGCTGGTGGATGGTGAATATGTAAGATTTTAATTACTATTCTGATTTTTAAATTATCAGAGAATAAAAAATAGTTTCATGGAAAAAAAGTTTAAAGAATTCTTTGCTACCAGTTGGGCAATTGATAATAAGATCAGTGTTTATGTTCTGGTATTTATAATATCGGTATTTGGCTTAATTAACTATTATACCATACCAAAGGAACAGATACCGGAGATTGTGATTCCAATGATAGATATTAATACAATTTATCCCGGAACATCACCCTCCGACATGGAGAACCTTGTAACACGACCATTGGAGAAGAATCTTAAATCAATGAGCGGTGTTAAAAAGATTACTTCCCGTTCCGTGCAGGATTTTTCTGCAATAATTGTAGAGTTTAACACAGGGATTGAGATTAAGGACGCAAAGCAAAAAGTTAAGGATGCAGTTGATAAGACTAAAAAAGATTTACCCACTGATCCATCTTTTATTGATCCGTCTGTAATGGAAATTGATCTTTCAGAGATACCTATTCAATATATTAATCTGTCAGGGGATATACCATTAGATCGGCTGAAGAAATATGCTGATGATATGCAGGACAGGATTGAAAGTCTTAAGGAAATCACCCGTGTTGAAATTGGCGGGGCTCTCACGCGTGAAATTCAGATTGATATTGACATGTACAAGATGAAAGCTGCCAGTCTAACATTCAGAGATGTGGAACAGGCAGTAAGCCTCAATAATATGACAGTGTCAGGAGGCAATATAGATCTGCAGCAGATGAGTCGATCCATCAGGGTAGTTGGTGAAGTGACAGATATTGATCAGATAAAGAATGTAATCTTAAGCACCAGCAGCGGGGCAATTATTAAACTAAGAGATATTGCTAACGTACGTGACGGCTTTCATCAACCTGAAAATTTTGCACGCTATAACGGGAAAAACGTAGTCACACTGAACGTGATAAAGAAAAGCGGTCAGAACCTTCTGGATGCATCAGATAAGATAAAAGCAATTATTGCCGACATGCAGAAGACTAAGCTTCCGTCAAATCTTATTATTCAGGTTACCGGTGACCAATCGCGTAATACACGGAATACAGTGAATGAGCTTAATAATACGATAATACTCGGATTCATTTTTGTTACAATTGTTCTGATGTTTTTCATGGGTCTGGTAAATGCCCTTTTTGTTGCTTTGTCGGTTCCATTATCAATGGCTATAGCATTTATTTTTCTCCCATGGATAGGCTTCACCATGAATATGCTTGTGATGTTTGCCTTTATTTTTGCTCTGGGAATTGTTGTTGATGATGCCATAGTAGTAATTGAGAATACCCACCGGATTCACAGAAAAACCAAAATGAATATTACTTCCTCAGCCAAGTTTGCGGCGGGAGAAGTTTTTGTTCCGATACTTTCGGGAACCCTGACAACACTGGCGCCATTCTTTCCTCTTGCATTCTGGCCGGGAGTGGTTGGGAGTTTTATGGTTTTTATCCCGGTAACGCTTATTATTACTCTATTTGCTTCATTAATTGTTGCTTATATTTTTAATCCGGTTTTTGCAGTCGATTTCATGAAGCTTGATGATGAAGACAAGCCTGTCAACAAGCGCAATGTGTACAAAACTACTGCTGTTATAGTACTGATATCCTTGCCATTTTATCTTTTAGGAGCAAGAGGTATTGGTAATTTTATAATATTCATTGCAATTTCCTTCCTTGGTCATGAATTAATCGGGTATAAGGTATTGAGAAGATTTCAGTCCCATTTCATTCCAGCCTTAATGAAGAAATATGAAAGCACACTGAAATGGGTATTGAAAGGTAAAAGGCCGGCTTATTTACTTGGTTCCATGATAGCCCTCTTCGTGTTTACTATGGTTTTAAATAATATAGTAAAGCCGAAAGTGGTATTTTTCCCCAATAATGAACCAAATACCATTAATACATTTATTAAGATGCCTATAGGCACCCAGATAGAAGTAACAGATTCTGTTGCCCGGATTGCTGAACATCGTATTATGAGCGTTCTCGGTGAAAAAAATGCTATTGTGGAATCTGTTGTTACAAATGTTGCATTTCTTGCCTCAGATAATACATTCGATAATTCCAGCAAATCATCTAATCTGGCTAAGATCGCAGTTAATTTTGTCGAGTATAAGTACAGACACGGTCAAAGCACCAGCGTTTATATGAATAAAATGCGTGAAGCTCTTAAGGATGTACCGGGTGCTGAAATAGTTGTTGATAAAATTAAAATGGGACCACCGACCGGAAAACCTATAAATGTTGAGATCTCCGGGGAAGATTTAGTAAAACTCGCTGCTACTGCTGACAACTTTAAACGATTTGTTGATTCATTGCAGATAGGAGGTATAGAGGAGTTAAAATCTGACTTTGCCACCACCAAGCCTGAGATAATAATAGTTCTTGACCGTGAAAGAGCCAATTCCGAAGGTATTACTGCAGCAACAGTTGGTGATGCTATCCGCACAGGTCAATTAGGGAAAGAAATATCAAAATACAGAGAAGGAGAGGACCAATATTCAATAATGCTGCGGTTTGAGGAAAATCAACGCAAAGATCTCGAGCAACTGCTCAATCTTACAATCACATACAGAGATATGACCTCAGGTCTCATACGTCAGATTCCTCTGTCGGTAGTTGCACATGTTGAATATGTTAACAGCTATGGACAGATTAACCGTCTTAATCTGAAGAGGGTAATTACTGTTTCATCCAATGTACTTGATGGGTTCAATGCAAACCTGATAAATGCCAGGTTGCGTAAAGAGATCCCTCAGTTTTCAAGACCAATGGATGTTGACATCCGGCTTACCGGTGAACAGGAAGATCAGGCAGAATCTATGGTATTCCTGTCTAAAGCAATGATTCTCTGCCTGTTCCTTATTATGTTTATCCTTATTACACAGTTTAACTCAATGTCGAAAGCGCTGATTATCATTTCAGAAGTCATTTTCAGTCTGATTGGAGTTTTATTGGGCTATATGATATTCGGAATGACCATTTCGATTATTATGACAGGTATGGGAATTGTGGCTTTGGCAGGTATAGTTGTAAGGAACGGGATACTGCTTGTTGAGTTTACAGATAAATTAAAGGAGCAGAAAGTCAAAACACGTAATGCGATAATTCAAGCCGGATTAACCCGTATCACACCAGTGGTTCTGACAGCAACCGCAACAATACTGGGACTGATACCATTAGCAATCGGTATGAATATCAATTTTGCCACATTGCTGACTGATTTTAATCCGCATCTGCATTTTGGAGGTGATAATGTTATGTTCTTTGGACCGCTTTCATGGACGATCATTTTCGGGTTAAGCTTTGCGACCTTCTTAACTCTCATTTTAATACCTGTGATGTATATTGTGATTTATGAAAGAAACATAAGAAGACAACGTCGCAAGACGAATAAACTAATACAAAAAAACAGGCCGCAATAGTTTATCTAAACAGGTTATAAAAAGAGGTCGTCTCAAATGGACGACCTCTTTTTTTTACTTCTCTGCACTTTCTTTCTGCATCATTTCCATCATGCTCATACCGGCATAATTCTTTATAAAATATCCATCAGTGCTTTTATTAAAATCGGTTTTTTCAATACTTACAACTTTCATACCTGTTTTATTAGGTCCTCCTTTTTCTGCAAAATCCATCTCTATCATCAGGTAGTTTTTCTGAGTTAAACCCAGACCAAGCATATTATTGGGGTGACTTTGGTTCATTTTCGATTGCGCTCCACCTCCGGTTAAGCCTCCCATTCCAAGTGAGAACATCATTTCCGGATCAAAATCTACTTTGGCATACCATACACTCATTGTTCCTTCATGCATTTTGCCGTTCTCCTCCTTTTTGATTTCCTTTGAATATTCTTCAGCTGTATAACCGAAAACCTGTTTGGTTCTACCGGTCTTAGCAAAATTGTCAAGTTCATTTGGTTTCTTCTTTTCAGCCTCAGCATTATCTTTTTTTGGCATGGCTTTCGCAAGTGCAGCCATGCTCTCTGCGCTTCCCTTCATCATACTATGCATGTCCATCACTTTTAAGACCTTACGGTGCTGGTCATTTTTTTTTGGTACAGGTTCTTCTCCAAAAGTAATCATCAGACCATCTTTGGTAGAGACCATAAAGTTCATATCATTATCTTTTTCACTATTGGGAGTCTCCATACTCATATAATCACCATTCTTAGTGAAATAATAACTCATGGTTTCAGGAGCTTTTTTCTCTTCACGATCCATTTCATATACCACCTTATAATCAAAGCGGTAGGCAGCAGGAACTTTATATTCCGGAGCTTTGCCTGTCTCTTGAGCATTCGTTCTGAAAATACCTGACACTGTCAGAATAAGTAAATAAATTATTTTTTTCATTGTGTTAATATTTTTAAGTGAAATAGATGTACTACGAAGCCATAATTTGGTCTTTTTTTCTAGTTGCATCCTGAAAACGTAAAGTTGTATATGTTTTTACTATTGCCTGTATGAACCATTGTTGCCACTTTGCCACTGGTATCATAGGTATACGTATATTGCTGAGTAAAATTTGTTGTAGGAATGGCAGTACCCTGATCAGTTGTACCACTAATCTTTATAACCCATTTATTGATTAAATGCCGGCTTAAAAACCATGAATACGAGAAATAAATGGTAAAAGGAGTAATTTCAGGAACAAGTGGTAAGAAATTTGTCTTGTCTGTCAGGTAATCAGCAGTGATATCATAATCACCTGTACTTGTCCCGGAACTACCTGTACTTATTGCATGACCGACAATTTTTACGGGATCATCATTAGTATCATAGGTGTAAGTATATTTAACTGAAGTTGTTCCCGTATTATCTGAGCTCTCAATATCAGTATTTGTTAAATGGCCGTTTGTATCAAATGTGTAAGTGCCACTCCCCGTTCCTGTTCCATCACCCATCACAATTTTAACAAGATTGTTCTGATTATAGGTGAACGTCATATTGGGCTGATCATTAAGGATATGACCAGTTGCATCGTGATGAAATACAAAAAATTTGTCAGTTCCATTGTCATTAAGATCTGCAGCTACAAGTGACCATTGACCATTAACAATTGCTCCGGTAAAATATCCTGTTAATCCAATTGTATTGGTCCAGTCAACATTTGTGCAATATTTGGCAGTTGCACTTGTCGGATTATTATTGGTCTTGGAACATGAAAAAACTAAAGCAATGAATACCACTGCTATTACCATTTTCTTAAAGAAAAGAGGATAATATTTAAAAAATATTTTCATAAAGTTTTATATTTAGATAAATTGAATAATGATATTTGATAATCGAATAATTTTACCCGGGAAGAATATAATTGAGGATAAATGGAGTTTATTTTGCTATTGTACTATTCAGCATAAACAATCAGGATTGTAAAATGTTAATTAAGACTGAAAAAGATTTCAGTATGTCTCCTGAATATATTATTTACATGCAACGAATTACACAACAACGAAAGCAAACATCTGAACATTTTGTTTTACTTTTGATATTGAAATGAAACATTTACATTAATACATTATTATTATGGCAACGAATGACAATTCATCTGAAGATTCCCACTTAGCCAAAGCTCTTGAACATTTGAATTCAGTGCTGGTGACCGGTGAAACACTTGATGCCTGGGCAATTCAACGAAGACTGTTTGCCTTAACAAACAGAAGGATTCTTATTGCTGCAACTTCAGGACGATTCATTAAAATAAAAAGGGGATTATTTGGCGGATTTGAAATGACCGATTTTCGGTGGCAGGATCTTGGTGATGCTAAAATAAAAGTGGGGATATTCGGGGCCGACATTTTTATGAAAATATTTGGCTCTACTGACCTTGCGATTTCGAAGGATTCAAATCAGGTTTTAATTTTACCGGGGTTCAGAAAAGAGCAGGCTGAACAGATTTATCGCCTTGCCCAGGCCCAGGACCAGTCATGGAGAGAAAAAAGGAGGATCAGGGAACTTGAGGAAATGAGGGCAAAATCCGGAGGTGTTACAATTGGTAACAATCTGGGCAATCAGCAACCAGCAAATGCATCAGAAGATGCTGCAACAAAATTGCAGCAAGCAAAGGAGATGCTGGAGAAAAAGCTTATCACGGATTCAGAATATGAATCAATTAAGGCACGTATTATCAGCGGGCTATAAACATTTTAAAACGACAAATATGAAAAAAATTCTATTAGGAGCTTTTCTCCTGAGTGCACTTACTGTATATTCACAAAAACCTGATTCTGTTAAGTCGGAACGCTGGAAAACCATCTACAGGGCCAGTGCTACAAAAATCAATGATCTTGTCAACACAAAACTTGATGTTAGTTTCGATTATTCAAAATCATGGATGTATGGCAAAGCCTGGATTACACTTCACCCTCATTTCTACCCAACAGATTCTTTAGACCTCGATGCAAAATGCATGAACATTAATGAAGTGTCAATAATTAAAGCTGGCAGGAATTTTCCGTTGAAGTACAGATACGATAGTCTT
>Ga0209540_10003376_pt1 | contig 10900 bp, 9 predicted proteins | sample BarGraIncu01121A_FD_184501 | JGI IMG/M metagenome (GOLD analysis project Ga0209540, IMG submission 184501) | Arctic peat soil microbial communities from Barrow, Alaska - Barrow Graham LP Incubations 011-21A (SPAdes) (version 2) | ecosystem: Environmental > Terrestrial > Soil > Wetlands > Peat... | reverse complement strand
CCAGGGAATTAAATGAACTCATTATCGCAGTGAATCACTTGGCAGATTCATTGGGAAAACAGGAATCATTACGAAAACAGCTCACAGCTAATGTTGCTCATGAACTACGAACCCCACTTACATCCATTGGGACGCATATTGAGGCCATGATTGAAGGTGTCTGGGAACCCACAAATGAGAGGTTGCAAAGTTGCCATGAAGAAATATTGCGTATAGGTAAAATCATACAGGATTTAGAGAATTTGGCAAAGGTTGAAAGTGAAAACTTAAAGCTCGACAAAACTCAGATTAATCTGACTGAGTTATCAGAAAAGGCAGTTGGGAATTTTGAAGCAGATATTGATAAAAAGAATCTGAAAGTATCAATTGATGGGACCAGTTCAGACATATTCGCTGATCGAGACAGAATCAGCCAGGTTCTCATTAATTTAGTATCTAATGCGGTAAAATATACTCCGGAGAATGGAGTCATAAAGATCTTTATTTCAGAAGATAAGCAGTTCGTTCGATTGAGGGTTAATGATAATGGGATCGGTATACCACAAGATGAACTCCCATATGTTTTTGAGCGGTTTTACCGTGCGGACAAATCCAGAAATCGTATGACCGGTGGTTCCGGAATTGGTCTCGCCATTGTTAAGTCAATTGTGTCTGCCCATGGTGGAATGGTTGAGGCAGAAAGTCACTTAAACGAAGGCAGTTGTTTTATAGTCAAATTGCCGAAAAATAAAACGGAATAGGAGTGAAAAAGATGCACAAATCATTTAAAATAAAAATAGACGATACGGTTTTAGCCTACATGAATAAAAAAAGAAAAAGAGATTTAACACTCACAATCAGTTCCACTGGGGGTGGATGTTGTCCAACTTTTGAAATTTCCGAGGTTTCACTTATAAAGCCGGATCGATTGGAATCGTTTGATGTTATACAACAGAATGATGTTACCGTGTATATCAGTAAAAATGCAAAGGTGATAGCGTCAATACTGCATTTTATGCTTAAAAAAAATCTGATTGGTGCAACGATTCAAGCTGAAGGTTTAAGTCTAAAAAAGCGGACATAGTGATATCCAGGATAGTTGTGTGGGAGTAGTATAAATGAGAAGTATGTTTGTAGATAGGCGTAACTTTTATTCTTGTCTTCATGCTATGTGAGTTTCGTCGATTAAGTACCGTATAATGGTGTAAAAAGAAAAGGAGCCAAAAGCTCAAACCTCGGTTAAAATAAAAGTGACAAAACAAATACTTGATCGTAGAGATGAAGAAATGGCTCAAATAAATATTACACTGGATACCGAATTTTTGCACGGACTTTTTACAAAAGCCAGCCGAGATGATGCGTTTTCAGAGTTACTGAAAGCGATCCTGAGTCAGATGCTGCTGGCTCAGTCAACAGAGCAATTAGGCGCTGAACCTTATGAGTGAAATTAGAGATTGCATAGCCTAAAAAAGCGGGATTAGTATTGATAACAACTGCGTCGGCTTGGGACTTGGTCGTCATTATTCTATACAGAAATTATTAATCATAATTTAGATTTTTATAGATGAGTCTCATGAGTGGTGAAATCGATGAAGAAGAGTATAATCGAAAAAAAGCAGAGTTGAGAAAGTATTAAAGCAACAAATCAAAAAAGGGCAGTACCTGAAAGTACTGCCCTTTTTAAGTGAGCCTGAAGTAATTTTCTCTAATGATCAAATTACAGGATTATAGTAAACTTATATGCCATCATAGTTTAACTAATTCTTCAATATTATTTTTCAGAGTCATCACAAGAAATTTGTTTTTTTTCTGAACTGCCAGAACTTTTTGTGCTGCTATTATGGTTATGAGCAGAATGGCTACCACAACAGCCGATACCTAGTTTAGACATTGCAAACATGATCACTATAAATATTAGTATTGATACGATTGTTCCCATCAATACCATCTGCAAACTGGAACCAATGGCAATTTCAACCGCCACATCCGTTTTGTTTTTGTAGGCCATCACATGAAAAAGCCGGAATTGCACAGCTCATTATTTCTTTTAGAATCAATTGTCGACCAATGTATTTTAAATGGTTGACAATTTATTTTTGTCTGTGCTACAATCAACAGGCGTGTTTCCTACAGGAAACCGTAAAATAAGTTGCTAAAGGAGAATCATATGGATACTACTTTTACCACACAAAACATCATACGATGTGCTTTGTTTACAGCCCTCATTGCCGTTGGAGCGTTTATTAAAATTCCCATTCCCGTTTTGCCATTTACCCTGCAATTTTTATTTGCAATGCTTGGAGGTCTTTTGCTTGGAGGTGAATTAGGGGCGATGAGTGTTCTTGCCTACATTGCATTGGGTTTAATGGGATTGCCTATTTTTGCCGATGGCGGGGGAATTGCCTATGCGTTAAGGCCGACCTTTGGATACCTCATCGGTTTTTGTATTGCAAGCTATGTTACAGGGACGATTGCAAATAAAGTAGGCAATCCAACATTAAAGCGATTACTGGTTGCTAATTTTATTGGGCTTGTTATTGTATATTTTTGTGGAACCCTTTACTACTGGATCATATCTAATTTTGTGATCAATACACCCATTGGCCTTTGGCCCTTAATTTTCTATTGCGTTATTTTAGCGGTGCCAGGTGATATTTTCCTTTGCATCATCAGTGCTTTTTTAGGAAAACGGTTATTACCCATTATAAAAAAATCAAAATCACAGTATAAACTAGAGGAGGAAAGACCGTCATGACTTTATTGGGAAAAATGAAAAATGATATTTTACACGGTAAATTAATTGATAAGCAAGAGGCGCTAGCCATAAGCATGATGCCATTGGATGAATTAGCCAGTGCTGCCAACGACATCAGAGAATATTTTTGCGGCAAAATATTTGATATTTGTACCATCGCAAACGCAAAAAGCGGCAAATGTTCTGAAAACTGTAAATATTGCGCTCAGTCTTCCTACCATCACACACAGGTAGAAGAATATGCACTGCTGAGTACCGAAGCACTTTTAAAACAAGCCCAGTATAATGATGAACGTGGGGTATTGCGTTATTCCATCGTTACTTCAGACAAAAGATTAAATGATGCAGAGGTAAACAAGGTGTGTGAAAGCATTAAGTTAATTAAAGAACAAACAGATATTTCGGTATGTGTATCGTTGGGATTATTAGATGAAAAGCAGTTTGAAAAGCTTAATAATGCAGGGGTAGAGCGCATCCATAACAATTTAGAAACCTCGGAAAACAACTTTCAAAATGTATGTACGACCCATACCTATTACGATAAAATAAATTCAATCAAGGCCGCACAAAAAGCAGGTCTTAATGTTTGCTCCGGGGGTATTATGGGACTTGGCGAGAGTATGGAAGATCGGATTGATATGGTTATCGCCATAAGAGAACTTGGGATTCGTTCGATTCCGGTAAATATACTCAATCCAATAAAAGGAACACCTTATGAGAATCATAAAATTATGACCGGTAATGAAATGTCAAGGATCGTGGCACTGTTTCGATTTTTGGTGCCAATGGCCTCGATTCGTTTGGCAGGAGGTCGAGGGTTGTTGCCGGATAAGGGGCGACAATGTTTTTTATCCGGGGCAAATGCCGCCATATCAGGTGATATGCTGACAACGGCAGGGATCACCATTGAAGCGGATATGAAAATGCTTGGTGAAATTGGATATATCATTGGACGTTGGAATGAGTAAAGGGATTTTTATTACAGGGACAGGAACTGATATCGGAAAAACCTATGTCACGGCTCTCATGGTTAAAAAACTAAGGGAAGCAGGGTATCATGCCGGTTATTATAAGCCGGCACTCAGTGGCGCAAAACGAATAAAAGGCAGGTTGCGACCAGGGGATGCTCACTATGTTGCAAATATTTCAGGGATAGAAAGCGATATTAATGATATGGTTTCGTATGTGTATGAAGCTCCTGTTTCTCCGCATTTAGCTGGAGCGCTGGAAGATAATCCGGCACGGATGGAAAAAATTTCAGAAGACTATAAAAAGCTGTGCAAAAGATATGAGTATCTTTGTGTTGAAGGAAGTGGTGGCATTATCTGCCCCATTCGTTATGATAATGATGAACATATTTTTTTAGAAGATATTATTAAGAAATTAAATCTTTCCACACTCATTGTATCTGATTCAGGATTGGGAACAATAAATGCAACCATACTGACGATTCAATACATGATCCATAAAAACATACCTATAAAAGGGGTGATCTTCAACAATTACCATGGCGGGATGATGGAAGAAGATAACATAAAAATAGTGGCAGAAATGACTGAAATACCAATTGTTGGACAGGTTAAAGTTGGGGATACTGAGTTGGATATGAGTATCCATCAACTGGTATCGTTTTTTCATTCGAAGGAGGATTAGCATGAATGAAGAAGAATTAGTAGAAAAGGATTTAAAATATATTTGGCATCCCTGTTCTCAAATGAAGGATTATGAGGATCTGAAGCCGATCATCATCGATCATGGGAAAGGCGTTTTTTTGTATGATAAAAACGGCAAGGAATACATTGATATTATAAGCTCATGGTGGTGCAATCTTTTAGGGCATTGTAATCCTAAAATTAATAAGGCCATTAAGCGCCAATTAGACCGTTTGGAACATGTTGTTTTTGCAAATTTCTCACATGAGCCTGCAATTACACTTTGCGAGGAACTGAGCAAGGTTGTGCCAAAAGGACTTACAAAATTTAATTTCTCGGATAATGGTTCGTCTGCTGTAGAATGTGCCCTTAAAATGAGCTTTCAATATCAATACCAGATTGGAAATACGAAAAAAATAAGGTTTATGTGTCTTTCTGAAGGTTACCACGGTGAAACGATCGGGGCTCTATCCGTTGGCAGTATGGATTTATATGCAAAAATTTACAATCCTATGTTGATGGACGTTATTCACATTGAGGCCCCTGATTGTTACCGTTGTCCCTATGACAAAAACAGAGAGTCCTGTCATACCGAATGTTTTGAGCATGCAGAAAAAGCCTTCCGGGAATATGCAGATGAAACCTGTGCGATGATTATTGAACCGCTTTTACAAGGCAGCGCAGGAATGAGGATCTATCCTGCCATATACTTAAACAGATTGCATGAACTTTGCAATCGTCATAATGTTTTACTCATTGCTGATGAAATCGCTACGGGTTTTGGCAGAACCGGAAAGATGTTTGCCTTTGATCATGCCGGGGTAAGTCCTGATATTATGTGCATTTCTAAAGGCCTTACAGGAGGGTATATGCCAATGGCAATTACCATAACAACGGATAAAATATACGATGCTTTTTACGCAGAATATAGTGAAGGCAAGGCATTTATGCACAGTCACACCTACAGTGGAAATCCTCTTGGGTGTTCAGCAGCACTGGTCGTTTTGAAAACATTACAAGAAGATCGCATTTTGGAAGTCGCTTCAGAAATGGCGGATTATCTTAATAAAAAGTTATGCGAAGCGTTACAGGGTCATAAAAACATTGGAGAAATTCGTCATATTGGTTTAATTAATGCAATGGAGCTTGTAACGGATAAAGAAAAAAAAACAGGTTTTGATTCAAGTCTCAGAATGGGTTATCGGATCTATAAAAAGGCATTGGAAAAGGGTCTTATATTAAGGCCTCTTGGGAATGTGCTGTATTTTAATCCACCCCTTATCATTAATGAAGCTGAAATTAACAAATCTGTGGAGATTTGTACTGCGGCAATTTCTGATATTCTAGGGAACTGAGCGAAACAAGACAGACGAAATGCCCCCTTGTGCTGTATTTTAGTCCAATGACATAAAAAACCTCCTTGAGTTGGTTAGTAAAAAGTGTTACACAGTTCAAAAATATCGCTTGTACGATAACGACCATTCATCTAAAAAAATAGTGTGTAAATAAAATAAATTTGAATAATTGGATTGAGAAAACGAATTAATTTCTTGCAAACCGCATATTAAAGCGGTTTTAAACGGTTATTCATGTCGATAATAATTATCACTGTGAAGTGGTGCGACCCACCGTCACCTAAAAAAGTGACAATATTTTGATGCAAATCATAGGAATTCGCCGAATAATACGATAATATCTTAAGTAATTCTTAATTAAAATCGACCTTTTGCCTTGATTAATGTCGTGCATATGGGAGGGTACGCCCAGGGCACACCATTTTTTCGCATATTAGAGCCGTTTCGGCTCTTTTTTTGTTGGAGGAATACCTTGCGTATGCACGACAAATTTAATGAAATTTCAAGTATTTACCCTTAAAAAGGGTGGGGTTTTTTATTTTTTGAAAAAATAGATTTTCATTATTTCTGTTGGTTTTTCCAAAGTGCCATTTGATGATTAAGTGGATGTGATAAATATACCGGTTAAAGGAACCATGGTGTTCGGCGTGTTTATTTTACAATAAACACCTATCAACCCATCACCGGTTAACCATTATCATGACCAGACAAAATGGAACTATTTACAACATCTGTGTCACCGGAAATCCTGAAAAGAATCATCATGAGATTTTAAAATCTTTGGGATTGTTAACTTAATCAAACGCAGGAAAACAACGGTTAATGAGAGAAGGTAGTGACAGAAAAAAAGTAAGGCCTGGAGGCGTTTCAACGCTTGCAGGCCTTACTACTCGAAATATGGGTTACTATAAACAGATATAAAACATTTGATGAAAAAGGTAAAATATAAGGATTAGAAGCAGAGAAAAAAGAAATTTTTTCCAGACAGATTGAGCACACCAAAATTGATTGAGTCATTGAGAACCCGAACAAAAAGTTTCAAATGCGCTATGTTTATGATATAATCATAGCATACTTGAAACACGGGTGATAAAAATGAACTATCAAGAAAAACTCGAATCGATGATTGATGAAAAAGACGGCTTGATTCTGACCAAAGATCTGGAGAAGGCAAACATTCCCCGTTCCTATTTATATCGGGCAGTAAAAGCAGGGCAATTGAAATCCCTTCGCCGGGGGGTGTATCTCAGTGATGATGCCTGGGATGATGCCTATTTCTGGAAACAGGCCATTTACCAGAGAATGATTTATTCCCATGAAACCGCACTTTATTTTCTGGATCTGACTGACCGGGATCCACTGGTAATCACTGTGACCGTGCCCTTTGGATACAACGCATCCCGGTTAAGAAAAGAGGGTATACAGGTGTACAGTGTAAAAAAAGAGTGGTATGAGATTGGAATTGTGACCGTTCAAACTAATTTTGGCCGTGATATTCGATGCTATAATGAGGAACGGACCATTTGTGATCTGCTCAGTCCACGTTATCAGGCCGATTTAGCCTTGGTCACCGAAGCAGTCAAGCGCTATTTCAGAAAAAAAGATAAAAATGTTCCATTCTTGTTAAACTATGCAAAAACATTTGGTGTTGAAAAACGGATTAAAGCGTATATGGAGGTTCTGATGTGAAAACTGCTACCCAGTTAAAAGATAAGATCAAAAATCTGGCAAAAGCGAAAAACCTGGACCCATTGATTTTATCAAAAAACTATATGATGGAGCGTTTCCTTGAAAGGATTGCGTTATCGGCTTATGGAGACCACTTCATTCTGAAAGGCGGTTTTCTCATCGCTTCGGTAGTGGGAATCGATACCCGTTCAACGGTTGATATCGATACCACCTTAAAAAACTATCCAATGGATAAAGAAATGCTGGAAAAGATAATAGAGGAAATTATTCAGATTAACTGTGATGATCATATCATCATGTCATTAAAAAAGTTGGAAACAATCCATGAAGATGGTGAGTATTCAGGAATTCGTGTTTCCATTGAAACAAAAATTGATCGAATGCGCATTCCCATAAAAGTGGATATCACAACAGGGGATAAGATCACACCCAAAGAAATTGTTTACCAATATCCCCTAATGTTCGAAGACCGGTCTATTAAAGTTTGGGCGTATAATCTGGAAACTATCATTGCTGAAAAGTACCATGGAATCTTATCTTTTGGCACCTACAACACACGGATGCGGGATTATTACGATATTCATCTTCTGACACAATTGCAAACACAAACGATCAAACCCGAGGTTTTATATGATGCAATCCATGAAACTGCGAAGAATCGTCAGGGGCTCCATTTACTTACGGATCAGAAGATGATTATTAGCGAGATTCTCATAAGTGAGGACATGAAAAAATTATGGCATGATTATCAGCTAAAGAATTCATATGCTGTCGTATTTTCATGGGAAGAAGTGTGCAGTTCGGTAGAAGGTGTTTTAGATTTGGCATCTGAAGACATAAAAGTTGAGTTATAAAATTAAGATATAAAGAGAAAATATAACAGTATTGTAGACAATTGGTTAATGATCACGGAGGAGGATGTATTTTTGATAGACATTGATTTATTCAGTTGATTAATGTAAAATATTCAGTAATAAGAAAGAGTGAATTTTCGGATCAAGCAGCGTGCAGTTTTATCATCGGCAAAGTCAACAGAAGAAAGAATGATTATTATTAAAGGATAAAAGCCGAATTATGGATTGTTTAAATGGCGAAAACAGGTCTGTAGCTTCACTAAAAAACATGACAGGGAATGGATAATATGAAAATTGAAAGACTGAAAGAAATGATCAGCGGTGGTGAAAGCATCACGGTTGAGTTCAAGAAAAGCAAAACCAAATTGAACCGGGATGTTTTTGAGTCGGTCTGTGCCTTTTTAAATCGTAATGGCGGAAACCTTTTTTTGGGCGTTGATGACAACGGGAGCATTGTCGGCATTGATCAGGCAGCCGTCGAAAAGATCAAAATGGATTTTGTGACGTCAATGAACAATCCTCTGAAAATCAGTCCCACCTTTTATCTGTCAGTTGAAGAGGTTGAGATTGAGGGAAAAATCATCCTCTATATTTTGGTTCCACAGAGTTCTCAGGTCCACCGGTGCAATGGAAAGATTTTTGATCGAAATGAAGATGGCGATATTAATATCACTGATAACACGAATCTCGTTTCTGACTTGTATATACGGAAACAGCGGAATTACACAGAAAATCTTATCTTTCCCTTTGCTGAATTATCGGAGCTCAAGGCTGAGCTCCTATTAAAAGTCAGAAAAATGGCTGCCAATGAACGATCGGATCATCCATGGAAGTCAATGAATGATTTAGAACTGTTAAAGAGTGCCGGTCTTTATCTTAAAGATCGCCAAAGTGGGAAAGAAGGCATTACCCTGGGCGGTATTCTTATTTTTGGAAATGAAGAGCTGATTCACGCAGCGTTGCCCCATCATCGAACCGATGCTATTTTACGAAGAGTCAATTTGGATCGCTATGATGACAGGGATGATATTCGGGTTAATCTCCTGGAGAGCTATGAACGTCTGATGCAGTTTATCACAAAGCATCTCAATGATACTTTTTACCTGGAAGGCGATCGGAGAATCAGCCTCAGAGACAAGATATTCAGAGAGGTTGTTTCTAACTTGCTCATTCATCGTGAATTTGCCAATCCCTTTCCGGCAAAGCTGATCATTGAGAAAGACAGAGTTGTTACTGAAAATAGTAATAAAACGCATGGCAATGGTGTCATAGATCCGGAGAATTTTTCACCCTTTCCAAAGAACCCCACCATCGCTAGGTTCTTCAAGGAAATCGGACTGGTGGATGAATTGGGATCCGGAGTCAGGAACATTTATAAGTATAATGTAATTTATTCAGGGGCTGAGCCTATTTTTATGGAAGAGGATGTTTTCAGAACGATTATACCTCTGATCCCCCAAGCTAACACGCAAGCTAACACGCAAGCTAACACGCAAGCTACCGCGCAAGCTGATGAAGAAATATTGAGATTGTTAGAATTCTGTGTAGTACCAAGAACAAGAAGCGAAATACAGGAATTTATGAAATTGAGCAATCGAGAACATTTTAGAAAGAATATTCTAAACCCTTTGATTAAAGGGGGACTATTAAAGTTAACCTTGCCGGATAAACCAACAAGCCCCAATCAGAAGTATTACGCTTAAATACAAGTCGAGCAGAAGAAACGTTGGCTAGTGGTTATCACAATATAAACCCACGCCCCCGATTTTAGAAAAAAGGAATCAGGGACTCTGTTCGTTACTGGCCCACTGCTTGGAGGTCTTGGCACCGTGTCGGTATGTACTGCTACCGTGCCGTAAATAATGTCTGCATTCTACCCACGCCTCCGGCTTAACGCCCGAGGCTTTTTTCGTGACTGCTTCTGCTGCCGACGATCCTGTGCCATGACTCCGCTGTCGTTTCTCTATCGCTGCGTCAAGGCTAAATCTACTGTAGTCTTGGCGCTACTCGTCCTGCCCCGCCGGTCAGAGCGAGCTGCTTGAATCCACTTTTTGTTCGATGCTGGCCCCGGGATGTCTGGAATCCGCTGGCTGCGCACCTTCTCTGCCACCAAGAACTACGCATCAAGATTGATGTTAAGATAGAACCTGCATATATCTTTCGATTTTATCCGCTGCTTTGCTATATCCGCCTGCTGATAACATTTGTTGTCGCATCTTGGCCATATTGGCTTGATAGCTGGAGTCATTCAAAATCTTACTTGCCGTAGCCTTTAAATTGGCGGCAGTAACATGCTTCTTATCAATTACTTCCCCCAAACCAAGTTCTCTCATGCGGTTGGCCACAATTGGCTGATCACCCCTTTGTGGAATTCCGATGACCGGAATCCCGTAATACATAGCTTCATTGGCACTGTTCATACCGCAATGGGTAATGAATAAATCGGTATGTTCTAACACTACCACTTGTGGAACGAAAGGATATACATAGAAGTTAGCAGGGATGGGGCCCAAATCTTTGATGGATATTTGTTTGCCAATGGACATAATGACGGAAACATTAGTGCCTTTAAACGGTTCGATGCATGTTTTGAAGAAATCAAGGGAATTGGTAGAT
>Ga0209540_10003374_pt1 | contig 10904 bp, 5 predicted proteins | sample BarGraIncu01121A_FD_184501 | JGI IMG/M metagenome (GOLD analysis project Ga0209540, IMG submission 184501) | Arctic peat soil microbial communities from Barrow, Alaska - Barrow Graham LP Incubations 011-21A (SPAdes) (version 2) | ecosystem: Environmental > Terrestrial > Soil > Wetlands > Peat... | reverse complement strand
TCTGGCCGTCGCGCTCCAGCAACTCCACGCGGCGGCCGAGCAGGCCGCCGGCGGCGTTGATGCGGTCGACGGCCAGGCGCGCCCCGTCCAGCGACGGGCCATCCAGTGTCGCTTGCGCGCCCGTGAGGTTGCAGATGGCGCCGATGTGGATCGGCTCCGGGTTCTTCTGCTGGATCACGACCTGGGCGCCGCCACAGGCCGCGAGGCCGGCGGCAAGAGCCGCCGCGACCGTCGCGGCCGCCGCTGCGCGGAGGCTGATCGTGCGTCTCACACGGGTCCTTTGCCCGACAACGAAGCTTCACCATGGTAGTCCAGAGTCGCGGCGGCTTCATCCCGGGCCCTGCGAGCCGACCCGGGCGGGCCGCCGAGAGCGCGCCGCGGCCCGCGGCGAAGGCGCGGCGGCGAGACGTCACGCGAGGGAGAGGGCGGAGGATGGCGCACCTCAGTGGACAACTCTCGAACCTTCGCCACGAACTGAGGTCGCTGTTCGACGCTCTGTAGCCCGTATATCAGGGGCCTGAGTCGCCCGTCCGCAGCCCATGTGCGAACTTGATGCTGCCTCTACGACGACGCGCGACGAGCTTCGAGGGCCTGACTAGACAGCTCTCGAACTTCCGAGAGGAAGTCCGACGCCTTGTCGCCCAGATTTCGAGCCCGTGGTTGCGGGCCACAGGGAAATCGAACCCCTGACTCCTGCCGTGCAAAGACTCAGCTGTGCCTCATGCGAGCCGTCGCTGAGTGCGGTACGAGCTGAGCGAGCGGCCGGAGGGGCCTGCAAATGCGCCGGTTGTTGACCGCTTTGCGCTTGTTGCCGGGGTGCGCCGACAAGGCGGGCAACGGCCGCGCCCTATTCATGGGTTTCTGAGAGAGCGCTTGCAGCACGACTGGTGCCCCCAACGAACTGCGCATCTGTGCCGCCGGCTTGAAAGTTCGCCTCTGCACGCATTTTCGGCTGTCAGAAGTTGCAGTTTGAGCCTGAGGGAGTGACCGTCGCGCACGCCCTCGCGGCCGCTTGTTGCCCATTTGCCGCTGATTGCCGGGGGGTAGGGCAACAGAATGGGCAACAGCCGGTCTTCGAGCCACTGCCGCAGCCCCACCACCTAGTCGAGTGGCCAGGCGAAAGACTGATCCCCTGGGCAGGCCCAAGTCTCCCCGCTTGGAGGGCGTCGTGAGGCAGTGTCCTCCGCTACTCTGACCGTGCACAGTTAGTCAGGTAGGGCTCACGATGGGAGGCACATTGAGTTCAGAACGAAGAGTCGCAGTCGCCGACATGGGGACGAGACTCTCAACACTCTGGGTTGTGGTCATGTTCAACATGGTCTTCGCGGACATTCTGAGCTTCATCAAGCCTGGAGCGCTGCAGGAATTGTGGGCCGGACAAGCAGGCGTGCAAATCACTCCGGGGCTTCTGCTGGTGTTCGCGATACTCTTGGAGATCCCGATTGCGATGATCTTCGCGTCCCGCATCCTGAAGCGGGGGCCCAACCGCTGGGCGAACACCGTTGCAGCGGTGATCACCACCGCGTTCGTAGTAGGCGGCGGGTCGCTGACTCTTCACTACGTGTTCTTCGCGACCGTAGAAATCGCGTGCATGGCGCTGATCGTCTGGTCTGTTTGGACGCGGCGCAACTCAGAATCCGATTGAGGAAGGGCGGCATGGCTCTCAACGACTACCCGATCAACGTCCGCGCCGACTACCCTGAGCGCAGCTCACGTGGATGGGCAGCGCTCACCATCCTGCTGATCAAGTTCCTCGCCCTCATCCCGCACTTCTTCCTCCTCATCTTCCTCGGCATCGCCCAGTTCTTCGTGGCGCTGGTCGCGCAGGTGGCGGTGGTCATCAACGGCGAGTATCCGCCGGGCATGTTCGCCTTCGTGACCGGGGTGCTGCGCTGGGTCACCCGGGTCTCGGCCTTCATCCTCTCGCTCAACGACCGCTACCCACCGTTCACCCTGCAGCCCGTCGACGACTACCCGGTGGACGTGGTGGTGGAGCGGCCGGCGCAGAGCAGCCGCCTCTACGCGCTCTTCACCGTGATCGTCGAGGTCGTCTTCATCGCGGCGATCATCGCCTTGGCCGTGCACTTCGCGCGGGACACGGGCGGGGGTGCGTCCACCGGGCGCAGCTACAACTTCTCGAGCAACGCCGGGACCGGCCTGCTCCTGCGCCAGATCGCCGCGCTGCCGCACCTCATCGTGCTGTGCTTCCTGGGCATCGCCGTCTTCGTGCTCTGGGTCGTCGCGCAGTGGGTGATCCTCTTCAGCGCCAGGTTCCCGAGCGGCATGTTCGGCTTCGTCGCCGGCTTCGTCCGCTGGCAGACGCGGGTCAACGGCTATGCCCTGGGGCTGACCGACCGCTACCCGCCGTTCACACTCGAAGCGCCGACCAAACGGCCCGAGCCACCGCTCCCTTCGGCACCGCTCCCTCCCGCGCAGTGGTACGCGGACCCCACCGGCCGCCACGCGCACCGCTACTGGGACGGCACCCAATGGACGCCGCACGTGGCCGACGACGGAAGGACCGGCGTGGAGGCGATCCACGGTCAGGCTGAAGGGATCCAGTGATGCGGGCAGTCGTGTGCACGGGATACGGTCCTCCCGACGTCCTTGAGCTTCGCGACGTGGCGAAGCCGGTCCCCGGGGATCACGAGGTGCTGATCAAGGTGCGTGCGACGACGGTGCACCGTGGTGACGTGAGGATTCGAAGGTTCGACGTCCCTCGGGGGCAACGATTCATGGCGCGCCTTGTCCTCGGCTTCACTCGCCCGAAGAACCCAATCCTCGGGATGGAACTGGCCGGAGAGGTCGAGTCGGTCGGCAAGGATGTGACCCTCTTCAAGCCGGGCGACGAGGTCTTCGCGTTCACCGGCTGGGGACTCGGTGCCTATGCCGAGTACGTATGCTTGCCGGAGAGGACCAGGAGGTCGGTCACGAAGGATGGGATGCTGGCGACGAAGCCGGCCAACATGACGTTCGAGGAAGCCGCCGCCGGCGCGGCCACCGGAGGAGCCACGGCACTGCGCATCCTCAGGAAGGCGAACATCGAACGTGGGCAGAAGGTTCTGATCTACGGTGCCTCCGGAAGCGTAGGCACCTACGCGGTGCAACTCGCCAAGTCACTCGGGGCGGACGTCACAGGGGTCTGCAGTACCGCCAATGTGGAGTTGGTGAGATCTCTCGGGGCCGACAGGGTGATCGACTACACACAGCATGACTTCACCGAAGGCGACGAGACCTACGACGTTGTCTTCGATGCCGTAGACAAGCTCTCGCCCTCACGGGCCAAGCGGCCCTTGAGGAAGACAGGCGTCTATCTCAACGTCAACAGGGACTCAGCAGGTTCTGGAGGCGCGAGCCCCGAGGACCTTGTCTTCCTCAAAGGTTTCATCGAGGCCGGGAAGGTCCGGACGGTCATCGACAGACGCTATCCGCTGGAGCAGATCGTCGAGGCCCACAGGTATGTCGAGCAGGGGCACAAGAAGGGGCATGTGGTCGTTTCCGTGGCGTAGCGCTCCCCGGGGTTCCCGTCGAACAAAGGTATCGAGCTGACGGCCAGAAGGTAGACTGACCTGAGAGCTGCTCCGCCGCAGCTCATACCTAACACGTGCGTTGGACGGACGAATCCGACTGCGAACGCACGAACCGGAGACCTATGAGAGCGATAGTGTGTACGGACTACGGACCACCGGATGTTCTCCAGCTCCGGGACGTGCCGAAGCCCGTTCCCAATGACGGCGAGGTACTTATCCGGATTCACGCCACGACGGCTGGCGCGGCCGATTGCGAGCTGCGGCGGTTCGACTTCCCTCCTTGGATCTGGGTGCCCATCCGGCTGGGGTTCGGCATCCGCCGGCCTCGACGACCGGTGCTTGGGCAGGAGCTTGCAGGTGACATCGAGGCGGTGGGCAAAGATGTCAGGTCGTTCGGGAAGGGTGACAGGGTCTTCGCGGCGACGGGCATCGGGCTGGGAGCCTACGCGGAGTACATCTGTCTGCGCGAGAACCCCCAGACCGGGGCGATCGCGACGATGCCGGCGAACCTGGGCTACGAGGAGGCTGCGACCGTACCCTACGGGGGAGGCGAGGCCCTGGAGTTCCTGCGGAAGGGGAAGGTCCAGAGCGGGCAGCGAGTCCTGGTCAACGGAGCGGGAGGGAGCTTCGGCACGTTCGCGGTCCAACTCGCCAAGGTCCTCGGGGCGCACGTGACCGCGGTGGACAGCGCGCCGAAGCTGGAGATGCTGCGCACGATCGGTGCAGATCGCGTCATCGACTACTCCCAGGAGGACTTCACCGACGGATCTGAGACCTACGACGTGATCTTTGACGTGGTCCGCGACACGCCGTCTGATCGCATGGTGAGGTCACTGAACGAGAACGGATGCCTGCTCATGGCCAATCCGGGCTTCTTGCAGATCGTTCGCGCCAAGTGGGCCGCGAGGGGGAGCAAGAAGCGGGTGTCTTTCGCGGCATCGAGCGTGACGGGCGAGGACCTGGCGTACCTGCGAGGCTTGGTCGAAGAGGGAAAGCTACGCCCGGTCACCGATCGGCGCTTCCCCCTGGAGCAGATGGCCGAGGCTCACCGCTACGCCGAGACCGGGCAGAAGTTGGGGAACATCGTTGTCATCGTTGCGTAGTCGCGGCCGCGATGGCAGTCTCCTCGTGGGTTCAGCAGCTCGCCAAGACTGACTGGCTAGCGGGAGAAGGTGAACCTGCCCCTTGGCGTAGCCGACCCAACGTGAGGAATCGCACGAGAATCGCACCGCCACACCCAGACATGCTGGATCGGGAAGAGCGATCGGGTAGGCGACCGGACACCAGAACCGGTCACTGAGCAGGAAGAACGTTGTCATTTTGACAACGTTGGTGCACCTTAGTGGACAACTCTCGAACCTTCGTCACGAACTGAGGTCGCTGTTCGACGCCCTGTAGCCCCTACGTCAGAGGCCACAGGTGCCCGCTCGCACGCGGTCTGCGAAGCGATGCACACGACTTGGCGAGGATGACGATGCAATCGCGCCAGCCTGCTCGCCGGCCCACTCGCTCAACGCTCCGAATCTAGACTCCACGCTCGCGTCTGATTCTCACCGCTCGAGTCCCTCCTCCAAGCGCGCAGCCTCTTGGTCGCACATCCTGCCTTGGGCCTGGTAGTCGTCCGCAAGCGATCTCAGAACCGCCGCAGTTCGTGGCCACGAGTCTTTGACCTTGTCCGCCCAGTCCCGATATGACTTTGCCAACGCGTACTCCTGCCCCCCGCCCTCGGTGACCCCCCGTGACGTAACTCCACGCATGTTGTGACGCTCGACAACGAACCCAGCGTCGAGCTCGACGCTGGCGCTGCGCTCAATGAGATCGCGAACCGGCCGCGTTGGCCAGGTTCCATCGGGATCTTCAGGCGAGTGAGCCAGAATCCTGCCGATCTGTTCTTCGCCGATTTCGGCCCGATCGGCCTCCTTCAGAAGCCGTCTTGCATCAGTCACCCAGGCACCAAGACGCTTCGCATCAACCGCTCCACTAGGCTCATCGGAGCCTGGAGGCTGACTCCAACTGCTGAGCAACCTGTACGCGTTCTGCGCAACATGGGCCGGCGTGCTGGCGTCTCTATCAGAATTGCGGGGCTTGAAGCAGAGCGACACCATCTCGACGAAGAAGGCTGGATCCTGCGAGAGCTTGCGTTCGAGCACGGCGGCAGCAGGACCGACTCCCAAGTCCGTCAATGGCAGCAGCCTCCACTCCAGGAGGGCAACCTGCTCCTCATCGAGCGTTGACGAACGCAGAAGCTCAAGAAGACGCGAGATGTCGTAGCTCGAAAGCAGAGCAATCTCCTTGTCGTTGCCGGCCAGGATGGCTTCAAGACCCTCGGCCACGAGAGATGCATCGATTGCTTCGGGCCTCTGATAGGAATAGACGGCGAGGAAGTCGAGAGCTGCCGCTGCTCTCCCATGAGCGAGCATTCTGGCTGCCACTTCGCTGACCTTGTCGCAGCCCTCTCCGCGGCCGTACCCACTGAACTCGCACCAATACGCGTCATCAACCCCGCTACCAAGCTCCGATGCAGTGTCCCAAGCCGCGGGAAGATCATCACAGCAGAGAAGGAGGCGAGCCTGAAGAACCGGGCGGCCTTCGTAGGTCTTCGCCCTTGGCACAAGCCAGTCGACCGCACCAGCCGACATCCGCCGGACAAAGCCCATGGCGAACGAGGCCTCATGAGCCACTTCCGAATCCAAGAGGCGAACAACGCACTCTGGGTCAATCGTGATGTCTGCCGCCGCTGCGGACGCACCTAGGAAGCCGGGGGTCTCGAGTCTGGATGCGAGGGAAAGCAGGCCGTCAAGGCCACGGTCGCCGGCGATAGCAGCGACCGCTGCGGCCCGTTGAGACTCCAGTGCTTCTTGGTATGCTTTGAAGTCGCCGTGTCGCCGAACGCCAAGGTCCGGCGCATGTGACTCGAACAACCACGCAAACCGGTCGATCGGGTCAGATGGTTCGAGGCGCTCGCGGGCCGCGCTGAGCGCGTCGACCAGGTCATTCGACATTGCCCAGTCAGCATGAGCGAACTCCTGATGACGACCGATCAGCTCGTTCAGCATTGTCCACAACCGAGTGAGCAATCCCGTGTCCAGAATCCTAACATCGAGCGTCGAGATCGCAGCGATGACGTCCGATCTGAGATCGGGCGGCAGCTCCGCGATTCGAGGTATCAAATCGACCCACAGTTGAGGGTCGGCCTCTGCCAATCTGAGCAGACGCTCTCCGACCGCCGTCACGACCTGCAGATGCTCACTCACCAGAACACCACATTCCTCGGGCTTCCAGTGGCGGAGCTCGGGGGCGTAGGTATAGGTGCCAAACGCTGAGCGTTCTGGCAGCAGAGCGAGAAGCAGAGCACGGCCTGCACGCGGGTATCGGCTCACGATGCCGTCCAGTGCGGCCAGCCGCGCTTCAGGGCCAGCCGAGGTCTGAGGCAGCCACGGTCTGAAGACGTCCCTAAGACTGGCAGCTGGCCTGTTGCCTAGCCGCCCTCCTGGGTCAATCTCGGCAAGCCCCGCAAGCGATTCGACGGCGAGGGCGAAGTGATCCCGCGACCACGCAAGCAACTCGAGTGCCCAGAGCAGACCGGTGTGTGGACTGCTCGAGAAGAGAGCATCCCCCTCTTGATCGCCGAACAACTTCAGGAGTGTCGTTTCCGCCCCGGACAGGCCTTGCTGAACAGCTTTCAGGAATACATCCGGCGCAGCCTCAGCGAGGAGAGGTAGCACATCCGCAAGCGATATCCACAGCTGCGCCGACACGTCTTGGTTGGCGCGAGCCAGCAGCTGATAGACGACTGCCTCAGCCCACTTCGTGCCTGTCAGGCCGCCGCCGATATCGAACGAGTCACCAAGGCAGCCGAGGACACAGATCGTCTTGGCCAGCCCCTTCCTCAGACTCGATGAGTGGATGCGCGCCTTTCCATAGATGTCGGCCATCCATCGCTTGTCTGGTTCGAGGTCGAGCGCTGGATCAACCGCGCCGAGAACGGTCTGAACCGCGATCTCCAATGCACCGAAGTCGGCTCGCGTGAGTGCCGATTGGCAGTACTGCCACGAGTCCTCAGGCGACACCACACCCCATGCTCCTCCGACGACCGTGAGCAGGGGATCGGCAGACTGCGCTGCCGCCAGCAACTCCGACTCGACGTCCGCGAAATCTATGCCGAGCAGCTCGGAGAGCACGGCGATGTCGCCCGAACGATCGGACCTCCACGCTCCTGCAAGCCATGAGCGTCTCACCGACTGCGACTTCAGTTGATCGGCCCACTCAATGACAGGGGCGCGGCCCGAGACGCCAGCGGAGCGCACGTAGGCCCGCACGCCTTTGTGCATAGCTCGGGCGAGAGACTCCGTCCGAGCGTCTTTCAGGCCCTTGTCCCGCAGCGCTTGAACGGCGAGCTTGTGATCGACAGGTGGCAGGTCGATGTCCGCTGGGCCAGCTTCTACTGAGATGAAGACGATGTGATTGGAGCGCAGAAGCTCCGCCTCGCTGCGCGAACTCTCATCAAGCGCCACCAGGATTATGAGTCCTCCGTCACCGTCTAGGCTCCGAAGCACCGCCGAATCCCGGACAATCAGGGTACGGTCCATCAGGTCATCACGCTGGCCTTTGGGAGCTGTGTCTATCGCACACGCGACGAAGGCAAGGGCATCATCAACACTCCTTGCGTGAATCGTCGTGAGCCGCTCATCGTCCCCAAGAAGGCGAATCAGTTCTGAGCCTGCGCCGTCGCGACCGCCCAAGACAAGATCAGGCTCAATGGGAGGGTTCGTGAGCGCCGAGTAGGTCGACCACCACTCCTCCAGTGACTGAACTTCGGCGGCCGGCTTCCCCAGAACCTCTGAAAACCGGATGTGCGCGGAAGGCGCGCTCTCCAATGCAAGTTCAATGTCATCAACATCGAAGGCCCTAACGTCAAGCCACTTGCCCTCAGCTCGCCTGGCGTCTTCCCATGCCCTCTTCCCGCTCCATCGACGGGAAGTCACGACAACGAAGGTCGCTTCCTTCGGGTCAACGCCGAGAGGGTCCGTCGTCCTCTTCGTGTAGTCTTCGGTCGCTTTCGAGCCCGGGTCGCCCGCCGTCCCAATCTCCCAGACGCTGAGACCGCTTGGGACAAAAGGCGAGGCCTTAGACGCCTCAACGATGCCGTCATAGCCCTCTGTTCCGACCCCCTCTCCAGCCCGCATCTCCAGACGCCCAACCTCATTGGTGAGTCGAATGAGAGATCGAACGAGCCTGGGCAGTTCCGATCGAGCGTCGATTCTGTCGGACCACTGAATGATGTCTGAAGCGCTGGCCAAGTGGGCGAGTCGGCGCGGAAGACTACCCACGTGGGCCACCCAAACGCCCGTGCGGAACTCGACTCTTAGCTCCGTCACTCCTGTACATGCGATGCCCCCCGACTGGATTCATTCGCGCGGTGTCATCACGATCATTGGAGCGATGTTACATCGGCCCACGGACGAATCAGAGCAACGAGCCGCCCACTGCACGAAGGGAGGGTTCCGAGCGTTGAGGTGTGTACTACTGGCAGTCCTTCGCCCGCCGCATCCGCCAGCCTTCTTGCTCAGCGCCAGCTTTGACCAGAGCATCGGCGGCCATGTCGACGAGCTTCCGCAGCCACTCGATCTCCCCGCGCAAGAATGCGATCTCCTCCTCATGACCGGCCCATCATCGAGCGAGCGCGAAGCCCGGCGTCTGCTCGCGCAAGTAGTCGTGCCAGAAACGTTCGCCGGGCTCGTAGCCACGAGCGAGCCATTCGCGCTCTTGGTCTTCGATGTACATGAGCACGAGTTCAGGCTCAGCGCCCGCGTATGAGTGAGCAAGCTTCCCCGCGAGCGCCTGGTTCGGCCTCGGCCGCGCCTCGTCGAACCGCCGCGCGCTCTTCGTCCTTCAGAAACGTCTGGCGCTCGCCCCACGGGGCGATCAGCTGACGTGTCTTGACGTACTCCTCCAGGCCGGAGCGTGGCTCTGAGAGGCGCCGCACTTTGACCTGGCCCCGGCGACCCATCTTCTCAACCACCTGCACCTGGAGCAGCGGTTCACCCCAAGAAGATGGCAACGGCCGGGCAAGAGCGAGTCAATAGTCGCCAGCGACCGGGGGGGCGACCGGGTAGGCGACCGGACAGCAGAACTTGGTCAAATGCAGGAAGAAACGTTGTCGAAATGACAACGTTGGTGCACCTTAGTGGACAACTCTCGAACCTTCGCCACGAACTGAGGTCGCTGTTCGACGCTCTGTAGCCCGCATATCAGGGGCCTGAGTCGCCCGTTCGCAGCCCATGTGCGAACTTGATGCTGCCTCGACGACGACGCACCGCTCGGGAGGCTCACACGTCAACAACCTCGTGATGCAGAACATCTAGGGCTTGCCTGCGCGGGTGCAGTCAGCCACGCGAGGCCGCGGCGCCGTGGTCGTGCCCCTCCGCCATCGGCTTGTTCATCATGCGCAGCATGGCCATGCCCTTGGTGCGGAAGAAGCGCCAGAGGAGCAGCGCCGCCAGCGCCAGGAAGATAATGTTGAGCACGGTCGTGTAGTTCCAAGCGACGTGCGCCTCGATGACCTTAGCGTTGCGTGCGGTGGGGGTGAGGCCGAGCGCTCCGAAGAGGATCTCGACGACGAAGCCGGCGGCGACCATCGTCACGTAGAAGGTGGCAAGCAGGAAGAGCATCATGCGCCAACCGTAGTACTTGCGGTAGATGTTGAGGATGGGCAGGATGATGAGGTCGGCGAAGATGAAGGCGATCACGCCGCCGAAGCTGATGCCGCCATTCCAGAGCACGGCAGCCAGGGGCACGTTGCCGATCGAGCAGACGAACGAGACGATCGCCACGAGCGGCCCCACGAGCGGCCCCCAGAGCTTGGCGAGCAGCGGGTGGTCGACGAGGAAGAACCCCTGCCAGAAGCTGTTCGGCACCCATGCCGCCAGGGCCCCAGCGATGAGCAGGCCGCCGAAGATGTCCTTCCAGACGGCGGCCCAGTCCATCACGAATGTGTGGCTGATCGCGGTGAAGCCCTTGGGCGAGGTGATGCGATGCCACAGCGAGCCGCCCTCGGTGACCGACATGTCCATGGCGGCGTGGCCCTCCATCGAGCCGAGCAGGCCTTTGTCGGCCTGGCGGCGGGCCTTTTCCACCAGGCGCTGCTTGAGGAAGACGCGGAAGAGCAGGGCGAGGAAGACGATCATCAGCGGTCCGCCGACGAACTCCCCGAGCGTGAACTGCCAGCCCATGAGCAGGGCGAGGATGATGCCGAGCTCGATGACGAGGTTGGTGGAGGCGAACTCGAAGGCCATCGCCGCCGTGAAGTCGGCGCCCTTGCGGAAGATCGAGCGCGCCAGCGCCACCGAAGCGTAGGAACACGAGGACGAGGCC
>Ga0209540_10003371_pt1 | contig 10912 bp, 12 predicted proteins | sample BarGraIncu01121A_FD_184501 | JGI IMG/M metagenome (GOLD analysis project Ga0209540, IMG submission 184501) | Arctic peat soil microbial communities from Barrow, Alaska - Barrow Graham LP Incubations 011-21A (SPAdes) (version 2) | ecosystem: Environmental > Terrestrial > Soil > Wetlands > Peat... | reverse complement strand
TATTTTCAAAGATCAATCCAGTATCGTTGTTCTTGCCTTCAAGGGTATCAAATTGGTTCTTCCCCTTGAACCTGACATTTTTGGTTTTCCCGAATGACTTCTTTTGGACTGCTTTGAAGGCTCTGGTGGCTATTTTCTGTGCTATATGGCTGTTGATATGCTCCCGAATCCAACTGTCTCTTATCTGGGCGACATAATCATGAAGAGCGTACTCTGTGAAGCCGTATTCTTTATTCATATTTTTGAATGCATCGGTTCTTTCTTCACTTTCCGGGAATACTATGATTCTCTGGAATTCTTTGGATTGTCTGATAAGGTTAAGTCTTTTCAGTGCTTCTCCAAGACATGCATTATAAAGATGCCTGCCTGCTTCTAACCGTACCTGAATTTCGGATTCCTGTGCAGGTGTTGTTTTAAGCGGGAGTTCCAGTACGAAAGATGGAGTTTTACTCTTCATGGTATATTTGAAATCGAATATGGGCTTGCTTTGATATATTCATGATCCTAGCGGGGAGAAAGTATTATTATCTATGCAAAGGGCCAATTCATCTCCACGATTGAAGTCGGGAGCTTTCTTGCCCCTTTGAACCCGTTTCTGTAAAATATCAGGGATGCAAAACTTGCCGGGGAGTTAAGGACTAAATTCTTCACAATATGGGATACGGCAAAAGTGTATTGCGGGAAGAATAGTGATGTTCCCCCGTGGAAGAAGAGCAAGTCATAGTCGAAACATATATACATATCAAAGCTAATCATCTTTTGATCGAATAATGGTAAGTGTGAATAAAAGACAAAAGCAGATACTCAATTGTCTAAATAATAAGTTTCCAAATTGCCTGAATTATGAAGTCCTTCTCGTAGAATTAGGAAATAATCCGGAAGATATAGTTCTTTTAGATGATCTGAAATTAAAAGGATTAGTTGATGTGAGTTGTACCAGCTATGTATATCCGGATGGCACCAAGTCGCATGAAGCTCCAAGTGACTCATGGATAACAGTAAACGGGAGAACAAAACTGCGAGAAACTTTTTTTAAAAGATTAATGTTTCTCTTAATGCTTGTAATATGTATAGAGGCAGCAATTATTATAGGAATATATAAACTTTATTGATAATTGTCAATGGAATAGACACAAAAAAAACCTGTAGTTATTGCCCCAACAAATATAAAAAAATCCGCAGATTTTTTAATGGTAAGCTTAAATTAACATCCCCTTCATATAGCCCCCTTACATGAAACAGGAAATGTCAAGCGTGGACGTCGCAGCATTGGTCAGGGAATTGCATCCTCGTCTTCTCGATTCCAAAATTACGAAGATATACCAGCATTCGCCGGATGAGATAAGAATCGGGCTGCATATTTTCAAAGAGGGAAGGACAAATCTTATAATTGAAGCGGGAAAACGCTTCCATCTCACAAAACACCCCCAGACAGCCCAGAAATTGCCGCCTGCATTCCCCATGCTTTTGCGCAAACACCTCACGGGAGGGAGAATTACTGACATTGTGCAGTATGATTTTGACAGGATAATCATACTTCATATCCAGCGTGGAGAGGATAAAACAATGCTTCTGATCGAATTATTCTCCCGCGGAAATATAGTCCTGCTGGATAGCGAAAAGCGGATAATCCTCCCCTTAAAGTCCATAAGTTTCAGGGACAGGAAAGTAAGGGGCGGAGAAACATATGAGCTTCCGGCGGCACAGTTAAATCCGATAACAGCTACCGCGGAAGAATTAAAGGAAATGTTCACGCATTCTGATTCTGACATCGTAAGAACAATGGCGACAAAAATGAACATGGGGGGCCAGTATGCTGAAGAAGTTTGCCTGCGCGCTGGACTTGAGAAAACTACGCCTGCTAAGGATCTCATTGACCCCATCCCTATCAAGAATGCACTTGCTGAGGTATTTAAACCCCTGAGTACTGAATTAAAACCGCATATAATCACAAAAAATGGGATTAAGATCGATGTGCTTCCCTTCTCCCTATCCTCTAATGATAAGAACGAAAAAATATTTTTCCCCACTTTCAATGAGGCTCTTGATGAGTATTTCAGCAGCGAGGCACAAAAGAAAAATGAAGCAGTAAAAGAGGCGGAAACAAAAAAAGATGACAAAACCGGATTATACGAACACCGCCTCCAGAAACAGGTGCTTGCACTCACAAAATTCAGGGATGAAGAGCAAAAGCTTGTTCATAAAGGTGAATTGATCTATGCACATTACCAGACATGCGATGGGATATTAAAAGCGATCAATAATGCAAGGGACAAAGGTTATTCATGGGATGATATCAAGAACATCCTGAAAAGCTCCCTGATGCCTGAAGCAAAACAAATCAAATCCATCAATCAGGGGAAAGGCCTGATAAATGTACTCCTTGATAATACCGAAGTAGAACTGGACATAAGGCTGCCTGTTACCCAGAACTCCCAGGTCTATTATGACAGGTCAAAAAAATTGTCTGGGAAAATAAAGGGTGCACTTATTGCAATTGAGGAGACAAAAAAATTAACTGATAAAAAGGAAGCTCCCCCGCAGAAGAAGAAAATACAGAAATCAAAACCAAAATGGTTCGAGCAGTTCAGGTGGTTTGTCTCTTCAGATGGATTCTTAGTAATCGGAGGACGGGATGCGCAAAGTAACGAGGACCTGGTAAAAAAATACATGCAAAAACAGGATATTTTCTTCCATGCGCATGTATCAGGCTCACCTGCAGTTATTATAAAAACAGAGGGAAAAGTTGTCCCCGAATCCACGCTCCTTGAGGCAGCAGAATTCACGGTTTCATATTCAAGCATCTGGAAATCGGGACAGGCAAGCGGGGACGCCTACTGGGTGCTGCCCAACCAGGTGTCAAAGACACCGGAGACTGGCGAGTATGTCGGGAAAGGCGCTTTTGTGATAAGGGGCAAGCGCAATTATTTCAAGGATGTATTGCTGGGTGCAGCCCTGGGTTTTGAACTGGGCGAAGATAAAAGGTTGATAGGAGGACCTGTGGGTATGGTAAAGAAGAGAGCAAAGTTCGTTATCGAGGTCGAGCCGGGTGAATTCAACCAGAATGACCTCTCAAAGAAGATACACAGGATGATGAACGATAAATTCGAAGACAAGAAACTGATCAAAAATTTCGCATCGCCAGATAAAATAGCGATGTTACTTCCACCGGGCGGCTCGAGGGTGAAGGAATAGGAATTGTATCAAAAATAGTTATATAGTGCAGACATTCATATTCAGGAATGGAGGTTTTATGAGAACAAAATTATTGATAGTATTTCTGATATTGGCGGTTTTAATAAGCGGATGCACCGGATAAAAAACAGAAACAAAAACAGACACCATGACTGAGAAACCAAATACTGTTTTGATCAAGGGTTTTGCTTTTGATCCTGCAACTATAACGGTCACAAAAGGAACAACGGTAACATGGATGAATATGGATAGCGCTTCGCATACTGTAGTTGCAACAGGTAATGCTTTAAGTTCTGGCAACCTGAATAATGGTCAATCATATGCGTTTACCTTTAATGAAACAGGAACGTTCGAGTACAAATGCGGCATCCATCCGAGCATAACTGGAAAAGTGGTGGTGACCTGAAGATATTAAAAAATGAATAAAAAAATAAATCCTGGATGGTAAAATAACCATCCCTCTAATCTTTTCTCAACCACGGCATCATGGCGCGAAGTTCTTTTCCAACCTTCTCGACCTGATGCTCGTTCTCCTGTCTTTCAAGGGCATTCAGTACCGGTCTATTCGCCTTGCTTTCAAGAACGAATTCCTTTGCGAATTCACCGCTTTGTATTCTCCTTAGCGCCTCTTTCATTGCCTGTTTGGACTGCTCATTGATTATCTTTGGACCGACGGTCAGCCCGCCATACTCTGCAGTATTTGAAACATAATACCACATCTTGCTCAATCCTCCTTCATGGATCAGGTCAATGATGAGTTTCATTTCATGGAATGTTTCAAAGTACGCGATCTCTGGCTGGTATCCTGCTGCGACGAGCGTCTCAAATGATGCTTTCATGAGGCATGTTACTCCTCCGCAAAGGTCAACCTGCTCACCGAAAAGATCGGTCTCGGTCTCTTCCTTGAAGGTTGTTTCAAGCACTCCTGCCCGTGTTGCACCTATTCCTTTTGCATAAGCCATACCCGTATCCCGCGCATTTCCCGTTGCATCCTGGTAAATTGCAAGAAGCGCTGGAACTCCATTGCCTTCGGTGTATGTTCTTCTCACAAGGAAACCTGGACCTTTAGGCGCGACCATTATTACGTCAACGTCCTTCGGGGGCACGATCTGGTTATAATGGATATTAAAACCGTGGGAGAAACACAAAGTCTTTCCCTTGCTCATTCCCTGTGCTATTTCTGAAGCATAAATTGCGCCCTGCAATTCATCGGGTACGAGCATCTGGATAACATCTGCTTTCTTTGCAGCTTCCGCCATCGTTGCAACTTTTAAGCCATCAGCTTTTGCCTGTACCCAGGATTCTCCGTCCTTCCTTACGCCCACGATCACATTGAGTCCTGAATCATGCAAGTTCTGCGCCTGCCCGGCTCCCTGGCTTCCATAGCCAATGACTGCAATCGTTTTATTTTTCAATACTTCTAAATCTGCATCCTTATCATAGTATATTTTTACCATAAAAAATACCTTCCTTGGCTTCAATACATTAATCTGAGATATAAATGTTTCATAATCACAATTTTTATCAAATTTCAAATAATGCGACCAAAACTTTATAGAAAAATATATGGATATTCCAAAGAATATAACATATACAGGTGTAAAATGAGTATTAAATTAGGTTTCGTTGTTTCTGAATTCAACCGGGATATTACAATCCAGATGGAGACGCTTGGAAAAGAACATGCTTCTTTCCTTGGCGCAACGGTCGATAAAATATATTATGTTCCGGGCGTTTTTGACATGCCGCTTGCAGTAAAGAAAATGGCAAGTGATAAGACAATAGATGCAGTTGTTACTTTAGGCTGCGTTATACAGGGAGCAACAAAACATGATGAAATAGTGATACAGCATGCCACACGAAAGATCGCCGACCTTGCTCTTGAATTTTCAAAACCCATAACTCTAGGTATATCAGGCCCTGGCATGAGCAGGCTTGATGCATTTGAGCGCATCGAATATGCCAAACGGGCAGTTGAAGCTGCTATAAAAATGGTTAAGATGTTAAAACAATAGAGCATAACATATAAACACTCCAAGATACATAGTATTACTAAAGGGAGGATGAATATGGAACTTAAGATACCGGTCAAAGAAATAATGACCCGTGACGTTGTGACAGTAGACATCAAAAGCGATGTCCAGAAATTAGCAAAGAAAATGTTAACCTATAAAGTTGGAAGTGTTATTGTCACCGATAAGAACCAGCCCGTTGGAATAGTAACCGAACGGGATATTGTCAGGAAGATCGTTTCCAGGAATTTAAAACCCGAAGAAATCTCCATTAAGGAATTAATGACTACTCCTCTTTTAACGATACCATCCACGGAGGATGTTACCGATATAATGCATAAAATGGTAAAGCTTGAAATAAGGCGGCTTCCGGTCGTGGAAAAAGGAAACCTTGTAGGTATAGTCACGGATACTGACTTAATTGCTATATCCGCTGAAATGGGTAACATATTTTCTGACCTTATAAAGATGCATCGAGAAAAGATGTTTTCGATAGAAACCCCTGGTCCGGTTTTGAAAGGTATTTGCGAAGAGTGCGGATATATTTTTGACAATCTGCTTACTGTAGATGGAAGAGTTCTCTGTGAAAGCTGCAGGGAAATTTAAACGATAGCTTTTAATGGTTTTTAGACGAACAACATAATTATACATTATAAAAGGAGTATAATATGAAAGTAAAAGACGTAATGACTAAAAATCCTGTATTTTTACAGGATTCGGATTTTATGACACAAGCGCGCCAGGTAATGCGTGACAGGCATTTTCGAACCATGCCTGTAGTCGATGCAAAGAAAAGAGTCGTGGGAATTCTTACGGAAAAAGAATTATTGAATATATATTCTACAAAATCAAACGTAACAGTTCAGGGTTTCACATCAGAGTTCCCCTTTGTTTATCCGGAAATGGACATGATGGAAGCAGCAAAATTAATGATCGAAGCAGATATGGGGCGCGTTCCTGTACTGAAATCAGGACAGGACATGACGCTTGCAGGACTTTTAAGCGTAGTTGATATCTTCAGGAACCTGAAACCTGAAAAAATACCTCATAAAAAACTTCATGAGATAATGACAACTGATGTAAGGACACTTTCTCCTAAGGACAACATAGCAAAAGCCTGGATGAACATGAAAGAATCCGGTTATTCAGGATTTCCTGTGATAAAAGATGGGGAACTTGTAGGAATGGTAACACGCCGGAATATAATCAATGCCGGATATGCGAGAATCGAAAGGGAGGACAATCAGGGAACAAAATCCACCATGTCTCCTGCTGTTGAAAAGATCATGAGCACGCCAGCGTATTCATTATCCTCCGAATCCATGATCGCTGAGGCGATACAGGCTTTCCTGAAACTTGATGTTGGCAGGATCTCAATAACAAATGATGGGAAACTTGTAGGTATAGTTGATAGGAACGATATTATAAAAGCATTCATCTGAAGGTGTTTTATGAATCTATCTGGAAGTAATATTAAAATAGAAAAACATGGCAGGAAAGGTTATATGCGCAATATGGGTCCACTGGATTTTAAATCGAGGATATCTGAAAGACCCGGCGATATAATGACACTAGCCACAAGTGAAGTTATAACTATTCCACCCACCATGCCGGTGATCGGAGCAGTCAAAACAATGCTGGATCATGGATTCAGAAGAATTCCCGTGACAGACGCAGGGACCCACCACCTGAAAGGGATCGTAACTTCACAAGATATTGTGGATTTCCTTGGAGGCGGGAAAAGGAATTTGATCGTCAAGAATAAGTTCAAAGGCAATCTACTCGCCGCCGTGAACGGGAGCATCAGCGAGATCATGGAAGAAAATGTGATCTCAATGAATGTAAAAGATTCCCTGAAAGACGCATTGAACGTGATGTTGAAAGAGAATATAGGAGGTATCCCGATAACGGATAATGAAGGGACTATAAAAGGGATCGTTTCCGAAATGGATTTTGTCTTTCTATTATCGGGTGTAGTTACCGGTAAGACAGTTGAATCATACATGAGCAAAAAAGTAGTGACCGCCCCTTCAGATATGTCTATAGGAGCTGCCACAAAGTCCATGATCAATAATGGTTTCAGGAGACTTCCGGTTCTGCGGGATGATGTCCTGATAGGCATCGTAACAGCCTCGGATATAATGCGTTTTCTGGGAAGCGGCGAGATGTTCGAACGTCTTGTGACAGGGAATGCTGCAGATGTTTTCAAAGTTCCAGTCAGCTCACTTGTAAAAAGGGATATCATTTTTACAGGATCGGATGTTGACCTTGGGGAAGCTGCAAATATGATGCTTGATAAGAATGTTGGCTCACTACCTGTGCTTGAACATGGCGAATTGAGAGGCATCATAACAGAACGTGATTTTGTAAGAGCAATTGCTGATTAAGAGGTTTTCATGAAAATAAAAGATATAATGAGCGCACCAGTTTATGTTGTATCGCCTGATGAAACAGTGGCAAGAGCAAGGAACCTGATGCTTCGCCACAAGATCGGGAGACTTGTAATTATCAACAATAATAAACCTGTTGGAATGGTGACAAAAAAAGATATCGTACGGAGGCTTAACCAGGCAGAACCCCAGTGGCGAAGACGCCCAATTGATGATATACCGGTGAGTAAGGTTATGACTGAGAGCCTTATAACGATATTTCCGGATGCGACACCGCGGCAACTGGCAGAACTTATGACCGAGAATAATATCGGTGGACTGCCTGTAGTAAATAAAAATGACGAAGTTATAGGAATTGTCACAAAATGGGATTTGATCAAGTATTTTTCGGGATTGGAGCTTGACCTGAAAGTTAAGGATCTGAAGATCGAACCGGCCCTCACGGTCCACAGGCATCATACGATAAGCCATATTATACATGAATTGCAAGAGAATTCAATCGACAGGGCGATCGTTTTTGAGGACAATGATAAACCCGTGGGGATAATCACTAATTCGAATCTTGCCTTTACGGAGATGAAAGACAAAACCGGCGGCCTTCCCCATAAAGAAATAAAAATGACTCGAAAAGCGGACCATGCGGGAAGAAAAGAGAACCGATATATTAATGAAGTGCCTCTCGTTGCAGAAGATATAATGTCATGCCCGATAGTTAACGTAAATACTGAAGACCTTGCAACTTATGCTGCGGGGCTGATGGTAAAAGAAAGAATAAACGGGGTAGCTGTAACGGGCAATGGGGTTCTGGGAATTTTGACAGGCGAGAACATAATTAAAACTATAATTACTATGTGAGATGATACCATGAGCGTAAAAAACATAATGAGTGAACCTATTACTGTGCATAAATCGGATACGATTTCGCATGCAATGGATTTAATGGATAAACATGATACACGCAGGCTTCTTGTTATCAATGGAAGTGAACTTCTGGGTTTAATCACAATGAGAAATATTGCGAACAAACTCGGTACATGGAAGACTTCCAATCTCCCTGCTTCATCTTTGCATGTAGCAGCAGCAACATCTACCCTTTTCACAACGGTGCTTCCCGATATGTCCTTTGATGATGCTATTGGTTTGCTTGACAGGAAAAGCGGGGTCCTTGTAGTAATGGATAACAACAAGGTCAAGGGTTGGGTAACACCGAATGAAATATTGAAAAATATAAAAGGTGTGAAAGGATATGCGGCCGAGATCATGAAAGAGCCGATCACCGTAAGCCCCGGTGACAGGGTGTCTCATGCCAGACGAATAATGCTTGACAACGATATCGGAAGATTGCCGATCGTTGAAAATAATGATGTCGTAGGAATTATTACTGAGAAAGATGTTGCAAAAGCTATGATGAATTTCAGGGCTCTTGTGCCTGATAACCAGCAGGATGAGAGGATACGGAATCTCATTGTAGGTGATATAATGACCCGGAATGTGAAATCAGTACGCTCAAATACTCCCATAATGGAAGTAATATCCATTCTCCTTAAGGAGAATATTGGCGGAGTTCCTGTGTTGAACCTGAAAGATGAACTGGTTGGTATTGTGAGCAGGCGGGGAATTATCAGTCATCTGGCGGCAAAAGGATGAGACGTGATGTCTCAGAACTAGAGAATAAATTAGATATCGCAAAAGTATCAGGGATTCTTGGAATTCCCGAACACAGCATAACAGGTGCCCTAAAAAGAAAGATCCTGCAGTATGTGCATGGGAAATGTGAGCTTTTCAGGTTTGATAAGCCCGTTTCCTCGGTGGAGGGGGGGACTTCGGTATTTCTTGAACCCTTTGAGGTAGTGCGGGGTTTTCCAAAAATTTCGCGTACCGTGATGCTTTATCCAGCGCTTATCAAGCATTTTTCTTCCTGCAAGAAAGTGGCTGTTGAAGAAAAAATGAATGGGTATAATGTCAGGGTCGCCCTCATCAGTGATGAAATTGTGGCGATCACGCGCGGAGGTTTCATATGTCCTTATACGACAGAGAAGGCAAATTGCCTGGTAACCCGGGATTTTTTCCGTGACCATCCCGATCTTGTGCTATGCGGTGAGATGGTTGGGCCCGATAGCCCTTATGTGCCAAAGACCTTCTATAATATAGGATCGCTTGGTTTTTTTGTGTTTGATGTCAGGAAAAAGAATTCAGGCAATCCCTTGCCAGTCAATGAACGACGCAGGCTCATGGATGAATATGGAATTAAGTCAGTGCATCTTTTCGGGGAATTCGATGTTGGTAAGGCTCACACGGCAATAACCGAAATCATAAGGAGTTTCGGGGATACATTGAGAGAAGGAGTAGTTATCAAAGATCCTGAAATGAAGCTTCCAGCGGTCAAATATACAAGTTCCCTCAGCAATTGCCAGGATCTTCGCTATGCTTTTGAGTTCTACAATGATTTCGGGCGTGACTTTTTCTTCGGAAGGGTGTGCAGGGAAGCGTTCCAGTCAGTAGAATGGGACGAGGATGATGAAAGCGCAAGGAAAAGATGCCAGAAGCTTGGAGAAAGCATTCTTTTGCCCATGATAGCAACGATCAAAAAGAAAAAAGGTGGAGAAAGGATTGCTGAAAATGTGCAGATGAGAGTGAAAGAACTGACGACCGTTTCAGAATTTGAGGAGTATTTAAGGTTGCTGGGGATAGATGCTGTTTTTGAGACACCTGAAAAAATGGGGGAAGAATATCTTGTCAGGATTAAAAAGATCCATCAGAGCACCAATGATAAGACTGAGACTATTCTTGGCGGCCAGATGTGGAGTTAAGCCTGTGGCAAATTCGATAACATACGTTATTTTCCAATTTTAAGCAAAAAAGATGTTTAGTTTCGTCCAAAATTGTAGATAAAGGTATTTTTCGACAGGATAACATGATAAACCGGCGGCTTTCATTAAATCACCAGGCGGCACGTCCTCCATGTCCTCACCCAGAGCCACATCATAACGCGCCGGAAATCTGACGAATCAGTGCGCTCCCATCAATACTGTATTTTTTATCAAGTGGTGAAGGGGAGTGGCATATGAGGAGAGAAATGCCTTTTGGAATTAAAACTTGACTTCGCCAGTTAGCCTATAAAAGGGAAGTTACATTTCAGAAGTTTTGGTGAAAACTTTTGCATGAAAATGTAACATTCCCTATAGGCGATATTGTAATGCTCGACAGAATTCAAAAAGATTATGGTTACTTTGATTTTATGTTTGGTAAACTCGGTGGAAAAGCCAAGGATTTCCAGAAAATCATAAAATCATTGATCTACAACAAATTGACGGA
>Ga0209540_10003370_pt1 | contig 10915 bp, 8 predicted proteins | sample BarGraIncu01121A_FD_184501 | JGI IMG/M metagenome (GOLD analysis project Ga0209540, IMG submission 184501) | Arctic peat soil microbial communities from Barrow, Alaska - Barrow Graham LP Incubations 011-21A (SPAdes) (version 2) | ecosystem: Environmental > Terrestrial > Soil > Wetlands > Peat... | reverse complement strand
GCTGGGGCTGGACTCCATCCGGGTGCTCACCCCGACCCAGGATGTCCACTCCGCAGAGCGTGAGCAGTGGGATGACGGCTGCAACGTGCTGACGATCAGCCCGGGCCTGGTTGTGGCTTACGAACGCAATGTCACCAGCAACACGCACCTGCGCAAGAACGGGGTCGAGGTGGTGACCGTGTCCGGTAGCGAGCTGGGGCGGGGCCGCGGAGGCCCGCGCTGTATGACCTGTCCAATCGAGCGGGAGGCTACCTAGCATGACGAACAACCTGAGTGGTCGGAACTTCCTCAAGGAGGTCGACTTCACTCCCCCCGAGTGGCGCGGGCTGCTGACCCTGTCGGCCTCGTTGAAGGCTGACAAGGCCGCCGGACGCGAGCTGCAACATCTGACGGGCAAGAACATCGCGCTGATCTTCGAGAAGACCTCGACCCGCACGCGCTGCGCGTTCGAGGTTGCCGCGTTCGACCAGGGGGCCCATGTCACCTATCTCGACTCGAGCGGCAGCCAGATCGGGCACAAGGAGTCGATGAAGGACACCGCCCGGGTGCTGGGCCGGATGTATGACGGTATCCAGTACCGCGGGTCGCGCCAGGAGCTCGTGGAGACCCTGGGTGAGTTCGCCGGGGTCCCGGTGTGGAACGGCCTGACTGACGAGTGGCACCCCACCCAGTCGCTGTGCGACATCCTCACCATGCTCGAGTCGTGTCCCAAGCCGGATGGCGAGATTGCCTTTGCGTACTGCGGTGACGCCCGTAACAACGTCGGCAACTCGTTGCTGCTCGGTGGGGCACTGATGGGGATGGACGTCCGGATGGTCGCCCCACGTGAGCTCTGGAACACCGACGAGGTCATCGCGGCCGCGATGGCGATCGCCGAGACCACCGGAGCTCGGATCACCCACACCGAGGACGTCGGCGAGGGCGTTGCCGGGGTCGACTTCGTCTACACCGACGTCTGGGTCTCGATGGGGGAGCCCAAGGAGAAGTGGGCGGAACGCATCGAGCTGTTGCACCCCTACCAGGTCAACGCGGACCTCATGAAGCGCACGGGCAACCCCGATGTCCGGTTCATGCACTGCCTGCCTGCCTTCCACGATCGGCATACGACCGTCGGCGAGCAGCTCTTCCAGGCGACCGGGCGGGATGCGCTCGAGGTCACCGACGAGGTCTTCGAGTCCGACGCGTCCATCGTGTTCGACCAGGCGGAGAACCGGATGCACAGCATCAAGGCCATTCTCGTCGCGACACTGGGCGGCTGAGGGTCATGTGCCGCTCCCTGGAGGTGTGACATGCGCATCGTCGTAGCGCTTGGCGGCAACGCCCTGCTCAAGCGTGGAGAGCGGCCGGATGCTGCCACGCAGGTTGCCAACGTGGCCCTGGCCGTGGAGGCGCTGGCCCCCCTGGCGCGCCAGCATGAGCTCGTGGTGACGCACGGCAATGGCCCCCAGATTGGCGTACTTGCGGTGGAGAGCGCATCGGATCCGAGGTTGTCGCAGCCCTATCCATTGGACGTGCTGGGGGCACAGACGCAGGGGATGATCGGCTACTGGCTGCTGCAGGCCTTCCAGAACGCACTGCCGGGGCGTCAGGTCGCGAGCATGTTGGACCAGACGCTCGTCCTCGCGCACGATCCGGCGCTCGACAACCCGACCAAGTTCGTCGGCGAGATCTACGAGGAGCAGGAGGCCCTTCGACTGGCCGGAGAGCGGGGCTGGACGGTGCGCCAGGACGGGAACGGCTGGCGCAGGGTTGTTGGGTCGCCGAAGCCTCAGCGCGTCGTCGAGACCAGGATGATCCGGTTGCTGCTTCGCAGCGGCGCGGTGGTCGTCTGCGCGGGAGGCGGGGGCGTGCCGGTCGTCAGGGACGAGCGCGGCAAGCTGCGCGGCATCGAAGCGGTGATCGACAAGGACCTCACCGCCGCCGTGCTCGCGGAGGCCCTCGAGGCAGATGTGCTGATGGTACTGACCGACGTACCGAACGTGGCGCGTCACTACGGGACGCCCGAGGCGGAGCCGATCTCAAGGATCACGCCGGGGGCCCTGCGTCGGGAGCCGCTCCCGGCCGGGTCGATGGGGCCCAAGGTCGATGCGGTATGCCGGTTCGTGGAGCTCACCGGGGACATGGCCGCCATCGGCAGGCTGGAGGACGCGGAGGCGATCATGGCCGGGGATGCGGGCACCATCGTCACGCCAGGCGGCAACTACGGCGGGCCCGACGACCTTGTGCACTGACGACGATGTCGCAGGCCCCACCCGGTGGAACGGGATCGCGTGGAACGGGACCAGCTCGACGTATTGAGGTTGATCCCGAGCGAATCGTCAAGTGGGTCAATGGTTTTGCCGAGCGTCATGGCGAGCTTCACGGTATCGCCGGTTCTCCGACTTGGTCATCGGCGCAGAGATTGGTGACACTGACGGCTGCGGACGGTGCCACTGCGGTTCTGGAGCCATTCGCGCCAGGGGATGGCGGTGTGCCAGGGGATGGTGAAGTGCCGGCCGACAGTCGTGACCCTGGTAGGCGTGGCGAGCTCAAGGGGCTGGCCGGCTGGGCGACTCCGCCGACCTCTGTGGCTCTGGTCCTGATCCGGCGCGGCGGTTATGCCGTGGGGCTGGGGCAAGGGCCGGAGCTCATCGCCCACAAGGTCGGCACGCGGTACGTGCAGTCGCGGACTGCCGCCGGTGGCTGGTCCCAGCACCGTTTTGCGCGACGGCGTGACAACCAGGCGGACGCGCTTGTTGTCTCCGTCATCGAGCACACCCGACGAGTCGTGCTGGCCTCACCCACCGACGCTTTGGTGGTCGGTGGCGACAGGTCCCTTGTTCGCGACGTCCTGGCCGATCCGCGCCTGGCCAGACTCGCGCGGCTCCCGCGCAGGGAGCTCTTCGACCTTCCTGACCCGAAGCTCGTTGTCCTCAAGCAAGCTCTTCGTCGCGGCCGTGCCGTGCGCATCACGCTCTCCGAACCTGACGCGCCTGTCGTCGAGTCCTAGTCACCGGTGTTGTCTCAGAACGGTGGTTGACCGCTGAAACGTGCTGGCAGATCTGCGGGTTGTCCGGGTTCGCCGGGCTGTTACTGACTGGGAATCGGTGTGACTTCGGCGCGCTGTCCTGTCATGTGGTGCGGTTGCCAGAGTCTGTTGTCGCGGCTTTGGCGTGGCGGGGGCCAGGGCCTGTGCAATGGACCTGGGCGGGGGAGCAGCGAGCCGTGACCGGACCCACTTGGGGTGGTTGCCCAGACATTCTGGACATCCATCTGCGCACGGGCCGATACCTGCTGGCTCCCGAGGCGTATGCCGGGTGCGTCCTGATCCGCTAGGGCGGGTCGATGACCGTTGACGGCATCAACCGTCATCGTCACGGTGACCTACTGACACGGTGGTCAGGTGTGCAGTGCCTCGAGGAGCCGTGGACCATATCTCTCGCGTTTGGCCACCCCGATGCCGCTGACGGTGCTGAGCTCGTCGAGCGTGGTCGGGACGCGGGTTGCGATCTCGCGCAGGGTCGCGTCGTGGAACACGACATACGCAGGGACGCCCTGTTCCTTCGCGGTGGCCGCGCGCCACGTGCGGAGCCGTTCGAACACCAAGGCGGCGCCCGCGTCGAGATCGGCAGCCGCCGCGACGCCACGCTTTGGCGAGCGGGTCCGCGCCGTCGGGCGCGCTGCCTCGCGGCGGAGCAGCACGGTGTGCGAGCCGCGCAGCACGGCGGCGCTGGCGTCGGTGAGCCGAAGCGTCCCGTACCCGTCGGAGTCGACCCCGAGCACGCCCTGGGCGAGCACTTGTCGCACCACGGCGCGCCATTCGGTATCGGACAGCTCGGTGCCGATGCCGAAGCCCCGCAGCGATGCGTGGCCGAGCTTGTTCACGCGTGGCGTGGACTTCCCGAGCAGGATGTCGACCACGTGTCCGGCGCCGTACCGCTGTCCGTGCTCGTGGTCCAGGCGGCTCACCGTTGAGAGCAGCTTCTGGGCGGCGATCGTGCCGTCCCAGGTCTGCGGAGGTGTGAGGCACGTGTCGCAGTTGCCGCACGGGGTGCTGGCCTGCCGGAAGTAGGCGAGGAGCTGAACGCGCCGGCACTCGACCGTCTCGCACAATGCCAGCATCGCGTCGAGGTGCGCCCCCAGGCGGCGTCTGTGGGTTGCGTCGCCGTCGGAGGTGTCGATCATGCGGCGTTGCTGCACGACGTCCTGGAGTCCGTAGGCCAGCCACGCTGTCGCCGGCAGGCCGTCGCGGCCCGCTCGGCCGGTCTCCTGGTAGTACCCCTCGACCGACTTGGGCAGGTCCAGGTGCGCCACGAACCGCACGTCGGGCTTGTCGATGCCCATGCCGAATGCGATCGTGGCCACCATCACCAGGCCGTCCTCGCGCAGGAAGCGGGCCTGGTTCCAGGCGCGAACGCCGGAGTTGAGGCCTGCGTGGTAGGGCAGCGCGGGGATCCCGTGGTCGACGAGGTATTGCGCGGTCGCCTCGACAGACGAGCGCGACAGGCAGTAGACGATCCCGGCGTCGCCGGGATGCTCGGCGCGCAGCAGTTCGAGAAGCTGGGCCTTGGGATTGTTCTTCGGAACGATGCGGTACTGGATGTTCGGGCGGTCGAAGCTCGCGACGAAATGCCGCGCGTCGGTGAGCTGCAGACGTTGGGCGATCTCGGTGTGCGTTGCCTCGGTGGCCGTCGCGGTGAGCGCGATGCGTGGGACGTTCGGCCAGCGCTCGTGCAGCACCGACAGTCTCAGGTAGTCGGGGCGGAAGTCGTGGCCCCACTGGGAAACACAGTGCGCCTCGTCGATCGCGAACAGGGCGATCGTGCCGCGATCCAGCAGATCGAGGGTGGCCGAGACGCGCAGGCGTTCGGGTGCGAGGTAGAGCAGGTCCAGCTCGCCGTTGAGGAATGCCGACTCCACCAGGCGCCGAGCGTCGGGGCCCTGGGTCGAGTTGAGAAAACCCGCGCGGACGCCGAGGGTCGAGAGGGCGTCGACCTGGTCTTGCATGAGGGCGATGAGAGGGGAGATGACGACGCCGGTTCCGGGCCTCACGAGCGCCGGGATCTGGTAGCACAGGGACTTGCCGCCGCCGGTTGGCATGAGCACAAGCGCATCGCCGCCGGCCACGACCGTGTCGATGATCTCGCCCTGGTCGCCGCGGAATGTGTCGTAGCCGAACACCCGGGTCAGCACGTCGAGTGGGAGGGCCAGTACTCGCCCCTGGAGTGGTCGTGGCTTCGCGCTCACCGGCCGGACGCGCGCGGGTGGGCGTCCGAGCCACGCGGGTGACGGCCCGAGCTCCGGGCCGGGCTCCTCCTGGCCCTGGCCCTGGTCGGTGGCGGGTTCGCGCCTGGGGTCCTGCGCGGGGGCGCCGTCGTACTCGGGGTCGTACGGCGGTTCTTCGTCGAGCGCAGGCCACCCCAGAGTCACGCCCGCAGCCTACTGGCCCGAGGTGACACCGTTTGGGCCACGACGTACGGACGTGCTGGCTAGTGGCGGCGGGTCGTGTTCTTGCATGCCACCAACCGCACTCTCACGGTGACCTACTCTGCTGACCTTCCGAAGACGTGACGGGGAAGCCAGGCGACGAACGCGTCGAGGTCGGGCACGGTCAGGTTCGCGCCCGCGGCGAGGAGGGCGGCCTTGTCATTGGCGCCGGTGGTGACGCCCACGGCATACGCCTCGGCAGCGCGGGCGGCAGCCATGTCGCCAGGGTGGTCGCCGACGTAGACCGAGGCGCCTTCGGCGATCAGTGCGCCGGCCTTGTCCTGGGCGAACAGCTCGCCGTAGACGACATCCACCAGCTTGGTCAGGCCCGCCTCGGCCAAAGCCGTGTGTACCGCAGGGGTGTACTTCGCGGAGACCACAACCGTGCGGCCCGCCGCGGCGCGGACAGCGAGCAAAGCCTCGATAGCTCCGGGCATCGGCAGTGTCCGGGGTGCGCCGGGTTCGTCGTAGTAGTGCCGGTAACGCAGCACCAGGGCGTCCGCATCGACCGCAGCACCGACGGCGGCAGCGGTATGTGCCAGGGGCATCCCGAGGTGCGGCACGAGCTCTTCGCGGCTGATCTCGACGCCGAGGTCGCCAAGGGCGCGGATGTAGGCGCTGAGGATGCGTTCGTGGGAGTCGACCAGAGTGAGGTCGAGGTCGAAGCCGACAGTGAGGTGAGCGGTCGCGCTTGGGGAGGAAGTCACGCTTGCGACCCTAACAACGGGTCGTCATCGACTCTCGTCATGTCCACGTAGACTGGTCCGGAACCCCGCAGTGCATGTTCGCCATACCGGCGTGTGCTCGTATGCCGTTTTTCCCTCCGCTCACCCCCCAAAGCAGAACAGGAGCCCGCCGTGCTCGCAGCCACCGGTATCGAGTTGCGCGGAGGCCACCGCCTGCTGCTGGAGGGTGCGACCTTCCGGATCGCCCCCGGCGACCGGATCGGCCTTGTCGGCCGCAACGGTTCGGGCAAGACGACGCTGACCAAGGTTCTTGCCGGCGTGGGCACCCCTACCGCGGGTCAGGTCACCGTGTCCGGCGACGTCGGCTACCTGCCTCAGGACCCGCGCACGGGTGACCTTGAGATGGTGGCTCGTGACCGTATCCTGTCGGCCCGAGGCCTGGACTCGATCATTCGCGACATGCGCGACACCGAGGGGGCGATGGCCAGCGCCGATGACGAGACCCGTGACAAGGCCATGAGCCGCTACACCCGGCTCGAGGAACAGTTCACCTCGCGGGGTGCCTACGCGGCTGAGTCCGAGGCTGCTGCGATCGCCTCGGCGCTGGGGCTGGACGACCGTGTCCTCGGGCAGTCCCTGGAGACCCTCAGCGGTGGGCAGCGCCGCCGCGTCGAGCTCTCCCGGATCCTGTTCTCCGGCGCCTCGACCCTGCTCCTGGACGAGCCGACCAACCACCTGGACGCCGACTCGGTCGCTTGGCTGCGGGACTACCTGCGGGCCTACAAGGGCGGGCTGCTGATCATCAGCCACGACGTCGAGATGCTCGAGACGGTCGTCAACCGTGTCTTCCACCTCGACGCCAACCGGTCCGAGATGGACATGTACAACATCGGCTGGAAGCCCTACCTGCTTCAGCGCGAGACTGACGAGCGTCGCCGTAAGCGTGAGCGCCTCAACGCCGAGAAGAAGGCCAGCACCCTGATGGCTCAGGCCAACAAGATGCGGGCCAAGGCCACCAAGGCAGTGGCCGCTCAGAACATGGCCAAGCGCGCCGAGCGACTGCTGGCGGGCATCGAGGGCGAGCGGGTCACGGACAAGGTCGCCAAGCTGCGTTTCCCGGACCCGGCACACTGCGGCAAGACACCGCTGAGCGCCACTGGCCTGTCACGGTCATACGGCTCCCTGGAGATCTTCACCGACGTCGACCTGGCTATCGATCGAGGCTCGCGGGTCGTCGTCCTTGGCCTCAACGGCGCCGGCAAGACCACCTTGCTGCGGATCCTCGCCGGCGTGGACCAGCCCGACACGGGCCAGGTTGAGCCAGGCACGGGGCTCAAGATGGGCTACTACGCCCAGGAGCACGAGAACCTCGATGTCACCCGGACGGTCCTGCAGAACATGAAGTCGGCGGCGCCTGATCTCGGCGATGCCGACACCCGCAAGACCCTGGGCTCCTTCCTGTTCAGCGGGGACGACGTGCACAAGCCGGCCAAGGTGCTCTCCGGCGGCGAGAAGACCCGGCTGTCCCTGGCCATGTTGGTGGTGTCGGCGGCGAACGTCCTGCTGCTCGACGAGCCGACCAACAACCTCGATCCGGCCTCCCGTGAGGAGATCCTGGGCGCCCTGCGCACCTACAAGGGTGCCGTCGTCCTGGTCAGCCACGATGAGGGCGCGGTTGCCGCTCTTGAGCCGGAACGGGTCCTGGTTCTGCCCGATGGTGTCGAGGACCACTGGGGTCCGGACTACCTGGACCTCGTGGCGCTCGCCTAGAGTCGCACGCGTGGCGAACCCCGGGCAGTGCCAACCTCATCCGATGCTGCGCGTCGAGCAGTCGGGCCCCGTCCTGACTGTCACCTTGGACTCCCCGCAGCGTCGCAACCCCCAGGCGCCGAGTCTGTGGTCCGCGCTGGCCGACGTCGGCGAGAGTCTGGACCCGTCGGTGCGGGTGGTCCTGGTGCGGGCCGAGGGACCGTCGTTCTCGGCAGGCCTGGATCGGGCCATGCTGACCCCGCAAGGCGCGCCGGGGGAGCCGTCGATGCTTGCTCTGGCCGCTGGCGCGGTCGGTCCGTTGGAAGAGGCCATAGAGCGGTTCCAGCGGGGCTTCTCGATCTGGGCACGGGTGCCGGCGATCACGATCGCTGCCGTGCAGGGTCACGCGATCGGCGCCGGGTTCCAGCTGGCCCTTGCCTGTGACCTGCGTGTTGTCGCCGACGACGTAGCCTTCGCCATGCGGGAGACCAGTCTGGGTCTGGTGCCCGACCTGGCGGGCACCTCACCCCTGGTGCGTTCCGTCGGGTATGCACGGGCGCTCGAGATCTGTGCGACTGGCCGGTTCGTGGGAGCGCGGGAGGCGGTGGCCATTGGTCTGGCGGCCGTGGCTGTGCCGGGCGACCAGCTTGACGCCACGGCGCGCGAGCTTGCGGATGCCATACTGAATGCGCCGCAGACGGCCATGCGAGAGCTGAAGCCGCTGTTGCGCAACGCGATTGACGCTTCGCCGGTCGACCAGCTCAGGGCCGAGCGTGAGGCACAGGCACGACTGCTCACCGCCATGGTGGCGGGTTCGGGGAAGTAAGCAACCCGCGGTGGTGTTGTCCAACCGGACGACCACAATGAACTCCAACCAGTGGTCGACGACGAGATGTTGAAGGCGCACCTGCCCGTTGGACGCGGGGGGAAGGGGCCCTAGAGCGGAGGCTGCATGTCCATGCACGCAGGTTGGGGCGTGATGCGGTCCCTTACTCGTGACTCGTCGGTGGCCCAGCGGAAGCTTGCTCCGGGGACCGCCAGACGGGTGATCGCCTACGCGCGCCCGTACAAGTCCCAGATCGTCGTATTTCTCATCCTGGTGATCCTCGATTCGGCTCTGGTGGTGGCCACACCGCTCCTGCTCGGACGGATCATTGACAAGGGCGTCATGCCCGGGCGCGCCGATATCGTCGTCCGGCTCTCCCTGATCATCGCCGTCATCGCGTTGCTGGATGGCGTCCTGACCCTGGTTCAGCGGTGGTACTCCTCACGGATCGGTGAGGGGCTCATCTTCGACCTGCGCACCCAGGTGTTCAACCACGTGCTGAAGCAGCCGATCGCCTTCTTCACCAGGGCTCAGACCGGGGCCCTGGTCAGTCGACTGAACAACGACGTCATCGGGGCTCAGCAGGCCTTCACCTCAACGCTTTCCGGCGTGGTCAGCAATGTCGTCCAGCTGGTGTTCATTGTTACGGCGATGGCTGCGATGTCCTGGACGTTGACCCTGGCTGCGCTGATGTTGCTGCCCTTGTTCCTGATCCCGGCGCGGGTCATGGGTCGTCGCCTCGCGGGCCTGAGCCACGAAGCCATGGGATTGAATGCCGAGCTCGGCACCCGGATGACGGAGCGGTTCAATGTCGCCGGGGCGTTGCTGGTCAAGCTGTTCGGGCAGCCCCGGATCGAAGATGAGCAGTATGCCGAGCGAGCCGGCCGGGTGCGAGACGTCGGGGTCAAGATCGCCCTCACCCGCACCCTCTTCCTCGTCGCGTTGACGCTGGTCGCCTCGCTGGCCACGGCCCTCGTGTACGGCGCGGGCGGTGTCATGACGGTCAACAAGACGCTCCAGGTGGGTGAGCTGGTGGCCCTGGCTGCGCTGCTCGGACGGCTCTACGGGCCGCTGACTGCGTTGTCCAACGTGCGCGTCGATGTCATGACCGCACTGGTCTCCTTCGAGCGCGTGTTCGAGGTGCTGGATCTCGAGCCGCTGGTCAAGGAGGCCGCTAATCCCGTTGTCCTGCAACAGCGTCCGGTCTCCGTGCAGTTCGACGGAGTCGGGTTCCGCTATCCCTCGGCGAACGAGGTCTCGTTGATCTCGTTGGAGACTGTGGCCTCAGGCGACCGGCGAGGGGGTGGTTCCGTGCTGCACGACGTGACCTTCTCGATTCACCCCGGTGAGCTGGTCGCCCTGGTGGGACCAAGCGGTGCAGGCAAGACCACCATCACCAGCCTGGTCGCCAGACTGTACGACCCCACGTCGGGCCGGATCCTGCTGGGCGGGATTGACCTGCGTGAGGCAACGCTGGAGTCGTTGCACGAGGTCGTCGGCGTGGTGACCCAAGATGCGCACCTGTTCCACGACACCATCAGGGCCAACCTGGCCTACGCCAAGCCGGGGGCGACCCAGGATGAGATGATCTCCGCCCTGAAGTCGGCACAGGTGTGGGATCTGGTCTCAAGCTTGCCTGAGGGGCTGGACACCGTCGTGGGTGATCGCGGGCACCGCCTCTCCGGCGGTGAGAAACAACGCTTTGCCATTGCCAGGCTGCTGCTCAAGGGGCCCGGTCTGGTGGTTCTTGACGAGGCTACGGCCCACCTGGACAGCGAGTCCGAGCTTGCCGTGCAACGGGCGCTGGACACCGCGCTGTCGGGTCGCACCGCTCTGGTGATTGCGCACAGGTTGTCAACGGTGCGCGGAGCGGACCAGATCCTGGTCGTGGTCGATGGCCGGATTGTGGAACGTGGCAAGCACCACGAGCTGCTGGCCCAGGGAGGCGTCTATGCGGACCTCTACAACACGCAGTTCGCCGAACAGGGCAGCCTGGCCTGAGCTAGTCGTCTTCCTCATCCCAGATCCGGGTCTTCTTCACCTTGGGGGGCCTGGCTGGGACTGCTGCGCCCCCAGGTGCCGGGACAGCCGGCTCGTGACCCTCGAGATGTTCACGCCGGGCCCCGACGAAGACCAGAACGAAGCCGACCGGGGCGGCGAGCCACCACTGCAACGCGTAGGCCAGGTG
>Ga0209540_10003369_pt1 | contig 10917 bp, 4 predicted proteins | sample BarGraIncu01121A_FD_184501 | JGI IMG/M metagenome (GOLD analysis project Ga0209540, IMG submission 184501) | Arctic peat soil microbial communities from Barrow, Alaska - Barrow Graham LP Incubations 011-21A (SPAdes) (version 2) | ecosystem: Environmental > Terrestrial > Soil > Wetlands > Peat... | reverse complement strand
CGAAGCAGTAGTTATTGATGGTTTGTTCGGTTCAGGATTAAACAAACCACTCGAAGGATTGGCAGCAAAAATAGTTCAGCGAATAAATCGGTCAGGAGCAAAAGTTATTTCCATTGATATTCCGAGCGGACTATTTGGAGAAGACAATACACAGAATGATTTATCCGGAGTGATCAGGGCAAGCCAAACGCTCACCTTTCAATTCCCAAAACTGAGTTTTCTTTTTCCTGAAAATGACAAATTCGTGGGTGATTGGGAAGTTTTGCCCATTGGATTACATTCCGAAGCAATAGACAAAACAGAAACTAACTATTATTTTCTGACCAAAGAATTCATTTCAGGGAAAATTAAAAAACGCGATAAGTTCTCACACAAAGGAACCTACGGTCATGCACTGCTGATTGCCGGAAGCTATGGAAAAATGGGAGCTTCGGTGTTGGCTTCAAAAGCTTGTTTGCGTTCAGGCGTTGGTTTGTTAACCAGTCATGTTCCGCGTTTAGGTAACGAAATCATTCAAAATTCAATTCCCGAAGCCATGACTTCCATAGATCAGTCTGACCAGATATTTACCGGATTTCCCGATCTCAGTCCATTTTCAGCGATTGGAATTGGCCTTGGGTTGGATAAAAAACCAAAAACACAACTGGCCTTCAAAAAATTACTTTGGGCCAAACCTGAAAAGTTGGTAATTGATGCTGATGCCTTAAATATTCTTTCTGAAAATCAGGAATGGTTTGATCTTCTTCCTGAAAACACAATACTGACACCGCATCCCAAAGAATTCGAACGGCTCTCCGGTCCATCAGCCAATTCTTTTAAACGGTTGCAAATTCAACTTCAATTTTCAGCAAAATACAAGGTCATTGTGGTTTGCAAAGGTGCATATACTTGCATTACATTTCCTGATGGACGTATTTTCTTTAACAGCACCGGTAATCCCGGAATGGCAACCGGCGGCAGCGGCGATGTTCTGACCGGAATAATCCTGGGTTTGCTGGCCCAAAATTACTCTCCGGAAGAAGCAGCGTTAATCGGCGTTTACCTCCACGGACTGGCCGGCGACCTGGCTGCCAAACAGTTTGGACAACAGGCTATGATTGCCGGAGACATAATAGAACAGATGGGCGCAGCTTTTCTGCAGTTCGGATAATATTTTGGCTATTTTTGGGTTTTAAATAAGAAGTAGTAATCAAAAGATGCGATGATCTTTACATTCAGCATCAAAGCAATAAATAGAATTCAAAAAAAACAGATCAATGAAAACTTTAACAATCTTCATAACAATGCTCTTCCTGGCCGGTTCGTTGCTGGTTTCAGGGAAAGATGACAAGAAAAAAGAGGTGCCGGGGGCAACAACTGCACCTACAGAAGGTGTGGTTTACGCTCTTCCGCAAACTGGCATCCGCGTTCACGTAAAGGCTACCTGCAAACGCTATGTAAATGGTCCATTTTACATGTATGCACAAAAAATGCTGGGAATCGAAAACGTTCCTTCAGCAAACAGCGAAAGGTGGAACATGGACGAAATGCACCTCGAAGTATTCAGCGAACCTGACCCTGACCAGGTTCACAAAGCCCTGGGGCAAACCGCTCAATTGGTCAGCCTTACCGAATCAGGAATTCTGGCAGGAATTAATGCCGATGTTAATACACAGGAACCTAGTATTCAAACCAGCTCATTCCTGACCAAAGATCAGATTAACCAGCTAAAATTCACTGACCTTTCGATCTGGAGTTTCTATTCGCCCGCCGATTCCTCCAAAAAATATAAAATGGTTTCGAAAGATATGGATCAGAAAGCTGCTGAAGCTGCTGAAACTATTTTCAACCTGAGAAATTCGCGTTTTGCCCTGCTAACCAATGCCGATGACGAACCTCTTCCGGATGGAAAATCATTTGAAGTAATGACTCTGGAACTTGGCAAGATGGAAGAAAACTACCTGGCACTGTTTATCGGAAAATCATCCAAACAAGCCTATGAGTTTAGTTTCGATTACATGCCCGGACAAAAATCCGCGAAAGGCGAAGTATTCTTCCGGTTCAGCGAAGACCGTGGGGTTTTACCCAAATCAGATTTATCGGGCAGGCCAATCGTTATTGAATTGACTAAGGCTGAAAATCTGGCCTCCAAACAAATCGGATTAAGCACTTCTGAAAATCCGGAGGCTGGCAAAAGCGGCATCTATTACCGGATGCCTGGCATGGCCGAGATCCGGATTCTGGACGGAAGCGCCCAACTTGCCAGCGCCCGTGCGCCAATCGCCCAGTTCGGAACAACGGCGCCGGTTCCGGAAAACTTGCTCGACGGGAGTTACAGACTTGTATTTTCCCCAAACACCGGAGCAATTAAAAGTATTATTGAAATCAAATAGAAAGACACACCTTTATCAATCAGGTATATTATCCCGGGAAAGAGAACTTTCGGGATTTTTTTATCTGTTTTTTATCGTCGTTTGACAGAAGTATATTTTCTTATATTAGAGCCGTCTATAAAGGCAGAGCTAAGGTTTTATTACAAACGGAATAATTAACTAAATAAACATTCTTACCTATTAAAAATGCAGGAACTTAAAAAATCGCTTCGCGACTCGAAGTCAGCACGTTGGCTGATGCTTGGATTGGTGTCGTTCACCATGATGTGTATGTATTATCTGACTGATGCCATGGCTCCTTTGCAGGAAAGACTTCAGGGTACTTTGTCATGGACAGCTTCCGATTATGGATTTTTCACCAGTGGCTATGGTTGGTTCAATGTTTTTCTGCTGATGCTTGTATTCAGCGGAATGATACTTGACAAAATGGGAGTTCGTTTTACGGGAATACTTGCCATTGGAATCATGTTAATTGGTGCCTCAATTAAATATTGGGCAATTTCTGGTCACGTTCAAGGTGATTATGAGTTAACCATTTTTTCCTGGCAAGCAATAGCTCTATCCAAAAAATCAGCTGTATTTGCCGGATTTGGATTTGCGATATTTGGTGTAGGCTGTGAAATGTTTGGTATTGCTGCAAACAAAGCGGTGGTACGTTGGTTCCGGGGAAAAGAAATGGCATTGGCTATTGGCTTAAACACCTCCACAGGCCGTATCGGAACTGCCTTGGCCATGTTTACACCGATACCATTGGTTAAGTTGACAGGAAATATCAGTTCACCGGTTTTACTTTCCCTCTTTTTATTATGTCTGGGCTTACTTGTGTTTATCCTGTTTACTTTTATGGACCGCAAATTAGATCAGGAAGATGCTGATGCAGGAGTGGTTGCTGACGAAGAGTTTAAATTCGCAGATATTCTTGAAATTGGAAGAAACCGCGCGTTCTGGTATATTACGGCATTGTGCGTTTTATTCTATTCTGCAGTTTTCCCTTTTATCAAATATGCTGTAAATCTCATGGTTCAGAAGTTTGATATTACCGACTCATTCGCCGGTTATATTCCAGCTTTATTACCCCTCGGCGCGTTGCTTTTAACCCCGGTATTCGGCAATTTATTCGATAAAAAAGGGAAAGGCGCTACCATCATGATCGTTGGTTCTATTTTGCTGGTTTGTGTTCATCTTTTGTTCTCTATTCCTTCATTAAACAGTTTCCCGATTGCCATCGGATTAGTAATCTTGTTAGGTGTTGCCTTTTCAATGGTTCCTGCAGCCATGTGGCCATCAATTGCTAAGATTATTCCTCACAGTAAACTGGGAACAGCTTATGCCATGACATTCTGGGTTCAAAACTGGGGTCTGATGGGTGTACCTTTGCTTATCGGCGTTGTGTTGGATAAATACTGTATAACAGGTACGATAAACAAGTTGGTGGACGGCAAAGAACAGGTGATCACTCAATACAATTACATGATTCCGATGTTGATATTTGCCTTCTTTGGTTTTCTGGCCATTGGGTTCGCATTTCTACTTAGAAATGAAGACCGCAAGATGGGGTACGGACTTGAGAAACCAAACATCAAAAGCTAAATCCGTTATCATTTAACTGATAATTGAAATATGAAAAACCTGCATTCGTTAAAAAGGATGCAGGTTTTTTTTATTGTTTCGTTTCAGGAACAAACTACATGGAATAATTGTACTTTTAGATTTCCGTTTTTTCGACAGAATTTTATTTTAAAAACAACTATATGAGCAACGAAATCACAAAATTAACGCCCAATGAAGTTTGGGAAAATTTTCATGAGTTGACGCGAATACCGCGTCCTTCACACCACGAAGAACAAATCCGTCAGTTTATTGCCAATTTTGGAAAAAAACTAGGTTTTGAAACGATTCAGGATGAAGTTGGAAATGTAATTATTCGCAAACCGGCAACCGCAGGAATGGAAAAGCGCAAAGGAGTGATTCTTCAAGGTCATCTCGACATGGTTCCACAAAAAAACAGCGACAAGGATCATGATTTTGCCAAAGATCCAATTGAAACGATCATCGATGGCGAATGGGTTAAAGCTAACGGAACAACACTCGGAGCCGACAACGGAATTGGAGTGGCTGCCGCACTGGCTATACTTGCTTCCAAAGACCTTGTGCACGGACCTATTGAAGCCTTGTTCACCGCTACCGAAGAAACCGGCATGGATGGTGCCATTGGATTGAAACCCGGAGTTTTAAATGGCGACATCCTGATCAACATGGATTCGGAAGACGAAGGTGAGTTGTATGTAGGTTGTGCCGGCGGCGAAGATGCCAATGTCAGTTTTAATTTTACCGAAGTTCCTGTTCCTGCCGAATCAATCGGCTTCCGCCTGAATGTTACCGGATTAAAAGGTGGTCACTCCGGATTAGACATCAATCTCGGTCGTGGAAATGCCAACAAAATTTTCTTCCGCCTTCTGAAAGAAGCCTATAAAGTTTGCGGTGTAAGGTTATCATCCATCAATGGAGGAAACCTTCGAAATGCTATTCCACGCGAAGCCTTTGGCATTGTTACGGTTCCCTATAAAACTGCCGATAAACTGGTTGGTTTGATTGCCGGGCTTACAACAACCATCAAACGAGAACTGTCAGCAACTGAGCCAACACTAAAAATCGAACTTTCGAAAATCGAAATGCCTGCATCGCTGATCGACGAAAAGACACAGATCAATTTAACTCATGCCATTGTTGCATGTCCAAACGGTACAATCCGGATGAGCGATACGGTTCCCGGACTGGTTGAAACCTCAACCAACCTGGCCATTGTAAAATCAGACAATGAGACTAAAACCGTTAATATTTCATGCCTGATGCGCAGTTCTGTTGATACAGCCCGGGCAGAACTTGGTTCGCGAATGGATTCAGTATTCACCCTGGCCGGAGCTAAAGTGACATTGACCGGCGGCTATCCCGGATGGAAACCCAACATGGATTCGCCAATCCTGAAAACCATGCAACAGGTTTATCAGGCCAAATTCGGTCGCATTCCTGAAATAAAGGCCATTCACGCCGGATTGGAATGTGGTATTCTGGGTGGAAATTATCCAAACCTGGATATGATTTCATTCGGTCCAACCATCCGATTCCCGCATTCTCCGGATGAAAAGGTAAACATCGAATCAGTCGGTAAATTCTGGGATTTCCTGGTTGAAACACTGAAGAGTATTCCGGCGAGATAATCCTTCCGGAATTTCAAAACGATAAAAAAGGATTTCATTCTCAAAGGATGGAATCCTTTTTTCGTTTAAACAATTGGATGAGGCCCTGAAACAAGGTCAGAAAAACGTGCTCTTATTCGAAATAGCAAGGTCAGGACATGTCCTGACCCTACCGACATCTTGTCTAATTGAACAATTTTTTGTTCGGCTCTGCTCCCATCGTAAATTCAAGCGTTCCTCCATCCATTATTTCCTGATGGGTAATGTAGGTGCGATCCAAAGCCTTCCCGTTCAGTTTTACTTCCTGAATGTATTTATTAGTCACGGATGCCTGTGGAGCTTTCATTGTAAAGAATTTTCCCGGAGCAATTTCGAGTTTAGCTTCCTGAACCAATGGCGAACCAAATTGGTACTTTAATTCCGATGGATTTACCGGATAAAATCCCATCGCGCTGAAAACATACCAGGCCGACATTTGACCGCAGTCTTCGTTTCCGCACAAGCCTTCCGGAGTGTTCTTGTACATTTCAGTCTGAATCTGGCGGTTCAGTTCCTGTGTGCGCCAGGCGCGTCCTGCATAATTAAACAGGAAAGTAGTATGATGCCCCGGTTCGTTTCCTTGTGCATAAGCGCCAATTAATCCTGAAATATCCGAGGAAGCGTCTTTCCCTTTCACACCTTCTTCTACCTTGAACAATTGGTCCAACTTATTGGCAAATGGTTCTTTACCGCCAAGCAATTCAATCAATCCTTCCACATTCTGCGGAACCAGCCACAAATACTGCCAGGCATTTCCTTCGGTATAATCGCTTCCATTGTGATTCGAGAATGCCGGATCAAACGGAGTTGTCCATTGGCCGTTGCTCAATTTGCCACGCATGAAACCGGTTTCCTTATCGAAATATTGCCTGAAACTTTCAGCGCGTTTGCCGAAATAAGCTGCATCTTCGGTCTTGCCCAGTTTTTGAGCCACAGCAGCCACGCACCAGTCGTCAATAGCCACTTCGAGCGATTTGGCAACTGATTGCTGAACCTGATCAGCTGGCATATATCCCAGTTTGTCGTACAATCCCATCCCATCGCGATCGTGCATTGAAGTTGCTTTCATGGCTTCGAAGGCCAGCTGCTGATCGAAATCGCCAATCCCCTTCAGAATTGCTTCGCCAATAACTGAGATGGAGTGATTCGCCACCATGCAGAATGTTTCGTTTCCTTCCAATTCCCAAACCGGCAAAATTCCGGTCTGTTTGTAATGGTCTAGCATCGTTTTCACCATGTCGTTCACCTTCGATTGCTGAGTTAAGGTAAATAATGGATGCAGGGCACGGTAGGTATCCCACAATGAAAAAACGGTATAACGGTTATATCCTGAAGCTTTTTGAGTGTCGCCATTCACCCCTTTAAATTCGCCGTTCGAGTCGGAGAACAAGGCCGGAGCAACCATGGTGTGATAAAGCGAAGTATAAAAGATGGTTTTCTGAGCCGGATCGCTGGATTGAATCCTGATTTTTGAAAGTTCCTTTTCCCAGGCATCAGAAGCTTCTTTCTGGGTGCCTTCAAAATCCCAGCCTGGCAACGAAGAATCAATGTTTGCCAGTGCGTTTTCAACACTCACAGACGACACACCCACTTTTGCCATGATCTGTTTATCCCTGAAATTCAGGCAGCCAACGGTTCTGCCTTCGCCGCCAACATTTACAATTTCTGATTTCAGGATTGGTTTTGAGAAACGAACTGCAAAGAACACATGCTGATCGGCTGCCCAGCCATTCGACAAACGCGAACCGGTAACGAGCAAACTGTCAACAACATTCAACGATGTCTGATACGGTTTATCCCAGTTAATGGCAAACCCAAGATTAATCAGCAGATTGTTTTCACCACCTTCAGGAAAAGAATACCGGTGCAAACCTGCCCGTTCGGTTACTGTAAATTCAGCTTTTACACCATTGCTTTTTAGAGTCACTGCATAGTAACCTGGTTTGGCAACTTCCTGACTGTGATTGTATTTTCCGGAGTAACGCTTAACAAAGTCGATGTTCTTTTCTCCATTCTGAAAAATAACTTCAGAAGTGACCGGCAGAAAGGAAATATCACATAAATCTCCAATTCCGGTTCCGCTCAAATGCAGATGACTGAAGCCGGAAACAATGCTGTCAGAATAATGGTAACCTGAACACCAGTCCCAACCCTCAGTTCCGTTATCGGGACTCAACTGAATCTGGCCAAACGGGAAAGCTGCTCCGGGAAAGGTATGCCCGTGATAACCCGTTCCAATAAATGGATCGACAAAATCGGTTAAACGATCTTCGTGAACTGGTTTGGGTGCAGATCCGGTGCAGGCGGCTAAAAGCAAAAATGCTCCGGAAAGAAAGGAAAGAGGTTTAATCATGGGTTAGGTTTTAGTTGTTGGTCGTAAAAGTACAGAAAAAGGATTTAGGGAAAGTATTTCATGTGATTACAATTGGTGAAGTGGAACCTCTAATTCGATCAATGTTATCTTTTATCGGTAAAAACTGACAATTCATGAATATATTACATAATTACAGCTATCTTTAAAGTCACTTCTCTGAACTTGAGAAATAATAAACACAACCATGAAATACCCACTTCTAATTATTTGTTTGTGTACAACATTTTTGCTGCACGCACAAGTTTCTAAAACAGTTAATGTTACCGCCGGTGGTTTATCTTCAGCCCTAACTAGCACCGAAAAAAGCACAATTACCAATCTTACATTAACAGGGACTATTGATGCCCGCGATTTTAAAACCATGAGGGATAGCATGACAGTATTGGCTGAAATTGATCTGGCGAATGCTACTATTACAGCCTATAATGGGAGTGAAGGAACAAGCCAGGATATTACTAATTATCCAGCCAGTGAAATTCCGACCTATGCTTTCAGGCTTCAAGTTTCAAACGATGGGAAGATCAGCCTGACATCCTTCATTTATCCTACTTCGATTACCTCCATTGGAGAATCCGCCTTTTATGGTTGTTACGGATTAACTTCAGCAATTTTCCCTTCGTCATTAGTATCAATAGGGAACTCTGCTTTTTTAAACTGCAAAAATTTAAACACTGCAATCCTGTCAGAAGGAGTCACTTCAATCGGCGAATGGGCTTTCGCTTATTGCGTAAGTCTTACCTCATTCGATATTCCGACATCAGTAACCTCTATTCGAAACTATGCTTTTTATTCTTGTAAAAGTCTTAACTTGGTTATTATTCCTTCGTCAGTTAGCTCATTTGGAAATGAAGTTTTTGCTTTCTGCGAAAAATTAAATTCGGTAACTATTTCAGAAGGGGTAAAATCAATAGGGGGCAATGCATTTTCTTCCTGTTCAAGTCTTACCTCAATCGTTATACCTACGTCGGTTACTTCGATTGGTGACGGTGCTTTTCACAGCTGCAAAAATTTAAATACAATAACCATCCCAAACGGGGTTAATTTTATCGGAGATGGGACTTTTGCATTTTGTACAAGTCTTGCGTCGGTTACAATTCCTTCTTCGGTTATGTCAATTGGAGAATCTGCATTTGGTGAATGTTCTGCTTTAACTTCAATAATAGCGGAGTCGAGTATACCGGTTGATCTGAGTCTTATGAAGAGCGTTTTTTATAACGTAAATAAAACTTCCTGTAATTTATATGTGCCTTATGGAACAAAAAGTCTTTACGCTGCTGCTGATCAATGGAAAGATTTTACCAATATTATTGAAAGCTCCGCCGGGTTTAAACTATCATCAAACAATTTAAGAATTTCAGCATTGGAGGGAAGCAAAGATTCAGTTGATATTACTTCAAACATATCATGGACAGCCGTTTCCAATCAACCATGGCTCACCATAAACCCAACTTCATTCAACGGAAATGGTACATTAATTATTATTGCAACCGCTAATACCAACATCACAGTTCGAAAAGCGGAAATTATAGTAACCGGATCAGGGGTTGCTTCACAACTAATTACGGTAACTCAAGATGCACAAGCTGTAATCAAAGTCGTTACTCCCGGAGGATTATCAGCAGCATTTACCGATGATGTCAAAAGCGAAATTACCAACCTAAAACTTACTGGCACAATTGATGCCCGTGACTTCAAAACCATGCGGGATGAGATGCCTAATTTGGCTCAGGTTGACCTTAGTGAAGCTAACATTATTGCTTACAATGGGGCTGAAGGAACCAGTCAGTCTACGATGATTTATCCTGCCAATATAATTCCTGCACATGCTTTCTATAATCAAAATTCATACGAAGGGAAAAGCAGCCTGACATCTTTTAGTTTTCCCTTATCGATTACCTCCATAGGAGAGTCGGCATTTATGGGCTGCAACGGATTGATTTCGACAACTATTCCGTCAACAATGGATTCCATTGGGGGAAAAGCTTTTTATAATTGCATAAATTTAAGCTCTGTCCTACTTTCCGAAGGAGTCGGCTCAATTGGGAAAGAAGTTTTTGTTGGGTGTAGAAGTCTGGCTTCAATTACTATTCCTTCTTCGGTTGATTCAATAGGCGATCATGCTTTTTCTAGTTGTGAAAAGTTAAGCTCTGTTATCCTTTCGGAGGGAATTATTTCAATCGGGACTTCTGCTTTTTCCAATTGTACAAATCTTGATTCAATTATTATACCTTCATCTGTTATTTCAATTGGAAATACTTGTTTTGATAATTGTCAAAAACTAAGTTCTGCAATACTTTCAAATGGGATTACCTCTATAGGAGTTGGAGCATTTACATATTGTATAGACCTTGAATCAATTAATATCCCTTCATCAGTTACTAAAATCGGACATTCAGCTTTTAGCTACTGTGCAAAATTAAACTCTGTTATAATTCCAGAAGGAGTTACCTCAATTGAAGAATCGACTTTTTATCTTTGTACCAGTCTTTCTTCGGTTACAATCCCATCGTCAGTTTCTTCAATCAGTAGACGTGCTTTTTCTTTCTGTGAGAAATTAACCTCAGTTATCCTTTCAGAAGGGCTTACTTCCATCGAATTTGAGGCTTTCTCTCATTGCTCAAGCCTAACTATGGTGACTATTCCAAAGTCTGTTACTTCAATTGGCAGCAATGCTTTTTATAACTGCCAGAAATTAGGATCACTCACTATTTCTGAGGGTATTGAATCAATTGGGAATTCGGCTTTTTCTAGTTGTGCCGAACTGACCTCTGTTATTATTCCTTCGACCATTGTTTCACTCGGAGACAATGCTTTTTCCAGCTGTGGCAAATTACAATCAATCACTATTTCTAATGGACTTACTTCAATTGGGGAAGAAGTTTTTGCTGGTTGCGGCAGTCTAAGCTCTGTTTCTATTCCGTCCTCGGTTACATCA
>Ga0209540_10003368_pt1 | contig 10917 bp, 10 predicted proteins | sample BarGraIncu01121A_FD_184501 | JGI IMG/M metagenome (GOLD analysis project Ga0209540, IMG submission 184501) | Arctic peat soil microbial communities from Barrow, Alaska - Barrow Graham LP Incubations 011-21A (SPAdes) (version 2) | ecosystem: Environmental > Terrestrial > Soil > Wetlands > Peat... | reverse complement strand
TCAATTCCTCAATGATGTGAAGAAGGATACGGATGGTTTGTGATTCCTTTTTGTCTGGAATTTCATCTGGATTGATGTTTAATGAGTGTAATATTTTTGATAGATCAGATGGATTCATGAAGGAACATTGTAATAATTCCTTAGTATTTGTATATTTATGTTTGCATGAAGGCTATTGCTTGGTAATAATCAAAGAAAAAATGATATATTACCAAAGATTCCGTAAATTATATTTTTCTTTTTACCATTTAATTTGAAGAGGATACGATGTACACTCAGGAATCTTTTTGAAAATGTTTCATTTTTTCGTTGCATATTTAAAGAAGTATGAATATTATGTATGAATGTTATGTTTAAGAATAACGGTATATATAAATAGAAAAAAAGTGATATAATTTATGAATCTAAGACCAATAGTTGTAGTACTTTTGTTAGCATTAGTAATTCTTGTAGGAGTACCGGAGTCTTTTGCAGAGCCCCAATATCTTACAAGCCTCAACACAGTGTATGGAACTGGCTCCTGCGGCACCTGCCATGTTAAAGCTTCAGGCGGCGGAGCGCGCAACTCATATGGAAAGTTATTCGAGAAACAGCCTGATCACGCTGCTGATCCCAGTTCAGCCTTGAAGGCTATAGGGGCACCGCCTACAGCAACAACTCCAGGTTTCGGAATTGTGGGAGCACTTCTGGGATTATTTGCATTGGCTCTCCTCGTAAAGCGGAATAATAGATGATTCAGTCTAATATCCGTTTTATGCAGATTATATTAAGTATACCTGTCCACTTTTTGCGGTTGCAGTCCATGTTCCCCGTTTTCTATCAGGAAATTTCATAGATTATCCTGAAAAACAGCATTTCCAGTAGATGTGAAGATGGCTCGACATTCATCAAGGTTCATGCCCCAGTCCAGGAGAGGCCTGTCAGAGTAATTTACCATTTGTTAAAATGGCTGATTTTTTGGTAAATTGCCTATTTTACCTTAGGAGGTCAGTACTTTACTTACTATTTAAGATATAAAATGGGTAAGTATGGGATAAACCATCAAAACTTAGTGGTAGGTTTTCACTCTTTTCGTCTTCCCAATCTCACCGCCTCTAAATACACCTCATCACTCATTCTGAATGTATTTGTTTAGCTCAACCTGCCATATCTTCATAATGATTTTAACAGTTCAAGTACTGAGTATCCGGCACGGGTTATACCCATGCTTCGCATATCGGTATCTGTTCCTACAACATACAGGCCGCTGACAGGGGTTTTAACAGAAGGGAAATAATTGAGAGAAACAGCAGCTTTCTCAGGAACCATTACTTGCGTATGAATCATATCAATATTCTTCTCCACTGCGGGCATCACAGAGAATATCGTGTTGAGAAGTTTTTCCTCTGAATCATGGCTTTTTTTCGGGTCAATTATCGTGCTCACTCCTACAAGACCTTTATTTCGTGGAGCAAGCTCGGGCACAGGCATGAGCCAGTAGAACAATTCCTTATCGGTATCACAGACATCATAAAACACTTCCGAGCCGTTATAATTGAATTCTGGCATCGGTTTCTTAAGCCCGAGCCAGATCGTCATTGCTGTTGCCTGTTCCAGTTTTTTAACCTGCCGGCTCCATTCCACGGGCATCTCGATAATGCCGGGCAGCTTTTTTACCTCGCCTGAATAGACAACTTTGCCAGAAAGGTAATCGGCTTCCGGAGTTGAAACGCAAAAACCGATTTCATCCCTTTCAATCTTTCGAACTTCTTCTCTTGTATGATACTCCACGTTTTTCGGGAATGATGCGATTACGCCATCTGTTATCGACTGTATACCTCCCAGAGGATAGCCCTGCGAGCGGTATCCGGAATTATTGAAAAGCTTCACCGTTTCAGCGATCCGTCTGATTATTCCTCTTTTGCCACCAGAGCTGAATCCGCACCCTTCAAGAAGCCGGGATACCGAAGTCTTTTCCATTGAAAGGCCGCTCAACAGATAAGAAAGTGCGTCCACGAACTGCATTGTTTTTTTGCTGAGCCGATGCTTTGATATAACATCATATACAGCCTTTTGTTTTTCCCCAAAAACGGCACGCGATATTACCGTATTCAGAAGATCTCCTGCAAGAATCATCTTGTCTTTAGCCGGAAGGGCATCCATTTTCAAGAACTCAGGGAGCGTTGATGGAAATTTTTCCAGTCCGTTTTTTTTGCGAATATAGTAATCATTATGCCGTCTGAATATAGGAAATTTTCCGGGGTCGAAATATTCCTTTAATTTATTCAGCGGGCCGTAAATAAGTTCTGTTATTGCATGAACGCCAGTATCAACACGCCAGCCAGGAAAATCCAGGGGTTCGTATGTTCTGCAGTTTCCGCCAAGAGAATCTGTTTTTTCAAGAAGAAGTATACTGTTTCCTTTCTTTCCGAGAGTCAGCGCTGACAAAAGGCCGGAAATTCCTCCACCTACAATTATAGCATCATAATCAGACATAGGACACCCCCACAGAACAACTCTATACTGATATTGTCGTATTAAACCATTAATTTTTCCACTTCCGAGCTAAAATTTGGAAATATTTTTGAAAAAAACGAGATTTTTCAGTGAATTGTACTCAAATTCTCCATAATTATCCCTCTATGTCTCTGCATAAAGATTTCAATTAGATCTTAATGTTCATTTCATCACTGGCTTATAGAAAAGTGCGAACCTGCGTTCATTATTCGGCGGTCGGTTCATCTTTCTGAAAAGGATGAATTCAGGCGCAAGATCAGATTGCTGGAACCAGTACCAGGACATCTTCGTGCTGTTAAGCCTGATGTAATCGCTGCCTAGATTGTGTTGCATGACGTCAGCCTCAGTCCCATTCCCGTCAGAATCGTGCACAACGATGAGCGGGGCATTGAATTTGGCGTCCATACTCACCTTCCATTCCACATTAGGATAATGCCGCGCGTACCAAAGCAACAGGGTCTCCAGATTTTCATCAGTAACCTGTATCCTGGTGGACTGGTTGCTGTACTGTGAAGAGATCTCAAATATCTTTGTAACGAACTGCGAAAATTTCTGCGGCGGCTGCGATGCCTGTATCATCGGTTCAGCTGCAGTCGCAAAATTAATAAAATTCAATTGAATACTTGAATGGACAAAAAACAGACTACTAGCTATAAGGAAAATAATTGTAAAAGTTCCAGCCCTTGACTTTATATTCAACCTTGGCATCAATTCTCCCAGATATGCAGCGCAGATTATTACAAGCGGCAAAAGCGGGTTCAATACAAGCCACTGGACTTTTTCCTGGACATACGAATATACAAAAAAGTTGGTCAATGCCCAATAGATCAAAAAAGCAAAAAATATATTCCGAATATACAGGACACCAATGATCCCCAGGAGAAGAAGCGGAAGAAATATGATAATAGATGACTGGAGGTAGGATGTTGGTAAGAATCTTCCCGTAAATGTATAATTGTCTGCTATGAGATACATTAGGTACACAGCCACCCAATAAAGAGGCAATACTATCAGCAGCTTACCTTTTTTCCTGCCGCGGAAACCATAATAGAACATACCGAGAATACCAAACACAAGTACGGTTAATTCATACAGTGTTATAATGCCCAGATAGAAAAAATAAGGTCCCCCCAGGCGCTGTATCCTGTGCATCTCGTACCAATGGATTATGGCTTTTTCAACCGCGGTTCTCATGCCACCGATATCAAGGATGTTCCCTGTATAGAACAGAGAAAAAACCACAAGGACTACTAGAATGAGAAATACTCCTTCTGCAATCAGGATAATAAATTCCTTATCAGGTCTTTTCATTCTATCGAACAAGATTCTTAAATATCGTTCCCTTATGAAAAACAGGAACAGGAATAGGGCTATCAAAGCCATTGTGATGTATGCGTTCTCTTTCAGGGCTGCCATAGAGGAAATTGAGATCCCGCCAAGTGCAAGATAAAATATCCTTTCAAGAGAATACCCGGCGGTAAAATGAAGGTTTAATAAAGAAACTTTCTTCCGGTCCTTATCAAATGCTTCTGCGTATTTTATCGCGCTTACAAGAGCCAGCAGCGTGAAAAACGATATGAATATATCTTCCCGGTAGAACCTGGAGTAATACAAGAATGAAGGCGAAAGAGCGAGAAAGAACGCTGCAAAAAGCATGCCTAAATTCCCCATATATCTTCGCAGAGGTATCAACAAAAGGATCATCGATGCGCCAAGGATCGCAGGAAGCAACCGGGATGTAAAAATAGTATCCCCAAAGAGCCTGTACATTTCTGATGTGACGTAGTACATGAACGGACCATGAAAGGATGGGTCGTAGGAGTAGACACCGTTATTGAATAATTTGTATGTGCCATAGCCCACAGCGGCTTCATCCTGGTGGAAAACCCTTTCATCAAGATGATAGAGCCTCAGGAAAAACGCAAGAATTATTATGAGAAAAAAAACAAGATACAATCCAAATTTTCTCTCTTTCATTAACTTATAGAATGGCTTCAGATTCATAGCATTTATGAGTTTTTTGTACAGCCTGCCAATGAGCCTTTCCGCTTCTCTAATTCTTGATATGCATTCATATCAACTTTCACACAAATTGTCTGCATCGATAAATCATCCAGCTATACAGATGTATAACCGGGGTTAATAACTTAACCTGAAAAAGATGTATCCTTAAATTTGACAGTTCAAAAATCTTAATTGTTGAGAAAATCTACTATGTTAGCCGGAAAATCAATTTGAAGGCCGTAAAGATTTACTAATATTTTTGTTCTATCCTGTTGTTTTGGATTAGCAGACTTACAAACAACACGGACTTTCATTCCACTATCAGCGAAGATGGCTATGCTTGACTGTAATAATTATGCTATTTCCTTTGATGTGTCCATTATAATTCCGCCCTCTATCTTGAATTTCAGGACATTGCCATGTATGGGACGGTCCCTGGCTTTAGGAATGGTCAATTCTGTAATGTTCTTATCAGATTTTTTCGTGAGCGATATATCAAAGACCGCATCGCAAATATTGATGAGCTCATTCTCGATAATAGATCTTTTTTCTCCTTTTAGCCCATAAAGGAAACAAAGTCCCTCAGTTTTCTTGGTTGTATCATAGATAACATCTATCAATTGCCTCAATTTATTCCTTTTAACTTCCAGATGCTGGAAGAACGTTATCGTATCAATGATCAGGTTAATTTCTTTTGCCTCGATCAAATTCAATTCCTTGACCAGAAAATCAAGTATCATATAATCTTTTATCCCTTCACCTACGAGTAATTTACCACTTTTTTCATAATACTTCTCATGTATATCTATGAATTTGACCTTCGATTCATCATATCCAAATTGTTTTAAATTATTTATTATATAATCCTTTTTGCGTTCTGTATTAATATAATAACTAGGTCTTTTCTGGATAAACTGGTATAAGAAAATCTCTGCCATGGTCATGGAATCTGCCATAAGATATACAACAGTACCAGGATAAAGGCCCCCCTCAAGCTCATTATCAAGAGTTTGAAGCCCTGTGGATAATAATTTTTCAGCCATGGATAGCCAACTATTTTTTCATAAGTTCAATGCCTTTGGAAGTAATATCAAACCTTATAGGATCAAGGGATATCCTGGTATTCCTTATCTTTAATATCTCTAAAAGGCGTTCTCTTGCTCCAGTAAATGGATTATCTTTGATTAAGGTCATGAGCACGCCATAAACTGAATATGAAGCTATGTTTTCAGTACGTCTGTCAGCAGATAGATCCATTATAATAATCGCGGTAATATTTCTTTTTGTCAGTCCAACAATCAAATAATCAAATTGCCCCCTGAATTCATTCGGGGACATATTAAGGGTAAAAACTCCGAGATTATCTATGAGAACGCATTCAATTCCAACAGGTATCCTTTCCAATAAACCAATAATATTAGTTTGAAGTTTATCGATACCTTCAATACCAAGATCCTGTAACTCCTTTGCATACATTGTACGTTCTTCGTAAACTTTATCAATAAGCAAGGTACCATCTTTATAAAATTTTTCAAGTGGTTTCCCGACCGATTCCGACTGGATTATGATATCTTCAGGTAATTCCTCAGTTGCAATGATCATGGATTTCAGGCCTTCGGAACATGCCTGTTGAATGAAACTTATTCCAAGAATAGTCTTGCCTGATCCTGTTGTTCCTGATATCAGCAGGGTCCGTCCTTTCGGATATCCTCCCTCAATGATATCATCAAGACCATTTATACCAGTTTGTAATCTTTTCATAATTGCTCTAATTTTATAACATATTCAATACATTATATACTATCCCCGTGTTTGCATCATCCGCCCATACATAATTTTATCCGACATAAGCCATCTCCTCCCGCAATTGTTTCTGTAACATATACACTGACATTTTTATATAAGTGGATACCGATCCTGGCAAAAATAGCTTTTGTTATCATACAAAGAACAGGGTTTATTTTTCCATATTCTCCCCATGGACATTTATTGCTTCTTAAAATATATCCCTTTTCATTCGACACTTCTACAGAAAAATTTCCACCAAGTTTGTTCATTACATTGCAGGAAATATTTGCGGTTTGAGTAATTTCTTTTGGGATATCATGAATATATTTGATCCATATCATATCTTCAACCTGTTTACTCATCTGGCTTATAACTTCATTCTTTCTTCCCGGTTCGATACTCTGGAGGAGAATGGGAAGTATATTTATCATTATTGTCCTGAAATCATTTTGTGCCTCTATTTGTTCTTTGTTTTTAACAAGCTGGTCATAATAATTTTTTATTCGTAGCAATGATCTAACACGTATGCGAAGCTCTATGCTGTTAATTGGTTTGGTAAGGAAATCATCCGCTCCAGCCTCTATTGCTTTTATCTTATCTTCGACTTCGGACAATGCTGTAACAATAATGACAGGTATGAATCGCGTTGATTCGTCCTGTTTTATTTTCGCGCATACTTCATAACCGCTTATTTCCGGCATCATTATATCAAGCAGGACAACATCTGGTTTTTCTTCAGATATTTTTTGAAGTGCTTCTTTCCCGCTGCAAGCGGAGACTATATTATATTCTTTTTCAAGATAACCCTGTATGAGTTCTATATTAGTCAGTTCATCATCCACAATCAGTATCCTGGCTTTTTCTTCTTTATCTATCATTGTCCCCTATTCTTTTCTATATTTCTCCATCTTTTTCATAAAGCTTGGCACATCTATAGGTTTTGCGATATAATCATCACAGCCATGGGAAAGGAACTTTTCCCGGTCCCCTTTCATTGCATAAGCTGTGAGAACTACTATTGGAATGTTTACATATGCAGGATTTGTTTTAATGATCTTTGTCGCTGTTATACCGTCCATGATCGGCATCTCTATATCCATAATTATTAGATCATATTGTTCCTTTTGTGTCATTCTGACAGCTTCATCTCCATTTGACACCCCTTGAACAATAAAGTTCATCGCTCTAAATATATCAAGGATCAGTTCCATATTAAGTGGAATGTCTTCAACAACCAGAACTTTGGTCATGAGATTGCACCTCCATTTTTACTCTTTATAGGTATTTGAAATGTAACAATAGTTCCTTCACCATATTTACTTTCTGCCCTGATCTTTCCCCCATGCAACTCCACCAATTTCAATGAAATTGAAAGTCCAAGACCAGTTCCACTATATTCCCTGGATATTCCTGAATCAATCTGCTGGAATGCCTGGAATAGTTTCTCCATGTTTTCTTCTTTTATTCCTATTCCAGTATCTGAAATAGAGAATTGAGCCATATTTCCTGTTTTTAATGCAATTATTTTTATAACTCCTCCCTCTGGTTTACTGAATTTTACCGCATTATCAAGAAGGAATTGAAGTATCTGGGAAAATTTTTCCTTGTCTGCTTCTATTAACTGTAATTGAGGGTCGATTTCTTTGAGGATAGTTACATTTTTCTCTTCCGCTTTTGATCTTATGAGTTCTATATTTTCATCGATGGTAATATTCACAGGTGTTTCTCTTATTACTAATTCCAGTTTTCCTGCTTCTATTATGATAAGATCAAGAATATCATTTACAAGAGCAAGCAACTTCCGACCGCTTCTTAATATATTATCTAAATATTTCTCCTGTTTGTCATTAAGTTCACCATAGGTCTTTTGTTTCAGGATGTCTGAAAATCCGATAATAGAATTAAGAGGTGTTCGAAGTTCATGGCTCATTGTATTTATAAAATGGCTTTTCATAATATCTACAGTCTTAAAGTCTTCAAATGCCTTCGAAAGGGCTATATTCTGATTTAATATGGTAGCAGAGGCTTCCTTTACCATCCAGATCAGGGAAAAATATAATGCACCCAGTACCAGGAATATTATGGTAGCAATGGTAAACTGCAAATCATAAATATCGCGATCAATGGATTTCGTCCTTTCTATAACCATATTTTCGATCTTATAGGAAATCACCAGATTCAATACCACTCCGAGTAGAACTATTATTAGAAAGCTGTATAAAGAAAATTTTCTTATTAACATATCTCTTTGCTTTTTCATAGAAAAATATCTTTTTAAAGTAAGAAATGGCAATTACCCATCATAGTATCGTAATATTGTTTTCTCCTCAAAAGGGATCTGACTCTTGCAGTTAATTCATGAATATCAATTGGCTTATTCAGGAATTCATCTCCAGCCTCAAGTGTATTTATTTTTATTTCCCTCTCATGAAGGGCAGTAACAATAATAATCGGTATAGATATTGTTTTTTCATCCTTTTTAATTCTTTTATATACTTCCAAACCATTGATATCCGGCATCATTAAATCAAGAATAATAAGATCAGGAAGAGTTGTTCCTACTATTTTCAGCGCCTCATTCCCATTGTAGGCTTTCAGGAGATTATAATCATTTGACAAATAGCCTTCAAGAAGCTCAATATTCATGGGTTCATCATCAACGATAAGTATTTTTGGTTTCAAAATGCTAAGTTCCGACGTTTCAATCCTCTCTTTGTCCATAATAACCTCCTTTTGCGCCATTTACTATCACACCTTCTTACCTGCCTTTAATGGCAATTTAAAAATAAAAGTAGTACCTTCTCCATATTTGCTTTCTGCCAATATCCTGCCCCCATGCAGTTCTACAAGTTCTTTTGAAATAGCAAGACCAAGGCCAGTCCCCCCATATTTTTTATAGGTTGCGGATTCGATTTGCTGGAATTTATTGAAAAGTTTCCCAATATCTTCTTTTTTTATGCCGATACCAGTGTCTGATACTGATATCCAGACCATTTCATCATATTTCTTCGTAGTTATTGTTATTGTACCCTCCGTTGGTTTACTGAATTTGACAGCATTACTGAGCAGGTTGAACAATATCTGTTTTAATTTCTGCTTGTCAGCTTCCAGGAATTCCAATTCAGGGTCAAATTCTTTTATGAGATTTATATTATGTTTTATAGCAGTTGTCCGTACCATTTCCAAAGTATCATTTATCGTAGAAGGTAAAGATATTTTTTCAATGGTCATCTCTATCTTACCTGATTCTATTTTACTCAGGTCGAGGATATCATTTATAAGGGATAAAAGATGTTTGCTGCTATTGAGAATATTATCAATGTAATGCTCCTGTTTTACATTCAATTCTCCAACCATTTTTTGTTTCAACAGGTCGGAAAAGCCAATGATAGAATTAAGAGGTGTACGAAGTTCATGGCTCATTGTTGACAGGAATTCTGATTTTACCTTGTTTGCATTCTCGGCCCCATCCCTGGCCTCTTTAAGTGATTCTTCAGCTATGAGCAATTTATCATATGGCAATTCGATATATGAATGATGGAGGGCAAGATATACATAATAAAAACCCGCACATTTAAGCAAAATCCCGGATGTTTCAAAAGGATACGCTACGATGTCACTTATACCCATCAGGATAAAACCATAAACCAGAAAGATCAAACTCTCTTCTTCTGATTCTTTGAATCTTTTTGAATAAAGGTAGCTTGCATAAAAGATTATTAAAATGCTCAACAATAAAAGAGAACTCCTAAAAGTCGAAGGTTCGCCATCAAGAGAATACATCTTAGGATAGTCTGTAACAATGTATCCAATAAAATATATTGACGTTAAAGGGATTATGGATAATATTATAGCGGAAATAAATAATACATATTTGTTGAGTAATTGAAGCGTATCTTTGTAAAGATATGCACTGATAAGAAATAGCGGTGCAGTAATAACCAGGATTACTTCCTTAAATATAGTTGCTTTATGGGGAGTATTGAGCGTAATGAAATCTGGCATGAACGGATAGGAGAGCACATGAAATAATTCAAAAACCCCGATTATCAGGAAAGTTGCTCCCATGAAAAGTGTATGGTCATCCTTGCACCTGCCATACGCGAACCAGGTCAGAGTAAAGATGGATAATGATGCAAAAATAATGAAATATTCATTAAGAATAATGAATGATTTGCCTATAATAACATATCTTTCAATAAAACAACCCATAATAAAAACGGCGATCATTATCACCAGCAATTCAAGTATGTATTTTAGACTCTTGCGCATAAGATTTCCCGGATTTGAATGCTTTTTGTGATATGAAAGGTAAATACTGACTATATCGAAGATGTTTGAATGCACAATATTATAAGAACAGGTGTGAAAAAGGTGTCACAGTATCAAGAAATCCAATTAGCATTTTGACTTAAGAAGCTATCCCTTTTTTCTCTATTACCTGATGTCACAACCGGGCAGGCCATCGGTGCTCCGACAGGTTTAAATAGTTTAATATGTCCCCTCATGTGACAAAAATTTTAAAAGTGTTTAAGGGGATTCCGATTGAAGATTCTCTTGAGAACTATCTAAATAAAATAAATGTCTCGATTTGTCAACTATTATTATTTTTAGACATTTCGGACATAG
>Ga0209540_10003367_pt1 | contig 10918 bp, 7 predicted proteins | sample BarGraIncu01121A_FD_184501 | JGI IMG/M metagenome (GOLD analysis project Ga0209540, IMG submission 184501) | Arctic peat soil microbial communities from Barrow, Alaska - Barrow Graham LP Incubations 011-21A (SPAdes) (version 2) | ecosystem: Environmental > Terrestrial > Soil > Wetlands > Peat... | reverse complement strand
TTCATATACTCCTTGGTAAAATATACAATCTTAGAACCATTGTTGAAAGAAAGAACTCAAATGAAGTAGTGGGATACAATCGCTCAAAAACACCTACAAGAAGAATTGAATGGGCTAAAATGTTTGTCTCTATAGGCAACATTACCTCTTTACTTACAGCATTAACGGCTTTTAAAGTTGGAAGAAAAGATCTAATAAGGGCACCAACTGCTTTTAGAAGGTTGCATTTTTAAGTGATTTAAGGAAATTTTTCACGAAAATATAGAATTAAATGCTTTTTTTTGGAATTTAAAGCATTTTAAATGATTTTGGCATAAGCTCACACTTCAATCGTAATTCTGTTTTCTGAAGAAAGGACCTCAAATCTGATTTTTCATCAACTAAAGAATTAATAACCATAATTTAAAGGTAACTATTCAGCCTGGGTAAAACAATATCAATAGGCATCTTTATCAAGATTCAATGGGCAAATTTCGATGAGCTGATTTTATTCAACTGTTGGCTATTGAATATGTTTTTCCCTTTTTCATCAGTTAGTAATCAGACGTACCTATTACGTAAAAATCGATATCAATTAACTGTTTTTGATAGGCTGAATAGTTACATTTAAAGTTATTTATAATTTTTTGGTAGTCCATTTGTATTCAGTTGTTGTTATTCCACAATAATCAAAATAACGTCTACCCTCATTCTTTTCTCGTGACTTTGGAGTTTTTAGAGCTATCGTGTCGCAATAACATAAAACGCAATCAAGAAGAGCTTTAGATATTTCCCCCTAAAACACCAACCCAATATCAGTGGACGACCGAATTTTATTAATTTCAATTTTATTTATGCTTGTGATGGGTGGATGTGCTATTGCAACAACCTGTGAACAATATGGGGCGAGTCCAGGCGCTTCAGCAACTACTAACACATTGGCAATTCAAACGGCATTAAATAATACTGGTGTAGTGACTCTGAATACAGCGGGGACTTATCAAATAAATTCAGCTCTATTAGTTCCAAGTAATACGGAATTTGATATCGATAGTACGGTGATATTACAACTCGCCACTGCATCAAATACAAACATGCTACGAAACTCCGGAAATTCAAATATAACTATAAGTGGAGGGACTTGGAATTATGGAGGCACGAATCAAAATCCCTCCGATCCACATAACTTGCATACTCTAGTTTTCAATCAGGTTTCTGGTTTAACATTAAAAAATATTACTATACAAAACGTATTGAAATATTGTGTTTTGGTTGCAAATTCTAGCAATATAGTAACTACGGATATTGTTTTCAACAGCACCTCTGATGGATTACACTTTCATGGTCCAATAAATAACGCATACATTCATAACATTTCTGGACACACTGGGGATGACATGATTGCATTTACCGAAGGGGATTATGCGACATACGAACTTTCCAGAGGCAACATTTCGAATGTAATAGTAGATGGTGAATACCCTGCTAATTCAACAACCGCGTTGGCATTTGTAGGCTCGTACCCATATACATTTTCAAATATTTCAGTGAAAAATATAAATGGATATGTGTCTACAAATGGAATACGATTGATTTCAGATATCAATCTTGTTGGACTGAACATAAACGACTTAACAATTGATAATATTAATTTAGGACTCGGATCATCATATTCAATTATTTATTCTAATACATATACAGGGACATCAAAAAATAATATAACGAATTTAAGAGTAAGTAATGTTACATTAAATGGCACAAGCACATCCAAATTTATGTTTTATAATGTTACGGTGCAAAATTTTTATCTAAATGATTCAATTTTACCTATGTCGTCTACTCAAAATTTGGTATATTTTTATAATACAAGTACATGTCAAAAAACATTTCTAAATAATATCAGTGTGGATAACGCTTATAGTGTTGTTATAGATCAGGCAAACAGTATAACTAATTTATATTTATATGGTGTAAATGTTTCTAATACGAGTCTCCCATATATAATATCATCAAGTACAAACATTTCAGTTTTATCGCCATATAAGCACGTTTCCACAGGAAATGTACTCTGGTATAAATGGCTAAACGATGTTGGAAATTCGATTTATGACTCGGCGGTCGGTATATTCGATGGGAGTAATTCGGGGGACTGATGTCATACCAGTTGCTTACATTTTTTGCGAATGAATATAAATGATACGGAAGACCATCACTCTTTTTCTTAATGATTGTTGCGTTAAGTTTAGTGATTCTTCTGTTTCTAATGATCTCGTTTCTAGACATAAATATAACCACTCATAAATAATAAAATAGAATTTCTAGTTAACCTGCATAAAATTATAAAAAAGTAAATCTAAGTTTAATCTATGCTTTTGTTTTACCAATCATTCCACAACATATATGAATACATAAATTACTACCGACTATCTCGCTATCAGACAGCAAATAAAGGTAAGATAAGCATAGGCATATAGAATTGAAATTTATATAAATGATAAACCGAGTTTTCAATTGAAAAAGGAAAACATTTAAAGAATGTCAATGAATGTTTTTGCATGTCTTCTAAAAGTCGGATACAAATTACTGTTAAACTTCCCGTTGATCTTCACAGTTCATTATCTGCGGCAATCAAGGAAGGCAAGTATCAAAACATGACCGTGGCCATTCTAACAGCCTTAGAAAAGGAGCTTCAAGCGCCCGTGGGAATGTCTCATGACTTACTAAATGATGACAAAGAAATACAAAGACTTACGCTAGAATTACAAAAGAATGCCGCAGACTTACGGGTAATGCAAGCGACATTCGAAGGCATTCAACGACTTACTGAAGAAAAAGATAAGAGAATAGGGGACCTCACAAAAGAGGTCGAAAGGCTTAACAAAGAGGTCGAAAGGCTTGATATGTTCGCGCACTACTTCAAGAGTGTAGAGGTCAAGCAGATAGAAGCCCCTGCGCCTGAGAAGGTTAAGCCCTGGTATAAGTTTTGGTAATATCAAACTTTAACATATAAATGTAGTTTTTGGAGGGAGTAGGCATATAAAATTCGGACAAAATCGAATGTTTTTACCCTATTTTAATCTAGTAAAATGTAAGTTGTAAGCACGATGAAGAAATAATATGTTCGATATTAATGCAATCATGTCAAAAAACAAAAGTAACTATTCAGCCTAGGTAAAACAACCTCAATAGCCATCTTTCATAAGATTCAATGGGCAAATTTCAGTGAGCTAATTTTTTATAATTGTTAGCTATTGATCATGTTTTTCCTTTTTCCCTCAGTTAGTAATCAGATGTACCTATTACGTCAAAATCGATATTATCCAACTGGTTTGGGGGGGGCTGAATAGTTACAAACAAAATTCTAATAAAATCTAATGTTTTTGCCTTGTTTTTTTTTACAAAACGTAGGCTATAAGCACAATTGAAAAAAAGTGGATTAGGTAATCTTAGGAACGCTTATTCAGTGTTTATTCAATGATGCCCCATCAATAAATTATAACTAATTGCTACTTGTGTTTCCATCCTCAATCTGTTTTCCCTGGCTTCTAGTTGCCCTACTTTCCGGTTAAATTCTCCGTGCTGCCTGTAATTTCAGAGTGTTTGCTCTGTTATGTTTAGTTTTGCTGCAATATCTTTGTACTTCATAGGTTCACAAGCCATTAAGTAAGCTGCCCTTCGCTTTCTTGGAGTCCATTTAAATTTTTCCATGGTGCAGAAATACACACCATGATATTTTTATTTACCTTAACTTTTGTAACTATTCAGCCTGGGTAAAACAACATCAATAGGCATCTTTATCAAGATTCAATGGGCAAATTTCGATGAACTGATTTTATTCAACTGTTGGCTATTGAATATGTTTTTCCCTTTTTCATCAGTTAGTAATCAGACGTACCTATTACGTAAAAATCGATATCAATTAACTGTTTTTGATTGGCTGAATAGTTACAACTTTTTTTACGTTTTTCGAAGAAATTTGAAGAAAACCGTAGAAAACAGGGGTATTTCAGAACACGAAACATTAACAGAAGACTTTAAATTAAAAATAGAGCTCAATTAAACATACATTTTCAAGGCTGAGCATAATGATTTTCTCCTATCCGAATTTAAAAATTATTCATTCTATAGTATTCATTTCTCTCGTTTTTCGAGGGAGTCTAGGAGTTTTTAGGAAGTTTTAAAAAATGAGGTAAGGAATCACAAAGGAGTATTAAGAAGTTGAAAGAAGAGGATTAGGTTAAGCCCAATTTGAAACACAAAAAAAGAAACGTTGCACTGAGAACACATATTCAATAAAAAAAAATGTAGTACCGACTTTAAAGAATAATACACGTGTATAGAGCTAAAAAAAAACACAAATCGTTTAAACTGTTAGGCAGTTAACTTCTTAAACAATTCCTTCTTTTTTTATCCCGGGTGTGTGCGTAATATATAGAAAAGTCGGTACTAATGTATAGCTTTTTTAATAATGTTTACACTAGATAGCGTTTTTTCACGTATTAAGGATCTTTGTATTTAAGCAAAAAAAGAAATAGTTTTGAAGTAGTAAAAAGGAGTACGAGTTTTTTAATCTTTTTCCATGACTGCTGCGTGAAATTTGTTCTTCCATTTACTACATTTTCCGTAACCATCTTTTTTCCATTGCCATGGTAAAATGTAGCAATGTCTTTGAAATCCAATCAGGATTTTTCCATTTTTATCTTTTTTAATTTCTGATTTTTCTGGATTATAATACTCGAAATCTCGTCGAGCATCTATTTTACCATCACATAACCTAATTACTTCGATCAAATCATTTTACGTGGTTGGCTTTGCATTTGGATCGAGTATATTTTCTTCGTCGCACCATTTATTTACTACCCGGAGAAGTTCATCTTTGATTAGTGCAATTTCTTCTCCTTTTTCAAAGTTCTTAGTTATGAACTTGTAAAGCGGATTACCTGCTTGCAGCCATTCTTCGCGGACTTTCTTCCATTCGTCTCCCTTATGTGACCTGTGGGGAAGCTCACCTGTCCGAATATAATTTCCGATCATATCGAGTGCTTCGTTTAGTAGCGCACTCATGTTTTCATCAGTAAGTAACGTTGTACTGGCATATGTTTCATTCATGGCGAAACATGTTTTTGTGAAAGGGATCAAGATCCACTTTTTCCAAAATGCATCGTCATCTCTTACGCTACTATCGAAGTCAGGAATACTGTTAGCAGCAAATGCATGAGCTGCCGTAGAAATCGCCATGTATGGGTCTATATGTTTTGGTTCTACGGAAATGTCATAACTGCCGATCACTTCTTTAAACGTGTTACTATCATTCATTCTGAATTTGGGCATTTCTTCTTTTAGATTCAGAAGCTTTCCTTCAAGCGGAACTAAAGCAAATCTGTCATTTCCATCATTTGACATCCGGTTTAAACCTACTCCACATATCATTTTTTTTCCGATTAAGGTTTTAATCATTTGTAACAGAGTAGACTTTCCATAATTTGACGGACCATAAAGCAAATAAGCCAACTTGAACGGGTCGTATCCCATCGACTGCAATAAAATCTGTGCAATTAGTTGGATAATCGCTTTCGGTTTGTCAGTGTATTTATCCAACTCGCCGACAATAAAATCTCGCGCAGCTTCCTCGCTGTATTCAACTGGTAAAATATAATTAAATTTATATTTAATTGGTTCAGGATTTTCGAGTCTTCGCTCTGATTCTACAAATAGGATAAATTGATCCTTAATAAGGTAGCAATTGCCTGAATTTAATGTAAAAATTTTATATCCATATTTAAAGTCAACGTTCAGATTATCCAATTGTAGAATTGATTGATTTTTGCGACGTCCTCGATTACACAGCTATTCATCTGTAGGTCCATTTGTAGGAGGGTTCTAATAGTTCGAAACTATAATCCATGAGTTTAGCATAAAATGAATAGTTTTTTATAGTAATTGTATATATGCTTGTATGATAAATGGTTATTACACTGGTATACTATTATTCCAGTGATTCTCCAATGCTTGCTTGCAGGCGATTTATTATTTACGGGGTATTTTTATGTTACTAAGCAGCATCTCCTCAAGTATTATCTCCTCGAGTGCAATTACTATGATTACAAGTCCTGGTCTTCCTCAGTATGGGGCTTTAGTGGTTGGCGCACTTATAATACTCCTATGTCTAAAAGAGATCCTTTCAGCATCTCAAACATGGAACAAATATCTTAATAACTCTTTTAATTTGGCACTTGCACCTTTGCTTCTCTGTTTCTTCGCAATTCTCGTTTTTAAGGTAGCAGAGATAATCTGATTCCGGAATTCAGGAAAAATATTTCTTTTCTTTTTCCCATTTCTTTATGTAGGCCAGCTATACTCACATTCTCTATAATCATGTCGTATTAAATTGAATAAGACTATTGAGAATCAATCTTTGAGGATGGACGCGACACTATAATAATAGCAAATGAGTGTATATTATTCTTAAAGTCCATGGATAAAAATGAAAAGTTTTTTATATTATGTTATATTAGTATTCAAATAATATATCATTATTCCACTGGTAGATTATTATTCAAATGATTCTACAATAATTGCTTCAAGTGCTTTATCATTTACAGGGTATCTCTATGTTACTAAGCAGTATCTCCTCTAGTATTATTTCCTCGAGTGCAATTACTATGATTACAAGTCCTGGTCTTCCTCAGTATGGGGCTTTAGTGGTTGGCGCACTTATAATACTCCTATGTCTAAAAGAGATCCTTTCAGCATCCCAAACATGGAACAAATACCTGAATAACTCTTTTAATTTGGCACTTGCGCCTTTGCTTCTCTGTTTCTTCGCGATTCTCGTTTTTAAGGTAGCAGAGATAATCTGATTCCGGAATTCTGGAAAAATATTTCTTTTCTTTTTCCCGTTTATGTTTGCAGGCCAGTATAAATCACATTCCATTTTCTCGATCTGATTTTTCTTAAGATTTTTAGGTCAAGTTTCCATTTTGCCACCTCATCAGATTTTTTCAGATTATTTCCGGAGACAGAGATAAAAAGGAGGATCAAGGAAGTTCTGAGATCTCTGGGAAAGAACTTACAAAAATTTTGAGGGGAAGCTCAGAACCATGTCCAGCCGATTAGATGATGGGGCAGGATCCCGAAAAGGAAAACATTGACGAAACCGTGCAGGACAGCAACAAAGGGCAGACTTTTAGTTTTGTAGAAGAGAAGGCCCATAATTAATCCTACAAAGCCAGTATAGAGCATTTCGTTAAAAGTACCATATCCTGAGTGCATGAGCCCGAACAAAAGACTTGTAATTATCAGGGCTTCCGGCACACTAAGCGCTCGTTCGAGACTGGTCTGGAGAATTGACCTGAAGATAAGTTCCTCGACCAGACCCACAAAGAAGACCATGACAATAGTGAGCTTAAAAAGATTCACGAAAGTAAGATCAGGGATCAGGAATCCTGTCCGGATGGTCAGGTATTCCCCAAGTCCCATCAAGAAACCCAGGGGTACCGAGAGGGCCATATAGGCCAGGAAATGCTTTTTGGTGATACCAATCTCTTCAAGAGAGTTCTGCTGGTGTATTATTATAGCTGCTACCGGGATCATCAGTGGACTGTATACGAAGATAAAAGTATAAAGAGTGGTCTCAAAAAAGATAGGCATTGAAAGGTTTACGAGTCTAAGGACCGGAAGAAGCATTAGAGGCATGTATATATTATGGACTCTGGGATCTTTTATGAATATATTTGAAAGGGATAGAGCAATCAGGATACCAATATGAACCCAGACAGCTGCCCCCATTCTGCCTGAAAAGATCAGAAGTTCGGCAATGCCTATGCACAGGATCGGGATTGCAATATATAGCCAGAGTTCTTTGACCTCGACATCTTCCTGGACCTCTGCCCCAGTTTCTGCTACTTTTCGGATTTTTAATGAATAGAGGGTTTTACGAAGATTTGTTATGAATGCATTTTCTCCCGTGCTTATGCGTGGATATATGAGACAGATCAGAATTGCTGCCACCATTCCCCCAAGCATATATAATATGTCTAAATATTGTCCAATTTTTTTGAAGGGCTCGAAGTTTTCATATAAGGTTAAAGTAAGTCCTAAACCCCCCACATTTTCAAGATTTTTGGCATATATTTGCGCCGGAGCATGCCCGATCCCTGTAAATGAAGAAAATTCCAGCGTACTAACGGATGCGGCTGCAGGAGAAATTGTCAGTAAAGTCAGAATCAGAGCTGAAATGATGATTAGAAAGTTCAGTTCCTTTCGCTTTTTGTGGGACTTAATTAGTTTTTGCACGGAAGGTACTCCTTTTTCAAATAGAGGCGATTTCAGATTTATTTTATATATTTTTTATATATTCCAGAGGTTTCCACACTAAATTGTTAGGAATATTATAAAGTCCTGGTATCAGGTAAGCGCATCATCTGGCCACATACATTTGGCAGGTAAGCTGTTTTTTCCGTAATATTTTTAATGATAGCGTTTTTACTGGAAAACACATTATCCCTTATACTCATTGAGATTAAAAGAATGTCCATTGTGTATATATGTCGTGAGATTTGGGCCATATCTTAACCAGCTTTAAATACAATGCTCATTTATCGAATATTCAAAATACGTTATGAATAAATATTACCATTTAGAAGGTATACCTGCCAAATAGTGGATCTAAGCACTTATTGTAAATCTTATATAAATCTCTATTGATATTTATGCATTTTTAATTGCAGCTCTTAACTTACATAGACATAAACGACCAGAAAAAATCATTTTTAATCTCTGCTTCCTCAGATCTCGGCTCTGAATCGGTTACTGAATGCTGCAAGCAAAAGAAGACCAATGAATCTCCAGAAGCAACATTAATATATTTCAATTATAAATAGAATTGCCAACCTCTACTGGCACATGCAAGTTATTTGGGCTCTTTAGTAAAGACTTTTGAACAGAATGCCTGCCTGGAGTTAGTGCATCGATTCCAAAATATGTGAAAAAATAAATTTTTGAAAACCACTGAAAGCACGGAAAACACGGAAGAAAGGAAGCACGGGCACAATCCTTCCGTGATTTCCGTCCAGAATTGCGCCTCGGGAGTACGTGGCCCTTTTCACTTCGCTCAAGAGAGCAATTACCAAAGTAACAGTTTCTTCCGTGCTTTCCGTGGTTATAGAGTTTAAAGAGAGTTTATTCGTGCCCGTCTGGGTTTTCGTGGTTATAAAACTTTGAGTGACTTAAGTGTAAATATTTACGTTCTAAACTATAATTAGTTTTTAAAAGTTAAATTAATTCGTGGGTCTACTATAAGTATTTTCCATAAGGAAAATCTGCGGACGACAGGACGATTCAGTCTAGAAATCATTGCACTCAAAGGCAGCCGATAATTAGCTATGGTCTTTTCATTTAGGCCTCGAGGTACCTAAGGTCTCATTCGCCTTTGTTGTGTTTACATCGATCCAGAGATGCAGATCTCTGTAGGGTACAGTTCTGTTGGTTTCGTTGAAGAGCAGGAACTCAAGTTTCATATTCTGTCCCTCGAAGAGAGGGGTAAAAGTAACTGGTTCTTGCCAGGTTTCGTTATGTGCAAGGCTTATTTGTCTCTGGTTTTCCGAAAGAGGTAGGGACTTGTTTTCGAGCCTTATTTCCATTGTGTAGTTTATGGGCCTGTACTCATGGTTTACTATTCCTACTATTACGGTACCGCTCTCTTCGAGAACATAATTTGTGGTGTAGTTGTCGGCTTTTCCATCGGGCCCGAGAATGTAGAATTCGGTGAAGTGTTCCCCTTCTTTCGGGGTTGCAATTACATAAATAAGGGTTGCGACAGAGAGGAGAATTGAGAGTACCAGGACGACAGTAAGGGCCTGATCCAGTTTTGACTTAGGCTTTTTCAGGATTTCGGCTTTAAGAGAAAGTGCCGTTTCCCTGAAGGGCACTTCGAAAGCTTCGGTTTCCGGAAGTTTTGCCCGCCTCAGGTACGCAAGCCCGCACATTAAAAATGTGAAAACTGACAGGCTTATGAGGATTGGCAGGAGCCTTATCCCCCAGGGAGTGTAGTTTAGGCCAAGCCCTATCAGGGGCACGACTGCGATGCTCAGCCCGAAGGAAAGAGCTGTTCTTTCGATCCCGTCAAGGTCGGATTTTGCGGGAAAGAGCGAGGCAATCAGAGCATAGCCTGGCAGAAAAAGCACGAGCGGCAGGCCAAGTATATTCCGAACCGCGGTTTCACTTAATCCGGGGGTGAGCACAAAGATATCTGTAAGGAGCACGAGCCCCATAACGATCAAGAGGTCTGAGGGAACTTTTTTTCCGGTCATTCAGGTCACCCGGTCATAGTTAAAAAATAATTTATTTTTCTTTTTTCAGGAAAGCAGTTTGAATTCAACGGACTGATTGTCGGCTCTGGGATCGCTTTTTTGAATGTGTAATTACAGCCCAGGTATGGCCGTTTCAATCCATCTAAGATCTGATTCGGGTAATGGAAGAAAAAACATGTTTCACTATGTTTCTTCGTATTAAATGCTCCCAAAACATAACACCGACCCAAATAAAAAAAAGAATCACTGTAAGTATCATAGAAAGAAAGGTGGATTTTAATGCCTCTAAAGCACGTTTCAGCCCTCTGGATAAATAAAATCTATCAGGATCATCTTCATCTAATTCCAATAAAACATTCATGTCCAGAGTTTAACCCCCTTATTCTTATAAATAAATCCAGGTTTGAATAATTGATAAATATTTCAATCCCTTTATGGACTTATTTGGTCTTCTTAAAGCTGTCTATTTAATTCTCCTTGACTTCAGCACCTGAGGCGCAAAAAATCAAAGTTGCGCTGGCGCACCCCGCTGCAAGCAACGGGGTATGTTCGCGCCACCGCTCCAAACTCCGTAAAAGGAAACAATAACCCTAATACGATTTAATTCGAGCAAAAGTTAACAAACCGAA
>Ga0209540_10003364_pt1 | contig 10932 bp, 20 predicted proteins | sample BarGraIncu01121A_FD_184501 | JGI IMG/M metagenome (GOLD analysis project Ga0209540, IMG submission 184501) | Arctic peat soil microbial communities from Barrow, Alaska - Barrow Graham LP Incubations 011-21A (SPAdes) (version 2) | ecosystem: Environmental > Terrestrial > Soil > Wetlands > Peat... | reverse complement strand
CAGGGATCGAGATCCGCGGTGACGGCGCCGAGGTGGTCTGCGGAGCGCGAGCTGACGTCGAAGCGCCCGCGGCGCAGGCGGAAAGCAGCAGGGCCATCCCCGCGAAAGCCACGAGCAACTTCACTCTGGCCACGGTCTTCACCTCGCTCACCACTGTAGGCCGAACGTGTTAGAAATGAGCCGCGGTCATGCGCTCACAGGTTGATTCCAGCTGACGCCGTCGGCTCGATTTCTTTGTTAGCCACACGCGGTGGGACTCAGACTCGGTCCTGCCAGTAGAACGGCCGACGCCGGTGATGTGCGAGTGCGACGATCAGAACGTCATCCTCAAGCGTGGTGTAGATCAGCGAGTATGGGAAGCCCGCCACGAGCGCCTTGCGCGCAGGGCCACGAAGAACGGGCGCGGCGTCCGGGAACTGGCGGATGTGCGAGAGTGAACGGTCGACCGAATCGATGAGAGCGGAACCAAGTCCTGCACTCTCGAGATCGTAGAAGTCCGCCGCCTCGAGAAGCTCGCGCCGAGCGGCCGGATGGAAACCGACCTGCCGCATCATGCGCGTGCGGCCCGCGCCTGCGAGAGCACCTCTTCTGCCGGGATTGTCGTGACGGCACCGGACACGATCTCGTCATGCCGACGCAGAGCCTCGTCAACCCACAGCTGCTCGATCTCGCACTCGCTCAGTTCGTCGAGACTCGTGAGGAGGTCGCGAGCCAAGCTCGCCCGCGTGGCGGGGTCGAGACTCAGGGCCTCGCGCTTGAGTTCATCGATGGTCACGATTCAACACCTCGCAGTCGTTCGAGTGGCCGAAACCATCATACGACGGCCGAGAGCGTCGCGCCCACACAGATCGAAGCGTTGTGGCTAACGTGGTGCGCATGAGCGGCGCTCACACGCTGCCATTCAGTCTAGCGCTGACGGCGTCCGCTCGATGCGCTTGTTCGACACGCCCGGAGTAGGATGGACAGTATGGTGCGCCGTGTAAGTGGTTCGACGCGTGGATACTGGAGGCACTCGATGACCGCAGCCGAAGTGACCAAGAACCTGACAGCGTGGCGGGAGGTTCTAGCTGCAAGCGAGGACTCCATCCGCCTCGCTGAGACCATCGCATGGCTGGACGAGCACCACCCTGAGGTCGACATGCCCGCGCGGGCGCTTCTCATTTGCGCCATGACGTCCATGCTGGCCGCGACCCTCAGTGTCGAATCCGTGGTCAACGACATCTTGCAGAGCGTCGTGAGGGACGAGGACGGTACCGCGAGGTGGGAAGCGAAGTGGACCGAGTTTGAGCGGCGCCCGCTCAAGGAAAAGGTGCAGCACATCTGCGAGTCGATGGGCTTTGCGTCGCCGCTCGGTGAGCGTCCGTTCCTGATCATCGACGAGATGCTCGACTTCCGGGCGCGCATTGTGCATGCCAAGGCGGAATTGGTTGAGGTCCAGCTCCATGCCGACGAGGCGCTTGATGGAAAGGCCGGGGGACACGCGAGTCTCGTGACCGCGTGGGAGCGTGCTTGCACGATGGAGAATGCTGTGCGATTCCGAGACGCCGCTCGGGCAATCGCCTACTGGTTCATCGTGAACTCCGGCGGGAAGTACGGCCCGGACATCGCGACAATCCAAGTCATGGAGTGACGACCCAAGGACATGGGTCTGTCGACCGTGTTGCGCATGAGCGGCGCTCAGTCGTGATGGGACGAGTGTAGCTCGCGGCGCCCGCTCCATGCGCTGGTTCGCCGGCGACGCTGCAGGTAGCATTGATGTGCTACCATTCGTGCGACGACCCGACGATCCGTGGGAGACGACCATGACGCGCGGACTGAAGCTCAGAAAGGCCGGCGGCTCGATAGCCGCCACCCTGCCCAAGGACATGGCCGACCGCCTGCACCTGGCCGCTGGCGACACCGTACTCGCGGTCGAGACCGAGGCCGGAATCCTGCTGACCCCCTACGACCCGGACACTGCCGAGGCGCTCGCGATCGCAGCCGAGGTCTCCGGTCGCCACCGCAACGCGCTGCGCGAGCTGGCGAAGTAGGACATGCCGAAACGTCGGCCCGAGCCGCGCTGGGTGAGCCGCCTCGTCGCCGAGGCGATTCACTTCGACCTGTTGCGCTCGCACGGCGGCATGCCTGGTGTGCGCGACGAGGGAGCGCTTGAGTCCGCGCTCGCACGCGGGCGGCAGCGCCTCACATACGAACTGGCGTCGGACCTCCCTGAACTGGCCGCCGCCTACGGCTGGGGACTCGCGCGCAATCACCCATTCAACGACGGCAACAAGCGGGTCGCCTTCGTCGTGATGGCGGTGTTCCTGGCGCTGAACGGCCTGGACATCGATGCAACGGAGGCCGAGGTGGTCACGACGATGCTCGACGTGGCGGCCGGCTCGATGTCCGAAGTCGAACTTGCCGAGTGGCTCCCCAGAAGCGTGCAGCCACGTCAGCCTCAGTAGTCCGGCGAACGTGGTGCGCATGAGCGGCGCTCAGACGCTGGCATCAGGATAGCGCTCACGGCGTCCGCTCGATGCGCTGGTTAGTCAGTCCGCGGCGGACAGTTCGTCCTCGTCGATAAGCTCGCTGGCGCGACGCACAGTGAGGACGTCGATCGTCGAGGTCACCTCGTAGAAGATGCGGAAGTCGCCGAAGACGAGCTCGTGGACGCCCGACACCGCGACATCGCGCGCCGGCTTGCCGAGGAGAGGGAAATCCGCGAGGCCGTCTACGACGTCGAAGATCTACTCCATCCAGCGCTCAGCGGCCTGCGGGCTGTCTTGCGCGATGTAGCGAGCGATCTCGACGACGCGGGCCGTGGTCCGTGGGGACCACACGACCCTCACGCGCCGAGCGCCTTCAAAACGGCGGCCTTGGCGTCTGCCGTACACAGGCCCTTGCCGGCGGCAATCTCAGCGCGCGCTACTTCGATGTCGTCGAGGATCGCGAGGCGCTCGCGCATCGCCTCGAACTCGCGAATGTCGATGACGACGGCCACCCCACGGCCGTGCTGCGTGAGCACGAGCGGGCGGCGTGTGTCGCCGACCTGCTTGATGAACGAGGCCACACCCGAGCGGAACTCCGAGAGCGGACGGATGTCCTCGTCAAGTCGCAGCGGTTGCATGCCGGCGCCTCCGATTGGTACGCGATATCGTACGACATAGTGTACAGCCGCAAGTCCGTCACATCAAGCCGCGCGCGAGTGCATGGATCTGACTAACGTGGTGCGCATGAGCGGCGCTCAGACGCTGGCATCAGGATAGCGCTCACGGCGTCCGCTCGATGCGCTTGTTGGACAGATGCCTACATCCCGCTGATGCCCAGCGCCGCGAGTTCAGCCTCGATAGCGGCGAGCGCGAAACCGCGGTGAGGGCCGGCTACCACTCCGTGCGGCGATTGAACGTCCCGATAGTGCTGCATCACCGAGAACACCTTTGGTTCGGGTTCGACGACAGCAATCGGCCCCCCGCTCTCTCCGTGATGCCACCCGACGTTCAATTCGTAGATTCTGTTGGAGTCGAGCATGTACTGCGCGGCGACGATCCCCTCATTCGCGTGGCTCTTCAGGAAGAACTGTCCGCCGTTGTAGTTGAGTTCCTGATCGACTTTGATGTTGATGATCTCTGGCGCAGGGTAGCCGACCGTGACCACGGACGCGCCATCGGACACCGCGCCAAAACTGACCATCAGGGCTGGGAGCTCGACACCCTCCGTAGCGCACGGTCCAATCTCGAGAACCGCAAAGTCTAGCCCCTGGTGCTCGAGCGGAAACCCTGTGACCGGAAAGTGAAACGCGGAATCGCCGTTTCCCGGAACCGTGAACACGTAGAACATGTCCTGCGGGTCGCGAGGCTTGCCGCCGTTGAGCACGTGATGCGCCGTCAGCACGTACTTATTCGGTGACACGCAAAACCCACTGCCGAATGAGCACCCGACCTTCCCGGGGAGCACCTTGCCCTTCTTGACCACCTCCGGGCGTTCCAGATGGATGCGCAGGATCGCAACGGCGCCGTCGCGAAGAACAGAAACTGCATTCACGAGATCGCCCATGTTGCCCCCATTCTGCCTAACGTGTTGCGCATGAGCGGCGCTCAGACGCCCGCTTGAGTCTAGCGCTCGCGGCGTCCGCTCGATGCGCTTGTTCGACGCGGAGCGGGGACGAGCCTGATCTCGACATCGCACCCGACCGCCTTCGCGTACTTCTTGAGCGTACTCACGGAGGGCGAGTGCTTGCCCGCGCCCTCGAGCCGCGAGACTGCGCTCTTGGTCGTACCCATGGATGCTGCGACCTCCTCCTGAGTGAGGCCGGACTGCGCCCGAGCGGCCAGGAGCTCGCGGACGAGCAGGTACTCGTCTTCGAGCTCGTCGTAGGCTTCGCTGAAACCCTTGCGCTTGAGAGCCCGCTCTAGAAACGCGTCATGGTCATGGGCGACCGGCCTGTATTCATTTCGAGCCATCGAGCACCTCCTTCATCCGTCTGCGGGCGACCTCGAGATCGCGTTGCGGGGTGACCTGCGTCTTCTTGATGAACGCGTGTAGCACCACGACGCGGCGTCCGACCGCGAAGCAGTACAGCGCCCGCCCGATGCCCTCCCGCCCACGGGGCCGCAGCTCGAACAGCCCGCCACCCATGGTGCGAGAGTGAGGCATCCTCACGTCAGGCCGAACTCGATGAGGAGCTCGACCAGCCGCGCGTAGTCCGCCAGGACGCCCACGGGCCACGACTCGACCTCGTCGAGGACGCGCTCGTTGAAGTAGTCGACGGTGTACGGCATGACCAGACGTTAGCAAATGCGCTAACAGCGGTCAAGTCCCGTGCAGGGTGGATCGACGCAACCGGATTGTGCCTGCACGCTCTCCGTCGAACGTGTTGGGCATGAGCAGACGCGCTCACGCTCTCAGGTCAGTCTACCTTCTGGCGTTCTGCTCGATGCCCTTGTTAGAACGGCATGCGGCCGCGATGCGATTCAATGCCGAAGAGCCCCAGCGCGACATCCGCCGCGTATTGAAAGCCGAGCGGAGACAGCGGCGTGTGACTGAGCGAGAAGGATTCATCCTCGAGATCGACGTGCGGCTGGTCTCGCAGCCGATGCTGCGCCATGTACGCATAGTCGTTGAGGGTGCCGAGCAGGGACTTACTTGCGGTGGCCGCGACGACATAGTCGCCGCAGGCTGCAACCTCTCGATCAATAGCATCCTGTGGGACGCCGAGCCGCTCGAGTTGCACTTCCAGGGCACCGGGGAAGTTCCGCGGCAACGCCGAAACGTCTCTGCCCGGCATCAGCACCGCCAAGCGCGACTTCTCGCTGATGAGAAGAACGAAGCGCCGCTGCGCCACCCCGAACGGTTTCGCGTACCAGTCGCCAAGCGTAGTCGTCGAGGATGGCGGGTAGGTTGCCGGCGCGCCGAGCTTCGCGAGAAGCTTCTGAGTTGCACGGATCACGAGCAAAGCGTCCCTCTCCTCCTGCTCGTTCTAACGTGTTGCGCTTCAGCCGCGACCGAGCGCTGACATCCGGCTAGCGCGTACGGGGGAGTCGGCTGGAAGCGCTTGTTAGCCGCCAGCGGGCTCGGACGGCTCGTCCGGAATCTGTGCGTCGTGCCAGACGCCGACCACCCAGACCACGTCGCCTTTGACCCGGTAGAAGAACCGGTAGGAGTCGACGAGCGCCTCGCGAAAGCCCATCTGAGGGAACTCCGGGATTACGCGACCAGAGTCCGGGAAGTCTGCCAGCACCGCGAGCGCAGCACTCACTCGAGTCCTGAAGCCGAGGGCCGCACCCGGTCTGTCCGCACGGATGTAGGCGACCACCGCCAGGAACTGCGCCCGGGCAGGTGGCGTGAACCGGATGATGCGGCTCACGGCTGCGCCAGGAGCGCGCCAGCCTCAGCCATCACCACGTCCATGTCGAAGCCGACGCCGGCCTCGATGTCGGCCTCGCCCTGAGCGAGGATGCGCAGGATGGCGAGTTCGCGCTGAGTGCGCTCATATGCGCCGGCACTCTGAAGTACCGCAGAGGTCCTGCCGTGCTGAGTGATGAAGACCGGATCGCCGCTTGCAGACGCCCGCTTCACGATTGCGGACGCATCCTGACGAAGCTCGCTGATGGGCACGATGTTGGGCATTACGCTCATAGGTGGTACCTCCTTCACTAGTGAGCATGGTACCACGGTCGAGTACGCCAGTGACGTCCTGTGCGGCTAACGTGTTGCGCATGAGCGGCGCTCAGTCGCATTGGGACGAGTGTAGCTCGCGGCGTCCGCTCGATGCGCTTGTTCTACGCACCCAGGAACCGGTGCACCCTCACAGATCCTCAGGGCGAAGTCCGGTGTGCTTCGCAATCCTAGCGAGCATTCGCGGGCCAATCTCATCGCGGTCGTGAAATGCGAAGACGAAGTCGGGCCAGCCGTCACGCGCCAGAATGCGGTGCGATCCAGTCTGCCGTTTGGCACTCCAGCCGATTCGCAGTAATGCCGAGAGGACGTCCTTGGCCCGCGTGCTGGGCCACTCGCTCATGCTGCGGCGAAGGTGATGTTGAGGTACTCGCGACCCGCCTCGTCGTGCTCGAGGCGGTCAGCGATAACACGCAGCGCAAGCGCCTGGACGTGAGCAATCGCCTCGTCTTGCGTGGCGCCGTAGGCGAGAACGCCAGGAAGCTCGATGACCTCAGCCAGCCAGCGGCCGTCTGTCTCAGCTTCGAGTTCGATCCTGAGTGCGACTGACATCGAGTTCCCTTCCAGCGGCGTTGCGCGACCAGTATACCCGCTGCAACCCGGGACACGCCTGCGTGAGTTGCGTAGAACGTGTTAGGCATGAGCGGCGGCCCATGCCCCGCTGGTTGATACTACCTGACGCCGTCCGCTCGATGCCTTGATTAGCCACGCGTCGTCGAGGTCAGGCGTTCGGGTCGTCGGGAAACGAGCGCACGCGCCAACGAGACGCCGGCTACACCCGCAGCGAGCGCGCCGAGCCAATACACGGCTATCAACGTCGTCGCGAGCGCTGGGGGCCAACCGGCGGCCGGGATTGATGGACTCCAGACTATCCCGGCGGCGAGGCTGGCGAACACTGCTGCGAGGCCGCAGCCGATCGGCAACCTGCGCGAACGAGCGCGGACGGCCGCGAGCATCGCCACGCACCCGCCGATCAACACCAGCGGAGACAAGTCCATCGCGCCGACGGTGAGAAGCTCGAACCAAGTCACGTCGCGCGGAACGGATCCCAATGCCGTTACCAGCATCACGGCGAATGCCGTCCACAGCAGAAGGGAGCCTGCAATGGCCAGACCCTTCGTGAGGCGCCGCCCGGTCTCCACAAGTGCCTCCCCTGAGCTGGCTTGGGCTGTGGCTAACGTTCTAGGTATGAGCGGCGGAGCAGTCGCATCCGTCTGGCACGAGCTTACGCCGTCCGCTCGATACCTTGGTTCGCCCTACTCGTAGTGACTCCACATCCTGAGCACCTTGACGACGTGTTCATCCTCGAGGACCTGATATACGAGCCGATGCTTGATGTTGATGCGCCGAGAGTAGGCACCGCTCAGGTCGCCGACCAGTTTCTCGTACGGCGGTGGCGAACTAAACGGATCCGCTTCGAGCAGGCCCAGCAGCGACTGCGCCTTGGCCTTCAGGCCCGCGGCGGCGAGATGCTTGGCGTCTTTGTGCGCCTGCTTCGTGAACACGAGGCGCCAGGTCACCAGTCGAGCTCGCTATCGAGTTCATCGACCGGCGTGGACATCCCCTCGAGGATCGACTCGCGCATGCCAGGGATCGAGACTAGGTAGAGCGTCTCCTGAACGGCACGCCAGTCACCTTCCGAAACGAGCATCGCGCTGCCGCGCTTGCCGGTGATCTGGATGGGCTCGTGTGAATCCGACACGTCGTCGATGAGCTTGTAGAGCGACTTGCGGGCTTCGGTTGCGGTGATGCTGGTCATCTTGGGTACTCCCTTTCACGTACGTGATACCGTACGCTCTTTGGCAGCCCGAGTCAACCTCACTGAGTTAGGGCGAACGTGTTGGGCATGAGCGGCAGTCAATGCCACTCAGGTGGATTCTACCTTGCGCTGCCCGCTCGATGCCCTTGTTAGGCCGCCGGCCGAGGTCAGTGGAGCCCAACGTGCTCGATGAGCTCCTTCGCCGCAGTCACGGACGCTATGGCTTCCCGCTTCGAAGGGTCGATGCCGCGATGGACGAACTTGTTCCGCCGCTTCACAGACTCTTGGTAACGGGGCCAGAAGAGCTGGTCAGCTATCTTGTCGCCAGTCAGCGCAACGTACACCGACCGGTTGCGCGAATTGGAGAGGCCGTAGCCGTTCAGCATTTCCAGCACTGGGTCGCGTAAGGGGTCATCACCCCTAGCTGCAAACGCGGCCAGAAGGCACCGTTCAACTGCCACCTCACAGGCTATGTGAGACACCACAACTGCGACGCCGAAATGTTGGCTCTCGACGAGCGACTCCGCCGTGGACAGCAGAAGCTGCGGTGAGCGCTGAACCTCCATGTTCATGGAAACGCTTGACGTGACGGTCGTGATGAAAGAAGCGGCGAACTTGCGGGCTGTCGACCCGCACTTGGGACAAGGCTGCCGCGAGGTCGAGGCGACGTCAGCCGCTGGTTCATCAAAGACGTGGCCGCATTCGGCGCATTGGCTGCTGTCCAGAGCCACCCGGTACTCCCTTTCAGCAGGACGGCCTAACGTGTTGCGCATGAGCGGCGCTCACGCGCATCGGGACGAGTGTAGCGGACGGCGTCCGCTCGATGCCTTGGTTAGACGCCGAACGCGGCCGCCAAGCGATTCAACTCCAAGCCGAAATCATCGCCTTCAACAGCTGGAATGGTGAAGCTGAGATCGATGGACTTCGTTCCGGTCGCCAGCGCGTCGCGAATCATCTCGACCCGCTCCTGCCAGAGAGAGGGCGTATCCCCCATGTACTCCAGACCGGGCGAGAGCATGTTGGTGTACGCGAGCGTGAGAGGCGCCAGACTCTCTACTCGCTCGTATCGCGCAATCCGGTTGTACTCCTCCAGAAACTCGCCATAGAGATCAGCTAGGCGGCGCGCCGTGAACACCAACTTGGAGCCTTCGCCAGCCACACCGGGGGCGCCCAAAGCGTCATTGAGCGCGCCTCCAATCAACACGCTCCAGTTGTGGAGTAGGTGCAACACCCGACGAGATGAACTTCGAAACTCCAGCACAGCAGCAGCAATATCTGGGTCGTCCTCATCGATATCGAGCACTTCGCGACCGTAGCCATACTTGACCTCAAGCTCCTTGAACTTGAGGTCACTCGCCGCGAAGTACTCGAACAACAGCGACTCGAACAGCTCGTACTCCCACAATTCGCTGTGCCCCAAGTAGACGCGTCTGCTAGCAGGGCCCATTAGAGCAAGCAGACTGGCGTCCGCACTCTCGCCCAACTGCTTGTAGAGATGTAGACACTCACCGAACAGAATCGCCAACTGGTCGACGACGATTCCCTCAACATCCTCCAGCTTGGAATACGCGAAGACCCATTTGCGGTCTTCAGCCAGTAGCCCATTGACGAAGTCGAACACCCGCATGTCGTCAACCTTGTCCGACAGGTCGACCTCAGGATTTCGCTCCACGATCGGGATAAGGTCGAGCACTTGCTTGTCGACCAGCACGAGAACCGGGATGCCGGCCGCTTTCGCCTGCACATACTCGTTGTGCGTAACGCTCCGACCGTTCGCGTCTACCGATCCATAGCGCATGCCTAGAACGAGAATCATCACGTCTGACGCACTCTCAACCGCGGCGTAGCAGCTGTCTACGGCGGGAAGATCGTGCCTGACGGGAAATTCGGTGCTCTCGCTGTACACGGGTGTCAGCCCCATGTCGCTGAGACGACTGACGATTCGCTCCCGTTGGGCCGACAAGTCCCGACAGGTCGAGCTGATGAAGACCGTGGGCTTTCCCAACTCGTCGCCCCTTTCTAGAGAGCGTCTAACGTGTTGCGCATGAGCGGCGACTGAGCGCCACCAGGTCATTCAAGCGTGTGGGAGACCGCTCGATGCGCTTGTTCGACAAGCCCGAGGTCAGCCGTCGATGCTTTGCCCGTGGTAGCTGCCGGTGGCGTCGTAGTGCTTGCCGTCCAACGTCTGGCCTGTGTAGCTGCCGGTGGCGTCGTAGTGCTTGCCGTCCAACGTCTGGCCTGTGTAGTTGCCGGTGGCGTCGTAGTGCTTGCCGTCCAACGTCTGGCCTGTGTAGTTGCCGGTGGCGTCGTAGTGCAGTCTGGCGGCACCCGGGATGGCCACTTGGGGCCGGGAGTTGGTGGGCCTACGGATGGTAGCCCGTCGTGTAGTCCGGACACGCGACTGCGTGGTTTGCGTCCACCCGCCGGCCCCTGAGCTGCTCGACTGAGACCACAGATAGAGGACACCCACGACCGCCGCGACGCCCAAGAGAATCACCAGGACCGCGCCGGCAATGGCCACGGCTGCGCAGACTGCAGCCAGCAGCACATACAGCTGCAGTGCATCCCACAGGGGCGAACGAGTAGCCCTCAATGTGAGGAGAACCCACTCCCGCCAAGCCTGGGCTGGTTGCTTTCGCAGCGACACCTCGACGGATGCACTGAGGAGAATGCCGGCTGCAATCATGCTCAGCCCTACCGCCAAGGGCCCGAGTATCGCCGCTGTCGCATATCCATACAGGCCCGCGCCGAAGAAGATGAGGACCGCGCCGAGTCTCGCCGCTAGCGCGCATAGTGTGAACACTCCGGTGAGGATGAGGCCCCCGCCGAAGACCACGCCAAGCCATTCGAGAAACGAACGTCGCGCGAAGAATTCGCGTAGCCAGTCTTGGACCCAGGCGTTCTTCCGCTCGGCCGTTGGCGTGCGCGCGGCAGCGGCCGACCCCCCGCAGGCTGCAAATGAGTGGCGCGCCCAGGCTTCCACGTCGCTGCTGGCCCAGGAGATCTGACCTGCGTGATCG
>Ga0209540_10003360_pt1 | contig 10940 bp, 7 predicted proteins | sample BarGraIncu01121A_FD_184501 | JGI IMG/M metagenome (GOLD analysis project Ga0209540, IMG submission 184501) | Arctic peat soil microbial communities from Barrow, Alaska - Barrow Graham LP Incubations 011-21A (SPAdes) (version 2) | ecosystem: Environmental > Terrestrial > Soil > Wetlands > Peat... | reverse complement strand
AGCAAGCCGCGCCAGGAGCGGGGCCACAGCCGCGGCCGCGCCGGCAGCCGCAAGACGGAGCCGCAGGAGCAGCCGCAGGAACAACCACAGGAACAACCACAGGAACAACCGCAGGAGCAGCCGCAGCAGCAGGCGCTCTATGCCGGCTCCGACCCCATGCCGCTGCTGCGCGAGGCCTACGAGATGGTAGTCCAGGAGAACGGCTGGGCCAACCTGGGGCCCATGGGCAAGGCGCTGCTGCAGCTCGACCCGGGCTTCGACCCGCGCAGCTTCGGCCAGAGGCAGCTCTCCTCGCTGATCAAATCGCTCCCCGATTTCGAGATTCGCCGCAGCGACGAGCACTCGCAGACCGGCGTCTGGGTGCGTTTAAAGGAACAGCCGAGCTAAGTTTTTTCCCAAAGTCATAAATCCGTCCAGCGAATAAAATTCCAGCTCGCAGTTCATGCCACCGGTCATTTCCAGCCCGGGGATGACGAGATCCGGCCCCGGGGGCTTTCCCGGCTCCCGCCCCATGCCCACCTGCACCCGGTCGCTATAGATCTCTACCTTTTCCCAGCCGTAGAGGCGGGCGAACAGCTTGACCGCGCCCACGTAGAAGATCTTCTCCATGCTCTCGGGCATGTGGCCGTAGCGGTCGCGCAACTCGGCGCGCAGGGCCTCCAGCTCGGCCGGCTCGCGCGTTTCCAGGATGCGGCGGTAGGTGCGGATGCGCTCCGAGGTGTTGCCGATGTATTCCTCGCTGATGGCGTAGGGGAAGTGCACGCGCATGGCCAGCGCCTTCTCCTCCTCGGCCTCGCCCTTGAACTCGCGGATGGCCTGCTGCAGGAGCTCCAGGAAATAGTCGTAGCCCAGGGCCTCGACATGGCCGTGCTGGCGGTTGCCCAGCAGCGCCCCGGCGCCGCGCAAGCTGAGGTCGAACTCGGCTAGCTTGTAGCCCGAGCCCAGCTCGGAGAACTCGCGGATGGCATCGAGCCTTTTCTTGGCCTTGTCGGTCACCGCGGTGCGCTGCGGGTCGACCAGGAAATAGGCGTAGGCCTGGCGCGTGCTGCGGCCGATGCGGCCGCGCAGCTGGTACATCTGCGTCAGCCCCAGGCGGTCGGCGTTCAAAACGATCATGGTGTTCACCTTGGGGATGTCGATACCGTTCTCGATGATGGTGGTCGAGAGCAGGACGCGGAACTTGCCGGCGATGAAATCCATCAGGTTCTTCTCGATGTCCGCCGTGGGCATCTGGGCGTGGATCACGGTAATGGCCACGTCGGGCAGCCAGGCCGCCAGCTGGTCGCGAAAATGGAAGATGCGCTCGATGTCGTTGAAGACCACGAACACGGCGCCGTCGCGCTCGATCTCGTTCAAGACGGCCGAGACCACGACCTGGCGCGAGAACAGGCCGACGAAGTTCTTGATGGCCATGCGCCCCAGCGGCGGCGACTGGATCAGCGAGATGTCCTGCAGCCCGGACAGGGCCATGGACAGTGTGCGCGGGATGGGGGTGGCCGACAGGGTGAGCACGTCGACGTCTTCGCGCCCCTTTTTCAATTTCTCCTTCTGGAAGACGCCGAAGCGCTGCTCCTCGTCGATGATGAACAGCCCCAGGTTCTTGAACTCCACCCCCTTGGCCAGCAGTGAATGGGTGCCGACGACCATGTCCACGCTGCCGTTCTTCAACCCCGCGACCACGCGCTTTTTTTCGGCGCCGGAGACCAGGCGCGACAGCATGCCCAGGCGCAGGGGGAAGGCGGCCAGGCGGCGCTCGAAGTTGCGGAAATGCTGCAGGGCCAGGATGGTGGTCGGGCAGAGGAAGGCGGCCTGCTTGCCGTTGGCCACCACGCGCAGGGCGGCGCGCAGGGCCACCTCGGTCTTGCCGAAGCTGACGTCGCCGCAGATCAGGCGGTCCATGGGGAAATCGGCCTCCAGGTCGGCCAGCACCCTAACGATGGCCTGCTTCTGGTCCTCGGTTTCCACGAAGCGAAAATCCTGCTGCAGCTTGTCTTCCAGATCGGGAACCGCGGGCAGCGCCATCTTGCGGATGGACTTGCGCATGGCGTAGAGGTTGAGCAGGTCGCGCGTGTAGTGGACGATCGCCTTTTTGGCGCGCTCGGTCTTCAGCCGCCAGGTCTTGCCGCCCAGGCGGTCCTGGGCCGGCACGCCGCCCTCGCTGCCGCTGTAGCGCTTGAGCACGTCCAGCTCGTGCAGCGGCACGTAGAGAAACTCGCGGTTGGCATATTCGATCTTGAGGAACTCGGCCGACAACCCCTCGAACTGCAGGCGCTTGAAACCGGCGAACTTGCCGATGCCGTGCTGGCGATGCACGACCCAGTCCCCCTGCTCCATTTCCTGCAACCACTCTTCGGGCGGGACCTCGCGCGCCTTGGCCTGCTTTTCCGTATACTGGAAGCTCCGCCCGCTTAAGACAACCAGGCGCAAGACCGGGTTCTCGAACGAGCAGGGGATGTTGAAGAAATGGCATTCCAGCGTCGGCAGCTGTAGGCGCAGGTTCTCCAGCAGGCGCGAGTCGGCGGCGTAGGCCAGCAGCCGGTACCCGGCCGCCGCTTTTTTGCGCAGTTCCTCCAGGTCTTGGCTGTCCAGCGTCACCACGGTCTTGGGCCAGGCGCGGATCTCAGGCGCAGCGGCCACGTCGGCGCCGAAGTCGGCGAGGTCGACTATTTTTTCCGCGCGGTAGGGAAAAGAGAAAAGCGTTTCCACCGCGGGCGCGTCGGGCCGGCTGTCGGCCACGGCCTCGCGGATGCGCCGGAAATTTTCCAGCAATTTATGGTACTCGTCCTCGATCTTCTGGAAATTCCGGGCCAACAGCCGGCAGCCCGGCAGGAGTTCGGTCAGAAAAGCGTAGGCTTCCGGGTCCTGCTCCGGCAGGGCGGGATCGCGGAAATAGCGGTTTTCGGGAACCGCGACGCTCTCGACCACGGCGATGGAGCGCTGGGAAGCTGGGTCGAAGGAGCGCAGGGAGACCAGGCGCCGGCCCTCGAATTCCAGGCGCACCGGGGCGGCGGCGGAAACGGGGAAGACATCGACCACGTTGCCCCGCCACGAAAGGTCGCCGCCGTTTTCCACGGCGTCGCGCGCCTGGTAGCCGAGCCCGGTCAGCTTGCCGATGAGTTCGTTGCGCTCCCACACGTCGTGGTTGCGGATCTCCAGGATGTTGCTGCCCGCCTGCCGGTCCTTTTCCAGGCGCACGGACAGGGCGGCCAGGGTCGATAGCACGATCATTTTCCTGCCCGCGGCCAGGTCGGCCTGCAGCTGCTGCTTGGCCGCGATGCGGCGCGTGTCGGCCAGGGTGTTGATGTAGGGGTCCTCGTAAGGCAGGGCGTGGATGTGGACCGGCACGTCCTCGCGGCCGAAAAACTTCAGCCACTGGCGGATCTTTTCCCTTTTTTCCTCCTGCGCCTCGTTTTCCCCGCCCAGCCAGACCAACGAATCCCCGAAATGGGAAAAAATACCGGCCACGGCCAGCTCCTGGGCCTCGCGGTCCACCGAGGCGATGCGGATGCGCCTGGCGCGGCCGGAAATTTTTTCCCAGAAGACGGGGCTGAAAATCGTCTGCGTCATTGCTTGCATTATAGCACCATAGTGATGAGTAATGAGTAACGAGTGATGAGAAAGAATAATAGATCGAGATATTGCGGCTGCTCATCACTCATCACGTATCACTTCTGAATGAATTGACTTCCCCGTCCGTAACCGCTAAAATCGAGCCATTATGAAGCGGCCGCAGATCCCTTTTCCCGAAAAGGACTTTTTCGTCTCGGTCTTCCAGGGCGACGTCTACGTCGTGGGCGGCACGGTCCGCGATTATCTCCTCTACGAGCAGATCGCGCCGGGCCAGGACATCGACCTGCTGGTCACCGGGCTGACCTACGACCAGGTCGCCGCCAGGCTGGAGGCCTTCGGCAAAACCGACACCGTGGGCAAGAGCTTCGCGGTGATCAAGTTCAGCCGCGATGGCAAGACCTTCGACATCGCCGTGCCCCGCCGCGACCGCAAAAAAGACGGGGCGACCCACGGCCACAAGAACTTCCTGGTCCAGTCGGGCCCGCAGGTCACCCTGGAAGAGGACCTGGGCCGCAGGGATTTCACCTGCAATTCCATCGCCCAGCGCCTGCAGGACGGGGTGGTAGTCGACCCGCACCTGGGGCTGGAAGCCATCGCCGACAAGCGCATCTCCATGACCTCGCCGGCGAGCTTCAGCGACGACCCGCTGCGCGTGCTGCGCGCCGCCCGCTTCGCCTCGGTCCACGGTTTCGTCGTTGACAAGGCCATCTACGCCAAGGCCAAGAAAGTGCCGCTCGACGAACTCAGCGCCGAACGCGTGGCCGACGAACTTTTCCGGCTGCTGCTCGAATCGCCGCGGCCGTCGGCGGGGCTGCAGGAATACCTGCGCCTGACCGTGCTGGCCAAGCTCTTCCCTGAGCTCAACGCCCTGGCCCTGACCATCCAGGACGCCCACTTCCACCCGGAACAGGACGAACAGGGCCACCACTCGGTCTGGGCCCACACCCTGATCACCGTGGATATCGTCAAAAAGTTGGCCGGGCAGTACCGACTGGACGAGGGACGCGCGCTGACCCTGCTGCTGGCCGCGCTGCTGCACGACTGCGGCAAGGCCGCCACCACGGCCTGGGAATTCAAGCGCGGCCGCATGACCGTGACTTCCGCTTTCCACGATTCCCGGGGCAGCAAGCTGGCCGAGGGGGTGCTGGACCGCCTGCGCATCGACACGCGGCAGAATTTTCCGCTGAAGAAGTTCGTCCTGAAATTGGTACAGCAGCACCACCGCATCTACGAGCTCTACCGCAACCGCGAGGAGATCACCTTCAAGGCCATCGCCCGCGCCGTCAAGGACATGGACGGCGAGGACCTGCTGCTGCTCCTGCTCGATTTCGCCGACCGCCGCTCGCGCGAGGCCAACGCCCTGGATTTCCGCGAGCTCGACGAGATCGCCCTGTGGTTCAGCGGCAAGAAAGAGGAATATCGCATCACCCGCGACACCATCCGGCCGCTACTCCAGGGCCGCGACCTGATCGCCCTGGGCATCCCCCCCGGCCGGCAGATGGGTGCGCACCTGAAAAAACTGTACGACCTGCAGCTCGACGGCGCCTTCCAGACCCGGGAACAAGGCCTGGAAATATTTGCCCGCGAACAAAAAACCAAGCCGCGGCAAGCCAAAAAATGAAGCTCTACCTGCGCAACGGCTTCCTGGAAAAGAACGAGCCCCTGGTCATGGGCATCCTGAACATCACCCCGGATTCCTTTTCCGACGCCGGCCGCTTTTTCAAAAACAGCACCGCCCTGAAGCACGCCAGGGACATGGTTGCGGCCGGAGCCGACATCATCGACGTGGGCGGCGAAAGCACCCGGCCCGGGGCGGCGCGTATCGGCCTGGAGGAAGAGATCGACCGCGTGCTGCCGACCGTGGAGAAAATCAAACAGGAGCTGGCCGTCCTGGTCTCGGTCGACACCAGCAAGGAAGAGGTGGCCCGCCTGGCCGTGGAGGAAGGGGGCGCCGACATGATCAACGACATTTCGGCCCTGAGCTTCAGCGAGCACATGGCCTCGACCGTGGCCGAACTGAACGTGCCGGTCATCCTGATGCACATCAAGGGCACCCCGGAAAATATGCAGCGTTCCCCCTTCTACACCGACGTCGTCGCCGAGATCAAGGACTATTTCCAAGAAAGGATCGACTACGCCCTGAGCCATGCCATCAAGAAAGAAAAACTCATCCTCGACCCGGGCATCGGCTTCGGCAAGCGGCTGGAGGACAATATCGCCATCATCCGCAACCTGAAGCAATTCGCCGCTTTCGACCTGCCCGTCCTGGTCGGCCTTTCGCGCAAGTCGTTTCTCGGCCTGTTGAGCGGCGAAAAGGTCCCGGAAAAAAGGGAGGCGGAGAGCCTGGCCGCCAACCTGCTGGCGGTCGGCTATGGCGCCTCCATCCTCCGCGTCCACGACGTGGCCGCCACGGTCAAAGCCTTGAAGGTCTGGCAGGGCCTGGCCTGAGAATAAATTCCCACCCGGAGAGAATGTTGCTATAATGATCTGGCAAGCGCGCGCGGCCGTGGCCGCGGGCCGGGAGGGGGCATGAAAAAAGCGATCCTTTTCACCATCGGCATCATGGCCGGGCTGGCGATTCCTAGCGGGCTGGCGGCCCAAACCCGTCCGCTGGTCTCACTCTTCCCCGAACTGGCAGGGTGGACGCAACAGGGAAAGGCCGAGACCTTCGACCCGGACAATCTGTACAGGCATATCGACGGCGCGGCTGAAAATTTCCTGGCCTACGATTTCAAACAGCTGGCCGTGCAGAACTACGCCAACGTAAAAAAACAGTCCCTGACCGCCGAGATCTACTTTCATGGCACGGCGGAGAACGCCTTCGGCATCTATAGCTCTGAAAAACCCCTGACCGGCGACTATTTCCGCGTCGGCAGCCAGGGCTATGCCGAAGAAGGGGTGTTGAATTTCATCAGCGACGCCTACTATATCAAACTGAACGGCTTTGAACTGGGAGCGGCAAGCAAGGTCATCCTGACCTCCCTGGCCGAAAAGATCGCCGGCGCCATCAGCGGCAAGAACGCCCTGCCGGAAATGCTCGCCGCCCTGCCGGAACCGGGAAAGGTCGCCAATTCCGAGCGCTTCATCCTCAGCAATTTTTTAGGCTACGAGTTCCTGCATTCGGCCTACGCCGCCGACTACGAGCTGCAGGGCCGAAAATTCCAGGTGTTCATCATGCAGGCCGGGAGCGAGGATGATGCCCGCGCCCTGCTGCAGAAATACGCCGCCCTGGACAAGGGAAACCCCGCCCCGACCGTCAAGCCCGGGGCGCTGGCCATCCGCGACCCCTACAACGGTTTGGTGCAGCTCTTCTGGCGCGGGTCGGCCGTCTGGGGAGTCATCGGCCAAGCGCCGGACGCCGCCGCTCTTCTCGCCGGGATAGATGAAAAACTGAAAAAGCAATGAAAACGTGCTGAAAAAAAAGCCTAGGAGTTGATCTCCTTAAAGATCTCTTCCCAGTTGCTCGACTTCTTCAACTCGGCGAATATGCTCTGCCACTGTTCCTGCACGTCGAGGATGAAATCGATCACCTCGCGCACCGCGCCGCGGCCGCCGTAGCGCTTGGCGATGTAGTGGGAGACGCGCTTGATCAGCGGGTGGGCGTCGCCGACCGCGGCGGCGAACCCGACCATGCCCATGACCTCGGCATCGCCGATGTCGTCGCCGATATATGCCACTTCTTCTTTTTCCAGGCCGTATTTTTTCAGCAGCTCGAAGAACGGGATCGTCTTGTTGTAGACGCCTTCGTAGTAGTCATCGACCTGCAGCTCTTCCGCCCGTTTTTTGACCTGCTTGGATGACTTGCCGGTGATGATCGCCGTCTTCAGGCCGGCCAGGCGGGCGAATATGACGCCGGTGCCGTCCTTGACGTCGAAGGACTTGATCGACTGGCCGTTGGGCATCATGAAAAACCTGCCGTCCGACAGCGTGCCGTCCACGTCCATGATGATCAATTTTACTTTCTTCGCCAATTCTTTCTGGTCCATCATATCATCTCCGTTCTCCATAGATCGTGCAGGTGCAAGAGTCCGCACAAACGGTCTTTGCCGTTCTTGACAACCAGCGAGGTCACGGCTCGGTCTTCCATGATCTTCAGAGCTTCGACCGCGAGCTTTTCTTCACTGATGCAAAGGGGGTCGGTGGTCATGCAAGCTTCCGCCTGGGTCTTGGCAAAATTGATCCCTTTCAGGAAAAGGCGGCGCAGGTCGCCGTCGGTAATGATGCCGGCCACGCAATCGCGTTCCCGGACCACGATGGCCACGCCGAATTTTTTTTCATTGATGGTGCGGATGACGTTTTTCATCAGCGCCTTGATATCGGCGACCGGCAGTTCTTCGCCCTTGTGCATCAGGTGCTTGACCTTGAGCAGCTTTTTGCCGATCTGCCCGCCCGGGTGGATGAAGCGGAAGTCCTCCTCGCTGAAACCCCGCTTTTCCATCAGGGCGATGGACAGGGCATCGCCCACGGCCAAGGTCAGGGTCGAGGAAGCCGAAGGCACCAGCCCGATCGGGCAGGCTTCCTTTTCCACGCTGCAGTCGATGAACACGTCGCTTTGCCTGGCCAGGGTCGACTCGGGGTTGCCGACCAGGGAGATCAACTTGATGCCCAGGCGCTTGATGTAATTGAGCATGCGGATGACTTCCTCGGTTTCCCCGGAGGTGGACAGGGCGATCACCACGTCCTCAGCATGGATGATGCCGATATCGCCGTGGATGGCCTCGGCCGGGTGCAGGAAAACGGCCGGGCTGCCGATCGAGGTCATGGTGGCCGCTATTTTGCGGCCGATCAGGCCCGATTTTCCCATGCCGGTAACCACTACCTGGCCGCGGCATTGGAAAAGGATGTCGACGGCAGTTTCGAATTGACCGTTGATTTTATCGAGGGCTTTTAAAATGGCGTTGGCTTCGGTCTCAAGAACTTTCTTTCCGGTTTCGATACTGCCCATTAAACTATATTATACAACTTCTGCAGGCGGATTAAAAGGGGGCGGAGGTCTTTCAGCGGCAGGGAATTTTTCCCGTCGGAAAGGGCTTTTTCAGGACGGGGATGGATCTCCAGGAAAATGCCGTTGGCCCCGGCCGTGATGCCGGCGCAGGCCATGAGCGGGATGAACTCGGGATCCCCGCCCGAGACGCCGGCGGCAGCGCTGGGGCGCTGCACCGAGTGGGTGGCGTCCATGACCACCGGGCAGCCGCTCTGCTTCATCAGCGGGATGGAGCGGAAATCGACCACCAGGTTGTTGTAGCCGAAGAAGGTGCCCCGCTCGGTCAGCATGACGCGGCGGTTGCCGGCTTCGGCGACCTTATTCACCGCCAGCAGGATGTCGGCCGGGCTCATCATCTGGCTTTTCTTGATGTTCAGGGGCAGGCCGGTGCGGGCCGCGGCCTGGAGCAGGTCGGTCTGGCGGCTCAGGAAAGCCGGGATCTGGATAATGGACAACACCGCAGCGGCGACTTCGGCCTGCCACGGTTCATGGATGTCGGAGAGGACCGGGACATGCAGGTCCTGCTTGATCCCGGCCAGGATGGGCAGCCCCTTTTCCAATCCCGGGCCGCGGGCCGAGCCCAGGGAAGAGCGGTTGGCCTTGTCGAAAGAGGCCTTGAAAATGAAGGGGATGGCGAGTTCGCCGGTGATCTTTTTGGCTTCCGCGGCTATTTCGCGGGTCAACCCCTGGTCTTCGATGACGCAGGGGCCGGCGATCAGGAAGAAGCTCTTGTCGCTGATCTCCAGATCGTCAACCTTGAAGAAAGTCTTCATGTCCCGATTTTACCAGTATTCTCATAAAAGGGCAAATTGGAAGATGGTGTATGGTAGACAGCAGACGGTAAGAATGAAGTACCAAATCCCAAGCACCAAATCACAAACAAGCTCCAAGCACCAGTAACCCAATGACCAAAACGAAGAGAAGAACCCAATAATGCCTTTGTTTGGGTCATTGGAATTTTGAACTTGGAATTTATTTGGAATTTGGTGCTTGTGATTTGGAATTTTCTTACTATGGCCTACAGTGCGAAAACCTGGAAATGCGCGGAATAAATATTTAGATAACGATCTTCTCTTTGTACTCGCCAAAGACGGCGCGCATCTGGTCGGAGATCTCCTGCAGGGTGGCGTAGACCTTGACCGCTTCCAGGATCGGCGGCATCAGGTTGCCGTCGGAGGCGGCGGTTTCCTTCACCTTGGCCAGGGCTTTCTGCACGGCTTTGGCATCGCGCTCCTTTTTGGTCTTCTGCAAGCGCTGGTTCTGGAGCGCCTCGCCCTCGGGGGAGACCTTCAGCGTTTTCAGGTGCGAGAGGTCTTCCTGGACCTGGAACTGGTTCTGGCCGACGATCACCTGCTCGCCGCTGTCGATCTCCTTCTGGTAGGCGTAGGAGCTGTCCTGGATCTGCTTCTGCGGATAGCCGGCCTCGATGGCCGCGAGCATGCCACCCATCTCCTCGATCTTGTCCAGGTATTTCCAGACCTCTTTTTCTATCTCGTTGGTCAGCGCCTCGACGTAATAGGAGCCGGCCAGCGGGTCGATGGTGTCGGCCACGCCGCTCTCGTAGGCGATGATCTGCTGCGTACGCAGGGCCACGCGCACCGAGTCCTCGGTGGGCAGGGCCAGGGCTTCGTCCATGGAATTGGTGTGCAGGCTCTGCGTGCCGCCCAAGACCGCGGCCAGGGCCTGCAGGGTGACGCGCACCACGTTGTTGGTCGGCTGCTGAGCGGTCAGGGTGACCCCGCCGGTCTGGGTGTGGAAGCGCATCAACTGCGACTTTTCGCCGGCCTTGAACTTGTCCTTCATGATCCGCGCCCAAATGCGGCGGGCGGCGCGGAACTTGGCCACTTCCTCCAACAGGTTGTTGTGGCTGGCAAAGAAAAAAGAGAGCCGCGGCGCGAACTCGTCCACCTGCAGTCCGGAGGCCAGGGCCGACTTGACGTACTCGACGGCGTCGGCAAACGTGAACGCCAACTCCTGTACCGCGGTGGAACCGGCTTCACGGATATGGTAGCCGCTGATCGATATCGTGTTCCACTTGGGCACCTGCTCCTTGCAGTAGGAAAAAATATTGGAGATGATGCGCAACGAGGGCTTGGGCGGATAAATATAGGTGCCGCGGGCGATGTATTCCTTGAGCAGGTCGTTTTGGATGGTGCCGGAAAGCTTTCCCAAGGGGATGCCCCTTTTTTCGGCCACGGCCAGGTACATGGCCAGGATGATCGCGGCCGAGGCGTTGATGGTCATGGAAACCGACACCTTGTCCAGCGGGATGTCGGCGAACAGGAGTTCCATGTCGGCCAGGGTGTCGATGGCCACGCCCACCTTGCCCACCTCGCCTTCGCAAAGCGCGTTGTCCGAGTCCAGGCCGATCTGGGTGGGCAGGTCA